>Ga0310811_10000146_pt1 | contig 104359 bp, 93 predicted proteins | sample YCmetagenome_FD_207642 | JGI IMG/M metagenome (GOLD analysis project Ga0310811, IMG submission 207642) | Soil microbial communities from experimental microcosm in Duke University, North Carolina, United States - YC | ecosystem: Engineered > Artificial ecosystem > Soil microcosm > Unclassified ... | reverse complement strand
AAAACCGCTCATGACGCGCAACTATCTCAAATCGCGCGGCTACACAGCCAGCGCGATGACGGTGATGCTGAGCAACATCCAGAACAGCGAATTGATCAGCATTCGCACCAGGTCGCGATATTCCGCCCCGGGAAGATCCATCAAGTTGCAGGCCAGGTCTCCGGGAAGAAGGACGAGTCGCGCCAGCGCGTGCGCTGCCAGATTGAGGCTGGCCATTGCATTCTCCACTTTAACATGTACGAAATATACATCTATACTCGCATTTCAAAAAGCAATATTCAACATACATGTTATTCCAAATCATGGGAGGTGCGCTTGCGTCTGACTGTCTATACCGACTACGCGTTGCGCATGCTGATGTATCTCGCGCTCAAGGGTGATGGAATCGCGACGATCGCCGAGATTGCCGACAGCTACGGCATCTCCAAAAACCATCTGATGAAAGTCGCACACCAGCTTGGTGTTGCCGGATATGTGATGACGGTTCGCGGCCGGCATGGCGGCTTACGCCTCGCAAAGCCAGTCGAGATGATCGGCCTCGGCGAGGTCGTGCGTCACACCGAGCCCGACATGGCGATCGTGCAATGCTTCAAGCCCATCGAAGCACCATGCGTGATACTGCCGCGCTGCGTATTACGAGGCGCCCTAGAGAAAGCGCGGACTGCTTTCCTCGATGTGTTGGACAATTACACTTTGCGCGATCTGACACGGCCCCAGGTCCCTTTAAGGGACTTGCTTCTGCTTACATCGCACAACACAACTCGGCCGACAAAGAAGCCACCGACCATGCGCGCGAAAACACGCAGACAGGCCTGATCGTTGGGGGATGGAGGCCTCTCTACTCTACCACTTTTCTGCAGCGGTTACGGCTGCCTTGCACGGCGCATCGAACCTCAAGCATTGACCGGATAGGTCAACCCCGATGGCGTAAGAACCGCTCCATCTGTCAGGCGCGCCTGCTCGACATGACCGCGCCCAAGAATGTGGAGAACGGTCTCGCCGGCAGCGATCAAATAATCTGCGATAATCCGTCGGTGGCATCGCCACCAGACAGCCTCTGCACACATGATTGCACATCGCCTGGAGTGCCCCATTGCACGAAGCGAAACCAGACCGACGTGAAAATCCTCGCTCATGGCGTAGTCTGCGTAATTGTGAAAGCTCCGATTCTTCCAGAATGCGTTCACTTCCGGCGCCACATCACCCTGACGGCCGCGCAAACCTCCGAGAGCCGCAACATGTTTGTATTCGATCTGAAATTCGGACAGCGTCTCGGGAAAAATATCTGCATTGTATTGAGGATTGGTGCGTGAACGCGGGATGGTACGGACATCGACCACAAGCCGTATGTCTTCGGCGCGCAGCATTTCCACGAACTCAGCGGCCGCGTGCGTCGAGTGTCCGATTGTGAAAAATGGGTACGCCATATCCATGCTCGCGGGTAAAAGGTCCGGCGCATCAGCGAGATGCCTGCATCGCTTCTGTGAGTTTCTGTTTCAGCGCGCGCATCTCCTCGAAACGCTTGGTGACATCGCGCATAAGCGCGGCGAGCCCGGTGAGATTGCCGGCTTCGTCGCGTAACGGGACGATCGTGAATTCAACGGAGATTCGCGTTCCATCCTGTTTGACACCTGGAACGGCGAGAATGTCGCCATGGCCGTAACGACTTTCACCCCCTCCCATGACGTGATGATAGCCGTCCCAGTGGCTTTTGCGCTGGCGCTCCGGGATGATGATGTCCAGCGACTGGCCTATGGCGGCCGCACTTGCATAGCCGAAAATACGCTCCGCGCCCGGATTCCAGAAGAAAATGATCCCATCCTTGTCCGCTGCGATAATCGCGTCAGAACGACTGGACAGGATCGCGTTTGCCAGCGCATCCAGGGACTGCATCATTTAGGCCTTACAACAGAGGGCGCGGAGGTCGCCACGGTGCGACGCTCTCAATGACTTTCTGGGGCGACCTGTCGTGATCGCTGCAAACGAACCCGCCAGATATCCGGGCCCTGCTCAAGATAGGTCCAGCGGTAGCGCTGTCCATGCTTGGCTTCAAGCTGGAAGCACAGTGCCTTCGGATTGTGATCGACAACCAACTGGAGAGAGCTGTCCATGTTGAGATGTTCGATCAGTTGAAAGATAACGGTGTGTCGATGTCGTGGATCAATGTCGCGAACATGCACCACGCGTTCCGACGTAACAACATCCTCCGACATCGCTGGCTCCTCCGTTAATCTGCGAAAACATTGCCTGACCCTGTATGCCGCGATACATCGCCCCGGCTCACGCTTTCGCTCTCGTTCTGGAATGGTTCTGTGCGAACAAGATGCCGCATCGTCACGAATGCAGATGCCGCTAACGTAGCCAGCTTGAGACATTCCAGAACGATATAGATGACATGCAGGTGCGACGGCGGAGGCTGTTGTCCGGCCATGATCAATCCGACCCGATGGTCGAGCGCAGGAAGCAGGCAGATCGTCTCGAGCAGCAAGACCGTCAAAATCGTCGCGACCATCAACACAACGAGACGCTTCCGCACGCCGACAATGAGGAAAGCCGCCACAAGAACCGCACAGACCCACTCGACCTTATTGAATATGGCAAACGTGTAACGGCCAACATCCAGCGCGACCGGAAGATTGAGGCTCGGCGCCATGAATTTCGCGGGTGTTGCCACAAATGACACGCCGAAAAGCAACCCGCACCAAAGACACAGTACCACGAGCAAGCCGAATTCGCTGCCTCGTTTCCTCGTCATTCCACGCATTGCGATTGCCTTGCCAACAAAATCATTAAGATGTATAGATAATACATCTTTTAAATACGAAGGCAACACCTGGGGCCGCGAGGAGGCCTGCGCGCATCGCACGCATGCGAAAGGGCAAGACGAATGAATTTCGTCGAGGAACTACAAACGACGTGTGGCTCAGCCGCAATTTCCAGCGGCTATCCGCCGCCGCGCTCCCCGCGACGACCGAGCCCGTTCGCACCGGCCAGGCATCTTTGGATTAAATGATGGTCATCGAGACGCAACCGACCATGATCGCCATCCCCCGCCGTCAAGTTCGCCGGGAGATTCCGATTCTGAGTTATGGTTTCAGATCGTTCTTTCTTGTTGCCGGCATTTATGGAGGGCTCGGCATCTGTATCTGGTTGCCGCTGTTCTTCGGCGACATCTCAATACCGACGACCTTCTCGCCGGTCGATTGGCACATCCACGAGATGCTGTACGGCTATCTCCCGGCGGTCATGGCCGGCTTCCTGTTGACCGCTATCCCGAACTGGACTGGGCGGCTTCCCATTCGTGGCAGACCGCTGGCGATCCTGGTCGCGGCATGGCTGGCGGGCCGCGTTGCCATTTTTGTGTCCGCGATAATCGGACCCCTCGCGGCCGGTGTCGTCGATGTTCTGTTTCCACTCCTGATCGCAGCAGCGGCGGCGCGCGAAATCGCGGCCGGTCGCAATTGGCGAAACCTGCCGCCGGTTGCCATTTTTCTTCTTCTCGTCATCGGCGATGTTATTTTCCACATCGAGGATTTCAAAACCGGCAGCGCGGATATCGGGACGCGCGTCGGCATTGCCGCCGCCATCGCGCTTATTACCCTGATCGGCGGGCGCGTCATTCCGAGCTTCACGCACAATTGGCTGACGCGCGAGAATCCAGGACGAGTACCGACGCCATTCGGACCGTTCGATATAGCCGCGCTGGTCATCTCCACGCTGGCACTCGTCGCCTGGATCTGTTTTCCGCGATGGGCCGGAAGCGCAGCGCTGATGCTGGTTGCCGGCGTCGCGCATGCCATACGGCTTGGCCGATGGGCGGGCTATCGCACGGTCCGCGACCGGCTCGTTCTCGTCCTTCATGTCGGCTATGGTTTTGTACCGCTCGGTTTCGTTCTCCTCGCAGCCGCCATTCTGATTCCGCAGGTTGTACCGACCAGCGCCGGCATTCATGCCTGGACAGCAGGGGCAATCGGCACGATGACCCTGGCCATCATGACACGCGCCAGTCTCGGCCACACCGGCCACAGGCTCATCGCGGGGCCTCTGACTCAGCTTGTCTATGTGGCCGTCGTCGTTGCGGCTGTGGCCCGCATCGCAGCGACATTCAGCACAAACTCCGCTACCGTTTTGCTGTACATTGCTGGGTGCGCCTGGATTGCTGCTTTCTGGAGTTTTGCCATTGGCTACGGGCCGCTGCTCGCAAAAACCCGACAGTCGCAATAGAAGTGGATAGGCACTGACTAGGAGGTCAAATGACTCTCGATCCACTCCTGCTGTCACGCCTGCAATGGGCATGGGTGATCGCCTGGCACATCTTGCTCCCGGCCTTCACTGTCGGACTGGCGTCCTATATCGCAGTCCTCGAAGGGCTCTTCTTCTTTACCGGTCGAGACGTCTGGTTTCGGCTCTCCGGATTCTGGACGAAGATATTTGCCGTCTCCTTCGGTATGGGCGTGGTGTCGGGCATCATCATGCCGTTCCAGTTCGGTACGAACTGGAGCCGTTTTACCGACGCAACCGCCGATGTTCTTTCACCGATGTTGGCTTACGAAGGCCTGATGGCTTTCTTCCTGGAAGCATCGTTTCTCGGCGTCCTGCTGTTCGGGCGCCGGCTCGTGCCGCGCTGGGCTCATTTCCTCGCCGGCGTCATGGTCGCTTTCGGAACGCTGTTGTCCTCGTTCTGGATTCTGTCGACGAACAGTTGGATGCAAACGCCGCAAGGCTACAAGATTGTCGATGGCCGGTTTGAGCCTGTTGATTGGCTTGCGATCATCTTCAATCCGTCGTTCCCCTACCGCCTCACGCACAACGTCACGGCTTTCTACATCACGACGGGTTTCGTCGTGCTGGGTGTCGGCGCTTATCTGCTGCGTCGTAACAAATCGCACGACGAAGCGCGTCTCATGGTCAGAATGGCGTTGGACCTTCTGATCATTCTCGTTCCGCTTCAGATGTTTCTCGGCGACCTGCACGGGCTCAATACGCTTCACTATCAGCCGGCCAAGCTCGCTGCTATCGAGGGACGATATGACACCGCCCAGCCTGCGCCATTGACGCTATTCGGCATCCCGGACGACAAGGCCGCGGTCATGCGCGGTGCGATCGAGATTCCTGATATCGGCAGCTTGCTCCTGACCCATAGCTGGAACGGCAAGATCCAGGGACTGAAGGAGTGGCCCGCCGATGAGCGACCGCCTGTTGCCGCTCCATTTTATGCCTTTCGGATCATGGTCGGCATCGCTTTCCTGATGCTGTTCGTGGTCATCGCGGGACAGATCATGCGATACCGCAGACGTGTCTATCGTTCTGTCTGGTTTCTGCGGCTTTGCCAGTGGGCGGCTCCTCTCGGCTTCATTGCCGTCATCGCCGGCTGGACGACGACGGAGGTCGGCCGCCAACCATGGACGGTCTATGGACTGCTCCGCACGGCGGATTCGGTCTCGCCATCGCTGACCGGCACTGACGTCGCCATCTCACTGGCATTTTATATTATCGTCTACCTCATCATGTTTCCGACCGGGATAGCCTTCATGGCCGCGCTGGTGCGACGCGGTCCGCATGACAGCAATCTCGAGCCAGAGGCCGTTGAAGGCGGACGGCCGGATCTTCCATTCGTGCGGGCCGCCACCACCACTACCACCACGCCCTCACAGAGAGAGGAGGAGTAACATGGTCCTTGATCTCGTTCCTCTCTGGACCGGACTGCTTGGGCTGGCGGTCTTCTATTACGTCGTGTTCGATGGTTTCGATCTCGGTGTCGGGATCCTCTACGGCCTGGCGCCGGACGAGACGAGCAGAAGCACCGTGATGAACTCGATCGCGCCGATCTGGGACGGCAACGAGACCTGGCTCATATTCGGCGGGCTAGGCCTGCTTGCCGCGTTTCCCCTCGCCTTCGCCATCATCATTCCGGCGGTTTATTTCCCGATCCTTATTATGCTTCTCGCGCTGGTGTTTCGTGGCGTCGCCTTCGAGTTTCGCTTCAAGCGCCCGGCGCTGCGCCGCTTCTGGGACCGTGCCTTCTGCGGTGGATCCGCGCTGGCAACATTTGCCCAAGGCATCGTGCTCGGCACCTTCATCCAGGGATTCAAGGTGGACGGGCGGCATTTCGCCGGAACGTCCTTCGATTGGGTGACGCCCTTTGCCCTGCTCACCGGCGGCGCCCTTATGTTCGGCTATACGTTGCTCGGCGCGGCCTGGCTTATTCTGAAAACCGAAGGCGATTTGCAGCAATGGGCGCGCCGCGCCGCCCGCATCTGCCTCGTTGCCGTTCTGATCGCCATTTTGGCCGTCAGCATCTGGACGCCGATCGCCGACGCAAGAATCGCGCAGCGCTGGTTCTCCTGGCCGAATATCGCTTTCCTCGCGCCCGTCCCTGTCATCACCCTGCTTGTCGCGATTGCCGAGTGGTACGCGCTCAACCAGAAACACGAGATGTGGCCGTTCATCGGTGCGGTCGGGTTGTTTCTGCTGTCTTTTATTGGAATCGCAATCAGCCTCTGGCCGATGATCGTGCCCTACCACTACACACTGTGGCAGGCTGCTTCGTCCGAAAGCACCCAAGCCTTCCTGCTGATCGGCACGCTGTTCCTGTTGCCGATCATCTTGATGTACACGGCCTGGTCCTATTGGGTCTTTCGCGGAAAGGTGCGCGGCGACATGGGCTATCATTAGGCGCTTCTCACTCCAGAATTTTTGATCTGGAGACGAAAAGCCGGAGCACTTGGTTGTTCGCAGACATCGCCAAAAGAGATCGTATCTATTTGCCCTCACGCATACTCAAAGCTCCACTCCTTGTGCGGAAGATCAAATTCTCAATCGCCGAACATGCGGCCGTGCCTCCGCTCATAGTCCGTCATCAGATACATGATCTTCCGCCGCGCACCGGCACATGTGATCGTCATTGGCGGCTACCTGGAGCGCGACACCATGAAGCGCTTGTGTCGCGCTAACCACTCGTCCAAAATCGAGAAATTCATTAAGGACGGGCACATCCCGCGACGCGTTTTATGAAGGGCCAGGATTTATGGTGACTGTCACCCGGCTTGAGGGAAAGCGACTCCTCTGTCGTGCCGGACGCCATCAGATCGTAACGGATCGCAAGCCGGAAGACGGCGGAAGCGATTCCGGATGTAGTTCCGGGGAGCTTTTGCTGCTCGCAATCGGCTCCTGCGCGACAGGATCGATCCGCACCTATCTCGAAGAGAATAACCTGCCCGGTACGGAGATCATGGTTGATGTCGGCTTCGAGCCGACGATCCCGAGCGAGCGCGACGCCGTGGCGATCATCGTGACATTATCGGCCGACTTCCCTCTTCAGCAGATCAATGGGGTCAAGGAAGCGGCCATTTCCGGCGGCGTCGTCAGCCGCATTCTGCTCGGGTCTCATGTCGAGGTTACCGTCGCGCTGCATACAGCCGACACACCGCAAAAAACACGACACATATAAAAGCAGGACGCCCATAACCATGGATACGATAACCCAGCCCCCTTCGTTGGTGACGCCTGCTTGGCTCGAAGCGCATGCGAAAGATTCGAATGTGCGGATCATCGACGTCGCGGGGCTGCGCCAGGACGACATGCAGGCCTACAAAGCTGGGCACGTTCCAGGTGCGACATGCTGGCTATGGAAAGAAATGCTGTGGGACAGCCACCGGCGCGACTTTCCCGATCCGGAAGAATTCGCACGCCGCATGGGCGCTTCCGGCATCACCAATGACACGCACGTCATTATTTACGGCGAAGATATCCAGTTCGGCATCTATGGCTGGTGGACCTTGCGCTATTGCGGCCACGACAAGGTGAGCATCCTCGACGGAGGCCGCCATCGCTGGGCGGCCGAGGGAAAAGCGCTGCAACAGGACTTTCCTCCAGCACCCGCGCCGGTCGCCTACAGACCGGTGAAGCGAAACGAGGACATGCGTATCTTTCGCGATGGTGTGTTGGCTGCGCTGGATGAAGGCAAGACAAAGATCGTCGACGCTCGCTCTACGGAGGAATACCGGGGAGAGCGCGTCGGAGGCCCGGGCGGCCCGGACACAGGCGCCTTGCGTTATGGCCGCATTCCGGGCGCCAAGCACTTTTTCTTCGCCGCCTTGATGGATGAAAACAAGGCATTCAAGTCGGCTGCCGAACTTGCACCTCTGGCCGAAAAGATCGGTATCAAACCCGATGACAGGGTGATCGCCTATTGCCGGATGAGCCATCGCGCGACCGTGGCTTATTTCGCGCTCCACGAAATCCTCGGATACAGAAATGTGAAGGTCTATGACGGCTCATGGACGGAATGGGGCAATCTCGTCGGCGTTCCGGTCGAACGCTGATCCGGTCGAACGCTGATGCAGAAAACGCCGCCGGGCGATGTCCGGCGGCGTCCGTAAGACGTCCGTTCTATTGGATCGACTTGAGCGCGTTCTGAAGGATGCCGGTCAACGCCGCATCCTGCGCGACCACCTCCTTGATGTCGTTCTGAAGGTCTTCTCCCGAAGCGAAGTCGAGGTCAAAATTCCGCTTCTTTGCTTCCGCGATCATCGCCGGATCCTTGAACACGGCAGCGATCGCCGCGCGCATCTCCTTCGTCGCCTCCTCATTCATCTTCGGAGGTCCGAAAAAGCCTCGGCTCATGTTGAGAATCGTAATGATCGCTTGAATCGTCTGCTTCTTCTTCGGATCTGTCGTTAATTCCAGGGCCGTTGGCGTGTCCGGCAAGTCGCTGATCCTGGTCCTCGTCATTGCCAGAAGCACACGCAGGTCGCCTGCATCGACTGCAGCTTTCGATGCGATCCAGCCGGTCATGTGGCAGTCGGTATCACCCTTGATGACGGACAGGGCCGTGTCTGAATTACCCTCGTAGCCCGTCACAATGCGCAGCTTGAATCCCAATGCGTCAGCCAGCACGGCCGTCGAATAAAAATCCTCATCCGTGCCTTGCGAGGCGTAGGCAAAGGGGCGACCCAGCTTTTTGACATCCTCGATCGTGTGAATCGCGGTCTTGCCGCCAACAGTGAGAACGCGCGGCTCGGATGCCGCGCGCCCGAGATAGGTGAATTGCGTTGAATCGAATTGCACGCCGGGACTCTTGGCCAACTGAGCGAGGACAAGAGCCGGCACATTCGTGAATCCTATAGTCAGGCCATCGGGATCGGCGCGCCACAATGCGTTCGTTCCTTTCAATCCACCCGCGCCAGGCTGGTTCTCTACCCGCACCAAGCGTGCGCCCAGGGCCTTCTGGATATAAGGCGCGAGCATGCGCGCATATTGGGTCATAGTGCCTGCCGGCGAATTAGGAACGACAAGCTTGACCGTTTTTCCCTTGTAATAATTTTCAGCGCTGAAAGCAGGCGCCGTAGCGGCGAGACTCGATCCAAGCAGGATCACGGCCGCCATGGCCTTAGCCATCGTGAGCATCGCTTTTCTCCCTTGTTTTTCGCCTTCTACACTATCGCGGCGCCGGCATGCTTCCCCGACCCCGTCTCTCAAATACGATCGCATCGTCGATCAGAACAATCCGAACCCTACAGGGCTCAGATCGAATTCCACCTGGAGGACAATGGCGAACATCAGATAGAGAAGAATGGAAAACCCAAGCGCATAGGTCAGAGCTTTGAGAATCGGGTATTGTCGCGCGGCTATGAAGTAGCCGGCGGCGAAGGCGAACGCGGCGGCGTAAGGGCCAAAAACAAGCATCAGCGCGACCAGCAACGCGACGATGCCCATTGCCGCCAGATCCTTGAGTCCGAACGCCGCTCCTTCGAACACTGAACCAATGCGCTTCTTGATGTCAGCTCGTTCGGGCGCGGCGCCGCCGTCACGCGCTTCCACCTTGCTGGTGAGCATTTCCAGGAAGTCGACTTGAAGCTGCGTGTTGGTCCGAAAATTCTGAAAAATGAGTTGGACGATAGTCAGTATCGCACCGAGCGCCGCGATCGGAATCGGCACAAGACGCGCACGCGGTCCGTAGTTCGTACTGGCGATGATTGCCGCAACGAAGATCGCGAACAGGACTACCGCAATGATGTTCTCCTGAACGCGGCGCGTCATATCGCATCTCCGTCAGGAATGGGATGGGTCGAAAGCAGCCGCATACGCGCACGCCGGGCGCGGATGAAGGGAAGCGCCGTGGTGAGAATGACGAAGATCAACATGATCAGTGCAATGGGGCGCGTAAAGATAAACCAATCGCCATAGAGCGTCAGCGAGAGGTGCAGATTGCGCTCAATCATGACGGCAAGGACCATACCGATAACGAAATTGGCGCGGGAGTAATTGTACTTGTCCATCACATAACCGATCACGCCGAAAATTGCGGCGATCACGACGTCGCTCTGCCGGAGATGGGACGCGTACGCGCCAGTAAAGCAGACCGCGAGCACCAGCGGCACGATGATCTTCGGGTTGATGGCCGGAAGGCGGGCAAGATAGGGAGAGATCGCGAGACCGATCAGCGACGTCAATATATTCGCCAGCACGATGATCCAGACCTGCGTAAAGACGAGGTCGAGGTGCTCGGTGAGCATTTGCGGGCCTGGGGTGACACCGGCGCCGATGAAGGCGACAAGAAGTATCGCCATGCCTTCCCCGCCCGGAATGCCAAGCGCGAGCGTCGGCAAAAGTCCTCCGCCTTCATTGGCGCCGATCGTGGCATCCGGCGCGATGACGCCTTCGACCGTGCCTTTCCCGAATTTTTCGGGATGTTTGGAGGTCTGTACCGCCTGCGCATAGGCCGCGATGCCACCCACGCTGGCCCCGATTCCAGGCAAAACACCGATCCAGAGACCGAGGAGGCTTGAGCGCAAAATCAAAAACCAGTTTACGAAAGCATCGCGCACCCCTTGCCACACCGTGCTGTGCTGCGCGGCAATCTGATGTTCGACCATGGACTTGCCTTGAACGAACATCTTCATCATCTCCGCTACGGCAAAAAGCCCGATCATCGCGACCGGAAAAGAGATGCCGTCGAGAAGATAAATACTCCCAAACGTGAAGCGGGGCGTCGAGGTGACGATATCGGTACCGATGAAAGCGACTAAAAGGCCGAGCGCCGCGGCGATCAGCCCTTTCATCAACGAACCTTCACTAAATGTAGCGATGATCGTCAGCCCCCACAGCGCCAGCATGAGATATTCGGAAGGGCCAAGGGCAAGCATCACGGGACGGGCAATCGGGATCGAGATGGCGAGAAACACGGCGCCAATGATGCCACCTAGCAGCGCCGCTGTGGCCGAAGCGCCAAGCGCACGACTTGCCTCGCCCCTTTGCGTCATCGGAAAACCGTCAAAGACAAGCGCGACACTTTTTGCCGCGCCCGGCACACGAAAGAGAATACCGGTGACGGAGCTGCCCCAGATGGTCGCGATGTGCGCGCTCAACAACAGCGAAAGCGTGGAAACGATATCGAAGCCGTAGGTGAACGGCAAAAGAAGCGCGAGCGCGACGATGCCCCCAAGCCCCGGCGTTAATCCGATCATGATGCCATACACGCAGCCGAGCGCGATAAAGAGCAATGCGTGCCCGGAGAGCAAAGCGGAGAAACCTGCCACCACCGCATCAAGCATGCCGATCTCCTGCCGGGAGGTTGCTGGCTAAGGCCGATCTTTCGGAGTCTTACGCATCGATTGCTATTCAGGGAGCTTGCCGAGCAGATCAATCACACTCGACTCGTTGTGCAGCATCTGCTGCGGAAATATCACCGTGATGGCGTCCGTCGGACAGATCGATTCACACAAGCCGCAGTACCAGCACTCGTCGGGATACTGGATGACGGGCAGTGTGAGCTTATTGTCTTCTTCCTTGTAGATGATATCGCCCGGACAGATCCAATCGCAAAGGTTGCAGCGGACGCAAAGCGCTTCGTCGATTGCGATCGGATTGTGAGAGGCGAGGCCTGCGTTTCCCATGTCACCGATCCTGTTGTCACCGATCCTATGAAAGCGACTGCGATTCACGGGCAAAAACAGCCGACAATGGCAGATTCGAATCGAGCGTTTTCACCCTCGCTTTGCCGTCGGCTCCTTTGTCGACCACCATGAATTGGCGGAATTTGTCATCATCTGTTTCAGGAAAATCGAGGCGCCGGTGCGCTGAGCCTGTGCGGGTTTCCTCCCGCGCGAGTGCCGCGGTGGACATGATTTCCGCATTCAGCCGGATGTTGCGGGACTCATGCACCCGCATCATGCCGTGAAGGTCGTCCGCGACGAGTTGCTCCTCCTGCTTGGCCAGTGCAAACAGCGTGTCCAGCGCGAGCTGAAGGCTTTTTTTAGTGCGGCGGACGCCGGCATAATCGGTGACGCACTGCCGCGTCCGTTGCTCGAATTGCTTCCACGGCAGCCCGTTATTATGGCGGGTCATGCTATGGCCTCGCTCGCGTGTCATCTCGGCATCATCCCAGTCGATGTCCGGGCGCGCACCATTCTGGCGCCGAATCCGCTGCACGGCGCCCTCACCTGCGAGGTGACCAAGGACGGCTGCACCGGAAATGCCGCCGCTTACCGTCGCGCAGTCGCCGGCCGCAAAGAGTGCTTCGACTGACGTTTCGCCATTCGTATCAACCGCAAGCCCGCTGCCGCGGAAATAGACACCACTGCGGCGGATCGACAGTTCGGAGATTGAAATCTCGATGATGTCCTGACGCAGGTTCACGCCTTTCTGGCGATAATATCCGGGCAACGTGTAGCGATCGACCTGAAGTGTCGCCTCCATATCGTCGAGGATATCTTTTGGCAGATGACGACAGTCGAGATAAATGGGGCCGTTGCCTAACAGATATTCGTTGACGACGGCATCGGCGAGAATGGCGCGCCGCGCGTTCTCCCCCTTCTTGTCGTAACGGAACATGAAGCGTTCGCCGCTTTTGTTGAGAAAATACGCGCCCATGCTCACAAGTGCATTCAGCCCCTGTGCCGAAAATCCTTTCGGCGTGAGCGTCATCTCGACGAATTCCATGTTCGCGAGTGAGGCGCCGACGCGGAAGCCCATCGCTTGTGCGTCGCCTGTGTTGTACGGGAAATGCCAACTGTCGAACGCCAGACCCGACGCGTTCTGCGAGATTCGATTGACGTCACCCGTTGTCATCACAACAGCTTTTGCACGGATCGCGACCCACTCGCCGGTGCGGAAATTGAAGGCAAGCGCGCCGTAGGCCTTGTTGTCCTCGACGAGCACCTGCACGGCCATCGTCCGCATCAATACGGCGGCGCGTCCCGCGCGCACATGCTTGCCGATCCGCCGCTTGAAATCCGTCCCCTCGAAATGAACGTGATAAAGGCCGGGCAATCCGAACGAGCGAACTCTTTCGTAATCACCGGTGCGCGGATCCTTGAAGTCCACGCCCATGTCTTCGATCTTGCGCAGAATGCGCGGCATTTCGCGGATGACGCGACCGGCAACCGCCACGTCGACGATCCCGTCGGTGAGATCAGACAGATGCTTGATCAGGAATTCCGGGGTGTCCCACTCCGGCCCGCTATCCATGATCGTCAGGTAGTGGTCGACGCCGCAGCCGACGCTGCCGCAATTGTCGAGAACGCGACCCTTCTCACAGATGACGACGTCCAGCCCGGCCTCAAGGGCCGGGACTGCGGCCATGCTGCCAGCGACGCCACCGCCGATCACGAGGAGGTCAGTGTCGATCTGCGTCCACTCGTGCCTCATGCTTGCGCACTCCCAAACTCGGTTCTAAACGACCGATAATGCGAGATTGTATTACAGTACTATAGCAGTCAACACGATATCGATCAGATTGGCCCCTTCGCTGAGACACCCAAAATCCAACGCCGCGTAAATGCCACGCATGCTTACACAGCCCCAGATTGAGGCTGCGCATTACTACAATCTTTCGTTTGGAGACGCAGGACGGCTTTAACCGGAATCCAGCAGCAAGAGCCTGCGGAAAGCCGAGACACAATCGAGAGCAAAACTGAGTTAGACGCGCGCCGAACATCCTCAACAGGAAGGCGCGCCGCATGCCGTCTTCAATTGCGCGGAATGTTCGCCTTTTCGACCACTTCGGACCATCGGACGACGTCGGCCTTCATCTGTCGGCCGAACTCCTCCGGGGTACTCGCGACGACATCATATCCGAGAACCTTCACACGCTTCTTCATGTCGTCCGTCGACAGAATTGCAACGATTCCATCGTGCAGCTTCTTCGTAATGGCTGGATCGAGGCCCGCCGGACCGAGGAGTCCGGCCCAGTTGTTGGTCGCAAAGTCCGGCATTCCCTGTTCGGAAATTGTTGGCAGATCCGGCATGAGAGCAGACCGCTTGGACTCGGCCATCGCCAGGAATGTCACGCGACTGGCGTCCTTCTCCGCCTGCAAGGCCGGCACGCCTGCAAACATGGCCTGGACCTGCCCACCAATCAAATCGACAATGGCAGGATTCATGCCCTTGTTAGGAACATGCACCATCTGAATTCCAGCCTTGTTCTTGAACAACTCCGCTGCGAGATTCGATGCACTGCCGATACCCGCTGAACTGTAGCTCAATTGCGTGGGGTTGGCTTTTGCATACGCTATGAATTCCTGCATCGTCTTAGCCGGAACCGATTTATTGACGACAAGAGCGTACGGCGTCATCGCGACATCGATGATTGGCGTGAAATCCTTGCCCACGTCATAGGGCGGCTTCTTGCGCACCGCGACCGCAAGCGAAAGACTACTTGGCGTGTAGAGAAGCGTGTACCCATCGGGGGCGGACCCGATGACGTAATGGGATCCGATCACGCCAGCCGCACCGGGCCGGTTTTCAACGAAGAATTGCTGCCCTAATTTTTCACTCAGCCTCTGCGCCAAAAGACGCGCCATCACGTCGGCGCCGCCACCCGCAGCAACTGGAACAACGATACGAACCGGCTTCTCGGGATAGGCCGCCAAAGCTGGCTGCACGCACAACAAAAATCCGGCAATAGCGATCGCCCTGCCCCAAGGTTGAGCCATTGTTGTTTCTCCCGAGAGACGACTTCATTTCCTTTTCCGCAACACTCTACATAAGCTGACAAAAACGTAAACGCTCCTTGATGCGTCCTCTCAGGTCGCTGCCATGTTTCTCACTCGCATGAAGGCCTATAAAACCGTGGCCTGAATTTCAGTTGATGCACTTGCATGATACAAACGGGCGTCTCGCCCTGAATTGAATTGGTTGAACAAGCGGACCGCGAAAGACGGGTTTGAGCTGAATCAATGCCGTCAGTTATTCGATCGGCGATCAGAACCCTTCGCAAACTCCACTGCCCAGGGATTGCCCAAACTCATCAGATTTTTGGGCACTGTTCGCGGCTTGGTCAGGCCTGGCGAGGCGGAGCGATCTTTGCTCTACGCAATAAAACCAGGCGATTGCATTGGGCTTTATTGGTGGGCGCGACAGGGATCGAACCTGTGACCCCTACCATGTCAAGGTAGTGCTCTCCCGCTGAGCTACGCGCCCGCACCAATCGGGCCTTCTCTTATCGGCTCCCTCGCGCAGAGGCAAGCGACAACGACACCCCGGATCGGACGGAAGTCCGGCCGGGTGAACGCGGCTGGATCAGGCCGCCAGCAGCTTGTGTACTTCGCTGACGAGTTCCCGCAGATGCACAGGCTTGGACAAAACCTTGGCGTTGCGCGGGGCGGAATTATCGGCGTTGAGCGCGACCGCGGCGAACCCGGTGATGAACATGATCTTGATGTCCGGGTCGAGTTCGGCGGCCCGGCGCGCAAGCTCGATTCCATCCATTTCCGGCATGACGATGTCGGTGAGCAGCAGTTCGAATGGCTCTTCCCGCAGCCGCTGATAGGCCGACAGGCCGTTGTCGTAGGAGGTCACGGAGAAGCCCGCGTTCTGAAGCGCCTTCACAAGGAAGCGGCGCATGTCGGTATCATCTTCGGCCAGCAGAATTTTGGTGTTCATGAACCCCGACGCTCCAGCATCCTCACGCCCGCCTTCGCCGATTGTAGAGCGGATCGATCCGGAACAAAACAAATGGGGTGATGGATGCAAGCGATAAACTGCACCAATCGGCCCCGCCCCCGCGATACTCCCATAAAGCCTGACAGTGTGTAAATTTCGGGTGAATTGCCATCCGAATGATCATCAGGCAGTCTCTCTTTTGCGCTAGGGTACAGAAGAGTTGACGCGTCGCCGGCTGTCCCGACGATCGCCTCGCAGCAGTTGTTTCGGGTGTCGACCGGGGTCAACCGGTTACGCGCAGCGGCTGGAGTTTCCGGGCGTCAGACGTTCGAAGACTTGAAGTCGACGATTCAGGCCGTCGATTTGGGGTCGATTGGGATCGACATCGAGGCTCGATCCGGGGCCGACAAAGAGCCGAGTGAACGATTTGAGAGACGACATCCGCTACGACTTCGAGCGTCCGTTCGACATCCTTGAGCCCAAGACCCCACGCGGTCCGGTCGTGTTCAATTCGCCGCACAGCGGTCGCGCCTATCCGCGCGAATTCCTCGCCTCCTCCCGGCTCGATATTGCCACCCTGCGGCGATCGGAAGACACATTCGTCGACGATCTCGTCCGCGGCGTCGTGGCCTGTGGCTATCCCATGATGCGGGCGCATTTCCCGCGCTGCTTCGTGGACGTCAATCGCGAACCCTACGAACTCGACCCGCGCATGTTCGATGGCCGGCTGCCGTCCTTTGCCAATACCCGTTCGATGCGGGTGGCGGGTGGATTGGGCACCGTGGCCCGTGTGGTCGGTGACGCGCAGGAGATCTATGGCCGCCGGTTGCCGGTCGACGATGCCCTGCAGCGGATCGAGACACTGTACAAACCCTACCATCGCGCTCTGCGCGCGCTGATCACCCGCACCCAACGCGCTTTCGAAGCGTCGATCCTGATCGATTGCCACTCGATGCCATCGACGCCGTCGGTTTCCGACGAGCGTCCGCGAGCGGATGTGGTCATCGGGGACCGCTATGGCACCAGTTGCGCGCCGCAGCTCACAGACCTGGTCGAGACCACGTGGCGGGGGCTCGGCTATGTGGTGAGTCGCAACAAGCCCTATGCAGGCGGCTTCATCACCGAGCATTACGGCAATCCGGCCACCGGGCTGCATGCGATCCAGATCGAGATCAACCGCTCCATTTATATGGACGAGCGGGCGTATCGGACGACCGCGGCTTTTGCCAATGTCGCGTCCGCCTTCGTGACACTGGCCGAGCGGATTGGCGAAATCCCGCTATCCGAATGGCGTCCGTTCCGCACGGCCGCAGAATAACGGCGCGGCGACGCGCTCTCCTCCACCGTCAGCACCCCCTCAAGAAAAAGGCCGCTCGCGAAGCAAGCGGCCGAAGTCTAGGGAGGAAACGCCCAAGAAGGGCAGGCGGCAACGAACCGTCGCCGCACCGCAATAATCTACACTGCACTGCACCAAATGCAAGGACTGAAACGAGTATCTTGTAATCTTTTTGGATCGATGCCCCGACAATGGGCGACGTACGATGACAGTAGAAGACATTTTCAGGGAAAAAGGCTGTCATTTTTTCGGGCAAAAAAAAGGCCGCTCGCAGAGCAAGCGGCCTAAGTCTAGGGAGGAAACGCCCAAGGAGGGCAGGCAGCAGCGCGAAAGCGCCGCTGCATCGCAATAACATACTTCGCAGCGCACAAAGAACAAGCGGATTAACCGCGACTGTGACATGCATATTATGCATGGCTAAGCGCAAGGCGTGACATTTGCGCTTGCCTCCCGCTCTGCTGAGGCTCCACGGCCACCTTTGTTATGCCGTCACGCCTCTTCAGTGGTCTTGCTTGAGAAGAATACGTTGAGGACCCATGCCACCTTCTGCGAATCCTCCGCGGAAATCCGCGAACGGAAATCCCCCTCGATCCTCGTGAGAGCCGGGACGCATGATTTTTTCGGAAACTCACACACACTTTTCGCGATCATGCGCCAAGATCATGCGCTAAGACTGCACGACAGATCGAGTTGTCCCTCCCGCTGCCGCGGGCAGGCGAAGCAGGGGCGCGCATGAACGCAATTGATTTCACCGCTTTCGTCGACCGCCTGGCTCTCGCCGCGGGCGAAACGATACGGCCGTTTTTCCGCACGGCGCTCACCATCGAGGACAAGCAGAAAAACGGCTCCTTCGATCCGGTCACCGCCGCCGACCGGGCCGCGGAATCCGCGATGCGTTCTCTGATTGCACGCAATTTCCCCGATCACGGGATCATCGGCGAGGAGCTGGGCGAGGAACGCGCCGATGCCGAATATGTCTGGGTGCTCGATCCCATCGACGGGACGAAATCCTTCATTTCCGGAATGCCGGTCTGGGGCACGCTGATCGCCCTCACCCGCTTCGGCGAGCCGGTCTTCGGCATGATGCATCAGCCGTTCCTGAAGGAAAGTTTTTCAGGCGACGGGGGCGCGGCGCGCTATCGCGGTCCCGCCGGCGACCGGGCCTTGCGCGTGCGGCCTTGCGCATCGCTCAAGGACGCCGTCGTCTTCACGACGAGCCCTCTGTTGATGGATGAAGCAGACCGCAGCGCCTTTACCCATGTCGAGCAGGCGGCACGGCTCTCACGCTATGGCGGCGACTGCTATGCCTATTGCATGCTGGCGGCGGGACATATCGATCTCGTCGTCGAGACCAATCTGCAGCCTTACGATGTGATGGCGCTGATCCCCATCATCGCCGGCGCGGGGGGCATCGTCACCACATGGGAGAACGGCCCACCGCAGAACGGCGGTCGCCTTGTCGCGGCCGGCGACAAGCGGGTGCATGCGCAGGCGCTCGCAATCCTCAATCAGCAAACTTGAAATCAAAAAATCGGCGTGCCGGGCACGAAGGCATCGAACGCGGCCCAGAACTGGCCGCGGAAACGATCCTGCTCCATCAGCAATTCGTGTTGCGCGCCGGGAATCACGAGCTGCGATCCGTTGCGCAGGCGAACGCCGAATTCCTCGATCGCCGGTGTCGAGACGACCTGATCGCGGCCCGCGCCGATCAGCAGAAGCGGCTGCCTGATCCTGCCCGGAAGCGACGGCTCCGCCAGGGCCGCCATCGCCCGCATCGCTGAATCCGTCCAGGTGACGGTGGGACTGCCGATGCCGAGCAGGGGCTCGGCCTTGAGGATTGCGGCATTGCGCGCGTAACGCACTGGATCGGACGTCAAAATATTTCCGGCGAACGGTCCGGTGCCGATGATGTCGTCGCTGCCGCCTGGCACGAAACGCGTTCCGAATCCGGCCCAGCGCATGGTCCGTATCGTCCAACGGGTCACGGCCTTCGCGCCGAGACCGTGCAAGGCGATCATCGGTGCGGACAGCACGACGCGATCGAACCAGCGTTCGCCGCGCACGAGCGCGCGTAGCAGAATGGCGCCGGCCATCGAATGACCAAGCGCAAAAAACGGCGGCGGACAATCAGGCAACACGATCTCAGCCATGAACGCCTTGAGATCCGTATCGAACGCGGAGAAGCGCTTGACGTGCCCTTTGGCGCGATTGCGCAACGCGCGATCCGACAGCCCCTGCCCGCGCCAGTCGAGAATGGCGACGGCAAAGCCGCGCCTTTGCAGATCGGCCACCGTCTCGAAATATTTTTCGATGAATTCCGAACGGCCGGGAAAGATGCAGACCGTTCCTTTGTGACCCGGCGGCGGCGCGAAGCGTGCAAAGCGCAGATGCGCGCCGTCGCGCGTGCGCAGCGTACCGGCGAAGGCATTGGCAGGCACCGGATTGGCGGGGATGGAAACGAGGGTCATAGAGACAAAATCGCGTTTCGGCCTGAAATTGAAGAGCCAGAGTGGCGCGCGGAAAGAATCGCAACAACGGAATCACGGCGGCAGGTTGGATGGCTTATAGCAGGCGAATCTCTTCCTGACTCCGCCCCCGGAAATCCTATTGAAGGCGTCGCGAGCCATCCCCATATTTTGGGAAGCGCAGGCCATTCGGCTGCGCACGGGCTAGCTCGGCCATGGTGGCGGGCACCCGCATGTCGCTCATCAGGAGGATATGCCATGCGTACATTCGATCTCTCCCCCCTATACCGTTCGACCGTCGGCTTCGACCGCCTCTTCTCCCTGATCGATCAGGGACTTGACGGCGCCGCGCCGGGTTATCCGCCCTATAATATCGAGCGGACCGGCGAAAATGCCTACCGGGTCACGGTTGCTGTCGCCGGCTTTGGCGAAAACGACCTTTCGATCGCGGTGAAGGAAAACACACTCACCATCACCGGCGAGAAAAAGGTCAAGGAAGAAAAGGCAGGCGATGTTCTTTATCAGGGCATTGCCGCGCGCGCCTTCGAGCGCGTCTTCCAGCTTGCCGATTACGTCCAGGTGACCGGCGCCAACGTGGAAAACGGCTTGCTGCACGTCGAACTCGTGCGCGAGATTCCGGAAGCCAAGAAGGCGCGCAACATCCCAATCGGTCGGGCTGACGCAAAGGCTGGGAAGGCTCTCGAAGCCAAAGCTGCGTGAGTGTCGTGACGACACCGGTCGTTCACTGAACGACTTCAAAGGTTCAAGACCTGACGCATAAACAAGACCTGACGCATAAAAATGACGCGCCCCGGAGAAATCCGGGACGCGTTTTTTGACTGCGTTGACGGATCGTCCCGCGAGCCGCCGCTATTCCAGATCCTGAACCGGCGGAAAGGCGTTGCCGTTCGAAGCCGATCCGTCCGTCTCGTGATCCGTCTTGTGCTTGCTGTTCGCGGCGCTGTTGTCGGATCCGGCTTTCGGCCCGGATTTTGCGCCGGCTTTGGCTTCCGTCTGCGCCTTCGCTTCTGCCTTGGCTTTAGCGATCACTTGGGCGTTCACGCGCTCGGCCAGCGCGCGATCGATCTTGGAAGCGGATTTGCCATCGGCCGCCTTGGTACCGTCAGCCTTGGTGTCGTCGGCCTTGGTGTCTGTCGCGTTGACGTCCCCCGCCTTGGCGCTGATGGCGTTCTTGTCGACAGTCTTGTCGGCATTCTTGATCGCCTCGGCATGCGATGGCGCCTGATGCTCCGTCGCGTCAGGGTTCGGCTGCGATGCCTGGCGTTCCGAAGGCTTCACGTCAGGTTTTGTCTCGACCGTCTTTGCCTCGGGCGTCTTCCCGGCCTCGTTGGGCTCGATCACCGTGGGCTCGGACGTTTTGGTCGCGGTCTCTTCCGTCACCGGCTTGTCGGAATGCGCGGTGTCGGCCGGCTGTTGCGTGGTCGTCGCTTTGGCCGAATCAGGCGCGTCCTTCCGAACGTCTTTCGTGACGTCCTTTTCCGGCGTGCGCGCCGCCGTCTTGCGCGGCGGCAGCTTCACCTTCTCGGCTTTCTTGCTCGCCGGCGGCTTTGCCGTCGCGTTTGGATGCGGCCCGCGTGAATCAGGGGTATTCTGCGGCGCGCGATAATCACGCTCGCCTTCACGATAGACATGTTCTTCGTAAATGCGCTCGCCTGTCTCCGGGTCGATATAACTGCGGTTAGGCGGACTGCGATCAGCACGCTGCGGCAGCCCTCCTGGTCCCATGTGCCGTTCGGCCCAGCGCGGCGGGCCTCCATCGGGACCCACGGCCCGCACATTCATGACCTGACCGGTCCGCGCGTTCACGACCACGCGCACAGGCACCCCGTCGGTATCGATCGCATGCAGAACATAGCGCCGCCCGCGCAGAACGGGACGGCTCACGGGCCGCAACCCCGTCGAACGCACGCTCGACATGACGTCAGACGGCAAGACCGCGTCGAAACCGCCCGGGCCGCCCTCATCCATGTAAACGGTCTGCGCGGCCGCCGGTCGCGGCAGGCAGACCCCGGCCAGCGCAAGCCCGGTAAAGAGGCCCGCGGACAACAGATGAGTTGATTGAAATCCCCAGCGGCGCATCATGACTTCCCTTCTGGACGTTGCCTCGCAACTTTGCTCGCGACACCAAAGCGAGCCCGCGCAACTTTGCCGAAGATTTGGGCGCGCTGAGGGCCGAACCACGTCCGAAAAGGACCGGCTCCCGGCTTTCGGATGAGACGACAGCCGCAAGTGTGCTGTCTTTGGGTGCTGTTTCGGGCGTTGATTTGTCGATTGCATGACTTGGAATGTGATGTCACCATCTGACCTGCTGGACGATGAACAGACGGGAGAAGACGATGAGGACCATCTCTTTCGCAGCAGTGACAATCTGCACCGTGTTCATGCCGATGGCGGTCCGCGCGCAGGTCGCGGATACAAGCGCTGCGGCCACAAGCGCTGCGGACAAAAGCATTGTCGTGTTTCCGCAAAACCTGGAGTTCAAAGGCCCCCCGGGAAAACCGCAAACCGCGATATTGTACGGCGACCCGAAAAAGCCCGGAGTGTTCGTCACACGGATTAAGTTTCCGGCCGGCTACAAGGACATGCCGCATTGGCATCCCGACGAACTCCGTACCGTTGCGGTCCTGTCGGGGACGTTCTACTTCGCCAATGGCGACAAATGGGATGAAAGCAAGCTCAAGGCATATCCCGCCGGCACATTTTACTCCGAGCCTCGAAAAAGTGTGCACTACTCGTGGGCCAAGGACGGTGAAGTGATCTTGCAACTCACCGGCATCGGACCGTCAGGCAAGACATTCGTTGAACAGCCAAAACACTAAGACAATCAACAATTCCGATCAGGGAGGCGACTTCTGTCGGCGTCTCTCCCGGGACCCTTGTCGCTTGTTTCCAGGATTTCCGGTCCCCGCCGCTGTCGGGTTGATACGCAATATGTGGCAGCAAAGGCTTGATACGGCGTCCAGGTTCCGATCGGGCAGGTCCAGGTCCGCCAAGCATGACGAATACCCGCCACCGGGGCCTGTTTTATGATAAAATCCCTGCGGATAGGCCGACCGGGCTGCGAGGCTTGCGTCCCGTGTCATCACTTGTACTGGCACGGATTTTTTGGCATGGTCCGCTTAGGACAGCATTACTGTCCTTTCTGGTAGCGGTGGCCCGCGGCAACGCATAATTCCTAGGAAGGTTTTCTGGGGAAGCGGCTTGCGGCACACGTCGCCGCCGGCGGAGGCGATGAGCCTCGCCGCGAAAGCGAGAACTGGGTCGCGGCATTGGCTGCAATGTGCACGACCTGTCTGACGACCGGAATGTCTCGCTTCGGGAACGGTCGAACGGCCGCGGCCGATGGCAATGAATCGATGGCCGGATGGGTCCGGTCCGTCGCGTGGGATTATGACCATGAGCGGAAATGCAAACGGCGATCAGCGGGAAGCCCGCTACGGCAATGCCTCGGCCGAGACGATCGCTGCATGGAATTCGGGTGAGCCGGGTTATCCGGAGACGCGCGGATTGGTCGATCCGTCGCTCGGCAAGGATTCGTGCGGCGTCGGCTTCATCGCCAATATCCGCGGCGCGCGGTCGCACAAAATCATCGAGGATGCGCTGACGATCCTCGTCAACCTCGAGCATCGCGGCGCCACCGGCGCCGATCCGCGCGCAGGCGACGGCGCCGGCATCCTCACGCAGATTCCGCATAAGTTCTTTGCCAAGAAGGCGGCCGGACTCGGCTTCAAGCTGCCGAAGCCGGGCGAGTATGCCGTCGGGCATCTGTTCATGCCGCGCGACGACGAATGGCGTCAGGTCATCCGCGATATCCTGTCAGAGATCATCGCGCGCGAGGGCCTGAAGCTGCTCGGCTGGCGCGACGTCCCGACCGACAATTCGACGCTCGGCGAGTCGGTGAAGCCGACCGAGCCCGTGCATCTGCAGGTCTTCATCGGCCTCGGCAAACAGAAGCTGCATGAGGACGAGTTCGAACGCCGCCTCTACGTACTGCGCAAGGTGATGTCGAACGCGGTTTACCAGCGCAGGCAGCGTCGCCTGTCGGGCTATTATCCCGTGTCGCTGTCGTGCCGGACCATCGTCTACAAGGGCATGTTCCTCGCCGATCAGCTCGAAACCTATTATCCCGACCTGCACGATCCGGATTTCGAAAGCGCGCTCGCCCTCGTCCACCAGCGCTTTTCCACCAACACCTTCCCGGCGTGGTCGCTCGCGCATCCTTACCGCATGATCGCGCATAACGGCGAGATCAACACGCTGCGCGGCAACGTGAACTGGATGGCGGCGCGTCAGGCCTCGGTCTCCTCGCCGGCCTTCGGCGACGACATCGAGAAGCTCTGGCCAATCTCCTATGAAGGGCAGTCGGATACGGCCTGCTTCGACAACGCGCTCGAGTTCCTGGTGCAGGGCGGCTACACGCTGCCGCACGCGATGATGATGATGATTCCGGAAGCGTGGGCCGGCAACCCGCTGATGGATGAGGAGCGGCGCACCTTCTACGAATACAACGCCGCGCTGATGGAGCCATGGGACGGCCCCGCAGCCATCGCCTTCACCAACGGACGCCAGATCGGCGCGACGCTCGACCGCAACGGTCTGCGTCCGGCGCGCTACATGCTCACGCGCGACGACCGCATCATCATGGCGTCGGAAATGGGCGTCCTGAAGATTCCGGAAAAGGACATCGTCAAGAAGTGGCGCCTGCAACCGGGCAAGATGCTGCTCGTCGATCTCGACGAAGGCCGCCTCATCCCTGACGAAGAACTCAAGGCCACGCTCGCGCGCAGCCATCCCTACAAGGAATGGCTCGGGAATTCGCAGATCGTGCTCGAAGACCTGCCGCAAGCCTCCGGCAGCGTCGCGCAGTCGAATCTTGCGCTGCTCGATCGCCAGCAGATGTTTGGCTACACCCAGGAAGATCTCAACATCCTGATGGAGCCGATGAGTGCCAAGGGCGAGGAAGCCACCGGCTCGATGGGCAACGACGTGCCGATCTCCGCGCTGTCGGACAAGGCCAAACTGCTCTTCACCTATTTCAAGCAGAACTTTGCGCAGGTGACGAACCCGCCGATCGATCCGATCCGCGAAGAACTGGTGATGAGTCTCGTCTCGATCATCGGGCCGCGGCCGAACCTGTTCGACCTCGAAGGCGTTTCGCGCACCAAGCGGCTCGAAGTGCGCCAGCCGATCCTGACCAACAGCACGCTGGAAAAGATCCGGTCGATCTCCGAACTTGGAGATCATTTCCGCTCCGAAACGCTCGACACCAGCTACAAGGCCGAAGGCGGCGCCGCCGGCATGGAAGGCGCACTCGATGCTTTGTGCGCGCGCGCCGAGCACGCCGTGCGCAAGGGCACCAACATCGTCATCCTGTCGGATCGCCTGGCTGGACCGACGCGGATTGCGATCCCGTCGCTGCTCGCCTGCGCCGCCGTGCATCACCACCTCATCCGCTGCGGGCTGCGCACCTCTGTCGGCCTCGTCGTCGAATCCGGCGAGCCGCGCGAGGTGCATCACTTCGCCTGCCTGGCCGGCTACGGCGCGGAAGCGATCAATCCCTACCTCGCATTCGAAACGCTCAAGGCAGCGAAAGGCGACCTGCCGGCCAACCTTGATGAGAAGGAGCGCGTGAAGCGCTACATCAAGGCGATCGGCAAAGGGCTGCTCAAGGTCATGTCCAAGATGGGCATCTCGACCTATCAGTCCTATTGCGGCGCGCAGATTTTTGACGCCGTCGGGCTCAAGGACGATTTCGTCCAGACCTACTTCACCGGCACGGCAACGCGCATTCAGGGCGTCGGTCTTGCCGAGATCGCGGAAGAAACCGTGCGCCGCCATCGCGACGCATTTGGCGATGCGCTGATCTATCGCAACGCGCTCGATGTCGGCGGCGAATATCAGTTCCGCGTGCGCGGCGAGGATCACGCCTGGTCGGCGGGATCGGTCGCGCAACTCCAGCATGCCGTGCGCGGCAATTCGCAGGATCACTACAAGGCCTTCGCCAAGCAGATCAACGAGCAGGCGGCCCAGCTTCTGACCATCCGCGGCCTCTTCCGCATCAGGAAGGCTGAAGAGGTCGGCCGCACCCCCGTGCCGATCGAGGAGGTCGAACCGGCCCAGGCGATCGTGCGCCGTTTCGCGACCGGCGCCATGTCGTATGGCTCGATCTCGCGCGAGGCGCACACCACGCTCGCCATCGCCATGAACCGGATCGGCGGCAAGTCGAATACCGGCGAAGGCGGCGAGGAATCCGACCGCTTCAAGCCGATGCCCAACGGCGATTCGATGCGCTCGGCGATCAAGCAGGTCGCGTCCGGTCGCTTCGGTGTCACCGCCGAATACCTCGTCAATTCGGACATGATGCAGATCAAGATGGCGCAGGGCGCCAAGCCCGGCGAAGGCGGGCAGTTGCCGGGACACAAGGTCGACAAGACCATCGCCAAGGTGCGTCACTCGACGCCCGGCGTCGGCCTGATCTCGCCGCCGCCGCATCACGACATCTATTCGATCGAAGATCTGGCGCAGCTCATCTTCGACCTGAAGAACGTCAATCCGGCCGGCGACGTGTCGGTCAAGCTCGTCTCCGAAGTCGGCGTCGGCACGGTCGCTGCCGGCGTGGCTAAGGCGCGCGCCGATCATGTGACCATCGCCGGCTATGAAGGCGGCACTGGCGCAAGCCCGCTGACCTCGATCAAGCATGCCGGTTCGCCATGGGAGATCGGCCTCGCCGAAACCCACCAGACGCTTGTCGCAAACCGTCTGCGCGGCCGCATCGCGGTGCAGGTCGACGGCGGATTGCGCACCGGACGCGATGTCGTCATCGGCGCGCTGCTCGGCGCGGACGAATTCGGCTTCGCCACCGCGCCGCTGATTGCGGCCGGCTGCATCATGATGCGCAAGTGCCATCTCAACACCTGCCCGGTCGGCGTCGCGACCCAGGACCCTGTTCTGCGCAAGCGCTTCCAGGGTCAGCCCGAGCACGTCATCAATTTCTTCTTCTTCGTCGCTGAGGAAGTGCGCGAACTGATGGCCACGATGGGCTATCGCACCATCGACGAGATGATCGGCCAGATGCAGATGCTCGACCAGCAGGCATTGGTCGCGCACTGGAAGGCGAAGGGCCTCGACTTCTCGAAACTGTTCACCAAGCCCGAGGCAGGCCCCGGCGTTCATCTTTATCAGTGCGAACGGCAGGATCACAAAATCAGTGAAGTGCTCGACCGCAAGCTGATCGCAGAAGCGCAAGCTGCCCTCGATCGCGGCGCGCCCGTGCGCATCCAGGCCACGATCCAGAATACCGACCGCAGCGCCGGCGCCATGCTCTCCGGCGAAGTCGCCAAGCGTTACGGCCATGCCGGCCTTCCCGACGACACGATCCATGTCACGCTCAAGGGTACGGCCGGACAGAGTTTTGGCGCATGGCTCGCGCGCGGCGTCACCTTCGAACTCGAAGGCGAAGGCAACGACTATGTCGGCAAGGGCCTTTCCGGCGGCCGGCTGATCATTCGACCGATGGCGGATTCGGGAATCGTGCCGGAAGAGTCGATCATCGTCGGCAACACGGTGCTCTACGGCGCGATCGGCGGTGAATGCTATTTCCGCGGCGTCGCTGGTGAACGCTTTGCCGTGCGCAATTCGGGTGCGACCGCCGTCGTCGAAGGCGCCGGCGACCACTGCTGCGAATACATGACCGGTGGCGTCGTGGTCGTGCTCGGACAAACGGGCCGCAACTTCGCAGCCGGCATGTCGGGTGGCATCGCCTATGTGATCGACGAAGACGGCACGTTCGAAGAACGCTGCAACATGGCGATGGTCGAACTCGAGCCTCTGCCGGAAGAGGAAGTCCTCAACGAGGCGATCTATCACCACCAGGGCGATCTCGAGACCCATGGCCGCGTCGACGTCATGGCCGACATGACGAAGGACGATTGCGCACGGCTGCATCATTTGATCAGCCAGCACGCGCGGTTGACGGGGTCGGCGCGAGCGGCGGCGATCCTCGCCGACTGGAAGAAATATGGCCGCATGTTCCGCAAGGTCATGCCGGTCGAATACCGACGCGCGCTGAAAGAACTCAAGACGCTTGAAGCGGAGCAGCCGCGTTTGGCGGCGGGGGCCTAATGGGAAAGATCACGGGGTTTCTGGAATACGAGCGTCACGACCGCGACTACGCGCCGGTTGAAGAGCGCGTGCGCAACTGGTCGGAATTCGTCCTTCCGCTCAGCGAAGAGGAAACGCGCACGCAGGCCGCGCGCTGCATGGATTGCGGCATTCCCTATTGCCACGGCACCGGCTCGGTTCTGCCCGGCACACCCGGTTGCCCGGTGAACAACCAGATTCCTGACTGGAATCACCTCGTTTACACTGGCGACTGGCAGGAGGCCGCGCGCAACCTGCATTCGACGAATAATTTTCCCGAGATCACCGGCCGCATCTGCCCTGCACCGTGCGAGGAATCCTGCACGCTGAATCTCAACAACAATCCGGTTGCGATCAAAACCATTGAATGCGCCATCGCCGATCGCGCCATCGAAGAGAACTGGATCAAGCCGATCCTGCCGCCGCACAAGACAGGCAAGAAAGTCGCCGTCGTTGGCTCAGGGCCAGCGGGTCTTGCCTGTGCGCAGCAACTCGCGCGCGCCGGCCACGACGTGCATGTCTATGAGCGGGAGGCGAAGGCCGGCGGCCTTCTTCGTTACGGCATTCCCGACTTCAAGATGGAAAAGCACATCGTCGACCGCCGCATTGCGCAGATGGAAGCCGAAGGGGTGACGTTCCATTACAACGTGAATGTCGGCGTCACGCTCGCTTCGGACAAACTGCTTGCCGACCACGATGCGGTTGCATTGACCGGCGGTGCCGAAGCCCCGCGCGAACTCGCCATTCCCGGCCGCGATCTCGACGGCATTCACTACGCAATGGACTTCCTCCCGCAGCAGAACCGCCGCGTCGGCAAAGAGCCCCTCGGCGACGAGGCGCCGATCCTCGCGACCGGCAAGCATGTGGTTGTCATTGGCGGCGGCGACACCGGATCGGATTGCATCGGCACCTCGATCCGCCAAGGCGCGCTGTCGGTCACCAATTTCGAAATCATGCCGCAGCCGCCTGAGTGCGAGAACAAGGCAATGTCCTGGCCATATTGGCCGCTGAAGCTGCGCACCTCATCGAGCCACAAAGAAGGTGCCACGCGCGACTTCTCGGTGCTGACCCAAAAATTTGACGGCGAGAATGGAAAGGTGAAGGGGCTGCGCTGCGTGCGCCTCGACGCCAAGCTCAATCCCGTGCCCGGCACGGAATTCGACGTCCGCGCCGAACTCGTGCTGCTGGCCATGGGCTTCGTCTCGCCCGTGCATGCGGGCCTGCTGGATTCCCTCGGTGTGACGTTCGATCCGCGCGGCAATGTCCAGGCGAGCCTCGACGATTACAAATCCTCGGTGTCGAAGGTTTTTGCCGCCGGCGACATGCGGCGCGGCCAGTCGCTGGTGGTGTGGGCGATCCGCGAAGGACGCCAATGCGCGCATGCGATCGACAAGTTCCTCATGGGCGCGTCGACGCTGCCGCTTTAAGCGATCTAGCGAAACAGTCCGAATGGATCGAAGAAGTTCGTCGATCTACGGCCGCCGCCGCCACCAACATCCGCGGGCGGGCGCGGGACATTGCCCCGCGCTCTTCCCGTCTCATTTTCGGCCGGACGATTTGTCGGGCGGCGTTCAGTCAGTTCGCGGCGCGCGGCATCGGCGGCAGACGGCTGTGCGGGTTTCCGCTCATCCGATGGTGCGGGCTTCGTAGTTTTGTTTGACCTGTGTTCGACCGCATAAGGCTTCGGCGGGCGCGCGCCCGGATCCTCGCCCGTGGAGGCGGTCACCGTATCGGCCGCGTGGTTGTCTTGAACAGGCGTCGCCGGCGCAGCGTTCTCTGCCGGAACGGTCGAGGCCACCGTGGCGCCGGCGGCCCATGAAAAATCATCGGCACGTCCGCGCATCGGGGGAACCGGGTCGCCTTTCACGAGCACGCGGGCGGCCAGCGAATTGCCGGTTTGCGGCGACGCCGCCGAGCCACCAAGCAGCGCGGTATCACCCTTCGGCGTCCCTGTCAGTGAAATGACGGCGCCGGCGGCAGGGCGCGTGTGCTGGCCCGGCTTGGTGCCAGTTTCCGGCTTGTCGGCGCCGGGAACGGGTGCAAGAGCGACCGGCTCGGTTACGGGCGATTTGAGTAGCCGGCGAATATCACGTTCGACGTAATGGGCGAGCTTGCGGGCGCCGGCCTCAGTGAAATGCACGCCGTCGCCGGTGCGCAGCCGCCGGATCTGTCCGTCGACATCAGGACCGGAATAGGTGAAGCGCCCATTGTCATCGACGAAGCCGTCCCAGATATCGACATAGGTGATGCCGGCCTTCTCCGCATGCTGGCGATAGATTTCGTTGAGATAGCTGAATTCCGACGTCGACCGCGTGCCGCGGACGGAAGGCATGCCCACCCAGATCACCGGCACGCCCTTGCTGCGCAGGACGGCGATCATCGCGTCGATCTTGGCCCCATAGAGATCGGCCCATTCGTCGGAACGGAATTCAACCGCGTGTCCGCGCGTTTTTTCCGACTTGTCGTCATCCTGGATCGACCGGCGATCCGACAGACCGATCATCATGACGATGATCGACGGCTTGGAGTCGGCAAGATCTTCGCGCGCTACATCGGTCCACTGCTTGGTGCCGCGTGCGTCGTATTTAATCAGGCCGGAAAAGGCGCGGTTGCGGCGAATGATGCCGACGTCGGGCGTGTCGCCGAAGCTCTGTTCGAGGCCGTAGGCAAGCCAATCGGCCATGGAATCGCCGAACACAACGACCTTCGTCGCAGCATCGTCGTTCGGCTTATGCGCAGCCGGCGCCTTGGTGTAGTCGACGTTTTCCTTCGGCTGCGCCGGAGGCCGGACATGAGGGCGTTGCGCAGGTCGTTGCGGCTCGTATTGCGGATAGTAGTAAGGCTGTGGCCGCTGCTGGAACAGGAACGGGAAAAGCTGCGCCCTAACCGGCGTCGGCGCCGAAACCAGCATCGTGAACGCCGCTGCAACGACGACCGCAGCCGCCAGCGCCTTCCCGCTCCACCGTTGCCACTTTTGATGTTTCGACATGTGCCGTTGCAGCTTCAGGGAACACGGATCGCCGCGCGCCGCAGGCTCTGCGTCCGTATGTCGGACAAACGGCCGTGGCGGCAGCACGCGGCACTACACCGCATCTAGTCCGACAAAAATGTCAACTTCACGATTGCGCCACGGTTGGCGCGGCCAAAGCCCGCGTCCACTACCGCCGGCGGAGCGCGTCGAGGACCTGATCGGACGCAAAACCGTCCGGAACAACCCCGACCGAGGCCTGGTAACGGCGCAAGGCGTCTCGCGTCTGCGATCCCAGCCGGCCGTCCGGGGTGCCGACATCGAACCCGTGACGCTCGAGCAGCACCTGCAGTTCCATCCGCTCGGTCCGCGTCAAAACCCGCTCGTCACGCGGCCAGGCCTGCACGAAGGTGTCGCCGCCACGCATCCGGTCGGCAAGATGGCCGATCGCCAGCGCATAGGATTCCGACGGGTTGTAACGCATGATCGCGCGGAAATTGTTGAGCATCAGGAAACCGGGGCCGCGTGCGCCGGCCGGCACCAGAAGGAAGGCATGATCGGACGAGCGCGGAAAGGCCTTGCCCCCTGCCCGGCGGATGCCAAGCCGTTCCCATTGCGCAATTGTCATCTGCCGCGATTTATCAGCAAGCATGAAGTTGAAGCCGCGCGGCACGACGACCTCATAGCCCCATGTCTGGCCGGCAACCCATCCTGATTTCTTCAGCATGTTCGCCGTCGACGCGATGACGTCCGCCGGCGTGTCGACCGTGTCGCGCCGGCCGTCGCCGTCGAAATCGACGGCATAGCGCTTGAACGCGGTCGGCATGAACTGCGTTGGCCCGAACGCGCCGGCCCATGAGCCGACGAGCCTGTCCGGCCGCACGTCGCCGTGCTGGATGATTTCAAGCGCGGACAAAAATTCCTCGCGGAAATAGCTTTGCCGCCGCCCGATGCAGGCCAGCGTCGCCGTCGAACGCACCACCGGACGGTCGCCGCCCGACGTGCCGAAATTCGACTCGATGCCCCAGATCGCGGCGACGACGTAGCGGTCGACGCCATATCGCCGCTCCACCGCATCGAAGGTCGCACGGTTCGCGGCGATCACCTCGCGCCCCTTGGCGATGCGCTTGTCGGTGACCAGAAGATCGAGATAGTCCCAGAAGGATTTGGTGAATTCCGGCTGCGCGTCGAGAAGTGTGAGAATGCGCATATCCGGCGTGAGCGAGAGTGCATAGCGCTGATAGGTCGCCCGCGAAACGCCACGCCGCGCCGCCTGCGGCCACAGGCTTTCGAGGCATTGCGGGAATTCCGCCTGTGCGCGCGCAACGGCCTGTGACGTCATTTCCGGGTGTCCCGACCCCTGCGCCGGCGGCTGGTAGGTTTCTCGCGCAGCGACGGTGGGGCGTGCGGCGGAGCCGATCGAGCCGGTCGTCAGGTCACGCAGAAAATTTCCGAGAATGTCCTGGGCCGCGGCCGGCTGCAGCAGGACCGGCGTCGCCGCACAGCCCACACCCATCGCGACGGCGACACGGCATGCCGTCTTCACCGGATCGAACACAAAACCCATTACGCAAACCCCAAGCACAGGACCTCTGCCGGACCCATCCAGGGATCCCGGCGTCTGCCGTCCATTGGGCGGTGATATGGTTTAATCCGCCTTAACGCCCGCTGTGCAAACGCGCGAGGAGGTCCGGCGTGGGCCAGGAATCCGCGGGCAGACCGACCTTGAACTGCGCCTGCTTCACAGCGCCGCGGGTCGCCGTGCCGATCTTGCCGTCAATCTTGCCGACATCGTAGCCATCGCGCGTCAGCATGCGTTGCAGGTCGGCGATCTGTTGCGCCGTCATGATCGGCGGCTTGCCGTTGCCGTGCGACACCGGCGGCGCGCCCGCAAGCCGCGTCGCGAAATACGCGGCCGTCGTCGAATAGACGAACGCGCTATTCCAGCCGAGAAACGCCTTGAAATTCGGATAGGCGAGAAAGGCCGGTCCAAGGCGGCCCATGGGCAGCAGCAGCGAGGCCGGAAAATTGTCGGCCGGCAACGCCGCGCCGTGCGCCGCGCGGACGCCCCACGCCGCCCATTGCGAACGCGGATGCTGGATCGCGAGATCAGCTTCCTGCCAGGGCATGGTCGCCGGCACCTTCACTTCCTGCAGCCACGGTTCGCCTGCGCGCCAGCCAAAGCTCTTGAGCAGATTGGCGCCGGAGGCAATCGCGTCAGGGACGCTGTGCACGAGATCGCGGCGCCCGTTGCCATCGTAGTCGACCGCATTCTTGTAATAATCGGACGCCGTCATCATCAGCGGCCCGAGTTCGCCGGCCCAGTCGCCGATCATGTCCTGTGGCCGCAGGTCGCCGCGCTGAATGATGCGCAGGGCATCGAAAAGCTGCGGCCGGAAGAATTCCGCGCGGCGGCAGTCATAGGCCAGCGTCAGGATCGAACGCACCGTCGGGTATTTGCCGAGATTAGTTCCGAAATCCGTCTCCAGGCCCCAGAAGGCGGTGATGACCGGACCCGGTACGCCAAAGCGGTGCTCGACATCGCGAAACAACGCGGCATCGCGCTTGAGCTTTGCCGCACCGGTCTGCAATCGATAAGGCGCAACCATGCGGTTGGAGAATGTCAGGAAATCCTGCTGGAAAACGCCCTGCCCGTGATCGCGCCTGACCACGGCGGGATCGGGCGTGATGCCGTTCAGGCCCGTGGCGATGGCACTGGCTGAAATGCCCTGCGCCGCCGCCTCTTTCTTCACGTCGGCAAGCCAGCGGTCGAAACTTTGCGTTTTCTGGCAGGCGACGGCGGCGTTCGCGACGCCGGTAAAAGCAAAGCTGCCGAGTACGGCGACGCCCAGGGAGACGCTCAAGGAAACGCCTGCAATCATCTTTATCGCGGAAAATGTCCGGCTTGCCTGATTCATGTCGTTCTCGCTGGCTAAGGAGAGCATCGGCCGCGAAGACGGCCGCGATTGCGGATGAGGTGGCGGGAAAATTCTCGTGGAACGCACTTATTGCGGGATCGTAAGAGGACGTAATGGTGTTTTTCGGCTGACTCGCTCTAGCGCTTAGGTTTGGGCTTCCATTTGCGGATTACAAGAGAATCAAAGAGGAATTCAACATCCCGCAGGCCATATGTCGCATGCCCCGTCATATGTCGCACAACTCAATTATCGTGAGATCCGATGGGACAATAACCGTCTTTGCTGTTGTCTGCTTTCGCACTTCGCCAAATTCGAATAGATAATGACGGACATTTGAAGGCATCGTCCGCATCCATCCGTGCATTGTCCGCCACCCTTCCACTCTTCCTTCATAGGTTCATCGCTGTCCCATGAAAAAAATTCGCAAAGCCGTTTTTCCTGTCGCCGGTCTCGGAACCCGGTTCCTGCCAGCCACGAAGGCCATGCCGAAAGAGATGCTCACGGTCGTCGATCGCCCGCTGATCCAGCACGTCGCTGATGAAGCGCATGAAGCCGGCATCGAGCATCTCATCTTCGTCACCGGACGCGGCAAGGGGGTGATCGAAGATCATTTCGACATGCATTACGAACTCGAGCAGACGCTGCACGAGCGCAAAAAGACGAGCGAACTCGATCTTCTGAAAAAATATCGCCCGGCCGCCGGCGCGACGAGTTTCACGCGCCAGCAGGAGCCGCTCGGCCTCGGCCACGCCGTCTGGTGCGCGCGCGACATCGTCGGCAACGAGCCGTTCGCAGTCGTCCTGCCCGACGTTCTGGTCATGAACAAGCCCGGCTGTCTCAAGCAGATGATCGACGCGGCGAATAACTTTGAGACCAAGGCCAACATCATCGCTGTCGAACAGGTGCCACAAGAGCGCGTGCATATGTACGGCATCGTCGGCATCGGCAAGCGCGACGGCAACGCGTTTCCGATCACGCAGATGGTGGAGAAGCCGCGCCGGGAAGACGCCCCGTCGAATCTGAGCATCACCGGCCGTTACATCCTGCAACCCGAGATCTTCGACATTCTCGAAACCCAGCCGCGCGGCGCCGGCGGCGAAATCCAGCTCACCGACGCGATGGTGACGCTGGCGAAATCACAACCGTTCTACGGCGTCGAATTCGAGGGCCGCAGCTTCGATTGCGGATCGAAGATCGGCTTCCTCGCCGCCAATGTCGCGTATGGGCTGGATCGGGCGGATATCGCCGACGAATTGCGCGCCGAGCTCAAGGCCATGCTCGGCTGAAGCGTCGCAGCCGCGAGCTAGTGGTTCGGACCTGATGGAAGAGTCCCTGTCGCGGGCCGGACCTGTATCCGCCGGACGGTCTTGATCCAAGTTGCGTTAAGGGCAGCTATGACGCTCGGATTATCGGCATAGCTGCTCCGGAGTGCCTGCTCATTCCCCTTGATATCCGCACACTTCAAAGAGTGCATGATTTTATCGACCTGCGCTGTTTGCTTAGGATCGGTTGCCTTTTGGGTCCATTCAAGACAACTGGCGCGACGGCCGACAAAATCGATTACATCAGCGGGCAGTCCGCTGCCGCTAGCCTGTGCAGGAGCGCACGCTGCAAGCCAAACCGTCGTTGCAACAGCAATGCATGAAAGGGAAAATCCAACAATCTTTGAGGCAATAAGCCTTCTTGACCATGAACGCCTACCTCTATGGATTCCATGTTGGGCCGGCAGCCGCATCGCGTCCGGCAGTACAAGCTGTCGAACGACAAGAGGTTCGCCGAGAAACTCAGGGATATGGTTTGACTTTACGTCGATCCGCCCGCTCATGCAGTGGTGCTTTCCTTCGATGAGAAATCCCAAATTCAGGCGCTCAACCACACGCAACCGGGGCTGCCATTGAAGACCGGGCAGTTCAGGACGATGACCGATGATTATAAGCGCAACGGCACGACAACGCTATTAATGGAACAATGCATGCAACGGCATCAATCGGATCGAAGCTAAGGTGCCTGCTGGCAAGATTATACAGGTTATTCTCGACAACTACGCCGCCCACAAGCATTCCAAGATCATTGATGGCTGGAGCGCCATCCGCGCTTCGAACTCCACTTCACGCCGACCTCAGCATCGTGGCTGAATGCCATCGAGGGCTTCTCCGCCGCTCTGACCAAGCGGCGCCTCAAGCGCGGCACCTTCAAAAGCATCGTCGATCTCCAAACCGCTATCAACCGCTACTTGGCGGAGCACAATGGGGTGTCGAGGCCATTCTGCTGGATCAGGGATCCGAACGAAATCATTGCCGCGGTCAGACGTGGATACCAAGCGTTAGATTCTATCCACTAGCGCTGCAGTCGTAGCCCGACGAGGACCGCGTTCGCGACATAATCGCCACCGGGAACGTTTGACTTGCGCTCCTCGTGCCGCAGTTCACCCTTGAGGTAGAGTTCGCGAGAGAGTTTGTAGGTAAGCGCGAACGCCGCCGCGTAGCGCTTATCGACGCGGCCGGCATTCGTAATGATGCAAGCGCAACCATTGCCGATATAAGTATCCACCCCGTAATCAAGCTTCAACGTCGCAACGAGCCAGCGACGCAACGAATGATCGACCTGCAGGGTCACGTCCCGCGTCAGCGATCCGGAAATTCCGGGCAGTGTCGTCTCGTCTCCGCTCGACTTCGCGCCAAGCGTGACAGTGGTGAGCGCAGAATAGGTATAAGCGAGCGAGGCGTCAGCGACGATGCCTTTGAGCGGTATCAGGCCGGGATCGGCATAATCGCGCGTGAGATAGCCGACGCTGATATTGCCCGTGAGCAGTTTCGTGAGTTCAAAAATCGCCCCGACATTCGGCGTGTAGGCGTTCGAATCGCGCTGCTGACCGAAGCGGTCGAATGCAAGATCATGCTCGCGGCGATCGGCCTGGAGCGACACGAACGGCTTGAACGCAGGCGAAAACTCGTAGCTGGAACGCAACTCGCCACCATATTGATTGTAGTTGCGGTCGGCATTGCTGGACGACGTGCCGTCCGAGAGCGTCGAATTGCCGTAAGCGATGCGATCGAACGTCACCTTGCCGCCGACTTCGAGCCTGTTGAACTGGTGCCGGATGCCCGCCGTGCCACCGGTCTGAAGCACGGTCGGCAGATTGACGACCGTCGCGAGTTCGTTCGGACTGCCGGGATTTTCCGTCGACAGGTTGAGCCGCTGTTCGAGATCGATATGCGTCAGATGCGAGACGTCGATGCGGCCGTTGATCCTGGTCGAAAGCGCTGGCTGATTGAGCGAGGAATCTTCGGTATAGGCGGTGTAGCTGCCGCGCAGATCGGCGGTGAGTTCGTGTCGACTCCAGTCCGACTTCACCCGCAATTCCGGCGCGACGACATATTGCGGCGAGCCGCGTCCTTTGATGTCCTGCCCCGGATTGGTGCTGTACCCGGCACCGACTTCGACAGCCGGCTTGAGGATGAAAGCGCCCGCGCGGATGCCAAGCGGTTCGTAGGCGTCGTCCTTGTCCGAAAACCGCGTGACCGGCCGCGTGAAGCCGTTCACCGGCGCGATCGGACCCGTCGCCTGCGGAAACGGCGCGGGCACTTCGGCGGGTAATTGGGCCGGGACCGTGCCTGTGCCCGGAAGTTTCGTGACGCGGCTGTCGATACGGCCGGTATCGGTCAGCGTCGGTTCGGCCGGCGCATAGACGGCCGGCGGTGCGGCCCGTGCCCGCTGCGCTGCGCGCACCGCTTCCGCGTTGTTGCTGGCGTCAAAGCCGGTCGCGCCGCCGGCCGTGGATTTGGTGTTCGGCGACGAAACCGACGGCCGCAAGGTCCAGGTGCCGGACGTGTTGCTATCCCGCGCCGGCGCATTCGTGGTCGTCGCGCGGCCCGTTCCCCCGTTCGCCGCCCGTGGACGTCCGTTCGAGAGGCTATCGGGGCTAAACGGATCGACCTGAGCCATGACGCTCTGCGCCTGCGCTGGCCAGGCCGGGAGGACAATCGCACAAACGACCGCCGCCGTCGCGCCTGCGCGGAACACAAGGCCCGTCGAAACTGTGCGGTGCCGCGCCAAATAATCCCCCGATACCATTAGCCGCCGGCCGCAGACAGGCGTGGCGGCTCCATGGTTAATGAACCTAGAATGTCTATGGTTAACGGGGCGTTGACGATTGGCCTGGGCGGGTCGCTTCCCGTCCAGAGGCATGCTATTCCGTGCTTATCCTCGTAATCGGAACCCGCGCCCACCCATGGCAAAAGTACGTATGGCCAGCACCGATCGTTCCCCGGCAACCCGCGATGACGCCCCCACACAATCGGCGTTGCGTACGCTCGGGCTGGAAGCCGATGGCATCAGTGCTCTGGCGCAGGCCATGCGTAACGGGCTTGGCGCGGCCTTCACGAAGGCCGTGGACCTGATCCGTGACGGGCGCGGCCGGGTAATCGTATCCGGCATGGGAAAATCCGGCCATATCGGCCGCAAGATCGCGGCCACCCTCGCCTCCACCGGCACGCCGTCGTTCTACGTGCATCCCGGCGAAGCCAGCCATGGCGATCTCGGCATGATCGCCAATGAGGATGTCGTTCTGCTGTTGTCGTGGTCGGGCGAGACCGCCGAACTCAAGAGCATGATCGATTATTCACGCCGGTTCAGCATCGGCCTCATCGCCATCACCGCCAAGCCCGACAGCGCGCTCGGCCGCGCGGCGGATGTGGTCCTGGCGCTGCCGGATTCACGCGAAGCCTGTCCGCACAACCTTGCGCCGACGACCTCCACGACCATGCAGCTTGCGATGGGCGACGCGCTTGCCATCGCGCTCCTGGAAAGCCGCGGCTTCACTGCCGTCGACTTCGGCGTCCTACATCCGGCCGGCCGGCTCGGCGCGATGCTCAAATTCGTGCGCGACCTCATGCATACGCAGTCCGAGGTGCCGGTAGTCGCCGTCGGCACGCGCATGGCCGATGCCGTCGTCGAAATGTCGGCGAAAGGCTTTGGCTGCGTCGCCATCGCCGATGCGCATGGCAAGCTCGCCGGCATCATCACCGACGGCGACCTGCGCCGTCACATGGGGCCGGGGCTGCTCGATGCGCTGGTCGAGACGGTGATGACCGGAAATCCGAAAACGATCCGGCCCGATCAACTCGCCACCGAGGCATTGGGAATGATGTCGTCGAAGATAGCGGTGCTGATCGTCGCCGAAGCGGGAACACCCGTCGGCATCATCAAGCTGCACGATCTGCTGCGCGCCGGCGTCGCCTGATTGCTTTCGGTTAAGCTAGATCCAGCCTGACAATTCACGCTTCGCCAGATGCGTGAGGAGGGTCATCCCGTCACTGCTGTCGTTCAGGCATGGGATCGCGGCGAAATTCTCACCGCCATTGTGCTTGAAAATCTCGCCGTTCTCGCCCGCGATCTCTTCCAGAGTCTCCAGGCAGTCTGCGGAAAAGCCCGGCATGACGATGGCGAGATTCTTCACGCCGCGCTGCGCCATCGCCTTCACCGTCATGTCGGTATAAGGCGTGAGCCATTCCGCGCGGCCGAAGCGAGACTGGAAGGTCAGCATCAGTTTTGATTCATCGAATCCGAGACGCTCGCGCAACAGCCGCGTGGTCCTGGCGCAATGGCAGTAATACGGATCGCCCTTGTCGAAATACTCTTTCGGAATGCCATGGAACGACGCGATGATCACCTCGGGTTCGAACGCAAGCTGCGCGAGATGTCCGCGCAGCGACTGCGCCAGAGCGTCGATATAGACAGGGTCGTCGTAATAAGGCGGTGCGATACGCACGGTCGGTTGCCAGCGCATGGTGCCGAGCACGCGGAAAACTTCATCGCAGACCGTCGCTGTCGTCGCCGCGCAATATTGCGGATAAAGCGGAATGATGAGAAGCCGATCGCACCCGGCCTGCGCCAGCGCCGCGATCCGCGAGCGGATCGACGGATTGCCGTAACGCATGGCCCAGTCGACGAGAATGCGCCCGCTCGCATCGGGAAGCCCGGCCGCAAGTTTTTCCGCCTGCGCGCGAGTGATCGTCTTGAGCGGGGATTCGTCGCGCTCTTTATTCCATATCTTGTCGTAGTCACGGCCCTTCAAACGCGGACGCACGGTGAGGATGACGCCGTTGAAGATCAGTTTCCACAACAGTGAATCGGCTTCGATGACCCGCTTGTCGGACAGGAATTCCTTGAGATAGCGGCGCATCGAGCGGTAGTCTGTCGCATCCGGCGTGCCGAGATTGACGACGAGCACGCCGATGCGTCCCGACGCGACCGCGGGATGGCCGGCCGGTTTATGGTCCGTCGCTGGCACGGTTGCATCCATGATCGCGGCTATTCCGCCGCCTTCAGATACGGCGTTCCGGCAAGGAACTGCTCGCGCAGGCTCGCTTCTTCGGCCCGAGCGGCCTCGACATTACGCCGCTTGATGGGACCAAAACCGCGGATCTTCTCCGGCAGCGCGGCGAGCGCCACGGCCGTTGCGTGATTGCCGCTGTCGAGCCGCGACAGCATATCGGCGAGCAGCGCTTCATAATCCGCAATGAGCTGGCGTTCCAGCCGGCGCTCGGCCGTATAACCGAAAATGTCGAACACCGTACCGCGCAAGACTTTCAGACGTGCGAGCACAGGAAAAACTTTGAAAATCCACGGGCCGAACGTCATTTTCTTCGGCTCACCGGTCAGCGGATCACGGCGTGCGAACAGCGGCGGCGCAAGGTGCACCTTGAAGCGCAAGTTGTCGCCGGCAAGGTCCTCACGCACACGCGTCTCGAAGCTGCCGTCGGCATAAAAACGCGCGACTTCGTATTCATCCTTGTAGGCCATCAACTTGAACAGGCCATGGGCGACTGCAGTCGTGAGCGTGTCGCTGCCCGGCACGGCGCGCGCTTCGACAGCGCGGACCTTCTCGATGGTCTGGCGATAACGGCCGGCATAGGCCGCATTCTGGTAATCCGTGAGGAAGGTCACCCGCCGCGCAATAATCTCGTCGAGGGTTTCGGAGAGTTCGCGATCGCTCTTCAGATGCGCCGGCGGCGGCAGCTTCAGCACATTGGCCGGCACCACGGCAGCCTTGTCGATCGCGGCGAGCCGGCCAAGCCGGAATGCGGCAAGGTTCATCGGCACCGCCTCGCCGTTGAGGTGGATGGCGCTTTCGATCGCCGCGGCCGAAATCGGCAAAGTACCAAGCTGATAGGCGTAACCGGTCAGAAACACATTGGCGCAGGTCGACGAGCCGAGCCGTTCGTTGGCGATGCCGGTCGCGTCGATGAAGTGGCACTGCTCCTCGCCTGCCGCACGGGTGATGGCTTTGCGAATTCGGGCGCTCGGCAGCGTGAAATCAGCGTCGCGCGCGAACTCGCCGGGCATGAATTCCGCAGTGTTGAGGACCATCGCGGTTTCGCCTTCGCGCACGGTTCCGAGCACCTTGCGCGTCCCGGCGACGACGACATCGCCACCGATCACGAGGTCAGCGCCGCCTTGCGCGATACGCACGGCGCGCAGGTCTTCCAGCCGCGCCGCGATGCGCAGATGGCTGTGCACCGCGCCACCCTTTTGTGCGAGGCCTGACATGTCGATGACGCCGGAGACGTTGCCTTCGAGATGCGCAGCCATGCCAAGAATGCCGCCGAGCGTGACGACACCGGTGCCGCCGACGCCGGTCACGATCAAAGCGAACGGCTTGTCGAGCGAAGGCATGACCGGATCGGGGATGTCTTCATGCGACGGAGCCACGGCCGGCTTCGGCTTGCGCAGCAAAGCGCCTTCGACGGTGACGAAGGATGGGCAAAAACCTTTGACGCAGGAGAAATCCTTGTTGCAGCTCGTCTGGTCGATGCGCCGCTTGCGGCCGAACTCGGTCTCGAGCGGCTGCACCGAGGCGCAATTCGATTTCACGCCGCAATCGCCGCAACCTTCGCAGACGCGCTCGTTGATGACGACGCGCTTGTCCGGGTCGGGATAGCTTCCGCGCTTGCGGCGGCGGCGCTTTTCAGCAGCACAGGTCTGGTCATAGATGAGGACGGTGACGCCCGGCACCGCCGCGAGATCGGTCTGCAGTTTCACCAGTTCGTCGCGATGGTGGATCGTCAGCCGCGCTGGCCACTTTTCGTGCTTGTCGTATTTGTCTGGTTCGTCGGTCGCGACCACGATGCGGGCGACGCCCTCGGCCGCGATCTGCCGCGCCATCGACGGCACGGTCAGCGGCCCATCGTTGCGCTGGCCGCCGGTCATCGCAACGGCGTCGTTGTAGAGCACTTTATAGGTGATGTTGACGCCAGACGCGATGGCAGCGCGGATCGCCAGCGAGCCGGAATGATTATAGGTGCCATCGCCGAGATTCTGGAACACGTGCTGGCGCGTCGAGAACGGCGCCTCGCCCATCCAGTTCGCGCCCTCGGCGCCCATATGCGTGTAGCCGTCGGTGGAGCGGTCCATCCACTGCGCCATGTAATGGCAGCCGATGCCGGCATAGGCGCGCATGCCCTCCGGCACCACGGTCGAACTGTTATGCGGACAGCCTGAGCAGAACGTGGCGAGGCGTTGGGCGACGTCCTTGGTGCCGGCGCGCTGGCGCTGCGCGTCGCGCAGCCGGTCGACGCGCGCGGCAAGGTCTTCACTCGAGACATGTTTGAGCAAGCGCTCGCCGATGCACAGCGCGACGGCGATCGCGTCGATGGCGCCGCTCGCCGGGAACAGCGCTTGGCCGCGTTCGTCCTTCTTGCCGATGCAGAGCGGCTGATTGGCGGCGCCGTAAAGCAGTTCGCGGAACTGGGCTTCGACCAGCGAGGCTTTCTCCTCGACGACGATGACCGTATCGAGCCCTTCGGCGAAGCGCATCAATTCGTGGCGGTCGAGCGGCCATACGCAGCCGAGCTTGAAGATGCGCAGGCCGAGTTCGGCGCATTTGACTTCATCGAGGCCGAGTTCATCGAGCGCCTGCAGGACGTCGAGATAGGCCTTGCCGCCGGTGAGAATGCCGACCTTCGGTGCGCGGCCGCCGGCGCTGATGACGCGGTTGATACGGTTGGCGGAGAGGAAGGCGAGCACGGCATCGCGCTTGAAATCGTGCAGCCGCGCTTCCTTGGCGAGCTGGGTATCCTTGAGACGGATGTTGAGCCCGCCCTCGGGCATGTGGAAATCCGGGGTCACGAAGCTCATGCGCTCCGGCGAGGCTTCGATGACGCCGGTCGCCTCCACCGTGTCGTGTGTGGTCTTGATCGCCGTCCAGGTGCCGGAATAGCGCGACATCGCCCAGCCGTAGAGGCCGTAGTCGATGATCTCCTGCAGATTGCCTGGGCTGAGCACCGGCATCATCACATCGGTGAAACGGAATTCCGACTGGTGCGCGGTGGTCGATGATTCGGCTGTGTGGTCGTCGCCGGCGAAGGCGAGCACGCCGCCGTGGCGCGAGGTGCCGGCGAGATTGGCGTGGCGCAGCACGTCGCCGGAACGATCGACGCCTGGTCCCTTGCCGTACCAGAGGCCGAAGACGCCGTCGTAGCGGCCTTCGCCGCGCAACTCGGTCTGTTGGCAACCCCATACCGCGGTGGCGGCGAGGTCTTCATTCAGGCCCGGCTGGAATAGAATTTGCGCGTCTTCGAGCTGCTTCTGCGCCCGCTCGAACTGCCGGTCGAGGCCACCGAGCGGCGAGCCGCGATAGCCAGTGACGAAGCCTGCGGTGTTGAGGCCGGCGCGCCGGTCCATCTCGCGCTGCATCAGGCACAAGCGCACGATCGCCTGGAATCCGCTGACGAAGATGCGGTTATGAGTGAGGTCGTATTTGTCGTCGAGAGAGACGCTTCGCATTCCCGCCTTTGCCCCCGCCCCTCACCGGCGCGCGCAAAGGCGCACTGCCGTGCAAAGGAAAGGATTGCCTGCGAAGACGGCAAGGCTTTCACCCGGTCGCCCGCGCCGTGAAACCGCGTTAGAGGTCTGTGAGAGGCTTCGGCGATGCGAGCCAGAAACCGGTATCCAGGTCTTCGCTACAGCTTCGGCGATACGGGCCAGAAACCAGTTGTTTCAACGCGATCTCGGCAAATCAGCCAGAAACCGGTCCTCGGCGTAAGGGCTAGATGGCATCACTGGACGAGAGACCCATTGATGCCCTGCCGACTAAAAGACATCATACAGGCAGAACGGCGATTGGGCAACTTTTACCAATGCATGTCTCCACGGCATTCTCCCCAGACACCGCGCTGCTTGGTGGCGCATTGATTGGTTTTGCCGCTGCATTGTTGATGTTTCTCACTGGCCGCATAGCTGGCATCAGCGGCATCCTGGGTGGAAGTCTTATCCCGGTGCATCGGGATTTCGGATGGCGTCTGGCCTTCATCGCCGGTCTTATCGCAGCGCCGATCGCGGCCCGCTGGGCCGGCATGACGATCGAAGCACCGGCCATGCCGGGTTCATGGCTCGTGATACTGATCGCGGGGTTTCTGGTCGGCTTCGGCACACGCCTTGGCGGCGGTTGCACCTCGGGACATGGTGTTTGCGGACTGGCCCGATTGAGCAGCCGCTCGATTGTTGCCACGACAATCTTTTTCGTCACCGCGATCATCGTCGTGGCCATCATGCGGCATTTGATAGGGAGCAGCGCATGAAGACCGTCCTCGCAAGCGCTGTCTGCGGTTTCATCTTCGGCTGCGGCCTCATCGTCTCAGGAATGATGCAGCCTGCAAAAGTCCTCGGCTTTCTCGACGTGTTCGGGACGTGGGATCCCAGTCTCGCTTTCACCATGATCGGGGCGCTCGCCGTCTCCGCCCTCGGCTACGCCATCACGCAACGACAGGGACAGCCGCTGTTCGCGCCGACCGCGTTATGGCCGACGAAAACAAGCATCGATCGTCCGCTCGTCGTCGGCGCGTTGATGTTCGGTGTCGGTTGGGGTTTGTCGGGCCTGTGTCCAGGACCGGCGATCGAAAACCTCGCCAGCCTCTCGCCAAAGCTTTTCATCTTCATGGCTGCAATGATTGCGGGGATGTTGGCGCAGGCCTATTGGCCGATAAAACGAGAGGCCGTGCGTGCGCCATCTTCCCCCGATACGGCAGCCGTCAATGCCGACGGATAAAATATGAGCAATGAAACGCGATCCCATCGTTCCTGCCCATATTGAGGCGTGCATCCCCGCAATTTCAGCGTTAAACTTCCCGCCATGACCGATCCTCATCACGATTCACACGATCACAGCCACGCGCATGGCCATGACCACAGCCATGATCATGATCATGCCCATGACCATGGCTCCGAACTCTCCGAGCAGCAATTGCGCGTGCGCGCGCTGGAATCGATTCTTGTCGAGAAGGGTTATGTCGATCCCGCCGTGCTCGACCAGATCGTCGAAGCCTACGAGACGCGCATCGGACCGCATCTCGGCGCCGGCGTCATTGCCAAGGCCTGGGTCGATGCGGACTTTCATCGTGCACTGTTGAAAGACGCATCAGCCGCCGTCACCTCGCTCGGCCATATCGGCCGCTCCGAACATCTCATCGCGCTCGAGAACACGCCGCAGCGACATAACATCGTCGTCTGTACGCTGTGCTCCTGCTATCCGACGCCGGTGCTCGGCCTGCCGCCGGTCTGGTACAAATCCGCGGCCTATCGTTCGCGCGCCGTCTCCGATCCGCGCGGCGTGCTGCGCGATTTCGGCGTGACGCTGCCCGAGGCGACGGAAGTCCGAGTCTGGGATTCGACCGCGGAATTGCGGTACCTCGTCGTGCCGATGCGGCCCGCGGGCACCGAAGGCTGGAGCGAGGAACACCTCGCAACATTGGTGACACGCGATTCCATGATCGGCACCGGATTGCCGAAAGCACCGAACGGAGGCTGACGCATGGATGGCGTGCACGACATGGGCGGCATGCACGGCTTCGGCCCGGTGCAGCCGGAAGAGAACGAACCCGTCTTTCACGCGCCATGGGAAGGCCGCGTGCTCGCGATCAATCGCGCCATGGGCTACAGCCGCACATGGAACGGTGACATGTCGCGCTTCGCCAAGGAGGTGCTGCCGCCGGCGACCTATCTCGACAGCCCCTATTACAAGAAATGGATGCTCGGGCTGGAATGGCTGACGGTCAAATACGGGCTTGTCGGCGCCGATGAATATGAGGCCGGTCGTGCGCTGCGGCCCGGCGTGCGGCTCAACCGCAAGCTTACATCCGATCACGTCGACGAGGTTTTGGGCCGGCGCACCTTCAGCAGACCGCCAGCGGCACCGGCGCTGTTTGCAGCCGGCGATGCCGTGCGCATGAAGAACATCCATCCTCCGCATCACACGCGGCTGCCGCGCTATGTACGCAACCACACCGGCGTGGTCGAGCGCGTGCACGAATGCCACGTCTTTCCCGACACGAATGGTCAGGACGCTGGCGAGGATCCGCAATGGGTTTATACCGTGCGCTTCACCGGACGCGAGTTGTGGGGCGAGCAGACCGATCCCACCCTCACCGTCTCGATCGACGCGTTCGAGCCCTATCTGGAGCCGGTCTGATGACGCTTGATCGAAAGGCGGCGAAGGAAGCAGCCGCGGCAGCGCCGGGCATTCCGCGTGACGACGACGGGCCGGTGTTTCGCGAACCGTGGGAAGCGCAGGCGTTCGCCATGACATTGGCGTTGCACGATCGCGGCGTCTTCACCTGGCCGGAATGGGCTGCAGCGCTCGCCGCCGCGATCAAGCGCGCGCAGGCGGCCGGCGACCCCGACACCGGCGACACATATTACCATCACTGGCTCGCCGCGCTCGAAGGGCTTGTCGCCGAAAAAGGCGTGACTGACACGGCAACGCTGGCGCGCTATCACGATGCCTGGGATCGCGCTGCCGACCGCACGCCGCACGGCACGCCGATCGAACTCGCCGCACAGGATTTTGCCGCGTCGTCGTGAGCGTTTCAGGCGCCGAGCATCCGTTCCTCGACGATGTAGCCGGTCAGCAGCAGCACACCGAAACAGACGATCACCAGCGCCGCCGCGACCTCGACCACACACAGGAAGACAAGGCCGCCGCCGGACCGCGAATGCGCCAGCCGGTCCGCAAAGCCGCGCGCAGCAACGGCTATCGTTGCAATGCTCGTGACCGTGATCGCGGTGCCGAGCCCCATCATGAATGTCGCGCCGACGCCGGCCCAGAACAGGCCCTGCGACAGCGCAAAGACCAGGACGATGATGGCGCCGGAGCATGGCCGCAAGCCGCAGGCGAGGACCGCCGCCATGCCGCGCCGCCAGCCGCCGGGACCCGCCAGTTCGGACGGGTCCGGCCCATGCGCGTGGCCGCAGGACTCGTCGTGGATGTGTCCGACCTCGCCGTGCGCCGGACTATGCGCGGCATCGTCGTGATGGTGATGATGCGCGTGCGCGGAATGGTCATAGTCGTGCGCGCAACAAGCCTGATCGTGATGCGCCGATGCCGGAACAGCCTGGGCCGATAGCGCGTGCGGAACGGCGGCAGCGAGCACAGGATCATGCGTGTCCGCTAATGGCACGCCGTGCAGGGCGCGTGCCAGCGCCAAACCTTTGATCCACAACAGCCGCAGACCGATGACGACGACCATCGCGTAGGCCGCGATCTCGATGACATGTACGGTGCTGTTCATGGTGCGCGCGGTGGCGTTGAGCAGCACGGCGGCGATGCCGACGAGCACGATCGCAGTCACGGCCTGCACCAGTGCCGCGGCGAAAGACAGGATCACACCGCGCCGCCACGTCTCGCGATTGGCGATCATGTAGGACGAGATCACCGCCTTGCCGTGGCCGGGGCCGGCAGCATGGAAAATACCGTAGAGGAACGCGATACCGAACAGCGTCGCTACCGCGCTGCCGTCGCTCTTGGCGGCGCGGATCAGGCCGGTCATCTCGCGGTAGAATTGCGCCTGTTTGAAAAGCAGGTAGCCCACGATACCGGATGGCATCATCTCGCGATGGCCGCCGAACGGATTGGCCTGTGCATGGACGACATCGTGCAACCCGGACGCGATGAGAACGATGGCTGCAACACACACCGCAAGCCAGCGGTATCGCGCTTTACCGGTCATGTCCGTTTCCCGCACATCGTAATCCCGCACCCCGCGGTCGCATGGGCCGCGCTTGGGGCAAATTCAGGGCGAACGATCAGGGACAGGCAACTGCAATCGTATTGGCGAACTGTGCGCCCCAGTCCTGTCCCGCCATCTGGGTGAAAAAGGATTCGCTGAGTTGTTGTTGCGAGCCGGTGGGCTGGCCGGCGCGATGCAGCGACATTTTGCAGGTGGCGGGCGCGTCGACGAGATGCACCGGGTCCTTCTCCGCCATGGCGATGTCGACGAAGAATTCCGGATCGTAGATGTCGACGCTCAGGTTCTGCGCTTTCACCGGCTGTTTGATCGGCAATGTGAAATGCAGCGTCAGGATCGAGTCCTTGAAATCCAGCCAGTAATCCTGCGGATCGCCGAGCGCGACCTTCGGCGCTTTCTTCTTTTCCGCGCTGCCCGCTCCGGGCTTGAGGCCGGTCTGGACGATGGTGAAGTAGCCGTATTCCTTGAGGCTCTCCATGTTGGTTTGCGCCACGCCGGCGAGATCCTCGCGGGTAAAAACACCCTTCACCTTGGTCTCGATGCCTTCAGTGGCATAGACGGAAAACGCGTCGTCGAATGCCCAGCTATGGCGCACGCCCATCGCCGCTCCGTCGGGGCCGTAGAGAATATCCGCCTTCGCGGTGACCCAGACATGCGGATGCGCGTCGGCCGCGGTCAAGCCAGCCGCCAGCAAAACCACCACGACAAAGAAAGCTTGAGCCAACCGCAACCGCATTTCCGCATCCCTCGAACTGCGGCGGCGATCCTAACAAGAACTCAGGCGGAATGACGGCCAGTGCCAGAGTTATGGCGCCGCAATCGAGGCCTGCAGGAAATGCATGAAGTCTGTCGTTTTCGCAGGCAGGTGTTTTGCCTTCGAAAAATAAGCGCACATCCGTTCCGGCGACAGCGTCATCTCCTCGAAGATCGTCTCCAGCGTCTTGTCCGCAAGTTCTGTCTTAACAGCATAATTCGGCACTCTGATGATTCCTTGGCCCTGGAGTGCCATCTGAATAAGCACGGCATTGCTGTTGGAGGACAACATGCCCTTCACCTCGATGAGCACTTGCCGTGCAGCGGTTCGAAACGGCCAGACCTTTGGCTCGGAATAAAAGTTTGCAAGACAATTGTATTCGCGGAGGTCCTGCGGTTGCTGCGGCCGGCCATGGAGTTGGAAATATTTTGGCGAAGCGCAAACGACATGCGCAACCGCTCCGAGATCGTGATCGACAAGACCGGGCATGGAGGGCTTTTTCGTCGCGACAATGACATCGAACCCATCCTCCATCGATTGGCAGTTGTCAGTCACGACGGAAAGATGAACGCGAAGGCCGGGATGGCGCTGAACGAACTCTACGATCAGAGGCGAGAGAATGCACCGGGCGTAGTCGCTTGTTGCCTGAACACGCAAGGTGCCGAAAGGACCGGTCTGCAGATTACGCGCCTCGACAACATAGTCGTCGAGCGTCGTCAGCATTTTCAAGCAGCTTTGAAATAATCCCTCGCCTGCATCGGTAAGCACAACGCCGTGTGTCGATCGGTTCAATAAACTGAAGCCCAGAGACGCTTCCAATTCCTTCATATGTTTGCTGATGACCGACGGCGTCGTGCGCAGGTCTGCGGCAGCCTTCGTGAAACTCCGGCGTTCCGCGACCCTGACAAAGGTGTTGAGTTGATTCAGATCTCTCAGTGCTGCCGTCGGAGACGTCATCCAAAGCCCTTTCGCATTGCACTCTTATCGACCGGAATCGTCATCCGGGAGTGCCTTTTCGTGCAGTCTGAAGCGGAGCTGTTTGTCGAAGAAAAACTGTTGTTCTGAAATGTAGCCTACCAAATTCGAGGCCTGCAACTAACCTCGCAATGCTCAGTCGACAGGGATCTGAAATTGGGTCCGACAACACCGCGAGGCATGACCATGCTTAAAGAATATCACTATGACAATCTCATCCGTTGGCCGCGCGGAGAGCGGGCCGCAGTCTTTCTGACGTTCGACTTTCAGGGCGGCGAGGACGTCAAGCCAGACAAGAACGGCATTCTCAATTACGAAAACTGGAGCCAGGGTGAATACGGCCCTCACCATGCGATTTATCGGTTGCTGCGGATTCTGAAGGAAGAGAACATCAAGGCGACCTTCCTCACCTGCGGCGCAATCGCGGAGCGCTTCCCGGAAGCTGTTCAGGCCATTCTCGATCATGGCCATGTGGTGGAAGGGCACGGATACAATCACGAAATCGCTCGCTACCTGCCCCGCGATCAGGAAGACGAGGTGATGAAAAAGGCGATTGCGATGATCCAAAGCCGCACGGGGCGGCGTCCTTACGGCTGGCGCTCGTGCACGCAGAGCACCAATACCCTCGAGCTTCTGATCGACAACGGCTTCGTCTGGAACAGCAATTCCTTCCACGACGAGTTGCCCTATCTTTGGGAAAAGGACGGCAAGGTGCTGGTCGAACTGCCGCGGCAGCCTTTCGGCGACGGCACGCTTTTCGGTCATCGTCATGGCGAATACGGCAACCCGTATCACGGGCTGGAATCCTGGAAGGCCTATTTCGACGAACTCTATGAAGAAGCCGGCCAGCGTCCGGGCTATATCCCGTTCACGATGCATCCTTACATCATCGGACGGCCGGGCCGCACGCTGGCTTTGCGCGGGATCATTCAGCACATGAAGAAGGCCGGCAATCTTTGGTTCCCGACCGGCATCGAGCTTGCCGAATGGTGCCTCAACGACCTTTTCAAGGCTGAGTGCAAGGAGCTTTCCCGCGCCTCCGCGCGGTGAAGGCAATCCTGATACGCGACGGCGAGCACGGCCGCGCAAACTGATGTGCCGCAAACACGTGTGATCGGCGCGCCTTTGCGCCGATCACCAAACCCGACATCGGGGCACGGTAGCAATCGGCTCGCGCCCACGACGTAAATTTGTAAGCGACGACACGATGCCGCTCGTCAGAGCACGGCGGCAACAGAACGGCGGACGCCGGATCGTCCACATAATAAAAACATAAACATTAAAGGGGGAGTGATGCGAAAGGGAACGATGATTGCCGTCGGCATTGTCGCGACAATGCTGGCTTCGGCCGCGCCGACACGCGCCGATCCCGTTGCGGATTTTTATCACGGCAAATCGCTGCGTATGCTGATCGGCTATGGACCTGGCGGCGGCTACGACCTCTATGGCCGGCTCGTCGCCGAGTTCCTGCCGAAACATCTACTCGGCCATCCTGTCATCTTGCCGCAGAACATGCCGGGCGCCGGCAGTTTCGTCGCGGCGAAATACATGGCCGAAGTTGCACCGAAGGACGGCACGGTGTTCGGTAGCCTGTCGCAGACGCTGGCGCTCGACAGCATCGTCAACAACACAGCCAAGATCGACGTGGCGAAATTCGCCTATGTCGGCCGGGTCGTGACCAATGTGGATACCGGCGTCGCGCTGCCGAAGAGCGGCATCAAATCCTTCGAGGATGTCCGCAAAAAGCAATATACCGTAGGCGCCTCCGGCGGCGGCTCGACAACGGTGCTCTATCCGGCTGTGCTGAACGCCTATGCGGGATCCAAGTTCAAGATCGTGCGCGGCTATTCCGGCACGACCGCCATCGAGCTTGCCATGGAGCGCGGCGAGGTCGACATCCTGAGTGCCTATGGCCTGCCGGGCATTCTCGTCAGCCATCCGGGCTGGATCGACAAGAGCGAAGTCACGTTCCTCTATCAGGCGGCACTCAAGCGGCATCGTTTGCTGCCGAACGTGCCAACGCTGCCGGAACTGGCGTTGACCGACGAAGGCCGTCAGGTGCTGCACGCGGTTGCCAGCACCGCCGAGGTCGGCCGTTCCATCATCACCACCCCTGGTGTGCCGCCGGAGCGTCTTGCGGCTCTGCGCAAGGCCTTCCGTGCGATGCTCAGCGACCCGGAGTTTCTTGCGGCCTGCAAGAAGCGCCATCTTATGGTCGATGGTGGAAGCGGCGAGGACATGGATGCGATCGTTCGCGACACACTGAAAACGCCGCGAAGTGTCGTCTCCAAGGTCGCCGAGATGATGAAATAGCTCAGCCTTGGACACAGCCGCACTGGACGGGTGACCGATCGGAGGCCCACATTCCGGTCTCACCTTTCACGCGCGCGGAGGAAGCGACATCATGGCAACCGAACAGGCGCGGAGAATCCGGCGGGTCCGCAGTCCGAAAGTGAACGAACCGGTCGACGGCCGGTTCTCCAATTGCCTGATGGTGGATGGTGTCGCCTATATCTCCGGCATGACCGCGCGTGAAGGCGACGACGTTTATACCCAGGCGAAGATCATTTTCGGCAAGATCAGTGACCTTGTCGAAAGCGCCGGTGGCACGATGGCCGACGTGGTCAAGATCACCGCCTATGTGACCGACATCAGCCAGCGGCAGGGCGTCTGGAAGGCGCGCCAGGACTATTTCAGCGGCGACTTCCCCACCGCCACGATGGTGCAGGTCGTCGCACTCGCCGACCCAGCCTACAAAGTCGAGGTCGAGGCTATCGCGCATATCGGTGCCGGCAGCGGAAGCCGTTGAAAAACGCTCGGCCGTAGACACCACGTACGTTTGTCAGGCATCAGCCCCTTCGACCAGTCCGCGCCTGCGCAACAATGCGTCGGCCGTCGGCAGGCGGCCACGAAACGCCGTATAGGCATCGGCAGGATCGCGCGAGCCGCCGGCGGCATAGATGTTGTCGCGCAGGCTTTTCGCGGTTGCCGGATCGAAGATGTCGCCGGTCTCCTCGAACGCCGCGAAGGCGTCGGCGTCGAGCACTTCCGACCACATGTAGCTGTAATAGGCCGAGGCATAACCGCCGCCGGAGAAGATGTGCCCGAAGTGCGTCGGCCGGTGGCGCATGACGATTTCCTGCGGCATGCCGATCCGATCAAGCACGCTTTTCTCGAAGGCGCCGATGTCGAGCGCATCGCTACTCTCGCGCGTATGCAGATCGAGATCGACCAGCGCCGACGATACGTACTCCACCGTGGCGAAGCCCTGGTTGAAGGTGCGCGCGGCGAGCAGCCGCTTGAGCAGATCGGCCGGCATCGGCTGCCCCGTCTCGGCGTGCACGGCATGGCGCGCCAACACTTCCGGCCGCTCGAGCCAATGCTCGTAAAGCTGCGACGGCAGTTCGACGAAATCGGTCAGCACGCCGGTGCCGGAGATCGACGGATAAGTCACGTCCGAAAGCATGCCGTGCAGGCCATGGCCGAATTCGTGGAATAGCGTGCGTGCATCGTCGAAACTCAGCAGCGTCGGCTGGCCGTCGGGCGCCTTGGAGAAATTCATCACATTGAGGACCAGCGGCCGCACATTACCGTCGAGCTTTTCCTGATCGCGCAGGTTCGTCATCCAGGCGCCGCTATGCTTCGACGAGCGACTGAAATAGTCGCCGAAGAACAGCCCGATATGTTGCCCGTCCGCGCCCGACACCTCCCAGGCGCGCACATCGGGATGCCACACCGGCACATCCAGGCGCGGCTTGAAGGTGAGGCCGAACAGACGATTCGCGGTTTCGAACGCCGCGGTGATGATGTTGTCGAGTTGGAAGTAAGGCTTGGTCTCTGCCTCGTCGATGTCGCACTGCCTCTTGCGCAGCTTTTCGGCGTAGTAGCGCCAGTCCCACGGCGCCAACGCGAAATTGCCGCCCTCTTCCTGGATCATCGCCTGCATCGCGTCGCGATCGGCAAGCGCCTTGCGCCGCGCCGCTGTCCACACGCGGTCGAGCAATGCGCGCACGTTCGCCGGCCGCTTGGCCATGGCATCGTCGAGACGGTAATCAGCAAAACTGTCGTAACCGAGCAGCGCGGCCCGCTGTGCCCGCAGCGCGACGGTCTCGGCGATGATCGCCTTGTTGTCGGTCGCCCCGCCGGTGTCGCCGCGCGCGACCCAGGCCTTGAACGCTTTTTCACGCAAATCGCGGCGCGCGGAGAATTGCAGGAACGGCTCGACGCTGGAGCGCGACAGCGTAATCACGTACCGGCCCGCCATGTCGCGCGCCTCGCCCTCCGAACGCGCCGCCTGCTGCGCAAAATCCGGCAGGCCGTCGAGATCGGCGGGATCGTCTGTCACGATCGCCGGCACCTGCTCGTCGGCCAGCACGTTCTGGCTGAACGTGGTGCCGAGTTCGGCGAGCCGTTTTGCGATTGCGGCCAACTTTTCCTTCTTCGCATCATCGAGATGAGCGCCCGCCCGCCGCGCCCGGACGCTGTGGCGTTCGAGCACGCGGGCCTGCTCCGGCGTGAGGCCGAGCTTGGCTTTGCCTTGCTCGAGGGCCTCGATGCGCCGGTAGAGGGCGGCGTTCATGCCGATGCGGTTGTGATGGGCGGCGAGCTGCGGGCTCATCTCGCGCTCGATTGCCTGGATCGCATCGCTGGTGTGGGCTCCCGCAAGCACGCCGAACACGTCGCCGACGCGCGACAACAGCCGGCCGCTGCGTTCCAGCGCGGCGATAGTGTTGTCGAATGTCGGCGGTTCCGGATTGGCGGCGATGGCCGCGATTTCGGCATCATGCGCCGCCATGCCCTGAGCGAAAGCCGGCGCGAAATGCTCCGGCTTGATGGCCGCGAAGGGCGGAACACCGAAGGGCGCCGTCCAGTCTGCCGTCAGCGGGTTCGTCCCGCCTGCCGCCCTGCTCGCTTTGGCCGTCTGATCCGCCGTCTTGCTCATGCTATCCATCCCTTGAGCCGTTCAGATGGGGCCGGTTCCCGCCACTTTCCAGACTTGATCCCAGCGCCCATTTCGTGGACATTGCGCGCGCAAAGGAACCCGTCCATGAACGCCACCGCCGCTTCGTCCCGCCGCATCAACTGGCTGCACGTCAGCACTGTCATCAGCGCTGCGATCCTGATCGGCGCCGAGGTGTTTGGCGCGGCGTTTGCCTTGTCCTGGGCGATCGCGACACTGTTCGGCTTCGGCGCGGTTGGTGCGCACGTCATCGAGGTGATTCTGTTCTGCTGCGGCGTCGCCATCATGGTGGCCTTCCTGCGCAGCGCCCGGCGCGTCGAGCCGTTCACGGGCCGTTAACAGAATCACGGCGGACGCACGTTTTGCGCTGCGGGCAGATGCGCGAATGTGACAAGCTGGTGAAAATTTCTGGCGCGTGTCAGAAAATACTTGCGTAGCCCCCCTCCATAACTTATTTCCCGATTGCCCAATTTCGCACGTGCCTGTGGCCGTGTGTCGATCGGTGGGTATCCGGACAAGAGGCCGGACAGCCGCCTAAGACCTTCGATCTTCGGATCGCTGGTCTTGCTCATGCGATCGGCAGCCGGAGGCGAACCGGCGCACCCCGTCCTCAACGGGGGACGCGGCTTAAAGCAACGACGGAGCGGGCTTTTTTGGTCTCGTTGGCTTTCCAAAGGTCAACACCGAAGAGGCTTGTCCATCTTTGCCGGGCGTGCGGATCGGTCTTACCGCTCCAATCCAAGGCAGCATCTCGGGTTTCGGACCCGTCGCGCGTGTCGTGTCTCCATCGCACGCCTCGTCGCGACCGTCTTCAACCCGCTGACGCCGGGTCGTTGTGCGCGCAAGCGCCAGCCGCCTGAACTTCAATCGTGGCCGCGAGGCCATTGCCATTGGGTGGGGAGAGCGCAAATGACCGAGCGCATCCGTGAATTCCTTCGTGACCGCCGTGAGGCGGGCCGTGACACCGAGCCGTGCCTCGTCGTCGACCTCGACGTCGTGCGCGATAACTTCGCCACGTTTGCACAGGCGATGCCGGACAGCCGCGTGTTCTACGCTGTGAAAGCCAATCCTGCGCCGGAGCTTCTGGCGTTGCTGGCTTCGCTTGGCTCGTGCTTCGACACCGCGTCCGTGGCCGAAATCGAAATGGCGCTGGCCGCCGGTGCAACGCCCGAACGCATCTCGTTTGGCAACACCATCAAAAAGGAGCGCGACATCGCGCGCGCCTATGCGCTGGGCGTTCGCCTGTTCGCGGTCGACTGCCGTGCGGAGGTGGAGAAGATCGCGCGCGCCGCTCCGGGCGCGAAGGTGTTCTGTCGTTTCCTGTTCAACTGCGTCGGCGCGGAATGGCCGCTGTCGCGGAAGTTCGGTTGCGACCCGGACATGGCCGTCGATGTGCTGGAACATGCCCATCGCCTCGGACTCGAGGCCTATGGCGTCTCCTTCCACGTCGGATCGCAGCAGCGCCGCACCCAGGCCTGGTCGGAAGCGCTCAAATCCGCGGCGGCAATCTTCCGCGCCTGCGCGGAGCGCGGCCTTGCGCTCAGCATGGTCAATCTCGGCGGCGGATTCCCGACAAAATACCTCAAGGACGTGCCGGCGGTCGAAAGCTACGGGCGCTCGATCTTCCGCGCCTTGCGTAAGCATTTCGGCAACCGCATTCCGGAGACGATCATCGAGCCGGGCCGCGGCATGGTCGGCAATGCCGGCATCATCGAATCGGAAGTGGTGCTCGTCTCGAAGAAGAGCGAGCGCGATGAGGTGCGCTGGGTCTATCTCGATATCGGCAAATTCGGCGGCCTCGCCGAGACGATGGACGAGTCGATCCGCTATCCGATCCGCACACCGCGCGATGATGACGCGGCTGGGCTGGCACCTTGCGTGCTGGCGGGGCCGACCTGCGACTCGGCGGACGTGCTCTATGAGAAGAATCTTTATGACCTGCCGGTCAGCCTCGAGATCGGGGACAAGGTTCTGATCGAAGGTACGGGTGCCTATACGTCGACCTATTCGGCGGTGGCGTTCAACGGCTTCGCGCCCTTGAAGACGTATCACATCTAAAAGCGCACCATAGGCGGACAATCTGTCCGCCGTGATCATGGGAGCCGGCACAGCCGGCTCCCCTCCTGTCGTCTTGAAATGGACAACGCCCGTAGAGCGGGCGGGGAGCTTAGTCACATGGCAAAAATTCGACTCGAGACACCGCGCGACATCAATGCGCGCGAGCAGCTCATCGATCAGGCCTTCGGCGCCGCGCGGTTTCGCAAGGCGGCGGAACGGCTACGCGCCGGCCGGCTTCCGGCGGACGGACTGTCCTTCGTGGCCGAAGACGGCGACCGCCTCGTCGGCACCGTGCGCCTTTGGCATGTCACAGCCGGCCTGCAGCGGCCTGCGCTGCTGCTTGGCCCGCTCGTCGTCGATCCGGCGTTCCGCGAGGAGGGCATCGGCTCCGCGCTGATGCACCATGCCATCGAGGCTGCGCAGGACGGCAGACATCGCGCCGTCCTGCTGGTAGGCGATGCGTCATATTACGGTCGCTTCGGTTTCTCAGATAAGAAGACGGGCTCTCTGCGCCTCTCGGGTGGCTATGATCCGCAACGGTTTCTCGCGCTTGAACTGCAGCCGTCCTCGCTCGACGGTGCGAATGGTCTGGTGCGTGCATCCGGCCGCCGCCTGCCGAAGCTTGTGCAACGGCCTCTCGTCGCCAGTGTTTCCGGCACGATTCATCCGACTGCTCTGATCTGGCCGCGCGCGGCATGAGCAATTCGACCACCTCTTTCGACTGGAGCCGTACTGCATGACCCCCACGCAGACCTATGATGTCCATGCCCGCTTCGACGGACCCATCGTCATGATCGGCTTCGGCTCGATCGGAAAAGGCACGCTTCCCCTTCTGGAACGGCACATCGCCTTCGACCGCGAAAAGTTCGCCGTGATCGCACCCGACGATCAAGACCGGCACATCATCGACGAACGCAAGTTGCGCTTCATCCCAATGGCGATAACGAAGGAGAATTATCGCGACATCCTGACGCCGCTGCTGAACGGCGGGCCCGGCCGGGGAATGATCGTCAACCTCTCCGTCGACATTTCGTCTGTCGACATGATCGCTTTCGCAAGGGAGATCGACGCCTTCTACATCGACACTGTCGTCGAACCGTGGCCCGGATATTACACGGATCGCAATCTGTCGGTCTCCGATCGATCGAATTATGCGCTGCGCGAAGGCGTGCGCGACCTGCGCCGTCGCCATCCAGGCGGTTTGACCGCCGTGAGTTGCTGTGGCGCCAATCCCGGCATGGTGTCCTGGATGGTGAAACAGGCGCTGCTCGACATCGCCAGGGACGCGGGCGTTTCGACCGGGACGCCGACCGACCGCCAGGGCTGGGGCCGCCTGATGCAGCAAGTCGGGGTGAAAGGCATCCACATCGCCGAACGCGACACCCAACGCGCGCGCAATCCCAAGCCGATGGACGAGTTCGTCAACACATGGTCGGTTGAAGGCTTCATCGCCGAAGGCCTGCAGCCATCCGAACTGGGCTGGGGCACGCACGAAAAGACGTTGCCGCCAGGCGGCCGACACCACACCCATGGCTGCGGCGCGGCAATCTATCTGATGCGGCCGGGTGCCAGCACGCGCGTCCGTTCGTGGACCCCGACCGCGCGCGCGCAGCACGGCTGGATGATCACCCACAATGAATCCATTTCGATCGCCGACTATTTCACTCTGAGCGAGAAGGATACGGTGCTCTACCGGCCCACCTGCCATTATGCCTACCATCCCTGCGATGATGCCGTGCTGTCGCTGCACGAGATGGCCGGCCGCCAGTGGACACCACAACGACAGTGGCAAATCCTGTCCGAGGAGAAGATCGTCGACGGCGTCGACGAACTCGGCGTGCTGCTCTATGGGCACGCCAAGAATGCCTATTGGTACGGATCAAGGCTGTCCATCGAAGAGACCCGCCGCATCGCCCCCTACCAGAACGCAACCGGCCTGCAGGTCACCTCTGCGGTGCTGGCCGGCATCGTGTGGATGCTGGAGAATCCGGATCGCGGGATCGTCGAAGCTGACGAAATGGATTTCGAGCGCTGCCTTGCCATCCAGCGGCCCTATCTTGGCGAGGTGTTCGGAACCTACACCGACTGGACGCCGCTTGTCGGTCGCGGCGAACTCTTTCCGGAGGACGTGGACACCGACGATCCCTGGCAGTTCAAGAACGTGCTGGTCGGCTGATCGCCGCCAGACCGCAGCCGAAATGATCTCGTTTTCGCCATGTTTCGCCAGCGGGGCGATGTTGCGCGCGTGGTCGCATTCGCTTATTCATGGCTTGCCCAATTTCGCACGTGCCTGTGGCCGTGTGTCGATCGGTGGGTATCCGGACAAGAGGCCGGACAGCCGCCTAAGACCTTCGATCTTCGGATCATAGGTCTTGCTCATGCGATCGGCAGCCGGAGGCGAACCGGCGCACCCCGTCCTCAGCGGGGGACGCGGCTTAAAGCAACGACGGAGCGGGCTTTTTTGGAAACGTCGGCGTCAATGCCGAGTCACTGAAAAGGCTTGTCCTTCTTTGCCAGGCGTGCGGTGCGGGCTTTCCCCAATCCGGACCAAGGCAGTCATTCACAAAGGCGCTCGCGCCGGCTCACGCCGTAGCGGGTCCTTGCGCAGACTCACCCTTGGCGGCGTTGCCGCCTCTTTCGAATTGGAACCGCGCCAATGACCGAGCGCATTCGCGAATTTCTCCGCAACCGCCGCGCCGATGGCCCCTGCCTCGTGCTCGACCTCGATGTCGTGCGCGACAACTACAATGCCTTTGCGCGCACGTTGCCGGACACCAAGGTCTATTACGCGGTGAAGGCCAATCCCGACCCACGCATCCTGGAGACGCTGGCCAAGCTCGGCTCGTGCTTCGACGTCGCCTCGCTAAGCGAGACCGACGCCGCGCTCGCGGCCGGCGCGACGCCGGACCGCATCTCCTACGGCAACACGATCAAGAAGGAGAGTGAGATCGCCGCAGCGTTCAAGCGCGGCATCACGCTCTATGCCGTCGACTGCGAGGCCGAGGTGGAGAAGGTAGCGCGCGCCGCTCCCGGTTCGCGGGTGATCTGCCGCATCCATTGCGACGGCACGGGGTCGGAATGGCCGCTGTCGCGCAAGTTCGGCTGTGAGCCGGAATTCGCGGTCGAGATCCTCGAACTCGCGCACAAACGCGGGCTGATCGCGCATGGCATTTCCTTCCATGTCGGCTCGCAGCAGCACAATGTCGAAGCCTGGGACCGCGCACTGTCCTCGACCGCAGCGATCTTCCGCGGTTGCACCGAGCGCGGCATTTTCCTGAGCCTCGTCAATCTTGGCGGCGGCTTCCCGGCCAAATACCTGCGCAAGACGCCGAAACTCGAATCCTACGGTAAGGCTATCTTCCGCTCGCTGCGCCGGCACTTCGGCAACCACCTGCCGGAGACGATCATCGAGCCGGGCCGCGGACTGGTGGGCAATGCCGGCATCATCGAGGCCGAAGTCGTGCTGATCGCCAAGCGGTCGCCGGAAGACGAGACGCGCTGGGTCTATCTCGACATCGGCAAGTTCCATGGTCTTGCCGAGACCATCGACGAATCGATCCGCTATCCGATCCGCACCGCCAAGGACCGCGGCGAAACCGGTCTCTGCATTGTCGCAGGGCCAACCTGCGACTCGGTGGACGTGCTCTACGAGAAGAACCCCTACCCGCTGCCGGTCTCGCTCGCGATTGGCGACAAGGTCCTGATCGAAGCGACCGGCGCCTATACCACCTCGTATTCGTCGGTCGGCTTCAACGGCTATCCGCCGCTCAAGCAATACGTGATCTGACGCAAGGCAATTGGCTTTGAACAGCGGCGCGGCTCTCATCGGGAGCGGCGCCGTTTGCGTCAGAACATGTTTAAATTGAAACGAGACGTCGCCAGACATCAAGGCGTCATTCCGGGGCGCGAGCTTTTCGCGAGCGAGCCCGGAATCCATAACCACCGCCGGGCATATGGATTCCGGGCCTGCGCCAAGCGGCGCATCCCGGAATGACGGCGGCTGACGCAAATCAATCCAAAGGACTCAGACCGGGACCAGCCCCGCCTCGCCGCTTTCGATCGCGAAGGCGAGCGTCTTGCCGGTCTTGTCCCAGGAGAGCGTACCGACCGCTCCGCCGCCCGGATGGCGCACCAGAACTTCGGCGCCATCCTCGATCCGCACCAGCAGGATCATGCCGTCGGCGAAGCCAGCCGCGACCGCGCCTTCGCGCGGATGGCACGCCACCGCCGTCGCGCGCTGCGGATAGACGGCGCAGACTTTCGGCTGCTTGCCCATCGGCCCGTCCTTGCTCTGGAACGGCCACAGGATGAGTTGTTCGGCGCCCGACGTCGCGAGCCATGCCCCGTCCGCGCTCCAGTCCATGGAGCGGATGCGCGCCGGATAGCCGGACATGCGCATGTCCTTCTTGTCGGCAACGCGCCAGCCGTGCAGCGCCGGCTCCTGCATCGTCGTGACCAGAAATTTGCCGTCGGGACTGACGGTGACGCCACGATGCGAGCCCTTCCATTCCAGGCTGTCGATCGGCGCATCCGCGAGATTGGGAAACCACAGCGACACGCCGTTGTAATGCGCGATGGCGAGGCGGAATCCCTTGGGCAGGAAGGCGAGGCCGCCGACGCTCGACACCACCTCGCGGGCGCGCTCGACGCCCTTGCCCGACCGGACGCCGACGGATTTTCCGGCCGACCACGCGACGGCGCCGTCGGGACCGGCGGCGAGATGGTCGATCCAGCGCCCCTTCGCGTCGCGCGCCAGAACCGCAGTATCGCCGGCTACCGACGTAGCCGCGACGACACCGTCGTCGCTGCCGGTGAAGACGTGCTTGCCATTGCTGGCGCTGGAAAGGATGGCATCCTCATGCACTGTTACGCGACGCACGCTTTCGCCTTCGACAAGGGCCAGTTCCCGCTCGCCGAGCACGAATACGGCCGTCGCGCCCAGGAAATAAATCGCTTGCGCGGCCTCGACGTCGACCACGCGCACGCGGTCGGCGATCGACGGGCCTTCGTCAAGATTGGTGGACATCTCGCTCTCCGCTGCGCGCTAGAGCATGATCCCGAAAAATGGGAACCGGTTTTCGGAAAAAAAATCATGCTCAAATAGAAATTATCAGATATGCGCGGTCACGCGACACAGGCTTCAAAACCCTTGCGCAGGCGCTCTTCCGGCAGCTTGCGGCCGATAAAAACGAGGCGGCTTTCGCGCGTCTCGCCATCGCGCCAGGCGCGCTGATGCTCACCGTCGAGGATCATGTGCACGCCCTGCATGACGAAGCGCTCGTCGTCGTCACGGAACGACAGAATGCCCTTGAGGCGCAGGATATCGGGACCGTCATTGGCGGCGACGTCCTGGATCCAGGGGAAGAACTTGTCCGGGTTGAGCGGCTTGTCCATGCGCAGCGAAAAACTCTGCATATCCTCGTCGTGGAAGTGCTTCAGGCCATGATTGTTTCCATGACCGTTCCCGTGGTCATTCTTGTGTTCGTGCGCGTGGTCGTGATGGTCGTGCCCGTGTTCGTTGTGGTCGTGATGGTCGTGGCCATCGTGGTCATGCCCATGATCATGGTCGTGATGATCGTGGTCGTGTTCGTCTTCCTTTAGGAAGGCAGGCTCGATATCGAGGATGCGGTCGAGATCAAAAGCATTGCGGCCGAGGACGGCGTCGAGCGGCACCTGCGAGCGCACGGTCTTGTGCAGCGTGGCATAAGGGTTGATGCCACGGATGCGGCCTTCGATTTCCGCCAACTCCGCTTTGCTCACCAGATCGGTCTTGTTGAGCAGAATCACGTCGGCAAAGGCGATCTGGTTCTTGGCCTCCGGCGCGTCCTTGAGGCGTTCGGCAAGCCATTTGGCATCCGCCACCGTCACCACCGCGTCGAGCTTGGTCTTTTCGCCGATATTCTCATCGACGAAAAACGTCTGCGCCACGGGGGCCGGATCGGCCAGGCCGGTCGTCTCGACGATGATGGCATCGAATTTCCCCTTGCGCCGCAGCAGCCCCTCGATGATGCGGATGAGATCGCCGCGCACGGTGCAGCAGATGCAGCCGTTGTTCATCTCGAACACTTCCTCGTCGGCGCCGACGATGAGGTCGTTATCGATGCCGATCTCGCCGAATTCGTTGACGATCACAGCATAGCGCTTGCCATGCGGCTCCGAGAGGATGCGGTTGAGCAGGGTCGTCTTGCCGGCCCCGAGATAGCCGGTGAGCACCGTGACGGGAATTTTGTCCGGTGACTTTTCAGTGTTTTGTGGCATGCCCATAAGCTCCGTTCAGGGGGTCATATAGGCAATCTGGAGCAGGAGTACAAAAGGGTTGAGCCAGTGCTGATCGTCGCTTTCGTCATCCTCGGGGCCGCCATGCTGCTGGGCTCCGTGCTCGCGGTTCTGCATACGCGCGAAGGCGCTGCGCCTCCGCCCTGGCGGCTTGGAGCGCTGCACGGCCTGATCGCCATCGGCGGGCTCGCCTGCCTCGGTCTCGCGTTGCGCGGGCCGCCGCGCGGGCTCGATCAGGGCACCGGCTCGTTCGGCATGATCGCCGCCGTTCTGGTCGCGCTGGCAGCCGTGGCCGGCGTTGCGCTGCTTTCAGCACGCTTTCGACGGCGGCGCCTCTCCGGCACGCTGATCGGCGTCCACGCCACGCTCGCAGTCAGCGGCTTTGTCGTGCTCATCGTCTACGTGATGGCGTAGGGCGCGGCGTCATCTGCTTTGTTCGCGACACCGCCGCAGTTCCCCCACACACACGCAGAAGGCCGGGGGGCTACGCCATCGGCTAAGCCCGTTCTATGGGGTCAGAAAGCCCCGCGGACACCGTTATTCTCGCTCTTGCCAGATGAAATGTTATAATATAACAGTCCATATGGCCGCCGATGACGCAAGCCAATACGGAGGTTCGAGCCATGCAGGCAATCACCAAGATGGGCTCCGGAAAAATGCCCGGGATCGTGGCCAAGATGTTGGCCAATACAGTTGGGGGTTTTTGCGCGAGGTGCGCCCAAAGTCTTGGCGCAAGTCTTCGCTCAAACCTCGCCGCAACGATTGCCCTCATCGCGGCGGTCGTTGTTCTCGGCTCCGTTCCTGATGCACGTGCCGCCGGCGGCAAGATAAATCTTGTCGCGGCCGAAAATTTCTACGGCGACATCGCCCGCCAGATCGGCGGCGATAATGTCATCGTCACCAGCATCCTGAGCAATCCCGACCAGGACCCGCATTTGTTCGAGACGACACCTTCCGTCGCGCGCAGCCTCGCCGCCGCGCAGGTCGTGATCTTCAACGGCGCCGATTACGATCCGTGGATGGAAAAAATGCTGAAATCGTCGCCGCAACCGGGCCGCATCGCGATCAATGCGGCCCAACTCGTTGGCAAGAAAGCCGGCGACAACCCGCATCTCTGGTACGATCCCGCGACCATGCCAGCCGTCGCCAAGACGCTCGCCGCCGCGCTCACCGCCGCCGATCCGGCGCACGGCATGGCCTATGCCGAACGGCTGAAAACATTCATCACGTCGCTCACGCCCGTGAACAAGAAGATCGCTGAAATCCGCGGCAAGTTTTCCGGCGCGCCGGTGACTGCAAGCGAGCCGGTGTTCGGCTACATGGCCTCGGCGCTGAACCTGACGATGCGCAACGAGCGATTCCAACTTTCGGTCATGAACGATACCGAGCCGAGCGCGCGCGACGTCGCCGCTTTCGAACAGGACCTCAAGACGCACAAGGTCCGCGTCATGTTCTACAACAAGCAGGCCAACGACAAAGCCGTACAGCATCTCGTCGCCATCGCGCGCGCCTCGAACGTCCCGGTGGTCGGCGTGACCGAGACTGCGCCGGCTGGCGTGTCGTATCAGCAGTGGATGCTCAACCAGCTCAACGACACCGAAAAGGCGCTGGCGGGGCCGAATTCGTGAACATCGTCGAACTCGACCACGCGACCATCAGCATCGGCGGACGTGCCGTTCTTGCCGATACGAGCTTTGCGATCAGGCCCGGCGAATTCATCGGCGTGCTGGGTCCAAACGGCGCCGGCAAGACCACGTTGATGCGCGCGATCCTCGGCCTGTTGCCGCCGCGCACTGGGACGTTGCGGGTGTTCGGCCAAACGCCGCAGCGTGGCGACCGCCGCATTGGCTATGTGCCGCAAACGCGCACGGTGCTGCCGGACCTGCGCGTACGCGGCTTCGATTTCATCGCCAGTTCCTTGAATGGCGAACGCTGGGGCCTGCCGTCCCTCGCCCGTGCCGATCGCGTCACGATCGACGCGACACTCGATGCCGTGGGCGCGCGCGACCTTGCCGACCGTCCCTTGAGCGACATGTCCGGCGGCGAGCGCCAACGCCTGTTGCTGACACAGGCGCTTATCGGTGCACCGCAATTGCTGCTGCTTGACGAACCCTTGATCAGCCTCGACCAACGCCACCAGGAGGTCGTGATCGATGTCGTGCGCCAGGCATGCCGCGAACGCGGCATCACCGTCCTGTTCAGCGCCCACGAGTTGAACCAGTTGCTCGGCGTACTCGATCGCGTTCTCTATCTCGGCGGCGGACAGGCGGTGCTCGGCGCCGTCGACGAGGTCGTCACCGCACCGGTGCTGTCACGTCTTTACGGGACGGATATCAACGTGGTGCGCGCCGACGGGCACATCTTTGTCATGTCGCGCGGCCGCGATGTCGAACGCACCGACCATCTGCATGACCATCACGGACACGATCACAGCCACGCGCATCATCTCTGATAAGCCGTTCGAGAACGAGGTCGCGATAAAGAATGCCCCTTCTTCACCTCCCCCTTGAGGGGGGAGGTCGCCAGTCGAAGCGCAGTGAAGACTGGCGGGAGGGGGTGATCTTCCGCGATGCTGCTCACCCCCGGCGGACTTCGTCCGCCACCCTCCCTCAAGGGGAGGGATGAAGAAAGTCCTTGCCGCGCAAGTGGCCGATATGCCGGAAATGCCCAATCATGTTTGCCTATGACTTCATGATCAACGCCTTCGCCGCCGCCGGAATCGTCGCGGTGGTATCCGGCCTTGTCGGTTATTTTCTGGTGATGCGCGGACAGACATTCGCCGGCCATGCGCTCTCCCATATCGGCTTTGCCGGCGCGACCGGCGCCGGGCTGATCGGTCTGGCGCCGCTGTGGGGACTGATCGGATTCACGCTCGCTGCCGGCATCGCCATGGGCCTGTTGAGCGAGCGCATCAGCAACCGCGATGTCGCGATCGGCGTGGTGCTGTCGCTGGCGCTCGGCTTCGGCCTGCTGTTTCTGCACTACTATACGGCGTTCGCGACGCAAGCGACGGCGCTGCTGTTCGGCAATGTGCTGGCGGTCGACCACACCATGATCGCGACGCTGGCGGTGCTTGGCGTCATCACGCTGCTGGCGCTGGCGGCCATCATGCGTCCGCTGATTTTTGCAAGCCTCCAGCCCGAACTGGCCGAGGCCAAGGGCGTTCCGCTGCGCTTCGTCTCGACGGCTTTCCTCGCCATCGTCGCGCTCGCCGTGTCCGAATGCGCGCAGATCGTCGGCGTTTTGCTGGTGTTCACGCTGATGGTGGGGCCGCCGGCCGCCGCGCAGCGGGTCACGACCGGCCTATGGAGCGGACTCGCGCTTGCCGCTTTATTTGCGCTGGCCGAATCCTGGCTCGGCATCACGCTCGCCTATCACACCGACTGGCCGGTGAGCTTTTGCATCGCCCTGTTGAGCGCGCTTGTTTATTTCGTGTGCCTGGGCCTGCCACGACTTACGGACGGCCGATCAGCATCGCGCCGGCTGCCGCTAGAAACGGCAACGGGATCGAAGCAATCCATCTGAGCATGACGAGACGCGGCGGCATGATCGGCAATTCCCACAGGACGATGCGCTGCACCGCATAAAGCGCCCACGCCGTCGTATAGGCGATGACCTGCGGCGCGCCGGCGCCGCCCTTGAGCGCGGCCGCGCCGATGGAGAAGCCGACGACTGGGCCGCCCGGCGTCAGCGTGCCTCCGATGACACCGATCACCACGCCGAGCAAGCCGGAATCAGGGCCGAGATATTCGGCCACCATATCCGGCGGCAGGACAGCGGCGAGATAGCCCGAGCCGACCACGCCGAGCGCGATCTTCGGCAGCAGCATCGTAAAGTCGTTGACGCCTTCGCGCGTGCCTTCGCGGAACAGGATGCGCCCTCTCAACCGCGCCAGAAAGGCGAGCACCGCGACGATCAGCCAAAGAAAAATCTCGACGAAGTAAACGAAAAAATGCTGGCTCATGGAGCGCTGCCTTCGGCCGGGCCGCCGGGCGGTCCGCCGTTTTCGCGTTTGATGACGTTCGTCAACAAGCGTCCGATAAGGCCGGCGATGAACGGCAGCGGCAGCGCTATCAGCAGACGCCACATAACGAAGTCCTGACCGAACATCGGCAATTCCCACACCAAAGCGCGGGTGTAGCCGAGCAGCGTCCAACTCGTGATGAAGGCGATCGTGGCGCCGACATCCGCACCGACGAGATAAAACGCGCTGGCCACCGGAAAGATCGTCACCGGACCGCCGGGCAGGAACGCGCCGACCAGCGTGCCGATGAGGAGGCCGAGCAGGCCCGATTCCGCACCGATCCAGCGCGAGACCATTTCGCGCGGCAGCAGGCGGGCGACGAACGCCCCGATCAGACAGCCGGCCAGCACCTTCGGCAGCATGCTGAAAAACAGGCCGAGATCATCCTCCAGCACCTCGAGAAAGCGGGCCTGGCCGTCGCGGAAATAGACAAAGACGGCCGCAGCCACGACGCAGCCGGCAATGCCCGCCGTGGACATATCGAATGGCTTGCGCTTCTTGCGCTTGAGAGGTTCGGTGGAGGACAAAAAGCTGCGCTGCCGGTACGGAGTGACGATGGGCGTGCTGTGCATATCTCTTTTTGCACTCGCCGACCGAGGGTTCAAGTCACGTGAGAGGGCAGGACCGGCGTGCAGAGGGGTAGTGTCGCCTCCTCTTGCTGCCCGACTGCATGCTCGCGTGCTCCCTCTCCCGTTCCCGCTCCCTCTTGCACCCCGCGCGGTCCTGCGCGACACACGTGCGGGGATCGGGCGCAACCGAATGCGCCGGTGCGGGCGCAAGGCCCGCGAAGACGGGATAGTTTGCAGATGAATTATCTGATCGTTTTTATCGGCGGCGGCGCCGGCGCCGCGCTGCGCCACGGCGTCAATGTCGCGACCGCGCGCATTTGCGGGACAAATCTTCCCTGGGGGACGTTCACCGTGAACGTCACCGGCTCTTTCATCATGGGATTGATCGCGGGTTATTTCGCGCTACGCGGCGATGCCTCGCAACACTGGCGCTTGTTCCTGACCACCGGCATTCTTGGCGGCTATACGACGTTCTCGTCGTTCTCGCTCGACACCGCCTTGCTTTATGAACGCGGAGCGCTGATCACCGCCGCGCTCTACGTCGTCGCCTCGGTGGTCCTCGGGCTGGCCGGCCTGTTCGCCGGCCTGGCGATCCAGCGCGCGCTGGCCTGACCCAGGGACTTGGCCGCCAGATTGAGCGCCGAATTCAACGCATCGGCACCATGCCGAGCTTGGCGATGAGCGCCATGTCGCGGTCGGCCGGGGCGTTGGGCGCGGTAAGCAGCTTGTCGCCGTAGAAGATCGAGTTGGCGCCGGCGAGGAAGCACAGCGCCTGCATCTCCTCGCTCATCTCCTCGCGTCCGGCTGAAAGCCGCACCATCGCGGCCGGCATGGTGATGCGCGCGGCTGCGATCGTGCGCACGAAATCGAACGGGTCGAGGCCGGCGGAATCCGCAAGCCGCGTCCCCTCGATGCGCACCAGCATGTTGATCGGCACGCTTTCCGGATGCGCCGGCAGCGATGCCAGCGTCGCGATCATGCTGACGCGGTCGTCCTGCGTCTCGCCCATGCCGACGATGCCGCCGCAACAGACATTCACGCCCGCCTCGCGCACGGCGTCGAGCGTATCGAGGCGCTCCTGATAGGTGCGCGTGGTGATGACGTCGCCGTAATATTCAGGCGACGTGTCGATGTTGTGGTTGTAGTAGTCGAGGCCTGCGCCCTTGAGCCGGACCGACTGCACCGGCGTCAGCATCCCGAGGGTGACGCAGGTTTCCAGTCCCATCGCTTTCACGCCTTCGATCATGGCGCAGACGGTTTCGAGATCGCGATCCTTGGGCGAACGCCAGGCCGCACCCATGCAAAAACGGCTCGCACCGCGCGCCTTGGCCGCTCGCGCCTCGGCAAGCACGGCATCGAGCGCCATCAGCTTCTCGGCCTTGAGCCCGGATTTGTGATGCGCGCTCTGCGAGCAGTAGCCGCAATCCTCCGGACAGCCGCCGGTCTTGATCGAGAGCAGAGTCGAAATCTGTACCTCACGCGGATCGAAGAACGCGCGATGCAGCGTCTGCGCGCGGAACATCAGATCCGGAAACGGCAGATCGAACAGTGCCCGCACCTCTTCACGCGTCCAGTCGTGACGCACCGCATGACGCGGCCGCGACGGCGCAGGCATCAGATTCTCGGCAAGCGACATGTTTTCAGTGAACGACTTTTCAATAGACGGATTTTCGGCGAACGCCATGTGCAAGGCTCCCTCGGATAAACAAGCTATAGCAGCGCAAGGCGCGCCGCGTCACCCCGCATGGTCCGGTCCCGACCGGACGGTTTCACCCTACCGGCAACCCGTCCCCTTGCCTCGTGGCTGGCACAGCCCCTACGGTGCAAGCGCTTCCGGCATTTTTGCCTTCCGGCTTTTGCCTCAGACTCTTTCCGGGATTTCTTCGTGACCGATCAGCGGCCTCCGAATGACGACGCAACGCCTGCCGGGGAGAGGCCTATCACACAAACATCTGCCGCACCCGTTGGCGCCGCCGAAACGGAGCGGCCGCCGGTGGACATCGCGCTGTTGCCGCGGTCCTATGCGCGCATTCTGCGCTGGGGCAGTCTCGCCATTGCAAGCGTCATCCTCGTGGTCGCCGCGCTGACGCTTTACGGCGGGTTTTTCCTGCGGCCGGATTGCGACAGCGGCCGGGTGAAAAAATATTTCTCTGGCTTGTTCAATATCGACACCGCGGCTTTCGGCGGGATCACGACGGTGTCGAAAACCGACGACGCCTATGATTGCGTCGCACACCTCTTGCTCAAGGATGGCCGGAAGCTGCAGGTGAACTATCGCATCACTGGCGTCGGCCGGGACGCGAAGGCACAGATCACGGGAACGGCCTTCGAGAATTGAAAGCCGCTATTTCTTAATGCAGCGACGGCCGCGAACAATGTTCTTCGTGCCGCCGCCCTTGGGGTGATTGCCCCCGGTCAGTTCAAGGATCCGGCCCGGCCCGCAGCTTCCATCATCGACGAGCACGCGCTCGCCTTCGCGCAAGCCGCCAAAGGCCGGCTCCTGCTTGAGCACGCGCGGCGCACCCTGCACCGCGGCAACCCAGGCAAGCACGGCCAGCCCTGCGAGACAGCCCAGAAATCCGCGATGAAATGCCGACAGGGTCACGTTTCCTCCAGATAAAACGCGACGAACACACCGCTCCTGCCGGCACGGCCATGGCAAAACGGCACGCAAGGCCGTGTCAGGCAAGCTGCGCGCCTACTTTACATTCAAATATAATAATATGTAAGAGAAACTCACAGCTGGAACGCGCGGCGGACCGCGTTTCCATTGCTCGAAACAGACTCTCCCACTAGGCTGGTACAATAGGATGGCAAGGGCGCGAATGTGTGCCCGCATGACCATCATTGAAAGCTGGGGGCTTCACCATGACCGACCAACCGCCGGGACCGGCGCCGATATCGCAGACACCGGCAGCGCAGATCATCGCGCCCGAAGCAGCACAGCCGCCTCGTTCGCCAGTGTGGCGCTGGGTCAGCATCGTGGCGGGAGTTGTCATTCTGCTGGTCGCCGCGCTTCAGCTCTACAACGCGTTCTTCAGCCGACCCGGTTGCAGCAGTGACGGCGTCAAAACTTTCCTCTCCGACGTGTTCAAGAAAAACAACGTCGAGGCGACAGGCTATGACTCGATCACGACGGTGTCCGACACCGACGCAGCGACCGAATGTGTGGCAAAACTCTCGATCAAGGATGGCCGCAAACTCACCGTGAACTACCGCATCACCGGCAAGGGCCAAAGCGCGCAGGCGGAGATTACGGGTTCGGCGTTTTCACAGCAGTGAGATCGCAAACTTTTCGCAGCGGCGAGCCTCGCGATTTTCACCACGGCATGGCCGGGTTTTGACCCGGCCATTTTGCGGCCTTCTTGTCGCACGCGCCTGACGCACTCGCGCTGCGTGGATATGCTATCGTTCTCGCAGATGTGTAGGACGCGATGCGTGTTTATCCGCTAGCGTCCGCAGCGAATGCTCGTCGCCATGTGCGCGACGCAAGCGACACAGAACATAATTGGCGGACACGACAAACAACGCAGAAGGAGAATCTACTCCATGCACGGCGTTTGGAAAAAAACTGCAGTCTCAGTGCTGGCGCTCGGACTGATGATGGCCGGAACGCAAACATCATCGGCGCTGACAAAGTGGCGCGAGGGCATCGTGCCCTTCAAGGGCGATGCCGGCATCCTCTATATGGCCAAGGAAAAGGGCTTTTTTGAAAAGCACGGGATTGATGTCGAATTCGTGCAGATTCCCGGAAACGTCAAACTGGTGCGCGCGCTGCTGGCCGGCACCGTCGACGCCATCGAAGCATCGCCCGATGCCGTATTCAAGGCGATCAATCATGGCGGCGATATCCGCTTCATCGGCTCGACTCTGCCCGGCCTCACTTATGCGTTCTATGCCGCCAAGGACATCAAGAATTGGTCCGATCTCGAGGGCAAGACTCTTGGCGCCTCCTCGCCGGGATCGCTCCCCGACAACTTTTCGCGGCTGACGCTGAAAAACCATGGCGTCGATCCGGATTCGATCCATATCGCGAGTTCAGGCGGCAGCAGCGCAACCTACATCAAGGCACTGGCGCAAGGGCAGATCGCCGCCGCTTCGGCATCCACCGAATTCGTGCCGCTCGCCAAGAAGCTGGGCATTCAGGTAATGGCGACGGCGGCGAAGGAGACGCCGCTCTATCCGCGCTTCGTCATCGCCAGTACGCCTACGGCCCTCGACGCCAAGGGCAAGGACGTGGTCGCGGGATTTCTGGCCGGTTACATGGAAGGGATTCGGTACGCGCTCGCCCACCGACAAGAGACAATCGACCTGACGGCCAAAGTTCTGCACACCTCGCCGGACAATCCGAGCTACGCCTATCTCTTCGACGAGATCGTCGAAGAAAAGGACGCCTCACCGACTACGGAGATTCCGACCAAGCGGATCGAATGGCTGCAAAACTACATGTTCGAAAACAAGTTGCTCGATAAGAAGATCGACGTCGCCAAATACAGCGATCCATCCTATCGCGAAGAGGCACTCAAGCTGGTGAAGCAGGACCGCTCCGGCTCGACCGCAGACAGCAAAACGTCGGGCAAGACTTCAGGAGATAAGACTTCAGGACGCAAGACTTCAGGAAGCAAGACTTCAGGCTCGACCAAGTAGAAGCCTCGTGCGTGAATTGCTACGGCTCTCATCGTGACAATCTGACCCGGAGAACCGGATCAGATTGTAACTTCCGTCGCGCGCCCGCGTCGCCGCCCTCTACTTCTTCTTGTCCGACTTGAACGCCGCCTTCACATCGGCTCCCTTGATGCGGGCCGAAGGATCGCCGCGCTCCGACAGGTTCTGCTCTTCCGTGCCGTCGCCCATCATGCCGGGATGCGACACGCCGCTCTTCTTCCCGCCTTCGGAAGTCTTGCCGCCTTGAGAGGATTTGGATTCTTGAGGATTGCTGGACTTGCCGGTCATTTCGCCCGCTCCTGTTGACGTCGCTACGCGCCATCAAGCCCCGGCGCGACACTTCGTTCCGTAGAGCACGATCCCACAGAAATTGCCTTCGGACTTGGTCCGAGGGCGGGAACCGGTTTCCGGAAAAGATCATCCTCAAACGAAAGCGTGATCTGCGAAAGTGCGCCATCGTTCATTACAGTTGCGTAATCCATCCTTACGCAGGTGGGCTTGTTGTCACACCTTACGCAGGTGGGCTTGTTGTCACACGGTCGCCCGGCGCCCTTGCGCGCTGTCGCGATGCTATCTAGTTTTATTTGATATTCACGGGGCGTGGGGGCGCCGGCGCCACCAACGCCCCGTTTTAGTGCATGCCAGCTGACGGAGCATGCGAATTTATCCGGTCAGAGCCAAGCAAAGCGAAGAACCGCTCAAGCAAAGACAGAACGGTCGGAAGAACAGAACCATCAGAAGAACAGACGCGCACAGACCATACAAAATAAAACAAGGGAGGAATTTCATGGGCGGATTTCGAAAAAATGCTGTCGTTTTGACGCTGGCGTTGGGCATGACCGCGGCCGGCACGCAGGCGTCATGGGCCCTGACCAAGTGGCGTCAGGGCATCGTTCCGTTCAAGGGCGACGCCGGTTTCCTCTACATGGCCAAGGAAAAGGGATTTTTTCAAAAACACGGCGTCGACGTCGAATTCGTGGAGATTCCAGGCAACGTGAAGGTGATCCGCGCCCTGCTCGCCGGCACCGTCGACGGCATCGAGGCCTCGCCCGGCGCGATGTACAAGGCGATCAATCACGGCGCCGATCTCCGCTTCATCGGCTCGACTCTGGCCGGTCTCACCTATGCATTTTATGCCAGCAAGGACATCAAGGACTGGCCCGACCTGAAAGGCAAAACCATCGGTGCCTCGGCGCCGGGAGCCGTGGCCGATATCTTCTCGCGCATTTCGCTGAAGAACCACGGCGTCGATCCGGCATCCATGCACGTGACCCCCGCCGGCGGCAGCAGCGCTACCTATATCAAGGCGCTGGCGCAGGGCCAGATCGCCGGCGCATCTGCTTCGACTGAATTCGTGCCTGTCGCCAAGAAGTTGGGCATCAAGGTCTTAGCAACCGCCGCAAAGGAAACGCCGCTCTATCCGCGTTTCGTCATCGCCAGCACGCCGGACATTCTTAAATCCAAGGGGAAGGATGTCGTCGCCGGATTTCTCGCCGGCTACATGGAAGGGATCCAATACGCCCTCGCCCATCGCCAGGAGACGATCGACCTGACCGCGAAGGTTCTGCACAAACCGGCCACCGATCCGACCTTCAGCTATCTCTATGATGAAATCGTTGAGGAGAAGGACGCCTCACCGACAGCGGAAATCCCCACCAAGCGCATCGAATGGCTGCAGGATTACATGGTCAAGAACAAGCTGCTGGACAAAAAAATCGATGTCGCAAAGCATAGCGACCCCTCCTATCAAGAAGAGGCCCTCAAATTGGTGAAGCAGGACAACTTTGATCCCAAGGCCGAGGTCAAGTCGGTCGATTCTTCGAAATGAATGCCACGCCGGCCGAATGGCCCGCCGCCGCTGCGGCGGGCCTTTCTCTTGGTCGAAAAGTTTTTGGACGTAAATTTCTAGCCGGAAGTTTCCGGCCGCAAGCCGACGATCTATCTTTTGAGCATGTTCCCTGTTCAAGTGACGAGAAGATGCTCTTCCTTAATGCGCGTGATTGCGCTGTGGTGTTTTCGCTGGAGCATGATGCCGAAAAGCCCGCCTTCGGACTTGATCAGAGGGTGTGACACGGTTTTCTGACGTCATCGTGTTCTAAATTGTTGGAATTGATCACGTTCGTGATCCGGGAGTTGGTTGCCATGCAGGCCCGAACACCAAAGGTAACCGTCCGTGACCTGACCAAGGAATTTTCGGTCAAGCGCGACGGACGAACGGAGACGATCCGCGCCTTGAACGACGTCTCTTTCGACGTCAACGAAGGCGAGTTCGTCGTTTTCACCGGCCGCAGCGGTTGCGGCAAGACGACGATGTTGCGCCTCATCATGGGGCTCGATCAGGCGACCGGCGGCTCGATCGAGGTCGGCGGACGCGAAGTCACACGTTGCGGTTTTGACCGCGCCATGGTGTTCCAGCACGCCGAGCTTCTCTCCTGGCGCACGACCCTCGCCAATGTGGAATATGGCCTGGAAGCCAAGGGCATGCCGGCGCCCGAACGGCGCAAGAAAGCCCTCGAGATGCTGGACATGGTCGGTCTAACCTATTCGGCCAATCGCCGCCCTTACCAGCTCTCCGGCGGCATGCGCCAGCGCGTCGGCCTCGCCCGCGCCTTCGCCACCGATCCGGAAGTGCTGCTGATGGACGAACCGTTCGCCGCGCTCGACGCGCAGACGCGCGAGACCCTGCAGAGCGAGCTTCTCAGCCTGCACGAACGGACCGGCAAGACGACAATCTTCGTGACGCATGATCTCGACGAGGCCGTGCTGCTGGCCGACCGCGTCTTCATCTTCTCACCGGGCGGGCAACTTCATGATGTCGTCGACATCGATATTCCTCATCCGCGCGACGATGCCGTCGCCATTCGCGGCTGCGACGAATTCCAGAAAAAACGCTACCATATCTGGAAGACGCTCAAGATGACCGAAAAGCCGCAGTTGGAGCAGGCCAATGCTTGACGATACGTCCCTCACGGCCGGCAAATCCGCCGCAGCGGATAAGCAGCGTGCCGCGCGCACGGCGCGTTTTCATCTCGGCTCGGTCAACCGCGGCCTGATTTCCTTCGTCTCGGTCATCATCTTCCTGCTCATCTGGGAGTTTTTCGGCCGCGACATCAATCCGATCTTCGCGTCCTATCCGTCCGCGATCTTCGCCGAAGGCATCAGCATGATCAAAGAGGGAGGGCTGTGGACAGCCTTCCTGCAAAGCATGCAGCCACTCGCGCTCGGCTTTGTCATGTCGGCAATCGTCGGCGTCCCGGTAGGGCTCATTCTCGGCCGCAGCGTGTTGGCGGAGTCGGCCTTCGGCATCTACATCACCGCCGGTTATGCGACACCGCTCGTCGCTCTCGTGCCGCTCTACGTGCTGTGGTTCGGCCTCGGCTTCGCGGTCAAGGTCGCGATCGTGTTCACGCTCGGCGTGTTTCCGGTGATCATCAACACATGGCAGGGCGTCAAGAATGTGCCGAAGACGCTGGTCGAGGTCGGCATCGCGTTCGTCGCACCGCCGCCGATGATCATGCGCACCATCATTGTGCCGGCGACGCTGCCTTACATCATGACCGGACTGCGACTGTGTATCGGCCGCTGCATCATCGGCATGGTCGTGGCCGAGTTCTTCACCTCGATCAGCGGTCTCGGCGGCATGATTTTGGAAGCAGGAGACTCCTTCGACACGGCGCGGCTGTTCGTGCCCGTGGTCATCCTGATGTTTCTCGGCGTGGTGCTGACCTGGTTCATCGGTTGGCTGGAGCACAAGGTCGCTCCGTGGCAGCAGGAGATCGCTGGCCAAGAGGGCTGATCAAACATCCCCTGCGCTGCGATCCGGTTTGGACTTATGCGACATGCCCTGGCTCATTATGAGCCGGGGTTTTCTTCTCGCGCTGCGGCGTCATCGGCGCTGCATCAAGCTGCGCGTTGCCGCGCGTGCCGCCGAGTGTGGCGCGGGCGATGTCGTCCTCGGTCGGACGTTCGCCGTCGCGTGGCATGAGATAGGGCGCCTCGCCCTGGCCGGACATGGCCGTGGCCCGCTCAGCCGCAGACGGAAACACCGGTGGGGAGGCAGCCGGACGGGTCCGCCGTCGGAACGTGACCGCCATGACCAGCGCGATGACGATGCCGAGAACGAAGATCGCGACGAAAACGGCGGTCCATGTCGATTGGAACAGATCGTCGAAAAGGGTCATGGCACGGTCTCCACAGTAAAGCGCCCGCGCGCTCCCTGACATCAACGGGCGGTGGCACGGCGGGTTCCGTGTCCGACACGCTGCACACGCAGGCCGAGCGGAAATTTCCGGCTGGACGAACGCCCCGGCGTTTGCGAAGCACTCCGCTAACCGGATTCACTTGAGCCGGAAAACGCTCTCGAGCATTTCCGCTTTTCTCGGAATCACGAAAATGCTCTATCTCCTTGTTCTTGCGCAATTCTGGACGGAAAACCGCTTCGCACTTTTCCTGGAATTGCTTTAATGCGCCGTGCCGCGCCCGTCCCGTGAGAGTTTTGCCATGACCGAAGAATCCACCCCGCCCGAAACAGATGCCCCTGCGCTACCCGACCGCCTTTCCACCGATCCGGCGAGCCCGTATTACAACGAGGCTGTGCTGTCGCGCGACGTCGGCATCCGCTTCAAGGGGACGGAAAAGACCAATGTCGAAGAATATTGCGTGAGCGAGGGTTGGATTCGCGTCACCGTCGGCACCGCCAAGGATCGCAAAGGCCGGCCGCTGACGATGAAAATCCATGGACCGGTCGAGCCCTATTACCGCGAGCCGAAAGCGGAGTGACGAAGCCAACACCGGGCATCCGCTTCTTCCGCGCGCCCTAATGCACCGTCGCACCTACGATCCGCGGGTCGATCATCGCGATCAGCGCCGCGCGACGCGCTTCAGCCGCTTTCAACGTGGCTTTCGCCTGATTAGCCGTGCTCTTGTTTGAACCAAGAAGCACGACGCCGCCGATCATGGCCGTAAGCGCCGCGATCAGGACAGTCGGGTTAAACGCGATCAAACCAAAAACAATCACGCAGAAAAGAGCGGCACCCAAGACGAAAGCAGCGCGAGCTGCCAAGCCGACCTTTCGGCACGTCTCGATTTCCTGGCCGAGCTGCTCGATCCGCGCTTCGAGATCAACAATCTCTTCGTGCGGATCGCCGTTGTCCATGTCGCACCGGACCCACTTATCGAGTCATCGCGCAGACGATTCTACTCCGCCGCCTGCATCGCCGCGGCGTCCGGCTCCACGCGCGCGGCGCAGAACTTGAACTCGGGGATCTTGCCGAATGGATCGAGCGCAGGATTGGTCAACAGGTTCGCCGCCGCCTCGACATAGGCGAAGGGGATGAACACCACGCCGTCCGGCACAGCATCATCCTGCCGCGCGGTCAGCACCACACTGCCGCGCCGCGTCGTGACCCGCACCATAGCGCCCGCCTGAATGCCCATCTTCGCGATCGTGCCGCGCGAAAGCGCCGCGATTGGCCCCGGCTCCAGCGCATCGAGCACCGAGGAGCGGCGCGTCATCGCGCCGGTGTGCCAATGTTCAAGCTGGCGTCCCGTGGTCAGGATCATCGGAAATTCGACATCCGGGATTTCGTCCGGAGGCCTGAACTTGGCGGCGACCAGTTTGCCGACGCCACCGGGACGCGGGAAGCCCTTGTCGAAGACCACGTCGTGGCCCGGCTCATCCGGCCCGTCGGTCGGATAGGTCACGGAATACTCGCGGTCGACACGTTCCCACGAGATATTGTCGAGCGACGGCATCAAAGATGCCATCTCGGTATAGATTTCACTCGGATGCTGGTAATTCCAGTCGAGGCCCATGCGCTGCGCCAACTGCGTGATGATCTGCCAATCAAAGCGCGCATCCCCCGGCAGCGGCAACGCCTTGCGGCCCATCTGCACCTGGCGATTGGTGTTGGTCACCGTGCCGTCCTTCTCCGGCCACGCCGAGGCTGGCAGCACGACATCGGCATAGCCCGCCGTCTCGGTGAAGAAGATGTCCTGCACGACGAGATGCTTGAGCATCGCCAGTGCCTCGCGTGCATGGTTGAGGTCGGGATCCGACATCGCCGGATTCTCGCCCATCACATACATGCCGTCGATCTCGTGCGCGTGCACCGCGTCCATGATCTCTACGACCGTGAGTCCGGCCTTGGGATCGAGCCGCACCTTCCAGGCCTTTTCAAATTTCGAACGGATGTCGGTATCCTCGACCGACTTGTAGTCGGGGAAGAACATCGGGATCAGTCCGGCGTCGGACGCGCCCTGCACGTTGTTCTGCCCGCGCAGCGGATGCAGTCCCGTGCCGGGACGGCCAATCTGGCCGGTGATGAGCGAGAGCGCGATCAGGCAGCGCGCATTGTCGGTGCCGTGGGTGTGTTGCGACACACCCATGCCCCAGAAGATGATGGCGCTTTCCGCGCGGGCGAATTTGCGCGCGACGGTGCGCAGCACATCGGCCTCGATGCCGCAGATCGGCGCCATTTCCTCCGGCGTCAAATCCTTTACGTGTTCGGCGAGTTGCTCAAAACCTTCGGTGTAGGTCTGGACGTATTGCTGGTCGTAGAGCTTCTCGGCGATGATGACGTTGAGCATCGCATTGAGCATCGCGACGTCAGTGCCGTTCCTGAACTGCATCATATGCGTGGCATGGCGCTTGAGCGCCTGCCCGCGCGGATCCATCACGATCAACTCGCTGCCGCGCTTGGCAGCCTGCTTGAAAAAAGTCGCGGCGACCGGATGGTTTTCCGTTGGGTTGGCGCCGATAACGACGATGACGTCAGAATTCTTGCACTCGTTGAACGAGGCCGATACCGCGCCCGAACCGACGCCTTCCATCAGCGCCGCCACCGACGAGGCATGGCACAGCCGCGTGCAGTGATCGACATTGTTGGAGCCGAAGCCGACGCGCACCAGCTTCTGGAACAGGTAGGCTTCTTCGTTCGAGCCCTTCGCCGAACCGAAACCGGCGAGCGCACGCGGACCTTTTTCGTCGCGGATTTTCACAAGACCCGAGGCGGCGCGATCGAGCGCCTCCTCCCACGTTGCGGGGCGGAAATGCGTCCACGGGTTCGACGGGTCGATCACTTCATTGGTGACCTTCGGCACGCCCTCCTTGCGGATCATCGGCTGCGTCAGGCGCTGCGGATTATGCACATAGTCGAAGCCGAAGCGGCCCTTTACGCATAGCCTATTTTCATTCGACGGTCCGTCGCGGCCGCTGACGGAAATCAGCTTGTCGTTCTTGATATGGTAGGTGAGCTGGCAGCCGACGCCGCAATACGGGCACACGCTGTCCACCGTGCGGTCGGCAAATTCCGTGCGCACATTGTTGTCGTTGACCAGCGTCGCCGGCATCAGCGCGCCGGTCGGACACGCCTGCACGCATTCACCACAAGCCACGCACGTCGAGGCGCCCATGGGATCGTCGAAATCGAACACGATCTTTTCGGCGTGGCCGCGCCCGGCCATGCCGATGACGTCGTTGACCTGCACTTCGCGGCAGGCACGCACACAGAGATTGCAATGGATACAGGCGTCGAGATTGACCGCCATCGCCGGATGGCTGCGATCAGGCGCCGGCATCTCGATGATCCTGTCGCGCTTGGGAAAACGGCTTTCGCTCAGGCCCTGACGATCGACGACATGCCACAACTCGGAATCCGGATCGTGCGCGACCTCCTTGGCCGGCTGATCGGTAAGCAGCAGTTCAGCGACCATCTTGCGCGCGGTCTTGGCGCGGTCGGTCTGCGTCTTCACCTTCATGCCCGGCGCGGGCGTGCGCAGACAGCTTGCGGCGAGCACGCGCTCGCCTTCGATCTCGATCATGCAGACACGGCAATTGCCGTCCGGGCGATAGCCGGGCGACGGCGAATAGCACAGATGCGGCAGCTTGATGCCGAGGCGGCGCGCGGCGCGGAAAATGGTCTCACCCTCGCGCAGGTCGATTTCCTGCCCGTCGATGGTGAAGGTCTGCTGTGTCGGCGCATCGCCCGCACCGACGGATTTATCCATCGAGGCTTTGTGCGAGACATGGACGTCACCGTCGGCAACAGACTTGCCCCCGGCAGCGCCCTTGCCGTCGTGACCATAGCCTTCCGGCTTTTGATCTTGAATATTGCTCATTGGCATCACGTCCTCGGGCATCACGTCCTCGCCGTTCGCCGGCGCGTTCTCCTCCCGCATGGGAAGGCGTTAAATTCACCAACTCCCGAGCGGGGTTTTGAGTTCGTCCGGGAAATATTTCAGCACGCAGACCAGCGGGTTGGGCGCAGCCTGGCCGAGCCCGCAGATGGAAGCGTCGCGCATCGCGCCGGCCAGCTCATCGAGCAGAGCCTCGTTCCAGGGCCCTTGTTCCATCAGCTTGGCCGCCTTCTCGGTGCCGACGCGGCAGGGCGTGCACTGCCCGCAGCTCTCGTCCTCGAAGAAGCGCATGAGGTTGAGCGCCACGGCTTTTATGTCGTCCTTGTCGGACAGAATCACAACCGCGTGCGACCCGACGAAGCAGCCGTATTTTTCGAGCGTGCCGAAATCGAGCGGCAGATCGGCCATGGATTCCGGCAAAATGCCGCCCGACGCGCCGCCGGGCAGATAGGCCTTGAACGTGTGCCCGTCCTGCATGCCGCCGGAAAACTCCTCGATCAGTTCGCGCACGGTGACGCCGGCCGGCGCCAGCTTCACGCCCGGATTTTTCACGCGGCCCGATACGGAAAAGCTGCGAAAGCCCTTGCGCTCACGGCGGCCATGCGCAGTGAACCACTCCGGCCCCTTTTCGACGATATCGCGCACCCAATAGAGCGTTTCGACATTCTGCTCGAGCGTCGGGCGGCCAAACAGGCCGACCTGCGCGACGTAGGGCGGACGATGGCGCGGCAGTCCCCGCTTGCCTTCGATCGATTCGATCATCGCGGATTCTTCGCCGCAGATGTAGGCGCCCGCACCGCGACGCAGATGGATTTTTGTGTCCGGCGCGAGCCCTGCCGCAGTCAGGCGCGCGATCTCGTCGAGCAGCATCAGCCGCAGTTCGGGATATTCGTCGCGGATGTAGAGATAGATCGCCGGCGCTTCGACGACCCAGGCCGCGATCAGCATGCCTTCAAGAAAACGATGCGGATCGCGTTCGAGATAATAGCGATCCTTGAACGTGCCGGGCTCGCCCTCGTCGGCGTTGACCGCCATCATGCGCGGCGCGGGTTCGGCACGCACCAGCGACCATTTGCGCCCCGTGGGGAAGCCGGCGCCGCCGAGACCGCGCAGGCCGGCATCGCTGACGATCTCGATCAGCTTTTCGCGCGTGCGCTTGCCCGACAGGCAATCCTGCAACAGCGCGTAGCCGCCTTCTGCACGATAGGCGTCGAAATTCTTGTGTGTGTGCCAAGCATGGGCATGCGGATTCTTTTTTACCGCGGCCGCGACGCTTGCGTCGTTTGCCGCCGTGACCTGGACATGGCCGACAGCGCAGACCGGCGCCTGGTCGCACGCACCCATGCACGGCGCACGCACGACCCGCACGTTTTTGCCGAGCGCCTGCGGCAGCGTGTCGAGCAGATGCTCGCCGCCGGCCATGGCGCATGACAGCGAATCGCACACGCGCACGGTGATCGCGGGCGGCGCCACCTCGCCTTCCTTCACGACATCGAAATGCGCGTAGAACGTCGCAACCTCATAGACCTCGGTGAGCGCGAGCTTCATCTCCTGGGCCAGCGCCGCGAGGTGAGCGGCCGACAGATGACCGTAGGTGTCCTGAATGAGATGCAAATGCTCGATCAGCAGATCGCGCGCACGCGAGCGGCCGCCGAGCAGCGCGAGCACCTCTTCCTGCGCTTTGATATCGACCTGACGGCCCTTGGGGGTGCGCCTGGGCCGTTTTCGTTCGCGCCGCGGCGCGTCCATGACAGCGGTTGGTGGCTGACCTTGTTCCATCGTTTGCCTCCCGTGGCATACCAGAAAAGCATAATGTTTCCAAAGTGCGCAAGCCTCTCAGACCAATCGATTGATAGAATATATCTATCAAAAATGGCCAGTTTGGATGTTATTATCTATCAAGCGGATGTGATCTCCCCAAGGTGGGGAGGCGTCCCATCGCTGACCACTGGCCGGCCCCGCCTGGCCGGCACGATGGACAACGTGCAGGAGGCTATGGCGTGATCGACAAGCTCGAATATTTGCTGGCGCTGGCCCGCGAACAGCATTTCGGCCGGGCCGCCGAGGCCTGCGGCGTGACCCAGCCGACGCTGTCGGCGGGCGTCAAGCAGATCGAGGAGCAGATGGGCGTGCTGCTGGTCAATCGCGGCTCGCGCTTCCAGGGTTTTACCGCCGAGGGCGAACGCGTGCTCGAATGGGCGCGCCGCATCGTCGGTGACGCGCGCACGATGCGGCAGGAAATCCATGCCCTCAAGCATGGCCTTTCCGGACGGCTGCGCATCGCCGTGATCCCGACTGCGCTGGCGATGGTGGCGGCGATCACCACGCCGTTCCGCGCAAAGCACCCGAATGTACGGTTCACGATCGTGTCGAAGACCTCGATCGAGACGCTGGCGCTACTCGAGAACCTCGAGATCGATGCCGGCATCACCTATCTCGACAACGAGCCGCTGCGCCGCGTCACCACGGTGCCGCTCTATCGCGAACGCTACAGCCTGCTGACAGCGGCCGATGCTCCGCTCGGCGACCGCGAGCGGGTCACCTGGGCCGATGTCTCGCAGGTCCCGCTCTGCCTGCTCACGCCCGACATGCAGAACCGGCGCATCATTGATCGCATGCTCACCGCCACCGGTCGCGAGCCCGAGATCATGCTCGAATCCAATTCGATGATCCTGCTCTATTCCCATGTGAAGACCGGACGCTGGGCGAGCGTCATGCCGACGCGGTTGGCGACGACCCTCGGCCTCACCGACGTGCTGCGCGCCATCCCCATCGTCGAACCAGAAGAGACCCACACCGTGGGCCTGGTCGTTCCCTCGCGCGAACCGATGACGCCGCTCAATACGGCTCTGGTCGCCGAAACCCGGCGCATCGCACCGCAGCTTCGCGACTAGTTTTTTTGTGGAATTCGTCGGCTCATGGGAATTTTCTCGGTCGTGCGGAATTCTTTGAGGCACAGGATTCGGCTCGCGACGACGACGCATCCCACCGGGGGCAACACATTCGCAAGCACGGCCCACAGAGCATTGGACTTCCGGCCAAAGATTGGACGGGGGCTGTTTTGTCGTGATCCAGGCTGCGGTGATCGGTCGCAGAGCGCGAAGCTGTACGTTGGTTTTGACGGAGCAAATGTGGCTCTCGCAGCGCAACAACATTTTCCATTGCAGCAATTGAATTGCCTATTGATTCAACATCATCATACCCTCATCCTCGCGATGGGGCCGACGCATAAAAACAAAAGCGAAAACGCCTCATCGCGATGAACGGCCGCACACGACGTCCATGATGAACGGAGCCTGCGGCAGGGAGTGGGACCTAAGGGGACATAAATGGGCGCTTTATCATTTCTCGATCGCAGTCACACGGTTGCAAAACCGGGCTTCAGCCGCTGGATGGTGCCACCGGCAGCACTGTGCGTGCACCTTTGCATCGGACAGGCTTACGCCTTCAGCGTTTTCAACTTGCCGATGACGAGGCTCGTTGGCGTCACGCAGTCGGCGCCGACTGACTGGAAACTCACCGAACTCGGCTGGATCTTCTCGCTGGCGATTTTCTTCCTTGGCGTTTCATCGGCCGTCTTCGGCCGTTGGGTGGAAGAAGGCGGGCCACGCAAGGCGATGTTCACCGCAGCGCTGTGCTGGGCTGGCGGATTCTTCATCTCCGCATTTGGCGCCTCGATTCACAATCTGTGGCTGATCTATCTCGGCTATGGCGTGCTCGGCGGCATCGCGCTCGGCATCGGCTACATCTCGCCGGTCTCCACGCTGATCAAATGGTTTCCCGATCGTCCCGGCATGGCGACGGGCATGGCCATCATGGGCTTCGGCGGTGGCGCATTCATCGCCTCACCGCTCTCGGTCTGGCTGATGAACCAGTTCAAGACCGCGACCCATGTCGGCGTGGCAGAAACTTTCGTCGTGCTCGGCGTCGTCTATTTCATCTTCATGGTGGTGGGTGCGATCATCGTTCGCGTTCCCCCGCCGGGCTGGGCGCCCGCGGGCTACGTCGCTCCCTCGGCATCAGAGAAGCTGATCACCCGCAACGACGTCTATGTCTATGACGCGTTGAAGACGCCGCAGTTCTGGCTGATCTGGTGGGTGCTCTGCCTCAACGTGACCGCCGGCATCGGCGTGCTCGGACAGGCCTCGGCCATGAGCCAGGAGATGTTCCCAGGCCACATCACGCCGATCGCCGCAGCCGGCTTTGTCGGGTTGATGAGCCTGTTTAACATGGGCGGCCGGTTCTGCTGGGCATCGGTTTCCGATTACATCGGACGCCGCAACACCTACTTCGTGTTCATGGTGCTCGGCTTCGTTCTCTATTGCACCGTGCCCTACACCGGCTCGGTCGGCAGTGTGGTCGGCTTCGTGGTGTGCTTCCTCGTCATCATCAGCATGTATGGCGGCGGCTTCTCCACCGTGCCGGCCTATCTGCGAGACATGTTCGGGACGCGCTATGTCGGCGCCATCCACGGACTGTTGCTGACGGCGTGGTCTGCTGCCGGCATCTTCGGGCCGGTGCTCGTGAACTACATTCGCGAGTACAACGTCACCCATGGCGTGCCGAAGGCGCAAGCCTACAACACGACCATGTACATCATGGCGGGATTGCTGGTGATCGGCTTCATCTGCAACTTCCTCGTCAAGGCCGTGAACGCCCGCTTCCACATGCGGGATGACGAGGCCGAACGCGCAGCAGCGCAAATCGGGGCGGTTGGCAAACCGGCCGGCGCATAAGGGAGGATCAGACATGCAAACGACAGATCAAAACGGAACGACGACCCTACAACTTGTCCTCGCCTGGGGCTTCGTCGGGATTCCCCTGGTGCTCGGCGTGCTGCAGACACTCGTCAACTCGATGACGCTGTTCAAGTAACACCGAGGTCTTATACGAAAGAAGAAGGCGCCCTCAGGGGCGCCTTTTTTCGTCGCTGCCCGCCTGTGGCATCCGATCGGCGGGTCAGGAATCGTGATCGTTCGATCCTGTCCAAACCATTCCAAAACCCCGTCGAATGGTGCATCTTTACCGTGCGTCTTGCCGTTATTCCGGAGAGCGCGTCTGCTGTCATTGCGGAAGGCGCACGCATAAGGAGTTCGGACCATGACAATACATCACCCGGAACTCGACCACTTCACACTCGGCGAACTGGTCCACAAGCGGTGGGGTCTCTTCTTTGCGGAAGGGGTCATCCTCCTCCTGCTCGGTGCAGCCGCGATCATCATTCCGCCGCTGGCAACATTGGCCGTTGCGATCTTCATCGGATGGCTGTTGCTGATCAGCGGGATCGTCGGTCTGTTCACGACGATCTGGATGAGGACGGCGCCAGGCTTTGTCTGGTCGCTCGTGTCCGCGGTCCTCGGCATCGTCGCCGGCGCAATCCTGCTCGCCAGCCCCGTGAGCGGAGCAGTGTCGCTGACGCTCGTGTTGATCGCATTCTTCGTGATCGAGGGCGTTGTCTCGATCATGTATGCATTCGACCACCGGGAGGAACTGACCGGCACGTGGACCTGGATGCTGGTGAGTGGCCTCGTCGATCTCGTACTGGCGGCAATGATCTATGCCGGCCTGCCGGGTTCAGCCGCTTGGGCCATTGGCCTTCTGGTCGGCATCAACATGCTGTTCGGCGGCGTGTCTCTCATCGCCATGGCGCTGCATGCGCGGCGGCTGGAGCCGACGACGCAACATTGACGGGCCGCTCGTGAAGATTGCACCGCCGGATCAGGTCCGGCGGTGACATGGGAGACTACACCCAGCCACGGGCCGTCATTTGCGACGACCCGCCCGACTCCGTCATCCGCGGGCATAGCCGTTAAAGACGGCGTTTATGCCTCGCGCACTCTTTTTTGAGACGCAGCGTCATTGCCGGATCAAGTCCGGTAATGACGCAGTTTTTTAGGACAACCCGACGATGTTTCCGTCCGCGTTGACGTCGACGCCTTCCGCCGACGGAACGCTCGGCAATCCCGGCATCGTCATGATCTCACCGCAGATTACGACGACGAATTCGGCACCGGCCGAAAGCCGCACTTCGCGGATCGGGATGGTGAAGTCGGTCGGCGCGCCTTTCAGTTCCGGATTGGTCGAAAACGAATATTGCGTCTTTGCGATGCAGACTGGCGCAGTGCCGTATCCCAGCGCTTCGAAAGCCGCGAGTTGGTCGCGCACCGCTTTCGGCACCTCAATATCCTTCGCGCGATAAAGCTCCTTGGCGATGGTGCGTACTTTCTCCAGAAGCGGCATCTCGTCAGGATAAAGCAGCTTCAGCTTGCCCTTGTTCTCGTCGATGACTTTGACCACGGCCTTGGCGACGTTAGTGGCGCCTTCGCCACCCATCGCCCAATGATCGGCCATCAGCGCCTGGACGCCGAAAGCCTCGCACTTCTCTTCCACCAGCTTGACTTCCGCATCGGTGTCGGCCGAGAAGCGATTGATCGAGATCACCGCGGGCAAACCGAACTTCTTCACGTTTTCGACGTGACGCTGCAGGTTGGCCATGCCGGCTTCGAGCGCCTTGAGGTCTTCCTTCTTGAGATCTTCCTTCTTCACGCCGCCATGCATCTTCAGCGCGCGGATGGTGGCGACGATGACGATGCAGTCGGGCTTGAGGCCAGCCTTACGGCATTTGATGTCGAGAAACTTTTCCATGCCGAGATCGGCACCGAAGCCGGCTTCGGTCACGACGTAGTCGGCGAGTTTCAGCGCCGTCGACGTCGCCATCACCGAGTTGCAGCCATGGGCGATGTTCGCGAATGGACCGCCGTGCACGAAAGCCGGAGTTCCTTCCAGCGTCTGCACAAGGTTCGGCGCCAGCGCATCCTTCAAAAGCGCGGCCATCGCGCCGTTCGCCTTGAGGTCCTTGGCGCGGATCGGCTTGCGGTCGCGTGTATAGGCAACGATGATATTGCCGAAACGCTGTTTGAGGTCTTCGATATCCTTGGCCAGACAGAAGATCGCCATGACTTCCGAGGCGACGGTGATGTCAAAGCCGTCTTCGCGCGGAAAACCGTTGGCAACGCCGCCGAGTGAACCGGTGATCTGGCGCAGCGCTCGATCGTTCATGTCCATCACCCGCCGCCATGTGACGCGGCGCTGGTCGATGCCGAGCTTGTTGCCCCAGTAGATGTGATTGTCTATGAGCGCGGCGAGCAGGTTGTTGGCCGCGGTGATGGCGTGGAAGTCGCCAGTGAAGTGAAGGTTGATGTCCTCCATCGGGATGACCTGGGCGTAGCCGCCACCGGCCGCACCACCCTTCATGCCGAACGACGGCCCGATCGACGGCTCGCGCAGGCACAGCATCGCCTTCTTGCCGATGTGGTTGAGCGCATCGGTAAGGCCGACCGTGGTCGTCGTCTTGCCTTCGCCCGCGGGCGTCGGCGAGATGGCCGTGACGAGGATGAGCTTGCCGTCCTTCTTGTTCTTGAGCGACTTGATGTAGCTCATCGACACCTTGGCTTTGTAGTGGCCGTACGGGTCGAGATTTTCCGGCTCGATACCAAGCTTTTCCTTGGCAACGTCGAGGATGCGCCGCTTTTCCGCGGACTGCGAAATTTCAATGTCGGACTTCGGATTTTTATGCTGCGAGGCGGGCATGGATGATCCAATCATGATTGTATGTGTCGAGATGAAAATGTCTGCTGTCATGCCCGTGAAGGCGGGCGTCCGATACACACCGACGTTCGGCGATTACCGGGTCCCCGCTTTCGCGGGGACGACAACGAGGGTTACGAGAAGTTAGCCTTAAGCTGAATGTTGGCGCCCTTGGCCCATTCGCCGGCAGCGACCTTGCCACCTTCGGCGGGCTGTACGCGTGTGACCTTGATGCGGCCGTCGGCGCAGACCACGGTGAAGCTGTCGGCATCGATGGCGACGATTTCACCGAGCTTGCCGGCAATGCCCTTGGGGTCCCGCGCCGGCATCGGCTTGGCGTCGAAGATTTTTAGCGTCTGGCCGTCGAGCGTCGTCCAGGCGCCCGGCGCTGGATTGCAGCCGCGGATGAGACGGTCGATCTGTTCCCACGGCTTGCCCCAGTCGATCTTGGCATTTCCGGCGCGACACAGACCTTCGTAAGTCGCTTTCGATTCATCCTGCTTGATGCGTTGCGCCTTGCCGGCCTTGACGAGGTCGACCGACTCCAGCATCGCCTCGACGCCCATGGGAAACAGGCGGTCGAAATAAACGCTGCCGAGCGTGTCGGTGTCCGAGATCGGCGTCTTCTTCTGCAGCAGCACATCGCCGGTATCCAGACCGTTGTCGGGCCAGAAGATCGACAGGCCGGTTTCCTTCTCGCCCTTGATGATCGGCCAGTTGATGGCGCTGGCGCCGCGATAGGCCGGCAACAGCGACGGGTGATACTGGATCGACCCATGCGTCGGCAGATTGAGGAATTCCTCCGGCACGAACAGCGTGACGAACGCCATCACCTGCAAGTCGGGCTTGAGCGCCTTGAACTCCTCCAGCACCTCGGGCTTCTTGTAGGAGTCGGGCTGATAGACCGGGAGTTTGGCGGCAAGGGCGGCTTCCTTGAGCGGATCGGCCTTTGCGCCCGGCTTTTCCGGCGCGACATAGACGGCGATCACCTCATCACCACGCTTGAGCAATGCTTCCAGCACAGCCTTTCCGAAGGCCTGCTGGCCATGAACTACGATACGCATCTCGTCTCCCTGGCTGGAAAATTTTTATTGGCGACGGTGGCGGAAGTGGGATGGGGGTAAGCAGCCCTGTTAGGCGCTTACCCCCACCGGCAAGCCGAGGCTCGCCAACCTCCCCTCCGGAGGTAGCGGGGGCGCGAAGCCTTACGCGGCCTTCGCGCCTTCTTTCTTCGGTGCAGTCAAGGCGCCGGACGCCTTGATCGCTTCGACGCGATCGGCAGGGATGCCGAGCACCTGGGTCAGAATTTCGTCGGTGTGTTCGCCGAGCAGCGGCGAGCGCTTCACCTCCGAGATGGAATCGGAAAGCTTGATCGGATTGCCGACGGTCAAATATGCACCACGCGTCGGATGATCGACTTCCACGACAGTCCCGGTTTCACGCAGCGACGGCTCCTGCGCAATTTCCTTCATCGAAAGGATCGGACCGACCGGTATATTCTTCGCATTGCAGATTTCCATGACCTCGAACTTGGACTTGGTCATCGTCCATTGTTCGATCGTATCGAAAATGTGCATCAGCCGCGGCAGCCGCGCCGGCGGCTTGGCGTAATCGGGATCGGTCTTCCATTCCGGCTTGCCGATGATGTCGCAGATCTGCTCCCACACCGGCGCCTGGGTGATGAAGTAGATATAGGCGTTGGGATCTTCCTCCCAGCCCTTGCACTTCAGGATCCAGCCCGGCTGTCCACCGCCGGAATCGTTGCCCGCGCGCGGCGTCGCTTCGCCGAACGGAATGCCTTGGCCATACTGGCTGTATTCCTTCAGCGGACCGGCCTTGAGCCGCTGCTGATCGCGCAGCTTGACCCGGCAGAGATTGAGCACGCCGTCCTGCATCGCGACATTGACCTTTTGGCCACGGCCGGTGCGGTTGCGCTGAAACAATGCGGTGACGATGCCGAGCGCGAGATGCAGGCCGGTGCCCGAGTCGCCGATCTGCGCGCCGGTCACGAGCGGCGGACCGTCGCGGAAACCGGTGGTCGAGGCCGAGCCTCCGGTGCATTGCGCGACGTTCTCATAGACCTTGCAATCCTCGTAGGGGCCCGGGCCGAACCCTTTGATCGACGCCACGATCATGCGCGGATTGGTCTTGTGGATGTGGTCCCAGGTCAGGCCCATGCGATCGAGCGCGCCGGGCGCGAAATTCTCGACCAGCACGTCGCATTTCCTGATCAGTTCATCGAGCACTTCCTTACCCTGCGGATGCTTGGAGTCGATGGTGATCGAGCGCTTGTTGTGGTTGAGCATCGTGAAATAGAGCGAGTCCGCGCCAGGCACGTCGACGAGTTGGCCGCGCGTGATGTCGCCGATACCGGGACGCTCGACCTTGATCACGTCGGCGCCGAACCAGGCGAGAAGTTGCGTGCAGGTCGGACCCGACTGCACATGCGTGAAATCGAGGATGCGCACGCCCTGGAGCGCCTTGCCGTCCTGCCCATAAGGCTTGTTCGAAGCCGACGGCCGCGCTGCTGCGCCGTTGCGTGCGGATTTCTTCGCGACAGACTTGCGCGCCGCTTTGGATGCCTTGGCAGCGCCACGCGTGGCCTTTTTGGCCGACTTCTTCGCTGTAAGTTTCTTGACGGATTTTTTGGCGGCGGGTTTGGATTTGGTCTTCGCCTTGGCTTTCGCCGCTTTGGCTTTCTTCCGGTTGGCCATTCTCAGTCTCCCTTGATCTATTTGGCGTCCGGAGCGCAACGCAGCTTGAACCGTGCGCTGCACATCCGGGACAGGAATGTTTATTTCTTGCGGACGACGCTTTGCGGATTGAGGTTGCCGATGCGGCCGCTCTCGCTGCCGGCCGCCGGATCAATCGCCGCGTTGATGAGCGTCGGTTTGCCGGAGTCCATGGCCTCGTTCACGGCTCGGCTCAATTCGTCCGGGTTCGTCACGCGGATGCCGACGCCGCCGAAGGCTTCCATCATCTTGTCGTAGCGCGCATCCTTGACGAAGACCGTCGTCGCGACATCCGACCCGCCAGCGGAATTGATGTCGGTGCCGCGATAGATGCCGTTGTTGTTGAAGACCACGATGCAGACCGGCAGGTTGTAGCGGCAGATCGTCTCCACCTCCATGCCGGAAAAGCCAAAGGCCGAGTCGCCTTCGACCGCGAGCACGGGTTTGCCGGTCTCGATCGCCGCTGCGATCGCAAAGCCCATTCCGATGCCCATGACGCCCCAGGTGCCGACGTCGAGACGCTTGCGCGGCTGGTACATGTCGATGACGCCGCGGGCGAGATCGAGCGTGTTGGCGCCTTCGTTGACGAGGATGGCGTCGGGCCGCTCCTTGATGATGGTGCGCAGCGCGCCGAGCGCGCCGTGGAAATCCATCGGCGACTTGTTGTTCATCAGGCGCGGCGCCATCTTGGCGATATTGTCGTCCTTTTTCGCCTTGACGGTGTTCGTCCAGTCGGCCGGCGGAGCTGGCCACTTGCCGTCGATGCCGGCGAGCAGCGCCGAGACGCAGGATCCGATATCGCCGACCAGCGGGGCGGCGATCTCGACATTCGAGTCCATCTCCCTGGGCTCAATATCGATCTGGATAAATTTCTTTGACCCGGGCTCGCCCCATGTCTTGCCCTTGCCGTGCGAGAGCAGCCAATTCAGGCGCGCGCCGATCATCAGCACGACGTCGGAATCTTTCAGCACCGTGGAGCGCGCCGCGCCCGCGCATTGCGGATGCGTGTCAGGCAGAAGGCCCTTGGCCATACTCATGGGCAGGAAAGGAATGCCGCTCTTTTCGATGAGGGCGCGGATCGCATCATCGGCCTGCGCGTAGGCCGCGCCTTTGCCGAGGATGATCAGCGGACGCTTGGCGCTCTTGAGGACATCGAGCGCACGCTTGACCGCGGCCGGAGCGGGAATCTGGGCCGGCGCCGCGTCAATGACCTTGACGAGCGACTTCTGTCCAGCATCCGCGTTCATGACCTGAGAGAAAAGCTTTGCCGGCAGATCGAGATAGACACCGCCCGGACGTCCCGAGACAGCCGCACGGATCGCGCGCGCCACGGCGATGCCGATATCGGCGGCATGCAGAACGCGGAAGGCCGCCTTGCAGAGCGGCTTTGCGATCGCCAGTTGGTCCATCTCCTCGTAGTCGCCCTGCTGCAAGTCGACGACTTCACGCTCGGAGGAACCGCTGATCAAAATCATTGGGAAGCAGTTGGTCGTGGCGTTGGCGAGCGCGGTCAAGCCGTTGAGAAATCCGGGCGCCGACACCGTGAGGCAAATGCCGGGCTTTTTGGTCAGGTAACCGGCGATCGCTGCCGCGTTGCCGGCATGCTGTTCGTGGCGGAACGAGATGACCCGAATGCCTTCGGCCTGTGCCATGCGGCCGAAATCCGTGATCGGAATGCCGGGCACACCGTAGATCGTCTTGATGCCGTTGAGCTTCAGCGCATCGATGACGAGGTGAAAACCATCCGTCAGATCATGCTCTGCTTCGGCTGCCGCTGCGGCCTTCGGTTTTGTTGCTGTGTCGGCCATTGTTCTCTCCGAATCCTACAAACGTGCGCGTTTTGCTTCGCGCAATGTTATTGAAGTCCGATCAGTCCAGATAATCGGCGTATTTCTCGACATGCTCGGCAAGGCCGAGCGCATGATCGCGCACGAGCTGTTCGGCATGCGTGGCGTCACGCGCCTCCAGCGCTGCGATGATCTGCATATGGTCGCGGATCGACCGCGCAATGCGATCCTTCTCGACAATCGTCTTGCGCCGGATCATGCGCATGTGGGTGAAAAGATTTTCGGCGAGGTCGATGAGCACCTGATTGGCGCTCATGCGGATGATCGCCTGATGGAAATCGATATTGACCTCGGAATATTCGTCGATCTTGGCATGTTCGACCGCGGCCCCGAAGGAGACGAACATCTTGCGCAGCATCGCGATATCGTCGGACGCCGCACTTTGCGTGATCAGGCGCGCGGCCATGCTCTCAAGCGCAGCCCAGGCTGTGATCATCTCGATGACTTCACGCTTGTTCTTGCGCGTGATGTAGATGCCGCGACGCGGCACCGAGCGCACGAAACCTTCGCGTTCGAGCTGCGCCAGAGCCTCGCGCACGGGCGTACGGCTGATGCCGAATTCCTGCGCGAGCGCGCGCTCGTCGAGCCTGATGTCGGTGCGGCTGCGATAGATGTCCATCGAGACGATGACGCTCTTGAGCGCTGCATAGGCTTTGCGCTTGAAACTTTCCGAGCCGCCGATCGGCGCAAGAGCAAATCGCTTGTCATGACCGACATTGTCTCGGCCGCCATTGTCCCGGCCAACATTGTCTCCGGCAACATTGTGTTGGCGGCCATTATCCGGGCCGCTACTATCTTGGCTGCCATCATTCTGGCCGCTTTTGCCTTGTTCGGGCTGCTGGCCAGGCTCCTGGCCTCGCGTGCCGGCAGCGGCACGCGCGGTCACCCGCTTGGCGGCAAGATTGATCGGTTTTGTCACAGCGGACGTCCCTGTTATTTGGTATACATTATTCCAGCGCGCCTGCGGCAAGCAAGCCCGCTTGAACCGGAATATGCGCTTATTTTGGCATTCCGGCTCCATTCCTGCAGCCTTGTCCGGCCTGCGACAATATGAGCGAACGCGACCGAGGCAGGGCCGTGCCCGTGCCCCGACTTCGCCCAGTCGCTCATGTCATGAGCCGGTGCCGCATCGGCTTGAGCACCATGATCGCAAGCAGCGCTGCCGCGACGTTGAGAACGGCGGCCGCGATGAACACCGCATGCCAGTTGCCGGTCGCCGTGGTCAGGACATTGGCCAGCGGCACCAGCAGCGAAGCCGTGCCCTTGGCGGTGTAGAGCAGGCCATAATTGGTGGTGGCGAATTTGCGCCCGTAGATGTCGGTACACGTTGCCGGGAACAGCGAGTAGATCTCACCCCAGGCGAAGAACACCACGCCCGACAGCATCACGAATGAGATCGGGTCGGCCGCCAGATAGTAAAGCGCATAGATGCCGATGCCTTCCGCCAGGAAGGCGATGAACATCGTGTTCTCGCGGCCGATATTGTCCGACACCCAGCCGAAGAATGGCCGGCAAATGCCGTTGAGCACCCGGTCGATCGACAGCGCGAAGGTCAGGGCCGGCAAGGTCAGGCCGAGGATCGACACCGGAACGCTGTCGACCTTGAAGTCCTTCGCGATCGGCGCAAGTTGTGCCGTCGCCATCAGGCCGCCCGCGCCCACCATGACGAACATCAGGTACATGACCCAGAACACCGGCGTCTTGACCACTTCCTGCGGAGCATAGTCGCGCCGCGTCTGCTCCACGGTGCTGCTCGCCGGCACTTCACCGGCCTGCGGCGCGCGCAAAAGCAGCGCCACGATCATCACAACGATGCCCTGCCCGAGCCCGAACCAGAGGAAGGCGGACTGATAGCCATCGGTCTTGATCATGTTGGCGATGGGAATGATGGTGAGTGCGGAGCCCGCGCCAAAACCCGCCGCGGTCAATCCGGCGGCGAGACCGCGCCGGTCGGGAAACCATTTTAGCGCATTGCCCACACAGCCGCCGTAGACAACGCCGGCGCCGACGCCGCCGATCGCGGCGCCGACATAAAGCATGGTCAGCGAATCCGCCATGGAATTGATGACCCATGCGATGGCGACCAGCGCGCCGCTGATCGAGATCATCAGGCGAGGACCGTATTTGTCGATCAGGTAGCCTTCAAACGGCACCAACCAGGTTTCAGTCAAAACGAAGATGCTGAAGGCAACCTGGATCGCCGCCCGGCCCCAATGATATTTCTGGTCGATCGGGTTGACGAAGAGCGTCCAGCCGTATTGCAGGTTGGCGACCATTATCATGCAAACGATGCCGACGACGAGTTGCGTCCAGCGCGTCGAAGCCGCGGCGAGCGCGCGATCGCCTTCAGCATGAACTGTGGTGGTCATGGATCAAATCCTCCCCAGGATGCACGAGGACGCGACTCCATCACGACAGAGCCAGCCTCACGTCAGGACAATGACGGCGCCGATTCATCCGGCTTCCGTTGCGTGGCATATCGTATACCACTGCCTGCGGCAGTTTGACACGCGCCCAAGGGAGTCTGTGAAGAAAATTTGCGGTCCGACAAAAAGGCTGCAGCGTTTTCGTGACGGTATCGTGCTGCGTCGTGCCGGTGCACATCCTCGCGACGCCGATGCTTATGTGCAAAAGGGTGCGTTCGCTTTTACAAGCACACGCACCCTTCTTTAATTTACGGCAATTTACGGCCCGCAGTGTCGACGGCCGCAACTTACCCAAGACAAGCTCGGGACGTTACGCAGCCGCTGGACGTCGCTTTCCCATCAGCAGGCTCAGCCCGCGCGAGAGCAGCGGCCAGAACAGCATGATCATGCTCAGTCCGGTGATGATGCCGACCAGCCAGTTCGACCAGAAGATAGACAAATCGCCGCCCGAGCCCAGCATCGCCTGCCGGAACGAACTTTCCGCCTGGTCGCCAAGCACGAGTGCCAGCACGAGCGGCGCCAACGGGTAGTTGAGCTTCTTGAAGACGTAGCCGATGACGCCAAAGCCGATCATGAAGAAGAGATCGATCATGGTGTTGTTGACCGTGAAAGCGCCGACCGCGCAGATCGCCACGATAATTGGCGCGATGATGCTGAAGGGAATGCGCAGGATCGACGCCCACAACGGCACCGTCGTCAGCACGACGATGAGTCCGACGACGTTGCCAACATACATCGCGGCGATGGTGCCCCAGACGAAATCCTTCTGCTCGACGAAGAGCAGCGGTCCCGGCTGCAGGCCCCAGATCAAGAGACCGCCGAGCAGCACCGCTGCGGTCGGCGACCCTGGAATACCCAGCGTGAGCATGGGCAGAAGCGCGCTGGTGCCGGCTGCGTGAGCGGCGGTTTCCGGCGCGACAACGCCTTCGATTTCACCCTTGCCGAAATTTTCGCCGTTTTTGGAGAACCGCTTGGCAAGGCCATAGCTCATGAAGGAGGCCGGCGTCGCGCCGCCAGGCGTAATGCCGAGCCAGCAGCCGATCGCCGCACCACGCAACGACGTCGCCCAGTAGCGCGGCAACACTTTCCAAGTATGAAGAACGACCAGCGGATTGATCTTGGCGCTGGCCCCCTTGAAGGACAGCCCCTCCTCCATCGTCAACATGATTTCGCCGATGCCGAACAGGCCGATGACGGCAACCAGAAAATCAAAGCCATTAAGCAGTTCGTTAAACCCGAAGGTCATGCGCAACTGGCCGGTCACCGTGTCGAGCCCGACCGCTGCCAGGGCAAACCCGATCATCATCGACGCGATGGTTTTGAACGGCGACTCCTTGCCCATGCCGACGAAGCTGCAGAACGTCAGCAATTGCACGGAGAAGAATTCCGCCGGCCCGAACTGCAGCGCGAAGCTGGCGATGATCGGCGCCAGGAACGTAATCAGGATGACCGCGATCAGCGCTCCGACAAAGGAAGACGTGAAGGAGGCCGTCAGCGCTTCGCCCGCACGGCCCTGCTGGGCCATTGGAAAGCCGTCGAAAGTCGTGGCCACAGACCATGGCTCACCCGGGATGTTGAACAGGATCGACGCAATAGCGCCGCCGAACAACGCGCCCCAATAGATGCAGGACAGCATGATGATCGCCGAGGTCGGGGACATGCCGAAAGTCAGCGGCAGCAGAATGGCGATACCATTGGCCGCTCCGAGTCCCGGCAGCACGCCGATCAACACGCCGAGAAGAATGCCGATCAGCATGTAGATGAAATTGCCCGGCACCAGCACCACGCTGAAGCCGTGCATGAGTGAAGTGAATGAGTCCACCTAGACTAGTCTCCTGCAAAACCGATAGGCCCTGCCTTCCGATCAGGAAGGCGCTTCAGTAACCGAGCAGCGCTTCCAGCGGTCCCTTGGGCAGCGGCACGAGGAACCAGACCTCGAAGGTCAGGAAGAGCGCCAATGCGATCCCCACGCCGAAAAGAGCCGCCACGATGACGCGATAGCGTCCAAGCCAGACCATGAAGACGCTGATGAACACCGCCGTCGCGACATAGATTCCGATGTAAACGATGGCCACGGCGTAGATGATCGTCGGGATCAATATCCGCAGCACCCTGCGGAAGGGACGGCCATCGACAAACGACCCATCGTCCGCCGCGCTTCCCTTCATCAGTTCACCGATCAGGATCGACATGCTCGAGATAAACAGGATGACCCCGATGTAGAACGGGAAGTAGCCGGTCTGCGGTCCGTTGCTGTCCCAGCCCGCGCCCAATTCATAATTGCTGATCATCACGACGCTGGCGAAGACGACGATGACGAGCGCCGTCGCTATTTCCATCGTGTGGGTAGAAATCAAACTCCCGCCGGTCTCGGTCTCGGCCTCGGTATTGGTATCGTCGTGCATGCTGGAACTCATTCATCCTCGCGTGTCTGTGCGCGTCGGCGGGCCGGTATGGGCGGGTAGAGAAAAAACGAAAAAGGAAAACGACAGGCGATAAGGAGAAGGAACCGCCCGAAGACGGCTCCCTCTCGCTGTTCGTTATTTCTTGGCCAGGAAGCCGGCCTTCTCCATCAACTGCTTATGGAGCTGGGCGGCATCGGTCAGCCACTTCTTGAACTCATCTCCCGACATGAAGGTCTGCTTGAAGGCCGCCTTCTGCGTGAAGTCCTTCCAATCCGGGGTCTCGCGCAGCTTCTTGAAGAAATCAACATAATAGTTGACAGCATCCTGCGACACGCCCGGCGATGTGAAGACGCCGCGCAACATCAGATACTCGACGTCAAGCCCCGACTCCTTGCAGGTCGGGATATCATGCCAGGACATGTCGCCAGCGATCTTGTCGGTGTATTGCATCCGCGCGTCGTCAAAGACGCAGAGCGGGCGCACTTTGCCGGCGCGCCAATTGGCGACAGCCTCGATCGGGTTGTTGACGCTGGAATCGATATGCTTGCCGACGAGCTGCTCGTTCACCGTACCGCCGCCCTTGTACGGCACGTAAATGAACTTGGCGCCGGTTTTTTGCTCGATCGCCGCGGTGATGATCTGGTCTTCCTGCTTCGAGCCGGTGCCACCCATCTTCATCTTGCCGTTCGCCTTCTTGACGGCGTCGATATAGTCTTTCGCAGTCTTATAAGGCGTATCGGCATTCACCCACAGCACGAACTCATCGAGTTCGAGCATCGCGACGGGCGTGAAATCCGTCCAATTGAACGGAACGCCGGTCGCCAGCGGGGTGGTGAACAGGTTGGAGAGCGTGATGATGAGCTTGTCCGGGTTGCCCTTCGAGCCCTTCACATCGAGGAAGCCCTGGGCGCCGGCGCCGCCGCTTTCGTTGATCACCACCATCGGTTGCGGCAGCAGCTTGTGCTTCGCCGCCACACCCTGGACTTCGCGCGCCATCTGATCGGCGCCACCGCCGGTGCCGGCGGGAACGACGAAGGTCACCGTGCGTGTCGGCTTCCACTCGGCGGCCTGCGTGGCGTGGGGGGCCAAGGCCGCGCCGAGCGCTACGACGCTTAAACCTGCAAGAATATGCGATGCTTTCATCCGTTTCCTCCGTGGAAGCTTTTGCTCTGGCCAACTGTCGCGGCCGTTTGCCGTGGCATACATTAGACCAGCGATTTACACTTGGCTATCCTAATCCTCAGCCCATCACACACCTTCCGCGACATATGGTATCGCTTCACATTGCATTGGTATGATTGACGGATTCCGGCTTGTTGCACTCTGCGTGATTTTCACCTCACGGTTCCCTGATCGTCAGGTTCTTTTCCATATCCTTGCCGGAAGCGTTTTCTGCGATGCATAAATCCTCGACGGCCGGTAAAGAGCGAACCGCAAAACAGAGCCCGGCCACGCAATAGCGGGAGAGCGACGATGATCAAGACCGAAGGCGTTCTGCACTTTACGATTCCCGTGAAGGATTTGGACCGCTCCGAAAAATTCTATACGGAAATCCTCGGGCTCGAACGCCTGCGGCGCAACAATCACATGGTGTTTATGCGCGCACCGAACGAAGCCTGTTTCGTGCTGACCTATTCGGAAAATCCGATCGAGCCGAACAAGAGCGGCAAGCACGACATCCATTCCGCCTTCCGCGTCACCGGGGTGGAATACGACCGCGCCAAGGAATTTCTGGCGCAGCGCGGCATCAAAATCTTCAAGGAAGAGGACCGAAAGACCGGCACCTTCCAGGGCCGCAGCGCCTATTTCCACGATCCCGACGACAACGTGCTCGAACTCATGCACCTCGTCCGCGGCCCGGTGAGCGAGCATGACGAATAGTGGGAGCGTGATGTTATCCAAAGGCCGCTTCGCACTTTTCAACTGCATGCTCTAGGCTGGCTGCAGCGCTCGCGTGGCGAACCGTGCTATGTCATGCGCATAATATAACAACAATCCCCTGCCCGCCGCGCCGGCAGCGAGGGGACCAAGGGGAGCCTTCCGCCTGTCATGATCGAGATCATGTTCAGTTCGCTCTATGGGCTGCTGTCCTCGCCGCATCTCATGGGGCTGATGCTTATTGCCGTGCTGATTGGCCTCGTCGTCGGCGTCACGCCTGGTATCGGCGGGCGGCTTTCGATCGCGCTCGCGATTCCCTTCGTCTTCGGCATGGACAAGGTGGCCGGCGCGGTCTTCCTGCTCACCATGCATGCCGTCAACGGCACCAGCGGACAGATCTCGTCGATCATGTTCGGCGTGCCCGGCGACGGCGACGACGCGGCAACGACGCTCGACGGCTATCCCATGGCCAAGAAGGGCGAGGCCGGGCGCGCGCTCGGCGCCAGCATCACGGCATCCGGCTTCGGCGGCATCATCGGCGCCTGCGTCTTCGCCATCATGATCCCGGTGCTCGAGCCGGTGGTGCTGGCCTTCAGTCCCGCCGAATTCTTTTTGCTCGCCATTCTCGGCATCACCTTCATCGCCTTCATCTCCGGCGGCGACAAGATTTTCAAAGGCCTGATCGTCGGCTTCTACGGCATGATGCTGGCAACCGTCGGCATGGACCCGCAGACCGGCACTGCGCGTTTTGCCGGTGACTTCCTGTTCCTGTGGGATGGTCTGAGCCTCGTCACCGCCGTGCTGGCGCTGTTCGCCGTGCCGGAAATGATCGCGCTCGGCGTCAAGGGCGGATCGATCTCCTCGGTGTCGGTCGAGGGCGCGCGCTATTCCTACCGCCAATTATGGGAGGGCGTACTCGAAGTGCCGCGCCACTGGTGGCTGGCGACACGCACCGCCGTGATCGGCGCCGTCATCGGCATGATCCCCGGGCTCGGCAGTTCGGCCGCCGCGTGGTTCTGCTACGGCCACGCCGTGCAAAGCTCAAAGCATCCTGAAAGATTCGGCCAGGGCGCGGTCGAAGGCGTCATCGCGCCGGAAACGGGCAGCAATGCGCGCGAGGGCGGCGCGCTGTTGCCAACGCTGTTCTTTGGTATTCCGGCAAGCTCCGGCATGGCCGTGCTGATGGGCGCCTTCCTCATCCTCGGCATTCAGCCAGGGCCGGCGATGATGACCGAACATCTCGATCTCGTGTGGACGCTGCTGTGGGCGCTGGTCGTCGGCAACATCATTGCGGTGACATTCCTTTTGTTCATCACGCGCTGGGCGGCGATGCTGACCTTCGTCAACGGCGCGATGCTCGTGCCTTTCATCTTCGTCGTCGTCGTGCTCGGCGCCTACATCAACGAAGGGCAATGGGAAAACCTCGTGATCCTGTTCGGCCTCAGCGTCATCGGTTATGCGCTGCTGCGCTCCGGCTGGCCGCGCGCGCCGTTCGTGATCGGCCTCGTGCTCGGCAAGATCGCGGAGGAATCACTGCACAAGGCGCTCGACCTGTGGGGGATGTCCTTCTTCGTGCGTCCGCTGTCGCTGGTGCTGATCGCGCTGATCACCGGCACGATCGCCTTCGCCGTCTATCGCAATATGCGCGGCGCGCGGCCTGCGCAGGCGGCTTCGGCAGGAACCGCACAATGAAGGCGCTGATGAGGTATTCGAATTCCTTCATGACGCTGGTGATGCTGGCGCTCTTCGTGACGTTTCTGACCATCGCAAGCGGCTACCCCGAAGGCGCGCGCTTCATGCCCTACGTCGTCGGCATTCCCGCGGTGCTGCTGTTGCTGCTGCAATTGGTGCTCGACGCACGCGCACGCGCCGCGGGCACGGCGGGCGACGACGGCGACCCGGATTCCTCGGCGGCGCGGCACGCCGGGCAGATGCAATACGATGTCAGCCATGCGGCGCTCACCGAGACGAGCGAGCCGATCACGCCACGCGAGAAACTGCGCCGCGAGGCGGAGATGTGGGGTTACTTCACGGGCCTGATCGTCAGCGTGCTGCTGTTCGGCTTCTGGATCACGATTCCGTTATTCCTGATCGTATTCCTGAAGTTCAAGGCGCGCGCGAGCTGGCTGCTGGCGCTGTCGTTGGCCGTGCCAGTGAGCATCGGCCTCTATATTGTGTTCGAGGACGTGCTGCGGATTTCACCGCATAAGGGATTTGTGACCGAATACGTCCTCGGCCTGCTGAACTGATCCGGCACGCATGCGGCGCACGGTCTCATGACGCGCCGAGGTTGCATTGACTAAGGTCTTGGCTAGAGAGCGCCTGGCAGGCCGGCTGTTGCCGCATGTGAAGTGGCGCGAGTGCAGGGAGGATTGAATGGGCAGAGCACGGGCACAGTTTTTATCCACGGCGGTTGCTGCGGCCGGACTGATCGCGGCGGCCGCCGCCACGCCGGCGATGGCCCAATCGGGCGCCGATTTCTACAAAGGCAAGACAATCACCTACATCGTCGCGACCTCGCCTGGCGGCAATTACGACACCTACGGCCGTCTCATCGTCGAGTTCATGCAAAAACATCTGCCGGGCTCGACCTTCGTTGTGAAGAACATGCCCGGCGCCGGCCACATCATCGGCGCCAACGCCGTCTACAATTCCGCGCCCGACGGCCTGACCATCGGTACGTTCAATACCGGGCTGATCTATAACCAGTTGATCCATCGCAAGGGCATCAAGTTCGACCTCACCAAGATGTCGTGGATCGGCAAGGCGGCGGCGGACCCGCGCATCATCGTCATTTCGGAAAAATCGCCGATCAAGAGCTATGCCGATCTCAAGGCGCAGACATCGCCGGTCAATTTCGCGACCGCCGGCATCGGCAGCGCCTCCTTTGTCGAGACGACGATGCTCGCCAACGCGCTGAAGCTGCCGATCAAGGTCCTGACCGGCTACAACGGCAACGACGACCAACTCGCCATGCGGCGCGGCGAGGTCGTCGGCGGCGTGGCATCGCGTTCTTCGTGGGAGCCGTTCGTGAAGAACGGCTACGGCCACTTCATCGCGCAGATCGGCGGCAACCAGACGGATCTGCCGCAACTGTCCACGCTGGTAACGGACCCGCAAGGCAAGGACCTCGTGGCGCTGATCCAGTCGCAAGGCGACATCGCCCGTCTCACGGCCGGGCCGCCCGGCATCCCGCAGGATCGTCTCGACGCGTTGAAGGCCGCTTACAAGGCGGCGCTGGAAGACAAGGGGCTGATCGAAAAAGCGAAGAAGCTCGACATCCCGATCGAGCCGGCTTACGGCGACGATGTGAAAAAGGCCATCGATGTCGCGCTCAAGCAATCGCCCGAAACGATAGAAGCATTGAAGGCCGCGCTCGAGAAGCCAGCCAAAAAATAATCGAGACGACCGCTCGCGCCCAAGCAAGGGGTGAGCGCGATCAATGACAAAAAACGGCGGCGAAATCTTCGTCGCCGTTGCTTTATGGAGAGCAAGAAAAAGCGGGCACGCGGCCCGCTTATCTTCCTTTCGCGTCAGCGCTGACCACCCTGACCCGGCTTGTCCTTCGGGGTTCCCTGCTGCTGTTGCTGGCCACCTTGGTGCTGACCGCCCTGTTGCTGCTGACCACCCTGTTGGTGCTGACCCGGTTTGCCTTGCTGGCCCTGCTGCTGCTGTTTGTGCTGCTGGTCGCGATCCTGGTTCTGGCTCATATGGAATCCTTTCGGTTCCCAACCCGGAATAACAACTCGCGTCGCGGTGCGGCGTTCCAGGAGGACCCGCGGTTCCACAAAATTGCCTTCGATGCTGCACGAATGACCATTTCCGGGCGCCGGGCAACCGGACACCAAAAACCTGTCCAAAAACCGGCTGCGGCGGTCGCGTACTACCGATCCAACAATTTGCAATTGACACAAAGTAAAAACCGCGCCGACGCCGCAACGTAAAAAACCACCGGCAGCGTCTGCTACCGGCGGTTTGCGTTCCTGCCGCGATGACGAGGCGCGCGGGCATGTCGCTGATTCATCGTCGGCCTGCACACGTCATGCGCAGCAGGAGGCCGCCTTCTCATTGCCTTCGTATTCGTCGTGGCGACGCACGAAGTTCATGGTGGAATCCTCATTGCGGCCTTTCGGAGCGCGGTCGAGGATCATCAGCGTGCCGATCAATTCTTCCGGTCCGCGCGCGTAGCTCGAATAGGTGTGGAAGATGTTTTCCGATTCGTCCTTGAAGAATGCGCTCAGGCCCGGTAACTCGTCGTGCGCGTTGGCGACATCGACCTCACTGAAGTTGTAAAACACTTTGTCCTTGGCAAGTTCGTCCTTCGTGAACGAGACATTGTAGTCGAAATTGAAATCGCTTCCGAACGACGACACCCATGGAAATTTCCATTGCATGCGGCGTTTGTAGGCGTCGATCTTGCTCAGCGGCGCGCGCGAAACCGCAACCATCGTGACGTCGTGGTTATTGAGATGCGGCAGCGTGCCGTCGATGTGGTCGGCCAGGAACGAACAGCCGGAACAGCCAGCCTCCCAATCGGGGCCGAGCATGAAATGATAGACTATGAGCTGGCTGCGGCCGTCGAACAGATCCGCCAGCTTTTTCTTTCCGGCCGGCGTGTCGAACGTGTAGGCCTTGTCGACCTTGACCCACGGCAAGGCCAACCGCGCGGCGTTGACTTCGTCGCGCAGATGCGTGGCCTGCTTTTCCTTGGCAAGAAGCGCGCGGCGGGCAGTGAGCCATTCTTCCTGTGATACGACGGGGTGCTGCATGGCTTGCTCCTTTCTCGTCACTGGTTTGGTTACCTGCCTTTTTGCACTTGGCCTGGCCCGCATCATCGCCACGGATTACGGGCTTGACATGATACGTTGATATCAACATTATGACGTCATGTCAAAGCCCGCTGCAGCAGCAAAGCAGAAAACGGCAAAGCCCGTCGTCATACCCTACGAAACGACGCTGCTGGTGCGCGACTGCTGCCTGTGCCTGCATGTGCAGCGCGCGGCGCGGGCGCTGGCGCGGCGGTTCGATGAGGCGATGCGGCCGCTCGATCTCACCAACGGTCAGTTCTCGCTGATGATGTCGCTCAACCGACCCAAGCCGCCGAGCATCGGATCCGTCGCGCAGCTTCTCGCCATGGACCGCACCACGCTGACGGCGGCGCTCAAGCCCCTCGAGCGCCGCGGTCTGATCAAGGTGTACAGCGACCCCGACGATCGACGGAGCCGATTGATGGCGCTGACGCCGGAGGGGCTTGCACTGCTCGCGCAGGCTTTCCCCATCTGGGAAAAAACCCACGCGGACGTCGAAGCCCTGC
>Ga0310811_10000145_pt1 | contig 104421 bp, 95 predicted proteins | sample YCmetagenome_FD_207642 | JGI IMG/M metagenome (GOLD analysis project Ga0310811, IMG submission 207642) | Soil microbial communities from experimental microcosm in Duke University, North Carolina, United States - YC | ecosystem: Engineered > Artificial ecosystem > Soil microcosm > Unclassified ... | reverse complement strand
ATGCTCGCTGCGCAGAACGGCCATGGCGCGGCTATCGAGCAACTGGTGAAAGCAAACGCTGACGTCGATAAAGCAGACCCGCGGGGCCTTACCGCGCTGATGCTCGCTGCGCAGAACGGCCATGGCGCGCCAATCGAGCAACTGGTGAAAGCAAACGCTGACGTCGATAAAGCAGACCCGCGGGGCGTTACCGCGCTGATGCTCGCTGCGCTGAACGGCCATGGCGCGGCGATCGATCAACTGATGAAGGCAAACGCCGGGGTCGATAAAGCAGACTCGCTGGACTATACCGCGCTGATGCTCGCCGCGCTGAACGGCCATGGTGCGGTGATCGAGCAACTGGTGAAGGCAAACGCTGACGTCAATAAATCAAGCCTGCCGGGCTTTACCGCATTGATGCTCGCTGCGCAGAGCGGCCATGGTGCGGCGATCGAACAACTGCTGAAAGCAAACGCTGACGTCGATAAATCAGGCTTGCCGGGCGTTACCGCGCGGAAGCTGGCCGAACAAGGCGGCCACAGCGCGGTGGTCAATCTGCTACAGGGACGGGCGACTGCAAATGCCCGGGAGCGCACGAGTCCTTCTGGCCCCTAGTACTACGTTCACAAAGCATGCTGAGTAATGCAGCAATACGGGCATCTCTGTAGTCGCCTGACGATCTCGCGCAGAAACGCTCCGTACGCTGCGCGATCGGCGAAATCCCGGTGACCGCGCAGCATCAACGCCTGATCGACGGCCTCCTTCAGATAGCGGTACGACGATTCCACGCTGCCGTTTTCGTGACCCTGTCGACGACTGTTGCGCGTGCCGACCATACCGTAGTGATCGAGCAGCGCGGCGTGGCGCACCGTGAGGTCCTCTTCGTCCTGCGGATTTCGGAACGCGGCCGACAGGCTCTCGGTGCGGTGCTCGCACGGGCAACCACCGGCCTGCCACAGCGCGTTCTGCAAGCCCGCGCAGAGGGTCTCGAAACTCTCGCCGCCTTCGACGACATTGGCGTACTCCCAGCGCGAGAACGCCAGCACAAAGTGATACAGGCGGTGTTCGAAGGGCGTGCCTGCGATCGTCGCACGCAGTTCAGCCCATTCGCTCGACGTCTTGCCGGGCATCGGTTACTGAATGTACTTCCTGAACAGGTCGCCGACCGTAGGAAGTGAAGACCGACGGCACGATCAACGACTGCAGCGGCAACTACGAGGACTTCCTCGCGAGCCAGGGGCTGCAGTAAGCATCCTCGACGCGCGGCGGCGCGCCGCCTCCACGCGTCCTTCCTGTCGCCCTGACAGGGCGGCGGAACATTGCAAATGAATCTGCGTTCCGTATTGATCCATGTCCCAACGCGAAGCATTTTTTATCGGCGCGCTCACCAACCTTTGATAAATCTCAAAAATACGCGGTGAGTGCCGCGCGACCATTGACCCTTTCTCACGTTTTTCACGTTTATCGAGGATGCGGGTCATGTTTCCATCTCATTCGTTTGCGCCATTGAGGATTCGCGGCCGCGCGCTGCTGCCCGTCGTGCAGGGCGGCATGGGCGTCGGCATATCGGCGCACCGGCTGGCTGGCAGCGTCGCCCGCGAGGGCGCGGTCGGCACGATCGCCAGCATCGACCTGCGCCACCATCACACCGACCTGATCGAAATGTGCCGGGCCGATCCGCAGACGGAAACGCTCGAACGCGCGAACCTGATCGCGCTCGAGCGCGAGATCGGAGCGGCGCGCAAGCTGTCCGGGGGCAACGGCATGATCGCGGTCAACGTGATGAAGGCGGTGCGCGCGCATGCGGACTACGTGCGCGTCGCGTGCGACAGCGGCGCAGACGCGATCGTGATGGGCGCCGGCCTGCCGCTCGATCTGCCGGACCTGACGCAAGGCACCGATATCGCGCTGATCCCGATCCTGTCGGACTCGCGCGGCGTCGCGCTGGTGCTGAAGAAGTGGATGAAGAAGGGCCGTCTGCCGGACGCGATCGTGATCGAGCATCCGGCGCACGCGGGCGGTCACCTCGGCGTGACGAACATCGCCGACATGGGCGATCCGCGTTTCGAATTCGACCGCGTGCTCGCGGAACTCGAAGCGGTGTATGCATCGCTCGGCATCACGCGCGCCGACGTGCCGCTGATCATCGCGGGCGGCATCAACAGTCACGAGTCCGTGCGCAAGTGGCTGAGCGCCGGGGCTGACGGCGTGCAGATCGGCACGCCGTTCGCGGTCACCGAAGAGGGCGACGCGCATCCGAACTTCAAGCGCGTACTCGCCGAAGCGAAGCCGGGGGACATCGTCGACTTCGTCAGCGTGACCGGCCTGCCGGCGCGGGCGGTGAACACGCCGTGGCTCACGCGCTATCTGCGCAACGAGTCGCGGGTGCGCGCGAAGCTCGGCGCGCTGAAGCTGCCTTGCACGACGAAGCTCGAGTGCCTGTCGGTGTGCGGGCTGCGCGACGGCATCGAGAAATTCGGGCAGTTCTGCATCGATACGCGGCTCGCGGCGGCGCTGCGAGGCGACATTGCGAACGGTCTCTTCTTCCGCGGACGCGAAGCGCTGCCGTTCGGCAACGCGATTCGCAGCGTCCGCGACCTGCTGGAACTGCTGCTGACCGGCGTGGCGCGTCCTGCAGTCGCACGCGCCGGCGCTTATTCCCTCAGTTGATAGCTGTCAATTGGAGATTTCAGACTGCTCTGAAAATGTCGGTACACCTACAGGTGTGTACGAATTCAGAGCGGGGAAATCACCATGAAGCGTCAAATCAGATCTATTACAGCAGGTGTCGCGCTTGGCGCGGCCGCCATCGCCGGCGTGCTGCTCGCAATGCCGGTTCGCGCCACCGAAGCGCCGGCTGCGTCTGCGTCCGTACCGAGCGGCGGCATTTACGCGGGCGACTGGCTCGTGCGTCTGCGGGGCATCGCAATCGTGCCGGACGTGTCGTCGGGCGGCACGCTGAACACCCTCAACGCCGGCGTGAACAACGCGATCGTGCCGGAACTCGACTTCACCTACATGCTGCGCGACTACCTGGGTGTCGAACTGATCCTCGGCACGTCGCGGCATCAGGTGACGTCGAACATCGGCCCGCTGGGCGGTGTCGGCGTGCTGCCGCCGACGCTGCTGCTCCAGTACCACTTCAATCACGCGGGCAAGATTCGCCCGTACGTCGGCGCCGGCCTCAACTACACGCTGTTCTATAACAACGGCCTGCAGGCGGGCGGGCAGTCGGTCTCGATCGACAACCACAGCTTCGGGCCGGCGCTGCAGGCGGGCGTCGACGTCCAGGTCGCGAAAAACCTGTTCGTCAACGCTGACATCAAGAAGATCTGGATGCGCACCAGCGCGTCGCTGGGCGGGTCGTCGCTCGGCACGCTGCATATCGATCCGCTGGTGGTCGGCGTCGGCGTCGGCATGAAGTTCTGACAGTGCGAGCCGGACTAGCCGCAAGCAAAGACGCCGGCCTCGCGCCGGCGTCTTTGCGAAGGCGCTGTCGTCAGCCGCGCCTCGGCTGAAACCGCATCGCGGTGCCTTCGCGCTCGATGCGCGCCCACACCGCGCGTTTCTCGTCGTCGCTCATGAATACCCAGTTGGACACTTCCAGCGCGGTGCGGCCGCAGCCTTTGCAAATATCGTCGAAGAGCGTCGAACAGACGCCGATGCAGGGGCTGTCAGGAAGATCGTGCAGGTTGGAAGCCATCAGAAAGCCTGGTTGCGGACGAGTCGGAAGTATCCGACACGCGGTGGCGGAAAATCTGGATATGTTAGCCGATCCGGCGCGCCGGCCCGCGACGCGCGCCGCCATTGCGAGCCGCCTGCCGAAAACCCCGCGAAGCCCGTCAGGCCTTGCTCCGTCGAGCTTCATCCGAGCTTCGTTCGAGCGTCGGTCCGGCGCGGCGTTCGGCGCCCGTATATTTTTGATGGACACGCGCCGATAACCCGATAAAATTGCGCGCGATTTGCCGGCAGGCCATGCCCACCGGCGACGTGCGGGCCGCTGGCCATGGCCGCTGTCCCGTTTGTGCGACAGCGCCGGATTTATTTTGTCCCGCGCGGTGAATGATGGTAGGTTTCGGGTTTTCATGGGGCCGCACTGTCAGGTGAAGCGCTTGCCGGCATAAAGAGGCACAGGGCGGCAGAGAGCGGGCAAGACGCCCGGCGCGAGCGAGAAAACGTTGGAGAACGGGATGAAAAGACGGGTAGTGGGCCAGCTGGCCGCGCTGGTGCTGTTCGCGGCACCGTGGGTGGCATCGGTTGCGGTCGCGAAGGACACGCAGCTGAACGTTTACAACTGGTCGGACTACATCGCCAAGGACACGATCCCGAACTTCACGAAAGAGACCGGCATCAAGGTCCGCTACGACAACTACGACAGCGACGACACGCTGCAGGCGAAGCTGCTCGCCGGGAACTCGGGCTACGACATCGTTGTGCCGACCAGCAACTACGCGGGCAAGCAGATCGCGGCGAACATCTTCTCGCCGCTCGACAAGTCGAAGATCCCGAACCTCAAGTATCTCGATCCGCAGTTGATGGCGCTCGTCGCCGGCGCGGACCCGGGCAACCGCTACGCGGTGCCGTGGGCGTACGGCACGACGGGCCTCGGCTACAACGTGGACAAGGCCCAGCAGATCCTCGGCAAGAACGTCCCGCTCGACAGCTGGGACGTCCTGTTCAAGCCGGAGAACATCTCGAAGCTGAAGGCGTGCGGCGTGTCCGTGCTCGACGCGCCGGACCAGATGTTCGCCGCCGCGCTGCACTACATGGGCCGCGACCCGATGTCGACGAATCCGGACGACTATCGCGCGGCGCTCGCGATGCTCAAGAAGATTCGTCCGTACATTACGCAGTTCAATTCGTCTGGCTATATCAACGACCTGGTCGGCGGCGATATCTGCTTCGCTTACGGCTGGTCGGGCGACGTCGTGATCGCGAAGCACCGCGCGCAGGAAGCGAAGAAGCCCTACCACATCGAATATTTCATTCCGAAGGGCGGCGCCCCGATCTGGTTCGACGTGATGGTGATTCCGAAGGACGCGCAGCACAAGGACGCCGCGCAGGAGTGGATCAACTACATCGAGACGCCGCAGGTTCATGCGGCGATCACGAACGCGGTGTACTACCCGAGCGTGAATGCCGAGGCTCGCAAGTACGTGTCGAAGGACATCGCGAACGACCCGGCCGTGTATCCGCCGGCCGACGTCGTGAAGACGCTGTTCCTGCTGAAGCCTCTGCCGCCCGAGATCCAGCGGCTGCAGACCCGCCTGTGGACCGAGTTCAAGTCGGGGCGCTGACGGCACCTGCCGGCAGCCACGCGCACGACCCAGAAGCCCCCGGCATCGAGCCGGGGGCTTTGTTCGTCAACTATCCCAAACCGTCAATCGGCACAGCGAGGCCGGATAAATCATGAGTGACCAGTCGAGCGCGCCGGCCGCACCGGGCGCGCTGCATTCGGGCAACGCCGCCGCGGGCGATGCCGCGCAGCAGGCAGCGGACAACTTCGTGCAGATCGTCGATGTCGTCAAGAAGTTCGGCGAGACGACGGCGGTCAGGAACGTCAGCCTGTCGGTGAAGAAGGGCGAGCTGTTCGCGCTGCTCGGCAGTTCGGGCAGCGGCAAATCCACGTTGTTGCGGATGCTCGCGGGCCTTGAAACCGTCACGTCCGGCAAGATCCTGATCGACGGCGAAGATCTCGCCGAGATGCCGCCGTATCGTCGGCCGGTCAACATGATGTTCCAGTCGTACGCGCTCTTTCCGCACATGACGGTCGAGTCGAACGTCGCGTTCGGGCTGCGCCAGGAGGGCGTGAAGAAGGCCGAGCTGAAAGAACGCGTGCACGCGGCGCTCGAACTCGTGCAGATGACCCGCTTTGCGAAGCGCAAGCCGCATCAGCTGTCGGGCGGGCAGCAGCAGCGCGTCGCGCTCGCGCGCTCGCTGGTGAAGCGGCCGAAGGTGCTGCTGCTCGACGAGCCGATGTCCGCGCTCGACAAGCAGATTCGCCAGCGCACGCAGATCGAGCTCGTGAACATCCTCGATCACGTCGGCGTCACCTGCATCATGGTCACGCACGACCAGGAAGAGGCGATGACGATGGCGAGCCGCATCGCGGTGATGAGCGAAGGCCAGATCGTCCAGCTCGGCACGCCGCACGAGGTGTACGAGTATCCGAACAGCCGCTTCTCGGCCGAATTCATCGGTTCGACGAACCTGTTCGACGGCCGCGTGGTCGAGGACGAGCCCGATCACGTGTTCGTCGAATCGGCCGAGTTGCCGGTGCATCTGTACGTGAACCACGGGATCACCGGGCCGCTCGGCATGCCGGTCACGATTTCGGTGCGGCCCGAGCGCATCGCGCTCACGCGCAAGCCGCCCGAGGGCGCGTACAACTGGGCGCACGGCGTCGTGAAGAACATCGCGTACATGGGCGGCTATTCGCTCTATCACGTGCTGCTCGATTCGGGCAAGACGGTGATCGCCAACATGTCGAGCCTCGCGCTGTCGGAGATCGACTCGCCGTCGTGGGACGACGAGGTGTACGTGCGCTGGAGCGCATCGGCCGGCGTGGTGCTGACGTCATGAAGACCTCGCTCGCGAAAGTCGCGCAGTGGCCCGTGAAGCGCTTCGGGCTCACGGGGCGCACGGCCGTGATTGCCGGGCCGTTCGTCTGGCTGCTGCTGTTTTTCCTCGTGCCGTTCCTGCTGGTCGTGAAGATCAGCTTCGCCGAGCAGGAACTCGGCGTGCCGCCGTACACGCAGCTCGTCACGTTCGCGGACGGCGTGCTGCACATCGCGCTGAACCTGTCGCACTACGCGTTCCTGTTCCAGGACAGCCTGTACTTCGCGACGTATGTGAACTCGGTGATCGTCGCGGCGGTGTCGACGCTGCTGTGCCTCGTGATCGGCTATCCGATGGCGTACTACATCGCGCGTTCGAGCCCCGCGCGGCGCAACCTGCTGATGATGGGCGTGATGCTGCCGTTCTGGACGTCGTTCCTGATCCGCGTGTATGCGTGGATCGGCATCCTGAAGAACAACGGATTGCTGAACAACTTCCTGATGTCGATCGGGCTGATTCACGTGCCGATCGAACTGTATCGCACGAACACCGCGGTCTATATCGGCATGGTGTATTCGTACCTGCCGTTTCTCGTGATGCCGCTCTACGCGCACCTCGTGAAAATGGACCTGCGCCTGCTCGAAGCCGCGTACGACCTCGGCGCGAAGCCGTGGCGCGCGTTCGTCGAAATCACGCTGCCGCTGTCGAAGAACGGGATCATCGCCGGGTGCCTGCTCGTGTTCATTCCGGCGGTCGGCGAGTACGTGATTCCGGAACTGCTCGGCGGCGCGAACACGCTGATGATCGGCCGCGTGATGTGGAATGAGTTCTTCGACAACGCGGACTGGCCGATGGCGTCGGCGGTCACCTGCGCGATGGTGCTGCTGCTGCTCGTGCCGATGGCGCTGTTCCAGCACTTTCAAGCGAAGGAGCTGGAGGAGGGCCGCGGACGATGAAACCGAATCGCTTCCTGCAATGGCTCGCGCTCGGCATCGGGTTCGCGTTCCTGTACATCCCGATCGTCAGCCTGATCGTCTATTCGTTCAACGAGTCGCAGCTCGTCACGGTGTGGACGCGCTTCTCGATTCGCTGGTACGTCGCGTTGCTGCACGACGACGAGCTGATCTCGGCCGCGTGGCTGTCGCTGCGGATTGCGTTGATGACCGCGTTCGCGTCGGTGGTCATCGGCACGTGGGCGGGCTTCGTGCTCGCGCGCATGGGCCGGTTTCGCGGCTTCACGCTGTACACCGCGATGATCAACGCGCCGCTCGTGATTCCCGAGGTGATCCAGGGCATTTCGCTGCTGCTGCTGTTCGTCGAAATGGGCAAGCTCTTCGGCTGGCCGGCCGGACGCGGCGTGTTCACGATCTGGATCGGCCACGTGATGCTGTGCATTTCGTATGTCGCGATCATCGTGCAGTCGCGCGTGCGCGAGCTGAACCCGTCGCTCGAAGAAGCCGCGCTCGATCTCGGCGCGACGCCGCTGAAGGTGTTCTTCACGATCACGCTGCCGCTGATCTCGCAGGCGCTCGCGGCCGGCTGGCTGCTGTCGTTCACGCTGTCGATCGACGACCTCGTGCTGTCCGCGTTCCTGTCCGGTCCCGGCTCGACGACGCTGCCGCTCGTCGTGTTCTCGCGCGTGCGGCTCGGCCTCAATCCGGAGATGAACGCGCTCGCGACGCTGTTCATTCTCGTCGTGACCATCGGCGTCGTGCTCGGCAATCATTTCATGCAGCGCGCCGAGCGGCGGCGGATCGCGCAGGCGGTGTAACGGGGCGCGGCGTGCAAAGGCTTTGAACGCTCTCCAGACGAAAGGCGCGGAACGTCCCGGTTCCGCGCCTTTTTCTTTTCAAGCCGCTTTCTTTTCGTGCGAGCGCGAATTGCACTGCACGCACGGCATGGCGCTATGATCGGGAGCGGGCCGCGAAGGCCCGGCATCGAAGGGGCAATGATCGACACGGAATGGCTTGCGAGCGCGCTCGGCGCGGGCTGGCAGCAGTTGTGGCAGGTGTGGGAGCTGATCGTGATGGCGGTCCGCTTTCTGTGGGAGCTGCTGAAACTGCTGAGCGGCGCCGGATGATGCGCGAAGTCGCGTTCGTCTCTCCCGGGCGGCGAATGCGGACCATCAACGACACGAGGGCATCAGGATGACCGACGATTCCACCCGGCGATTTACCGACCGGGTTGCGGACTACGTGAAGTACCGGCCGACTTATCCGCGCGAAGTGGTGACGTTCGCGCACGCCGACTGCGGCATCGCACCTGACGCGCCGGTCGCGGACATCGGCGCGGGCACCGGCATCTCGGCGCGGCTTTTTCTGGAAGCGGGGCATCCGGTGGTGGCCGTCGAGCCGAACGCCGCGATGCGCGCTGCGGCCGACGAATGGCTGTCGGAATTCCCGGCATACCGCAGCGTCGCGGGCACCGCGGAGGCGACGACGCTCGACGACAGCTGCGTCGACCTCGTGATCGCCGGCCAGGCGTTCCACTGGTTCGACAAGGCCCGCGCGCAGCGGGAATTCGCGCGCATCCTGAAGCCGCGCGGCGCGATCATGCTGTTCTGGAACAGCCGGCTGCTCGACGGCACGCCGTTCCTCGCCGGTTACGAGGCGCTGCTGCAACGCTTTTGCCCCGAATATCGGTGGGTCAAGGAGACGTATCCGGACGACGCGCTGGCCGACTGGTTCGGCGACGGCTTCGAGCGCAAGACCGTGTTTCCGAACGCGCAACGGCTCGATTTCGATGGGCTGAGAGGGCGGCTGATGTCGTCGTCGTATGCGCCGAAGCCGGGCGATCCGCTTCACGAGCCGATGCTCGCCGCGCTGCGCGAGCTGTTCGATGCGACCGCGCACGAAGGATGCGTGGACTTCATGTACGAAACGCGCGTGTACGCCGGCCGTCCGACGCGAGGCTGAGCGGTCGCGCTCAGCGCGCGAACACGTAGTCGCGTTCGCGCACGCGCCGCGTGCGATGCCGGAAACCGAACGTGAAGCCCGGCCAGATCGCGGTGTTGCGGCCGCTTTTCGTCTGATACCAGCTGTGGCAGCCGGACTGCCACACCGTTTTCGACAGCCTCTTCTGCAGCGTGTCGTTGTACGCGCGCTGCACGTCGGCGCGCACGCACATCGTGCGTGCGCCTTGACGCTGCAGCGCGCGCAGACAGTCGGCGACGTAACGAATCTGCGACTCGATCATGTAGATCATCGAGTTGTGGCCGAGCCCCGTGTTCGGGCCGGCGAGCAGGAACAGATTCGGAAAGCCGGCGACGCTCGCGCCGAGATACGCCTCGGGTCCGTCACGCCGCCACGCATCCCCGAGATTCGCGCCGCGCTCGCCGATGATCGTGAACGCCGCATCCGCATCGTTCACGCGAAAACCGGTGCCGCAGATGATCGCGTCGAGCGGCCGGTGCACGCCATCGGCCGTGACGATCCCATCGGCGACGACCTCGCGGATCGCCGTGGTCACGACGTCGACGTTCGGCGACATGAGCGCCGGATAGTAGTCGCTGGAAAGCAGCACGCGTTTGCAGCCGAGCAGATAGTCGGGCGTGAGCTTCGCGCGCAGTTCGGGATCCGCGATCTTGCGCGCGAGATAGTTGCGCGCGAATTTCATCGGCCGGCGCATCAGCCGCGGATCGACCGCGAAGCCGAGCACACGCGATTCGAGTTGCCAGTAGATCAGGCTGCGCACGATGCGCTGCGCGAGCGGCACGCGCGCGAAAAGGCGCTGCAGACGCGGCTCGATGGCGCGGTCGCGTCGCGGCATCACCCACGGCGCGGTGCGCTGAAAGACCGTCAACTGCGCGACGCGCGGCTGAATGCGAGGCACGAACTGGATCGCGCTCGCGCCGGTGCCGATCACGCCGACGCGTTTGCCGTCGAGCGCGTAATCGTGGTCCCAGCGCGCGGAGTGAAAGAGCTTGCCGGCGAAGCGGTCGAGCCCCGCGACGTCGGGCATCGCCGGACGTGACAGCGGGCCGCTCGCGGCGATCAGCAGATCGGCTTCGACGGTCTCGCGCGTGTGGTCGATGTCGACATCGATCGACCACACGCGGCGCGCTTCGTCGAATCGCGCGGCACTCACGCGCGCGCGACAGCGGATGAAGCGCTCGATATCGTATTTGCGCGCGCAATGCAGCAGGTACGCGAGGATTTCCGCCTGCGTGCCGTACGTGCGCGACCACGCCGGATTCGGCTCGAACGAGAACGAATAAAGATGCGAGGGTACGTCGCACGCGGCGCCCGGATAGTGGTTGTCGCGCCAGGTGCCGCCGGGCGTGTCGCCGGCCTCGTAGATCGTGAACGATTCGAGCCCGAGGCGCCGCAGCCGGATCGCCATGCCGATGCCGGCGAAACCGCTGCCGACGATCACGATGCGCGGCGCGGCGGTGGACGGTCGCAAGCGCATGCTGTCCTTCTGTCGTGCTGGATGAACGGGTCGACAGTGTACTCCCGGCGCGCGAGGTCCTTAAAAAAACGACGGGCTCCGCGAAGGAGCCCGTCCTGGTGCTGCATGCGGCCGACGCGTCACGTATCCCAGTTGCCCGAGTCGTCGTTGCCGCCCATGTCGACGCCGCCGGAACCGCCACCGTCGTCCCAGTCGTTCGAGCCCTGGCCGAAGTCGACGCCGCCGTCGTTACGGCGGTCGTCGTCGGGGCGAATGCGGCGGCCTTCGTCGTCGACGGGCACATCGCGCTCGATCACGCGGTCGCGCCCCTGGCCGAGCATCTCGCCGAGCAGCACGCCGGTCAACAGGCCGCCCATTCCGCCACCCATGCCGCCGCCTTGCTGCACGATCACCTGCGGCGGCTGTTGCGGCGGATACGGACCTTGCGGCGGCGCGCCGAACGCGGCGTCGGCTTCACGCGCGTACGGCGATTGCGCGCTGCCCGGCGTGGGCTGCGCATTCGGATCGGGACGGCCTTCCGCGCGCGCCTTCAGACTGTCGAACTGGCGACCGAGGTCGTCGATCTGATACGGCGGCACCGGGTTCGAACTGTTCGACAGCGCTTCGACGAGCGTGCGCAGTTGCGCTTCGAGACCTTCCGCCTCGCGTTCGAGCACGTCATGTCCCGCGGCGGTCGACAGCTTCAGGTCGAGCTTCAACTGGCGCACCGAGTTCAGCAGGTCGGTTGCGCGCCGCAGTTGGTCGCGCCGGTCGTCGCCGGCTTTGGTGTCTTCGGCGGATTTCGCGCGGCGCAGCGTCCAGCGCAGCACGAGCGCGATCACGACGAGCAGCGCCGCAATGCCGATCCACGCGCCCATCGACGGACCGTGATGGGCGGTCTCGCCGAACGCGGCCGCCGCCGGCAGCGCGGCCTGGGTGTGCGCGAACGGATTGCGCGTGGTGCCCGTGGTGCCGTTAGAGCGTTGCGCATCCGCGCGGATGCCCGATTCGACCTGCGCAAAGCGCGACGGCGACGCGAAGTGCAGTTGCGGGTCGAGCGACTTCGCCTGCTCGATCTGCGCGAGGGCATCCGCGTAGCGTCCTTCGCGCTGCAGCACCTGCGCGTACAGATAGTGCGCGTGCGCGCTGTTCGGATGCGCCTGCAGGACCTCTGCGAGCCCCGAGTCCGCGCGCTGCCAGTCGCCTTGCGAGATCGCGGATTCGATCTGCTGGACGGTCGGCACCGCAAATGCCGCGCCGCTCGCGAACGCGAGCGATGCGATGACGGCGGCGAGAAACTTTTTCATGGTGCAGCCGGGCGCTTGCACGCCCGTCTCCTGAGAACGATAACGAGGACGCTGCACATCGCGTGCCGCGTCCGGACACGTCCGCCGCGTTACTGCGCGGGCGTGTTCAACTGCTTCTTCAGCGCTTCGAGGCGGTCGTCGACCGACGGACCCTTGTTCAGCGCGGCGAGCTTGTCGTCGAGCGCCTTGCCGTTCGACTGATCGGCCGAATTGAGGCGGGCGTCCGAGCGGGCGTTCGACAGCGCGACCTTTTCTTCGAGCCGATCGAATTCGCCCGACAGGTTCTTGCCGCCGATGCCGCCGAGCGCGGTCGCCGCGGTGTCCTTCGCCTGCGCGATCTGCTGCTTCGCCTGCAGGATGTTGGAGCGCGCGGACAGGTCGTTGCGACGCTGGCGCATGTCGTCGATCTGCTGTTTCAACTGATCGACCGACGGTTCGAGCTTCGACAGTTCGGCGGCGAGCGCGTCGCGCTCGGCTTCCGCCGTCGCCTGCGCGCCGAGCGCCTCGCGGGCGAGTGCTTCGTCGCCCGACTGCAGCGCGCGCTTCGCGCCGTCTTCGTACTTCTTCGCCTTGTCGGCGGCGACGTCGCGCTTGCTCTGTTGCGTCGCGACCTGCGCCTGAATTTCGATCAGCGAGTTTTCCGCCTTCGCAATGCTTTCGTCGAGTTCGCGCACGATCTGGCGCGCGTCGCGGGACGGGTCCTGCACGGACTCGGCTGCGTCGTTCAGCAGGCCCTTGAGCGTGCGCGAGATGGAGTCAAAAAGCGACATGAATTCCTCCGTGGATTTGAGTCGGCGAGGCGGTGTGCCCGAATGCACGCATGCCCGGTCCGCGGGTGCGCCGCGAATGGCGTTTCGTCAGCTTACGCCGCTTTGCGCGGGCTGCGCATGCCGCCCACAAGTCGGGGCGGCTCGCGCCGATTGCAATAGCGTGGTCACGTACGTCGTGCGTTGTGGCCTCACGCCGGGTGCGTCGTGCGGGCACCGGTGAATTGGCCCCAACGCCGTCGCTGGCGGATATTACACCACCGGTGCACTTAAACACGGCTTAAGGCATCCGCGCCGGGCGGCACGCGCCGCATGCGCCGTCGCGACCGCGGCGCGCCTTCGGGCGGCGAACGAAAACGTCCTGCGATCAAGGGCTTGGCGCGGTTGTCGAAAGTTTGTCCCCAAATTTTTCCACGCTTTCTGTGTATAACCGTTGACAGTCGCGGCGCGTCGCACGCGAACGCTTCGTTTTTCAGTTTCTTACAAAAAAAGCCGGTCCTCGCGGCGATAAATTTATTTAGAATGCGCTGTTGCATTGCGTGGCAGCCTTTCGCGGTTGCGCGAGCGCGGCCGTTCGGGGAACGTGGGTGCCACGCGCTGCGGCGTCGGGAAGCGATGCCGCGACAAACCATTCGTGGCGCGAACGCCATGACCAAGATTCTCGCGTGCGGCGCGCTGCACGCGGCAGGGGCGTGATCGATCCGCGCCATTCATTCCAGTCATGCCAATCATTAAACGACCGCCATCCTCGCACTACCCGAACGACGATCGGGAGCCTTCCTTCGGAAACGGCAGCAGCCACGAAAGCGGTAACGAACCGCCGCGACACGCGACGTCGCGTGACGGCGTGATGCGTTCGCGTTCGCTCGGGGCGACGCTCGTGCTGTGGTTCGCCGGGCTGATCGCGACGCTCGTCGTCGTCGGTGCGCTGATCGTCGGCTATGCGCTCGTCGTGATGGGACCGCAGTTGCCGTCGCTCGACGCGCTGACCGACTATCGTCCGAAAGTGCCGCTGCGCGTGTACACCGCGGATCACGTGCTGATCGGCGAATTCGGCGAGGAGCGGCGTCAGCTGGTGCGCTTCCAGGACATCCCGGACGTGATGAAGAAGGCGGTGCTCGCGATCGAGGACTACCGCTTCTACGAGCATGGCGGCGTCGATTTCATCGGCATCCTGCGTGCGGGTTTCGCGGACATCGCGCATGGCGGCGCGTCGCAGGGCGCGAGCACGATCACGATGCAGGTCGCGCGCAACTTCTTCCTGTCGAGCGAGAAGACGTACACGCGCAAGATCTACGAGATGCTGCTCGCGTACAAGATCGAGCGCGCGCTGACCAAAGACCAGATTCTCGAGCTGTACATGAACCAGATCTATCTGGGCCAGCGCGCGTATGGCTTCTCGGCCGCCGCGCGCGTGTATTTCGGCAAGGACCTGAAGAACATCACGCTCGCCGAGGCGGCGATGCTCGCGGGGCTGCCGAAGGCGCCGTCCGCGTATAACCCGGTCGTCAATCCGCGTCGCGCGAAGATTCGCCAGGAGTACATCCTGAAGCGGATGCTCGACCTGAACTACATCACGCAGGCGCAGTACGACGAAGCGGTGAAGCAGCCGATCGTCACGCGCACGGCCGGCAACGAATACAGCGTGCATGCGGAGTACATCGCCGAAATGGTCCGGCAGATGCTGTACGCGCAATATCACGACGAAACCTACACGCGCGGGCTCACGGTCACGACGACGATCGATTCCGCCGATCAGGAAGCCGCGTACGACGCGGTGCGCAAGGGCGTGATGGACTACGAGCGCCGCCACGGCTATCGCGGGCCGGAAGGCTTCGTCGCGCTGCCGGCGAACAGCGACGATCGCGAGCAGGCGATCGACGACGCGCTCGCCGATCATCCGGACAACGGCGAGATCGTCGCGGCGGTCGTCACGTCGGCGGGGCAAAAGGAAGTGAAGGCGCAACTGGTCGACGGCACGATGGTGTCGGTGACGGGCGACGGCTTGCGCTTCGTCGCGGCGGCGCTGTCGCCGCGCGCGTCGCAGACGCTCGCGATCCGGCCGGGCTCGATCGTGCGCGTCGTCGCGGACGACAAGGGCAACTGGCACATCACGCAGCTGCCGCAGGTCGAAGGCGCGCTCGTGTCGCTGACGCCGCAGGACGGCGCGATCCGCGCGCTCGTCGGCGGCTTCGATTTCAACAAGAACAAGTTCAACCACGTGACGCAGGCGTGGCGGCAACCGGGGTCGAGCTTCAAGCCGTTCATCTATTCGGCGTCGCTCGAAAAGGGACTCGGGCCGGCGACGATCATCAACGACGCGTCGCTGTATTTCCCGCCGACGACGCCGGGCGGCGACGCGTGGGAGCCGAAGGACGACGATCAGCCGGAAGGTCCGATGTCGATGCGCGTCGCGCTCGAGAAATCGAAGAACCTCGTGTCGATCCGGATCCTGTCGTACATCGGCACGAAGTACGCGCAGGATTACGTGACGCAGCGCTTCGGCTTCGATGCGGACAAGACGCCGCCGTATCTGCCGATGGCGCTCGGCGCGGGGCTCGTCACGCCGTTGCAGTCGGCGGGGGCGTACTCGGTGTTCGCGAACGGCGGCTACCGGATCAATCCGTATCTGATCGCCGAAGTCGACGACGCACGCGGGCAGCCGCTGTTGAAGGCGCAGCCGCTCGTCGCGGGGCAGAACGCGCCGCAGACGCTGTCGCCGCGCAATGCGTATGTGATGAACAGCCTGCTGCATTCGGTGGCGACGTCGGGCACGGGGGCGGGCACGAACGTGCTGCATCGCTCCGATCTGCAGGGCAAGACCGGCACGACGAACGATGCGAAGGACGGCTGGTTCGCGGGCTACCAGCAGTCGCTCGTCGCGGTCGCGTGGATGGGCTATGACCAGCCGAAGAGCCTCGGCAGCCGCGAGTTCGGCGCGCAACTCGCGTTGCCGATCTGGGTCGACTACATGCAGCGTGCGCTGCGCGGCGTGCCGCAGCAGGAGCCGCCGATGCCGGCCGGCCTCGAGAGCCTGAACGGCGAGCTGTATTTCGCGGACAAGATGCCGGGCAACGGCTTCATCGCGAGCATCGGGCTCGATGCGTCGAATCCGGCGGGCGGCGCGACCGACATGGTCGGCGGCATCGGGCCGGCGGGGATGACGCCGCCTCCGGCGCCGGCGCCGGCGGTGTCGTCGAACGAGAAGCAGCAGATCATGGATCTGTTCGAATCGAACAAGCCGTAACGCGGCTTGCGTGAACGGGGTGAAAAGACGAAGCCCACGCATTTCGCGTGGGCTTCGTCTTTCATGACGTCGGCGGTTTGCCGAAAGCAAAAGCAAAAAGCCCAGTCACATGGACTGGGCTTTTTGCTCGAATCTTCTGGGGTGGCTGATGGGACTCGAACCCACGACAACAGGAATCACAATCCTGGACTCTACCAACTGAGCTACAGCCACCACTGCATTACTACTGCTTCGTTTCGACCCGCCGTTAAATGCTGCGTCGATCGAGAAGCGAGATTATACAAACACTGTATAGGTTTGCCTAGTCCTTTATGCAAGGATCTCGGCGGGTGCGCGCAGATACTCGCGTGCCTCGTCGAAAATCGCAAGATCGCGAGCCGCCAGTTTGCGGCTGTCCGACAGCACGCGACGCCAGCCGCGCGCGCCCGCGACGCCCCGGTACAGACCCAGCGCATGACGCGTGATCGCACCGAGGTACGTGCCGCGCTTCAGTTCCTCGCGACAGTATTCGATCAGCTTCGCTTCGACTTGCTCGCGCGTCGGCGCCGGGTCGGTCGAGCCGTAAAAGCGCGCATCGACGTCGGCCAGCACGTACGGGTTGTGATACGCCTCGCGGCCGAGCATCACGCCATCGACGTGCCGCAGATGCATCTCCACTTCGTCGAGCGTCTTGATGCCGCCGTTGATGATGATTTCGAGCGACGGAAAGTCCTGCTTGAGACGGTACGCGTAGTCGTATTTCAGCGGCGGAATTTCGCGGTTTTCCTTCGGGCTCAGTCCTTTCAGGATCGCATTGCGCGCGTGCACGATGAACACGTCGCAGCCCGCGTCGGCCACCGTGCCGACGAAGTCGCGCACGTACACATAGTCCTCGACCGCATCGACACCGATTCGATGCTTGACGGTCACCGGCACCGACACCGCGTCGCGCATCGCCTTCACGCAATCGGCGACGAGTTGCGGCTCGTTCATCAGACACGCGCCGAACGCACCGCGCTGCACGCGCTCCGACGGACAACCGCAGTTCAGGTTGATCTCGTCGTAGCCCCATTGCTCGCCGAGCTTCGCCGCGCGCGCGAGATCTTCCGGTTCGCTGCCGCCGAGCTGCAGCGCAACGGGCGCTTCCGCCGGCGAGAACGCGAGATGACGCGGCACGTCGCCATGCAGCAGCGCGCCGGTCGTGACCATCTCCGTGTAGAGCCACGTATGGCGCGACACGAAACGGTGCAGCGAACGGCAGTGACGGTCGGTCCAGTCCATCATCGGCGCGACCGACACGCGACGGGGGCTGGAAACAGGGTGGGCGGACATGACGGGAAACCGGCGCAGAACTTCAACGAAACCTGGCATTTTAGCGCAGATCGGGCGGCGGCCTGGCGTGCGCGCGAGGTTGCAGCGCAGCGAATAACCCTGCCGACGACAGGTGCGATCGGGACGCTTTTTGTGCGGCGCAAACTCTTTTTCGAGGGCTTTATCGGGGTCTGTTCGTCCCTTTCCCACGCCAGACATGGCTGACAGGATTATTTCGCAGGACGGAACAGTAAATTCACAGTATCGGCATTATTCTCCGATAGTAGGTGTATACACTGAGTCCCAAGTGACGTTGCGCGTGGGCTCCAGAAAAGACCGGTGCGGCGCCGACCCTGAACCGCAGTTCCCGAAATTGGAGTCGATGATGAAGACCAAACTGATCGCCGCATTGCTGGTTGCTGGTTCCGCCGCTGTTGCTGCCCCCGCGTTTGCAAGCGGCTACGGTCCGGCGCCGTTCTATCGTCCGGATGTCGGCGCTCCGGCGTCGCAGCAGGGCATCAGCGCGCAGACGGTCGCGGCCGAGCGCATGCAAGCGAACCAGCAGAGCGCGTACGGCGGCGTCGCTGGCGCGTCGACCCAGGCCGGCGGCCGCGTCGACCACGTGAATCCGTCGCAGCCCGGGTTTTCGGGTCAGTAAGCGCTGAACCGTCGCCCGCTCGGCGGGCCATGAAAAACGCCGGATGTCGAAAGCCATCCGGCGTTTGCTTTTGAAGCGTGAATCGGCTATGTGGGGCTTCGGTTCGCGGCTCGTGCCTTCGTGTCGATTTCTTCGCGAATCCGGTCGAACGCGGCGTCGAACGCGTTGTCCAGCTTCGGAAACCGACCGGCGGCGACGCCGTCTACCGGCACGTTCGTCGCGGCGGTGCCGTCGAACAGGCTCTGGATCGCCTGCGACGCTACGAAGTATCCGTGCTCGTGGTCGCCGTCGACGCAAGCCGTCATGTCGTAGCCCATGTACTCGTAGGTGCGCTGGCTTTCCATCCGGTTTCTCCATTGAGTGCGATGAAATCCGGCTCGCGATCCGGCGATGCGGTGCGCCGGTCACCGGCCTCCGCCATCAGGAGCCGATCATCCTGAAGGCTTTCAGCAAGCCCGTGCAGACGCCGGGCGAGTAGTCCTCGATCATGTCCTGGATCGGCGCATGGTGTCCGTACGCGACGCCGACGACGAGCGCCAGCGCACAGGCGCCCACGGACGACAGCACGATGCGCGCCCGCGAGCGATGGAGCGTGCGAACGAACAGCAGCGAGACTGTCGCGCCGAGCAGCCAGCCGGCCACGACCTCCGACGGCGAGTGCGCTTCGTCGAACACCCGCGCGACAGCGGTAAGCGCGCCGATCGCGAGGCCGGTCGCGGCGCCGGCGCGCACATTGCCGCCGGCGCTGCGATACAGCAGCGCGAACATGACGGTCCAGACCGACGTGGCCAACGCGGTGTGTCCGCTGATCATCCGGAAGTCGAGCGGACGGAACTGGACGCCGCAACCGAAATAGAGGATCTTCGTCGCCCCGACGAGCGCGGTGCCCACCGCAAGCAGGATCACCCAGCGCCGCGCGAGTTCGCGGTCGGACAGCGTGAGCCAGATCGCGCACGCGATGGCGACGGGAAGCGTCAGTGCAGCGTCGCCGACATTACTGATTGCATTCCATATGCTCGACATGAAAGGCCTTCCGGACAGCAACCAGTGAGGGTAGCCCGCGCGACGCAATCGTCCTGTGCGCTGCCGCACACAGCGGAGTGGCACGTCGCGGGACTTTCAGCGCTTCCTGAAAAAAATCCGTCGCTATGTTAACGTCGCCGTTTCCCAACACGACGGATAGGCTTCGATGGAATATCGCACACTCGGCAGCTCGGACGTAAAAGTGAGCCTGATCGGCCTCGGCACGATGACCTGGGGCGAGCAGAACACGGAAAGCGACGCGCACGCTCAGATCGACTATGCGCTGGACAACGGCGTGACGTTGATCGACGCGGCCGAAATGTATCCGGTGCCGCCGCGTCCCGAGACGCAGGGCCTGACCGAGCGCTACATCGGCACGTGGCTCGCGAAGCATCCGGCGGCGCGCGAGCGCATCGTGCTCGCGACGAAGATCGCCGGCCCGGCGCGCCAGCCGCACAATCCGCGCCACATCCGCGGCGAAGGCAACCAGTTCGATCGCAAAAACCTGACCGAGGCGCTCGACGGCAGCCTCGCGCGTCTGCAGACCGACTACGTCGACCTGTACCAGCTGCACTGGCCGGATCGCAGCACGATGACGTTCGGTCGCAACATGTACCCGTGGGTCGACGACGCGTACACGGTGCCGATCGAAGAGACGCTCGACGTGCTGGCCGGCTTCGTGAAGGCGGGCAAGGTGCGGCACATCGGCGTGTCGAACGAGACGCCGTGGGGCGTCGCGCAGTTCCTGCGCGCAGCGGAAAAGCTCGGGCTGCCGCGCATCGTCAGCATCCAGAATCCGTACAGCCTGCTGAACCGGACCTTCGAGAGCGGGCTGTCGGAGTTCTCGCATCACGAAGGCATCGGGCTGCTCGCGTATTCGCCGCTCGCGTTCGGCTGGCTGTCGGGCAAGTACGAGGGCGGCGCGCGTCCGGAAGGCGCGCGCATCACGAAGTTCGAGCGGTTCGCGCGTTATAGCAAGCCGCAGTCGGTTGCCGCGACGTCGCGTTACGTCGCGCTCGCGAAGGAGCACGGCTTGACGCCCGTGCAGTTCGCGCTCGCATTCGTGAACAGCCGTCCGTTCCTGACGAGCAACCTGATCGGCGCGACGTCGATGGCGCAACTGAAAGAGAACATCGGCAGCATCGACATGAAGCTGTCGGCCGATGTACTCGCGCAGATCGACGCGCTGCACGAACTGCAGCCGAATCCGGCGCCCTGAGCCGACGGCGCGCGACGCGGCGTGGGGGCTTGCGGGGTTCGTGCGCTCGGGCCGCCTGGACGGCTTCGTCCGCTTCGTCTGCCGCCGCGCGTCGCCGCCTCGCGCGTTCTTGCCGGCCGCTACGGTGCCGTTTGGTACAGTGGCGGCCGCATCCGTTTTATTGGCCCGTTTGGCTAACTTCCGGCCGGTGAACTACGATCCACGGTACTGGCCGCGTAGCACGAGGCTCGCGGGCCGGACGCACGCACGGTCCGCGCCGCTGGCCGTTCACCGGATCAATAGATAAAGAAAGGTCTGTTCGAAGATGAGTACTGCACCCGAAGCGCAGCGGGGCCCGGCATACAGCTACGGCTGGCCGGTTTTTGCGCTGCTGGCGATTGCCGGTCTCTTTTACGTGAAGTGGTTTCCCTACTACCACCGCGCATTCACCGCCGAGGCGACGCACTCGATCGGCGCCTCGATCCTGACGGGCAAGGCCGCAAGCGCGCCGGATCCGTCGTTCACCGCCGCGCTCGATTACGCGTGGGCGTACGGCAAGGCGATCTGGCAGGCGATGGTACTCGGCCTGTTGCTCGGCTCGGGCGTCCAGGCGCTGCTGCCGGCGCGCTGGGTCGCGCGGGTGCTCGGCCGGCACGGTTTCGGGAGCGTCGCGGCCGGCGGCCTGCTCGCGGTGCCCGGGATGATGTGCACGTGCTGCGCGGCGCCGGTCGTCGTCGGACTGCGCGAGCGGCAGGCGTCGGCGGGCGGCGCGCTCGCGTTCTGGCTCGGCAATTCGGTGCTCAATCCGGCGACGCTCGTGTTCATGGGCTTCGTGCTCGGCTGGCAGTGGAGCGCGCTGCGTCTCGCGCTCGGCGTGCTGATGGTGTTCGGCATCGGCTGGGTCGCGAACCGGTTTGTCGCGCCGCAGGACGCGACGGCCGCGAACGCGCGGCTCGCCGCGCTCGTCGAGCAGCAGGCGGACGGCCGCAGCCTGTTCGTGCGCTGGGCCGGCATCTTCGCGCGGATGGCCGCGCGCCTCGTGCCGGAGTACGTGGTGCTGGTGCTGTTGCTCGGCGCGGTCCGCGCGTGGCTCTTTCCGCACATCGGGCCGGAGGTGACGAGCGGCATCGGCTGGATCGTCGCGTTCGCGGTCGCCGGGATGCTGTTCGTGATTCCGACCGCGGGCGAGGTGCCGATCATCCAGGCGATGCTCGCGCTCGGCGTGGGCGTCGGTCCGGCGGGCGCGCTGCTGATGACGCTGCCGCCCGTCAGCGTGCCGTCGCTCGCGATGCTCGGGCGCTCGTTCAAGCCGCGCATGCTGGCACTCGTCGCGGCGGCGGTCGTCGGGTTCGGGATCGTCGCGGGGCTTGCGGCGGTCGCATTGGGTTTCTGACCGGTACGCGCGTCGCGCGGCACCATCGGCGGGCGGCCAGCCGTCCGCATCACAGGGCGAGAGGCCGAGGACCGAAGCATGGCACAACAGAAGACGAACCCGAAGCTCGAACAGGCGCTGACGCGCGGCGATCTCGCGATCCGCCAGGCCAACTCGGCGCGCGCGACCGCGGTGCTGCGCGCGCTCGGCAAGATGATCGTCGATGCGTCGGCGACGATCGGCGTCGACGCGTACACGTCGATTCCGGACGGCGATCGCATCTACGATCCCGCCGATGGCCTGTGGCCGCAGGAATTGCTGGTGTCGTTCGACGGCCCGGTCGAGGAGATGGACCCGGAAGAGATCCGCACGATCCGCCTGATCGCGGACACGCCGACGACGACGTTCCGCGTCGAATGGCATCGCGCGGACGGCAAGCTCGGGCGTCAGGACGGTGGGCCGTTCGCGACGGTCGCGTTCGTCACGGACGTCGAGATTCCATGGGGCGACGACGAGGATTGACGCGGCGCTTTCGGCCGGCGCGCGATCGATGCCGATGCGCGCCGGGCGTGCCGCGAGCGTGTCAGCGCATCAGCCGGCGCCGGAACAGCACGCTGGCGATCGCGAACGGCACCACGACGTACGCGGCCAGCACGAAGAGATGCAGCGCCGCATGGTCGACCGGCCGACCGAGCATCGCAGGCCGGATCAGCGCGACCGCATGCGCGAGCGGCAACAGCAGCGTGATCTGCTGCGCGGCCGCCGGCAACTGCGTGATCGGAAAGAACACGCCCGACAGCAGCAGCATCGGCGTGAGCACCAGCGTCTGATAGAACATGAAAAAGTCGTACGACGGCGCGAGCGCGGTCACGATCATCGCGATGCTCGCGAACGCAAGGCCCGCCAGCACGATGACCGGCAGCGCGATCAGCATCGACGGAAAGCTCGCGTAGCCGAGCGCGCCCGCGACCAGCATGATCGCGACGCCCGACAGCACCGACTTGCTCGCCGCCCACGCGATCTCGCCGAGCACGATGTCGCCGAGCGACAGCGGCGTGTGCATGATCGCCTCCCACGTGCGCTGCACGTGCATCCGCGAGAAGCCGGAGTACATCGCCTCGAAGCTCGCGGACATCATCACCGACGACGACACCGTGCCCGCCGCGAGGAACGCGATATACGACACGCCCTCGACGTGCCCGACCATCAGCCCGAGCCCGAAGCCGAGGCCGAACAGGTAGATCATCGGATCGGCGAGGTTGCCGAACATCGACGCGAGCGCGAGCTTGCGCCACACCAGATAGTTGCGCCGCCAGACCGCGACCCAGTGGGTCGCGTTCGACGGCAGCGCGGCGAACGGCTCGCCCGACGGGGCCGCGGTGACGGTGGGGCGGGTCTTCTCGACGGTATCGGCTTCCATGCTTGCGGTCGGTGCGTTCGGTGGCGGTCGGCGGCGTTGGTGGTCAGTCCTGCATTTCGCGGCCGGTCAGCCGCAGGAACACATCTTCGAGATTCGCGGGACGGTGCAGATACCGCAGGTTCGCGCGATGACGCAGCCGCGCATGCACCGGCTGCGGATCGTCGACGTAGCAGAACAGCGTCTCGCCGCTGATCTCGGTGCGGGTGGCGAACGGCGCGAGTTCGTCGCGCAGCGCGACCGGGTCCGGGCCGTACACCTCGAACACGTCGCAGCCGATTTCCGATTCGATCAGCGCATTCGGCGCGCCCTCGGCGATCTTGCGGCCTTCCTCGATCACGCACACGCGATCGCACAGCCGCTCGGCCTCTTCCATGAAGTGCGTGGTCAGCAGGATCGTCTTGCCGCGCGCGAGCAGCGAGCGCAGCCGCTCCCAGATCAGATGGCGCGCCTGCGGGTCGAGCCCGGTCGTCGGCTCGTCCATCACGAGCACGTCGGGGTCGTTGACGAGCGCGCGGGCGAGCGTCAGGCGTCGACGCATGCCGCCGGACAGCTCGCCGACGCGCGCATTGGCCTTGCTTTCAAGCCGCGCGAATTCGAGCAGCGGCGCGACGAGCGCGCGCGTTTCGGCGCCCGACAGCCCGAAGTAGCGGCCGAACACGAGCAGATTCTCGCGGACCGTGAAGTCCGGATCGAGATTGTCGAACTGCGGCACGACGCCGACGCGCGCCCGGGCGATGCGCGCGCGGGCCGGCACCGGCTCGCCGTTCAGACGGATGCGGCCCGCGTCCGGCGCGACGATGCCGAGCAGCATCCGCAGCGTCGTGGTCTTGCCGGCGCCGTTCGGGCCCAGCAGTCCGAAACATTCGCCGGGCCTGACTTCGAACGACAGGTTGTCGACGACGCGTCGGTTTCCGTAATGTTTGATGACCTGATCGAATGCGATGGCGGGCATGTCGGATGCAGTGCTCGAAAGTAGGGCGGCTCAAGGCCCGGCGACGGGGCGGAGGCGGCCTATTCTAGTGCATTGGCGCAGCGGCGTCGGAGGCGATGCAGGCACAGAATCGGCGGGCGCGGCGCTGCATCCCCGGCGATCGCACCGGTGGACGGCGCACGAGCAGTGCAAGCGCGCCGCCCGCGAAACCGCTCGCGACCTGGCGTATTCATCGCTTGCATGTCGATTTACGGCACACCATCATGAAAGCGCACAGCCCGCAAACCCGCGCGGGTGGGGAGAGGATCATGGCGAGCTACCAGAAAATCCTGCTTTGCTACGACGGCTCGCGCGAAGGGCGCAAGGCGCTGCGTTGCGGCGCAGACCTCGCGCTCGAACTGAAAGCGGAAACCCACCTGCTGTCGGTGGTGGACATGCGCTCGACGATCGCGCAGAGCGCCGGCCTCCTGACCGATGTCGCGTGCGGCCGCTTCGAGGAAACGGCCCGTGAAATTCTCCAGGAAGGCGTGGACTGGCTGACCGAGCGCGGCGTGCGCGCACACGGGCATTTCGCGTTCGGCCATCCGATCGACGAAATCGCGAATCTCGCGGAAGAGCTGCACGTCGATCTGGTGGTGGTCGGCCATCGGTGCCGCACCGGACTGTCGCGATGGTGGATGGGCGCCGGCAATACGCCGCTGCTTGATCGCGTGTCGTGCAGCATCCTCGTCGCCTGTTCGTCGGCGGCCGAACAGAAGCAGGAAGCTGCTCAGGCGGCCTGAAAACGGAGCCTGTCGTGGGCGGCCCGGCCGACAATCACGGCGCGGGCCTTTGCTGCCATTTCAATCGTTCAACTCGACCGCCGCGAGTTTCCACGTAAAGAGTCCGTGCCGCTGCAGGATCGCGGCGTAGCGCGGCTCGTCCGCGCTGTGCTGCCTGCCTTGTTGCCCGCCTTGTTGCCATGTGACGGCGAATTCGTTGATGCCCCGATAGCCGGCCGTCGTTTCGGGACGGGCCTGAGGCTCGTCCGCGCCGGCGACGGGCGGCGGCGCGGGCGGCTGGCCGGACGCCGAAGGCGCTTGCTCGCCCGCCGCGCCGGCACCGGTGTTGGCCCCGGTGTTGCCTTCGACGCCAGCGGTCGACGTCGGCGGCCGTTCACCCGGCTCGCCGCGCGGCGGCATGCCGTTGAGCAACGCGGCGACGCCGTCCGGCGTCGCATACGCGTCGACGAGCGGGCTGATCAGCGCCTGACCGATCACCGCGCCGAACAGCAGCAACGGATTGCTGCTGTGCTGCGCGTCGATCCGCTTTTGCAGCATGTCGCCGAGTTGCCCCTTCAGACTCGCACGCAATGCGGGATAGTCGACGTACTGGTTCAGCGTTGCAGCGTCGCGGGCGTCGGCGGCCCGTTTGATGCGATTGAGCGCGATGTACGGCGTCGCATACGAATAGCCGATGATCGCGACGACGAACACCACGACCATGACGATCGCGACGGGCTTGAGCCAGCGCTGGCTGGGAGCGGACGAAGTACTCATCGGAACGCGTGCGGGAAAAGTGGAACACCCCGAGTTGACCGTCCCGGCGCCAAAACGATCCCGCTGATCCCGATGACCGGACGGAGAAAAGGCGTCACAACGAGGCAGCGAGCGGGGCCGCGCCAGCCGGATCGGCCTGCTGTTCGTCGATGCAGCGGTCGATCATCCGGCAGACCGCATCGATGCTGCCGACCATGATGAGCCGCGACGGGCCGTGGTACACGCGAACCGGCGCGCGGCGCGCGGGTTCGCTGTTAAGCCCGCTGTTCAGCGACACGCGGGCGAATGCCGGCTGCGCGGATGGCAGCGCCGGCAACTCGGCCGGCGCCGGGCCGTTACCGTCGCGGCCGCGCGCCGGGAAAGATCGCGGCTCGGCCGGCAATGCGTCGAACAGCGAGCCGGTGACGGGCAGCGCCTGCGCGGCGCGCACCGCGCAGGACGCGACACCGCGCAGATGACGCAGGCGACCGAACTGGCGAAACGGCAACAAGCGGGCAAGACGTTCCATGACTTTCTCTCCACACGGCGTTCAGAATTCGGTCGGCCGGATCAGGCCAACCGCGATGCCTTCAAGCGCGAAGTCGGCGCTGCCGGCTTCGACGAAGATGTTTTCGTAATCGGGGTTCTCGGCAATCAGCTCGACGCCGTTGGGCCGGCGCTTCAGACGCTTCACCGTGACGTCGTCGCCCAGCCGCGCGACGATGATCTGGCCGTCTTTCGCCTCCGCGCGCTTTTGCACCGCGAGCAGGTCGCCGTCGAGGATGCCGGCGTCGCGCATCGACAGGCCGCGCACTTTCAGCAGGTAGTCGGGCTTGCTCGAAAAGAGCGCCGGGTCGCACGCGTAGCGCTGCGAAATGTGCTCCTGCGCGAGGATCGGGCTGCCCGCCGCGACGCGCCCGACGAGCGGCAGCGACAGCTGCATCAGCGCCGGATGCGGCAGCGTGAATTGATGCGGCAGCTCGTCGCCCTGCGGGATGAGCCGGATGCCGCGCGACGCGCCGGCCGCCAGCTCGATCACGCCTTTGCGTGCGAGCGCGCGCAGATGCTCTTCCGCCGAGTTCGCCGAGCTGAACCCGAGTTCGGCCGCGATTTCGGCGCGAGTGGGCGGGAACCCCGTGCGCTCGATTGCGCGCTGGATCAAGTCGAAAACCTGCTGCTGCCGTGCGGTGAGTTTGGTCATGGCGACACTGTATGGATAGACAGGTGACTGTATTTTTATACAGTATCCGACACTTTTCAAGCGTTACTTGAACTGTTTCTTTTCGCCGACGCCGCGGCGTCGCTTCCCGTCGTCCAGGCGGATGAAACCGCGTGGCGGCGTCGGTCTCGTCTGCCTTTACCACTTTTGCGTATTAAAGAATGAAGAACAATTATTTTTAATGATGTAGACGGACCGATAGACTGGGCTCCATCGATAGCAGCACCCCTCAAAGAGAACACGGAGAAAAGCGGGATGAGTCATCGCAATACGGGGCAGGCAGGTTGGCTGAATCTGAAGACACTGGCCGCGAAACTGGTTCTGGCCGTCGCGCCGCTCGTCGGTCTCGTGGCCGCCGCGCCGGCCGCGCACGCGGACACGACGCTCCTGAACGTGTCGTACGACCCGACTCGCGAGCTGTACCAGGACATCAACGAAGCGTTCGCGATGCAATGGAAGGCGAAGACGGGCGAAAGCCTGACGATCAAGCAGTCGCACGGCGGCTCCGGCGCGCAGGCGCGCTCGGTCCTCGACGGCCTGCAGGCGGACGTCGTGACGCTCGCGCTCGCGTACGACATCGACGCGCTCGCGAACAAGGGCATCGTCGCGAAGGACTGGCAAAAGCGTCTGCCGGACAACGCGTCGCCGTACACGTCGACGATCGTGTTCCTCGTGCGAAAGGGGAACCCGAAGCAGATTCACGACTGGCCGGATCTGGTGAAGCCGGGCGTGTCGATCGTGACGCCGAACCCGAAGACGTCGGGCGGCGCGCGCTGGAACTATCTGGCCGCGTGGGCGTATGCGCTGCATCAGCCGGGCGGCAACGAGGCGAAGGCGAAGGAATTCGTCGCGAAGCTCTACAAGAACGCCGGCGTGCTCGACTCGGGCGCGCGCGGCGCGACGACGAGCTTCGTGCAGCGCGGTATCGGCGACGTGCTGATCGCGTGGGAGAGCGAGGCGTTCCTGTCGCAGAAGGAGTTCGGCGCGGACAAGTTCGAGATCGTCGTGCCGTCGGTCAGCATCCTCGCGGAGCCGCCGGTCGCGGTCGTCGACAAGGTCGTCGACAGGCGCGGCACCCGCAAGGTCTCCGAGGCGTACCTGCAGTTCCTGTACTCGGACGAGGGCCAGCAGATCGCGGCGAAGAACTTCTACCGTCCGCGCTCGGCGAACGTGCCGGCCGCGCTGACCGCGAAGTTCCCGAAGCTGAAGCTGTACACGGTGGACGACACCTTCGGTGGCTGGGCGAACGCACAGAAGGTCCACTTCGCGGATGGCGGCGTGTTCGACTCGATCTATCAGCCGCAGTGACGAAGGACGGCGGGGCGCGACAAGGCGCTCCGCGTGCGAGGCGGGTCGCGTGCGCGCGACGCGCCTTTTTTGGCGCAGGGCGCCCGAGTATTCCATCCAGAGCAACAGCATGACGACGTTTCAATGGCGCAAGCCGAGCGCGTTACCGGGCTTCGGCGTGACGCTCGGCATCACGGTGGCTTATCTGAGCCTCGTGGTGCTCATTCCGCTGGCGGCGACCTTCCTGAAGACCGCGACGCTCGACTGGCACCAGTTCGTGCGCGCGGTGTGGTCGCCGCGCGTGATCGCGTCCTACCGGCTCACGTTCCTGTCGGCGCTCGGCGGCGCGTTGATCAACGCGGTGTTCGGCTTCCTGCTCGCGTGGGTGCTCGTGCGCTATACGTTCCCGTTCAAGCGGATCGTCGACGCGCTCGTCGACCTGCCGTTCGCACTGCCGACGTCGGTGGCCGGCATCTCGCTCGCGGCGGTCTATGCGGGCAACGGCTGGATCGGGCAGTTCTTCGCGCCGCTCGGCATCAAGATCGCGTTCACGCCGGCCGGCGTGCTCGTCGCGCTGACGTTCATCGGCCTGCCGTTCGTCGTGCGCACCGTGCAGCCGGTGCTCGAAGACTTCGAGCGCGAGCAGGAGGAGGCCGCCGCGTGCCTCGGCGCGTCGCGCTGGCTCACGTTTCGCCGCGTGGTGCTGCCGGCGGCGCTGCCCGCGCTGTTGACCGGCTTCGCGCTCGCGTTCGCGCGCGCGCTCGGCGAATACGGGTCGGTGATCTTCATCGCCGGCAACGTGCCGATGAAGTCCGAGATCACGTCGCTGCTCATCATCACGAAGCTCGAACAGTACGACTACGCGGGCGCGACCGCGCTCGCGGTCGTGATGCTGGTCGTGTCGTTCGTGATGCTGCTGCTGATCAACACGCTGCAGTGGTATCTGCAGCGGCGCACGGGCCGCGGCGCGGCGCCGACGGCGGGCGCCGGTGCCGCAACGGCTGCCACGACCGGCGCCGCTGCGGCAGGAGGCGCGCAATGAGCCGTACGCGTCTCGACATCCAACGCGCCGCCGGCGCGCCGCGTCGCCCCGATCCGGTGACCGAGTCGCCGTGGGTCCGCTGGCTGCTGACCGGCGTCGCACTCGCGTTTCTCGCGCTGTTTCTCGTCGTGCCGCTGATCGCCGTGTTCCATGAGGCGCTTTCGAAGGGCATCGGCTTCTACTTCGACGCGCTCGTCGATCCCGACGCGCTCTCCGCGATCCAGCTGACGCTCGTGACCGCCGCGATCGCGGTGCCGCTGAACCTCGTGTTCGGCCTGTGCGCGTCGTGGGCGATCGCGAAGTTCGAGTTCCGCGGCAAGGCGCTCTTGACGACGCTGATCGATCTGCCGTTCTCGGTGTCGCCGGTGATCTCCGGCCTCATCTACGTGCTGATGTTCGGCGCGCAGGGCTGGTTCGGGCCGTGGCTGCAGGATCGCAACATCCAGATCATTTTCGCGGTGCCCGGCATCGTGCTCGCGACGATCTTCGTCACGTTCCCGTTCGTCGCGCGCGAGCTGATTCCGCTGATGCAGGCGCAAGGCAACGACGAGGAAGAAGCTGCGCACGTGCTCGGCGCGTCGGGCTGGCAGATGTTCCGGCGCGTCACGCTGCCGAACATCCGCTGGGGCCTGCTGTACGGCGTGATTCTGTGCAATGCGCGGGCGATGGGCGAGTTCGGCGCGGTGTCGGTGGTGTCCGGCCATATTCGCGGACAGACCGACACGATGCCGCTGCACGTCGAGATTCTCTACAACGAATACAACTTCGCGGCCGCATTCGCTGTCGCGTCGCTGCTGGCGCTGCTCGCGCTCGTGACGCTCGGACTGAAGCTGCTCGCGGAACGCCGGATGTCCGCCGAATTGCGCAGCGCCGACGCGCCGCCGGCTTTCGCGGGTCCGTCGGGCGGCGCGGCCGCCGCACCCGCATCGTTGCCGGGCGCCGTGCGCCGACCGGCTCAACAGGGAGAGCTGTAAAGATGGGTATCACCGTTCGCAATCTGCAAAAGCGCTTCGGCGACTTCACCGCGCTCGACAACGTGTCGCTCGATTTTCCGCCGGGCGAACTGGTCGCGCTGCTCGGGCCGTCCGGTTGCGGCAAGACCACGCTGTTGCGCGTGATCGCGGGCCTCGAATACGCGGACGCGGGCCAGGTCGTGCTGCAAGGTCAGGACGTCGCCGAAGTCGGCGCGCGCGAGCGTCAGGTCGGCTTCGTGTTTCAGCACTACGCGCTGTTCCGGCACATGACGGTGTTCGAGAACGTCGCGTTCGGGCTGCGCGTGAAGCCGCGCAACGAGCGGCCGTCCGAGTCGGTGATCCGCGAGAAGGTGCACGAGTTGCTGAAGCTCGTGCAGCTCGACTGGCTCGCGCAGCGCTATCCGTCCGAGCTTTCCGGCGGACAGCGCCAGCGGATCGCGCTCGCGCGCGCGCTCGCGGTCGAGCCGAAGGTGCTGCTGCTCGACGAGCCGTTCGGCGCGCTCGACGCGAAGGTGCGCAAGGAACTGCGCAGCTGGCTGCGGCGGCTGCACGACGACCTGCACATCTCGACGATCTTCGTCACGCACGACCAGGAAGAGGCGCTCGAAGTCGCGGACCGGATCGTCGTGCTGAATCACGGGCGCGTCGAGCAGGTCGGCAGTCCGCAGGACGTGTACGACCATCCGCAGACGGCGTTCGTCTACGAGTTCCTCGGCGCGGCGAACCGGCTGCACGGCCGCGTGGATCGCAGCGGCTTCGTCGTGGACGGCGCCGCGCAGCCGATCACGGTGGACTCGACGTTCGAGGGCCCGGCGCTCGCGTACGTGAGGCCGCACGATCTCGTGCTGTATCCGCGGGACAGCGGCCATCGCGACGGGATCGTCGTCGACGTGCGGCGCGTGGTGACGCTCGGCGGCTCGGTGCGCATCGAACTCGCCGGACGCGCGGGCGGCACGCTCGAAGCGCAACTCGATCGCGAGACGTGGCGTGCGCTGCAACTCGACGTCGGCGACGGCGTGACGGCCGTGCCGCGCGCGCTGCGGGTGTTTCCCGCGTGATTCCTGCGTGATCCGATAACAACCTGACTTCGGCACTCCCGGAGAGAAGACATGAATTTCCAGCAATTGCGCTTCGTGCGCGAAGCGGTGCGCCAGAACATGAACCTGACCGAGGTCGCGAACGTGCTGTACACGTCGCAGTCGGGCGTGTCGAAGCAGATCAAGGACCTCGAAGACGAACTCGGCGTCGACATTTTCATTCGCCGCGGCAAGCGGCTCACGGGGCTCACGGAGCCGGGCAAGGCGGTGCACCAGCTGATCGAGCGGATGCTGCTCGACGCGGAAAACCTGCGGCGCGTCGCCCGGCAGTTCGCGAACCAGGACAGCGGCCACCTCGTCGTCGCGACGACGCACACGCAGGCGCGCTATGCGCTGCCGAAGGTCGTGCAGCGTTTCACCGAGGTGTTTCCGAAGGTGCATCTCGCGCTGCGCCAGGGCAACCCGCAGCAGATCGCGCAGATGATCATCAACGGCGAGGCGGACATCGGCATCTCGACCGAGGCGCTCGACCGCTATCCGGACATCGTCACGTTCCCGTGCTATTCGTGGCATCACGTGGTCGTCGTGCCGAAGGGGCATCCGCTCGTCGGCCGCGAGAACCTGACGCTCGAGGAGATCGCCGAATATCCGATCATCACGTACGACCAGGACTTCACGGGCCGCTCGCATATCGACCAGGCGTTCGCGAAGGCGGGCGCGCTGCCCGACGTCGTGCTGACCGCCATCGACGCCGACGTGATCAAGACCTACGTCGAACTCGGGATGGGGATCGGCGTGGTCGCGGCGATGGCCTATGACGCGAAGCGCGACACCGAACTCGTCGCGCTCGACACGCAGCATCTGTTCGAGGCGAGCACGACGCGCGTCGGCTTGCGCAAGGGCGCGTTCCTGCGCCAGTACGCGTACCGGCTGATCGAGATGTTCGCGCCGCATCTGAGCGAACAGCAGATCGTGAACGAACTGCGCGAAGCGGCGTAAGCGTCGACGCGTGCGGCTTCGCTCGCCGCGCGTCGGCCATCCGGACGAATGGCGCGCGAGGGCGGATCGCTTACAATCGCCGCCATGAATACTCCCGTTACGTCTTCCTCAGCGGCGCCGTCTGCCTCCACGCTGCCGCGCATCGCGATTCTCGCGACCGGCGGCACGATCGCCGGCGCGGCGCCGGACGCGACGAAAACGGCCGGCTACCAGGCCGGCGTCGTCGGCGTCGACCAGTTGCTCGCCGCGGTGCCGGGCCTTGGCACCATCGCGCGCATTCACGCGGAGCAGATCGCGAGCATCGACAGCAAGGACATGCCGCTCGCGCTGTGGACGCAACTCGCGCAACGCATAAACGACCTGCTCGCGGGCGACGACGTCGACGGCGTCGTGATCACGCACGGCACCGACACGCTCGAAGAAACCGCGTATCTGCTGCATCTGACGGTGAAAAGCGCGAAGCCGGTCGTGATGACGGCGGCGATGCGGCCGTCGTCGGCGCTGTCCGCGGACGGACCGCTGAACCTGCTGAACGCGGTCACGGTGGCCGCGAACGCGGCGGCGGCCGGGCAGGGCGTGCTGCTCGCGTTCAACAACAGGATTCACTGCGCGCGCGACGTCACGAAGGTGAGCACGTACGCGGTCGATGCGTTCCAGTCGCCGGAGATCGGCGCGCTCGGCTGGGTGCAGGACGGACGCGTCGAGTTCCAGCGGCGCGCGTTGCGTTCGCATACGGCCGACTCGGCGCTACAGGTCGCGACGCAGTGGCCGCCAGTCGAAATCGTCGCGAGCTACGCGGGCGTGTCCCGCGTGGCCGTCGATGCGTTGATCGCGGCGGGCGTGCGCGGCATCGTCGTGGCGGGCACCGGCAATGGCTCGATGCACGCTACGCTGCAGCAGGCGCTCGCCGATGCGGCGTCTCGGGGCATGGCGATCGTGCGCGCGTCGCGCACGGGCTCGGGGCACGTGATGCGCAACGGCTCGGCGCCGGACGATGCACTCGGCTTCGTATCGGCGGGCACGCTCAATCCGTACAAGGCGCGCGTGCTGCTCATGCTCGCGCTCGCGTCGGGCATCGCAGATGCCGCTTCGTTGCAGCGCGTGTTCGATACGTACTGACTCTCGTCTGACGTGGGCGCGCGGCGCGTGCGTGAACTTCAATCTTGTTACGCACGCGCTGCGCGCACGGATGTGACGCGCCGGCTCGTCACTGCACCGGCGGAATGACCAGCACCTGACCCGGATAGATCTTGTAGGGGCTCTTCAGCATCGGTGTGTTCGCCTGGAAGATCAGGTCGTTCTTCGCGCCGCTGCCGTAATACTTCTCGGCGATCTTCCACAGGTTGTCACCCGCGACGACCGTATGGAACTGCGCGGCCGGTGCGGGATTCGTCACGTTCAACTGGTCGTCGACCTTCTCGACGTCCTGCACGTTGCCCGCCGCGACAAGAATCTTTTCCTTCGTGGCCTGATCCGGCGCGGTGCCCGTCACGGTGACGGTGTGCGTCGTGCTGTCGTACGTGACGGCCAGGCTGTCCGCGCTCAGGCCCTGCTGCTGGATATACGCGACGATCGCGGCGGCCGCCTTCTGGTTCACGTCGTCCGTGCCGGACGCCGGGGCGGGTGCGCCGGCCGTCGCGGGCGCCGACGCGTGGCCGAACAGCTTCTCGCCGGCTTCCTTGATGAAATTGAGGATACCCATCGATCAGCTCCTTCTCGTGGTTGAGAAACGACTCGGAGCGACTACGGTACATCCGGCGTGCGACAGCGGGAAGAAAGCCCGACCGTCTTTTACAAATGCGCCGCACGACGTTGAGAAACGTCGAGCGTCGCCGTCGCTGGTGCGCCGTGCGCGCGACGCATTCGAACATCCGACAGGCGGACACCCGGCGACGAAGTCTGACCGACCAAGGCTTCCCCTTCGCCACCGGGCGCCGCTTTCGGACCCCACCTACCACTGGCCGCCCTCAGCCCAGAGCGGCCGTCTTTGCCCCGCCGCGGCCGTCGCCGCCACGGAGCGCCCCACCTCGGCAGCCGCGCGTTCCTGCTATGCGGTTGCCGTATCGACCGTCGCCGGATGCGGTGCGCGTCAGGCGGCCTTCGCCTGCGCGTTCGGTGCAGAGGCGATCTCGAAGTTCGCCATCAGTTCGAGCGCGCGTATCATCGCCGAATGGTCCCACGCCTTGCCGCCGTTCGCCGCGCACGCGCTGAACAGTTGCTGCGCGCTCGCGGTGTGCGGCAGCGACAAGCCAAGCTTGCGCGCGCCGTCGAGCGCGAGGTTCAGGTCCTTCTGATGCAGCTCGATCCGAAAGCCCGGATTGAACGTGCGCTTCGTCATCCGCTCGCCATGCACTTCGAGAATCCGCGACGAAGCGAAACCGCCCATCAGCGCACGACGCACGCGTTCGGGGTCGGCGCCCGAGCGCGCGGCGAACAGCAGCGCCTCGGCCACGGCCTCGATGTTCAGCGCGACGATGATCTGGTTCGCGACCTTGCACGTCTGACCCGCGCCGTTGTCGCCGATCAGCGTGACGTTCTTGCCCATCAGGTCGAACAGCGGCTTCGCCGCATCGAACGCGCGCTGCGGACCGCCGACCATGATGGTGAGCGTCGCTTCGCGCGCGCCGACTTCGCCGCCCGATACCGGCGCGTCCAGGTAGTCGCAGCCGAGCGCGTTGATCTCCTTGGCGAACTGCTGCGTTTCCAGCGGCGAGATCGAACTCATGTCGATCACGAGCTTGCCCGCGGACAGGCCCTTGGCGACGCCGTCGTCGCCGAACAGCACGTTCGCGACGTCGGGCGTGTCCGGCACGATCGAGATGACGATGTCCGCCGCCCGCGCGACGGCCGTCGAATCGGCGAGCACCGTCGTTTCCTCGCGCAGGTCGTCCGGCACCGGGTACTTGCCGTTCACGAACAGCGTGTGGCCGCCCTTGATCAGGTTGCGCGCCATGTGCGAGCCCATGATGCCGAGCCCGATAAAGCCGATTTTTGCCATCTGTGTTTCTCCGTCAGCGATCCGAAGTGTTGTCGTGCGACGCGTGTTACGCGAGCGCGGCCGAGCGTTGCCGCGCGACGCGCAGCCAGCCGAGGCCGTCGAGCGTCGTCGAACGCGGTTTGTATTCGCAGCCGATATAGCCGTCGTAGCCGAGCGAATCGAGCAGCTCGAACAGGAACGGGTAGTGGATTTCGCCGGTGCCCGGCTCGTTGCGGCCCGGGTTGTCCGCGAGCTGCACGTGCGCGATCCGTGCGAAGTGCTTCTTGATCGTCGCCGCGAGTTCGCCTTCCATCCGCTGCATGTGATAGATGTCGTACTGCAGGAAGAGGTTGTCCGAGCCGACCGCGTCGATCACCGCGAGCGCCTCGGCCGAGCGGTTCAGCGCGAAGCCCGGAATATCGTATGAATTGCACGGCTCGACGAGCAGCCGGATGTGCTCGCGCTTGAGCGCATCGGCGGCGAAGCGCAGGTTCTCGACGATCGTCGCGAGCGCGGTGTCGCGGTCGATGCCGGCCGTCGGAATGCCGACGAGGCAGTTCAGTTGCGGCACGTTCAGCGCTTTCGCGTACTCGATCGCGCGGCCGACGCCGTCCTCAAATTCGCTTTTGCGAGCGGGCAGGCACGCGATTCCGCGTTCGCCGGCTTCCCAGTTGCCGGCCGGCAGGTTGTGCAGCACGAGTTTCAGGTTGTGTGCGGCGAGGCGGTCGGCGAGTTCCGTCGCCGCGTACGGATACGGGAACAGGAATTCGACGGCGTCGAAGCCCGCATCGGCGGCCGCCGCGAAGCGGTCGAGAAACGGCACTTCGTTGAACAGCATCGTCAGGTTTGCGGCAAATCTGGGCATGGCGAGTCTCGTTGGTCGGTCAGTGAAAGGAGTCATCGGCACGCCGGCCGGGCTGCGGCGGCGTGCCGTGTCTGGGCGATATTCGTGGCGACGTTCAGGTCGCCGATGCGATCGCCGTCGGCGCGTGCTCGGGCTTCTCCGCGAGTTCCTCAAACTCGTTGATCGCGTCGATCTCGGCGCCCATCGAAATGTTCGTGACGCGCTCGAGGATCACCTCGACGACCACCGGCACGTTGAACTCCGACAGCATCCCCTGCGCCTTTTTCAGCGCGGGCGCGATCTCTTCGGGCTTGAACACGCGTATCGCCTTGCAGCCGAGGCCCTCGGCCACCGCGACGTGATCGACGCCGTAGCCGTTCACCTCCGGCGCGTTGATGTTCTCGAACGCGAGCTGCACGCAGTAGTCCATGTCGAACTGGCGCTGCGCCTGGCGGATCAGTCCGAGATACGAGTTGTTCACGACGACGTGCACATAAGGCAGGTTGAACTGGGCGCCGACCGCAAGCTCCTCGATCATGAACTGGAAGTCGTAGTCGCCGGACAGCGCGACGATCGGCCGGGCCGGATCGGCCGCGCGCACGCCGAGGGCGGCCGGGATCGTCCAGCCGAGCGGGCCGGCCTGGCCGCAGTTGATCCAGTTGCGCGCCTTGTACACGTGCAGGAACTGCGCGCCGGCGATCTGCGACAGGCCGATCGTGCTCACGTAGCAGGTGTCGCGGCCGAACGCCTTGTTCATCTCCTCGTACACGCGTTGCGGCTTGATCGGCTCGTTGTCGAAGTGCGTCTTGCGATGCATCGTGCGCTTGCGCTTTTGGCATTCGCCGACCCACGCGCTGCGGTCCTTCAGCTTGCCCGCGGCCTTCCACTCGTCGGCGACTTCGATGAACAGTTCGAGCGCCGCCTTCGCGTCGGACACGATGCCGAGGTCCGGACCGAACACGCGGCCGATCTGCGTCGGTTCGATATCGACGTGCACGAATTTGCGGCCCTTCGTGTACACCTCGACGCTGCCGGTATGACGGTTCGCCCAGCGGTTGCCGATGCCGAGCACGAAGTCCGATGCGAGCATCGTCGCGTTGCCGTAGCGATGCGACGTCTGCAGCCCGACCATGCCGGCCATCAGCGGATGGTCGTCGGCAATCGCGCCCCACGACATCAGCGTCGGAATCACCGGCACGCCGATCGTCTCCGCGAAGCGCACGAGCAGGTCTTCCGCCGCGGCGTTGATCACGCCGCCGCCGCTGACGATCAACGGCCGCTCGCTCGCGTCGAGCATCTGGAGCGCCGCCTCGATCTGCTTTCTCGTCGCCTTCGGCTTGTAGACGGGCAGCGGCTCGTACGTGTCGATGTCGAATTCGATCTCGGCGAGCTGCACGTCGATCGGCAGGTCGACGAGCACCGGCCCGGGGCGACCCGACCGCATCAGATGGAACGCCTGCTGGAACACGCGCGGCACCAGCGCCGGCTCGCGCACGGTCACGGCCCACTTCGTGACGGGCTTCGCGATCGACTCGATATCGACGGCCTGGAAGTCTTCCTTGTAGAGCCGCGCGCGCGGCGCCTGGCCCGTGATCGCGAGGATCGGAATCGAATCGGCGGACGCCGAGTAAAGGCCGGTGATCATGTCGGTGCCGGCCGGCCCCGACGTGCCGATGCACACGCCGATGTTGCCGGGCGCCGCGCGCGTATAGCCCTCGGCCATGTGCGAGGCGCCCTCGACGTGGCGCGCGAGCACGTGCGTGATGCCGCCGGCCTTCTTCAGCGCCGAATACAGCGGATTGATCGCGGCGCCTGGCACCCCGAACGCCGTATCGATGCCTTCCTTTTCGAGCACCAGCACAGCAGCGTCGACAGCTCTCATCCTGGCCATGAACGTCTCCTCCGTTTCGAAGATGGGTGTGCAGGCGACTGCACGGTTTCAGGCACTGTAGGACGCAACAAAAGGTTTGATAAGATCAGTCAGGGTCGCTTATTTCGAAACAAAAAGTATTGAATGCCGGGAGACGACAGATGGACCGCTTCAAGCAGATCGAAACCTTCGTGAAGGTCGCGGACGCGGGCAGTCTCGCGGCGGCCGCGCTGGAGGAGGGTGTGTCGCCGGTGATCCTCGGTCGGCGGATCGACGCGCTGGAAAAGCGTCTCGGCGTGAAGCTGATTTACCGGTCGACGCGGCGGCTCGTCGTCAGCGAGGACGGCGCCGCGTTTCTCGAACGGTGCCGTGGCCTGCTCGCCGAGTGGGACCAGGCGGAAAACGAGTTGACTGTCGGGCGGCGGGTGGTCAACGGGCATCTGATCGTGTCCGCGCCGGCCGCGTTCGGGCGCAAGCACGTCGCGCCGCTCGCGCCGGCGTTCCTCGCCGACAAGCCCGAATTGCAGGTGTCGTTCAACCTGACCGACCGGGTCGTCGATCTGGTGCGCGAGGGGTATGACCTGTCGATCCGGATCGGCGGCTCGGTCGACCCGAATTTCGTCGCGGTGAAGCTCGCCGCGAACCGGCGCGTGGTCTGCGGCACGCCCGACTACTTCCGCAAATACGGACGGCCGAAGACGCTCGAAGACCTGCCGAAGCACAACTGCCTCGCGTTCAATCTGCAGGGCGGACAGAACCGCGGCTGGTACTTCCGGCGCAACGGCAAGATCGTGACGGTGCGTGTCCACGGCACGCTCGACTGCAACGACGGCGAACTGCTGCATCGTTGGGTATCCGAAGGACTGGGGCTCGGCTGGCGCTCGACGTGGGAGATCGAACAGCAGCTCGCGCGCGGCGAGCTGGAGACCGTGCTCGACGACTATGCGCTGCCGGACTACGACATCGTCGCCGTGTATCCGCAGCAGCGTTACGTGCCGGCGAGGGTGCGGTACTTCATCGATTATCTGAAGGAGGTCTACGCGCGACCGGGGTATTGGGGCGGCGGCGCGTAGGTTTTCACGCCGGGCGATGCCGTTTGTGCCTTGAATGCGGATCCGACGGAATAAACTGGATCACAGAGCGGTAATGGTCATCAGCGGCACGCGGTTTCGAACGCGATGCCGTGGGACGCAGGCGGTGCCGACCGGTTGCGATTGTCCGGTGCGATGAACGCGGGAGACGACAGATGGGCGAAGCCGCGGGCGCTCAGAGCGCCGGTGCCGACGGCGACGTGCCGGGCGCGTCGGGCGTGTCGGGCGGGTCGGGCGTGCCGGGCGCGTCGGGCGTGTCGGGCGCGTCGGGCGCGTCGGGCGCGTCGGGCGCATCAGGCGCGTCAGTCGTGCCGGCCTTGTCGACCGACGCGCGCCGCCGACGCTTCGAGGCGCTCGTGCTGCCGCACCTCGATGCCGCGTACAACCTCGCGCGCTGGCTGTCGCGCAATCCCGGCGACGCGGACGACATCGTCCAGGACGCGACGCTGCGTGCGTTTCGCTTCTTCGAATCGTTTCGCGGCGACACTGCGCGTCCGTGGCTGCTCGCGATCGTGCGGCGCGTGTGGTACGACGAATGGCGTCGGCGCACGTCGTCGGCGGAAGTGGCGGCGCTCGACGACGCGCTCGACGACTCGCCGCCGGACGGCTGGGACACGGCCGGCTTCGACCCCGAAACCCTTGCGATTCGCGCGCAGGACGCAGCGCGCGTGCATCACGCGCTGGATCGTCTGCCGGCCGAATTTCGCGAGGTGCTGATCCTGCGGGAGATGGAGGAACTGAGCTACCGGGAGATCGCGACCGTCGTCGACGTGCCGGTCGGCACCGTGATGTCGCGGCTCGCGCGGGCGAGGGGGCGGCTCGCGGCGCTGCTCGGCGCGGCGCAGCCGGACGTCGGCGACCGGCCGGCGGGCGGCGCTGCTGGCTTGAGCGCCGCCGGTCGGCATCACGAAACGCCCGCCGAAGGCGGGTTGGCACGCGGCACGGGGCTCGATTGTCGGGGCCCGAGCCATCGGGAGGCACGCGATGAACTGTGACGAAGCGCGTCCGCTGGTCGACGCGAGCGTCGATCGCGAACTGTCGGCCGGCGACGAATGGCGGCTGCGCGAACATCTTGCCGGCTGTGTGGATTGCCAACGGGTGGCCGAGCGGGTGCGCGCGGTCGGGCAAGCGGTGCGCGCTGCGCCGTATCATCGGGCGCCGGCGGAGTTGCGGGCCAGAATCGCTGCGGCGCTGGCTTCGGTGGAGGCCGTCGAGGGCGTGCGGCCCCACGAAGCGCGCGAACAAGCGGCCGACCCGGAAGACAACACCCGCCATGCGGCGCGCCCGCCGCGGCGCCGCGAAAGCTGGCGCGAGCGGCTTAAAACGTGGTGGCAGGACCGGTGGCTCGCGCCCGGCGGCGCGGCGCCCGCTGGCACGCCAGCCCGCGGCGCGATGCCGGCCGTCTGGATGGGCGCCACGGTCCTGGTTCTGGCCGCGCTCGGCGCGGCGATCGCGCTGAACCTGCGCGGATCCGCGAACAGCGGCGCGTTCGTCGACGAGCTGGTGGCGAGCCACGTGCGGGCGCAGTTGTCGGGGCGGGATCTCGATGTGCCGTCGTCGGACCGGCATACGGTGAAGCCGTGGTTCAACGGACGCATCGATTACGCGCCGCCGGTCGAGGACCTGAGCGCCGAAGGCTTCCCGCTCGTCGGTGGCCGCCTCGACTATGTGGGGCGCGAGCGCGTGGCAGTCCTCGTCTACCACTACCGGCGGCACGTGATCGACGTGTACGTGTTTCCGCCGGATGCGCAGGCCGCGTCCCGCGCGAGCGCGCCGAGCGCGAGCGACGGCTTCGCGCTCGCGCGCTGGGCGCACGGCGGGATGACCTGGTGGGCGGTGACCGACGGCGGACCGGAGGTGCTGACGGCGTTTCGCGCCGCGCTCGACGCGCGGCTGGGCGGCGGCTGAACCCGGGTTCAATCGTGTTGATCCGGCAAGTGATTGAAAATACGCTGGATTCCCGTTCCTCGCGCATGAAAACCGTTGCGCGCGACGCCCACCCGGGTTAAAATCTTCGGCTTCTCACTTGCCGCACCGGAACGGACGCCCGGGCGGCTTTAATCCAAAAGGAGTGTGTATGCGTCATTACGAAATCGTGTTCATCGTGCATCCGGACCAGAGCGAACAGGTCCCCGCGATGATCGAGCGTTACAAGTCGACGATCGCGTCGCACGGTGGCCAGATCCACCGCATCGAAGACTGGGGCCGTCGCCAACTGGCCTACATGATCGAGAAACTCGCGAAGGCTCACTACGTCTGCATGAACATCGAATGCGACCAGCCCACGCTCGAAGAGCTGGAGCACGCGTTCAAGTTCAACGACGCCGTGCTGCGTCACCTGATCGTCAAGATGAAGAAGGCCGAAACCGGCCCGTCGCCGATGATGAAGGAAGTGCAGCGCGAAGAAGCTCGAAAGGCGGCTGCCCAGCCGACCGAAGCGCAGGCTTGACGGGGCAACCCGCGATTTAAGCCACCAGGGATAACAGCGCCGTCACGTGAACAGGCTGCAACTTACGGCGAGCGTCGTCGAGCGCGAACCGGTGCGGTATACCCCCGCCGGCGTTCCGATCGCAAGCTGCACGTTGCAACACCGCACCGTTGTCGTCGAAGCCGGCGTGAGCCGTCAGGTCGAGTTGACGATGGAAGCGGTGGCGGCCGGCGAGGCGAGCGGCAAGCTCGAAAGCTGTGAAATGGGCGTCGAAACGCTTTTCACCGGCTTTCTCGCGAAAAAGAGCCGCAACGCGCGAACCCTGGTGTTTCACATCACCGAAATGCAAGGTACAGGAAAGGACTAATCATGCCCCGCCCGACTGGTAAGAAATTCGACAAGCGTCGCCAGCAACAAAACCCGCTCTTCAAGCGCAAGAAGTTCTGCCGTTTCACGGCCGCCGGCGTCGAACAGATCGACTACAAGGACATCGAAACGCTGAAGGACTTCATCGGCGAGAACGGCAAGATCACGCCGGCGCGTCTGACGGGTACCAAGGCCCACTATCAACGTCAGCTGGACACGGCGATCAAGCGTGCGCGTTTCCTCGCGCTGATGCCGTACACCGACCAGCACAAGGCCTAATCCGGCGACGCTACAAGGAGCATCCGAATGCAGATCATTCTTCTCGAAAAAGTCGTCAATCTGGGCAACCTGGGCGATATCGTCAAGGTCAAGGATGGTTACGCGCGTAACTTCCTGATCCCGAATAAGAAGGCCCGCCGCGCAACGAAGGACGCGATCGCCGAATTCGAAGTTCGCCGCGCCGAACTCGAAAAGATCGCCGCCGACAAGCTGGCAGCCGCCCAGGCAGAAGGCGAGAAGCTGAACGGCCTGACCGTCCAGATCGCGCAGAAGGCCGGCGTCGACGGCCGTCTGTTCGGCTCGGTCACGAACGCGGACATCGCCGAAGCGCTCGGCAAGCAGGGCTTCGCGATCGAAAAGTCGCAGGTTCGCCTGCCGGAAGGCCCGCTGAAGCTGGTCGGCGACTATCCGGTGCAGGTGTCGCTGCACACCGACGTGCTGGTCGACGTCACGGTGTCGGTGCTGGGCGAGCACGTCTAAGCATCGTCTCCGTCCCGTGCGCAACGCGTGCTTTGGCCCGCTTTGCGCCGCACGGCGAAAGGCAGAAGCTGCGAAGGCTTCTGCCTTTTCTTTTTTTCGGGCCGATCGCGCAATCCACGGTGAAGCCCATTTCCCCCGCCCGGCGTTTGCCCGATAATTGCGCTCCATGAACGCCCCGAAAGATCCTCAAATCGAGTCGCTGAAGGTCCCGCCACACTCGATCGAAGCCGAGCAGTCGGTGCTCGGCGGCCTGCTGCTGGACAACGGCGCATGGGACCGGATTGCGGACTTCCTGTCGCAAAGCGACTTCTACCGCTACGACCACCGGATCATCTACGAGCACATCGGCAAGCTGATCGCCGGCACGCGACCGGCCGACGTGGTCACCGTCTACGAGTCGCTGACGACGGCCGGCAAGGCCGACGACGTCGGCGGCCTCGCGTACCTGAACGCACTCGCGCAGAACACGCCGAGCGCCGCGAACATCCGCCGCTACGCGGAAATCGTGCGCGATCGCGCGGTGCTGCGGCGCCTCGTGTCGGTCGCCGACGAAATCTCGGCGGACGCGTTCAATCCGCAGGGCAAGGAGGTGCGGCAGCTGCTCGACGAGGCGGAGGCGAAGGTGTTCTCGATCGCCGAGGACGGCGCGCGCGGCACCCAGGGCTTCCTCGAAATCGGGCCGCTGCTCACGCAGGTCGTCGAGCGGATCGACACGCTGTACCACACCGCGAACCCGAGCGACGTGACCGGCACGCCGACGGGCTTCATCGACCTCGACAAGATGACGTCGGGCATGCACGGCGGCGAGCTGATCATCGTCGCGGGGCGGCCGTCGATGGGCAAGACGGCGTTCTCGATGAACGTCGGCGAGTACGTGGCGGTCGAGTACGGGCTGCCGGTCGCGGTGTTCTCGATGGAAATGCCGGGCACGCAGCTGATCATGCGGATGCTCGGCTCGGTCGGCCGGCTCGATCAGCACCGGATGCGCACCGGGCGCCTGACCGACGAGGACTGGCCGAAGCTCACGCACGCGGTGCAGAAGATGAGCGAGGCGCAGATCTTCATCGACGAAACCGGCGGCCTGAATCCGATGGAACTGCGCTCGCGCGCGCGCCGGCTGTCGCGCCAGTGCGGCAAGCTCGGGCTCATCATCGTCGACTATCTGCAGCTGATGTCGGGGTCGTCGCAAGGCGAGAACCGCGCGACCGAGATCTCGGAAATCTCGCGTTCGCTGAAGAGTCTCGCGAAGGAACTCGACGTGCCGGTGATCGCGCTGTCGCAGCTGAACCGCGGTCTCGAACAGCGGCCGAACAAGCGGCCGGTGATGTCGGACCTGCGCGAGTCGGGTGCTATCGAACAGGACGCGGACGTGATCCTGTTCATCTACCGCGACGAAGTCTACAACCCGGACAGCCCGGACAAGGGCACGGCCGAAATCATTATCGGCAAGCAGCGTAACGGTCCGATCGGGCCCGTTCGGCTCACGTTCCACGGTCAATTCACGAAGTTCGATAATTTCGCCGGAGTGCAGAGCTTCTACGGCGAGTAACGGATCGCGCGGATCCCGGCCGCGCGATCGTCGCATGATCGCCCCGATTGCACCGTTCAGCGGATGCGGCGGCGGGCGCTCAAGGTACAATATGTCCGTTTTATGACGGCACTTCCGTGACCAATAACCGGGATACCAATGTTCGGTCGATTCATGCCCACCGAGGGCAAGTTCTTTGAGATTTTCAACGCCCACGCCAAGTACATCGTCGCCGCCAGCCGCGAACTCGAGTTGCTGATCGACAATCTGTCGGAAGCCGAGCTTCACAAGCAAAACGTGCTGACCGCCGAAAAGGCCGCCGACAAGCTCACGCACGAGACGATAGACCTGCTGCACAAGACTTTCATCACGCCGCTCGATCGCGACGAGATCCACAAGCTGATCACGACGATGGACGACACCCTCGACCTGATGGAGGACGTCGCCACCACGATCTCGCTCTATGACGTCCAGTCGGTCACGTCGGAGGCGAGCCAGCTTGCGCACATCTGCACCGCATGTGCGGAGCAGGTCGCGGGCGCGGTCGGCATGCTGTCCGACATGAAGCAGGCGCGCCAGATCATGAAGGCGTGCGAAGAGATCGACCGGCTCGAATCGGAAGCCGACCGCGTGCTGCGCGCGGCGATGTCGAAACTCTTCCGCGAAGAAGACGACGTGAAGACGCTGATCAAGCTGAAGGCGATCTACGAGCTGCTCGAAACGATCACCGACAAGTGCGAGGATGTCGCCAACATCATCGAAGGCATCGTGCTGGAAAACGCCTGACGACCACGATGCAATCGATACATCTCGCTATCTGGGTGGTGGCGTCGCTCGTCACCATCTCGCTCGTTTTCGATTTCATGAACGGATTTCACGACGCGGCGAACTCGATCGCCACCGTCGTGTCGACCGGCGTGCTGAAACCGCATCAAGCGGTGGCGTTCGCCGCGCTGTTCAATGTGATCGCCTATTTCGTGTTCCACCTGAAAGTGGCCGAGACGGTCGGGCGCGGCACGATCGATCCGGACATCGTCGATCACTACGTCGTGTTCGGCGCGCTCGTCGGCGCGATCGGCTGGAACGTGCTCACGTGGTACTACGGGATTCCGTCCAGCTCGTCGCACGCGCTGATCGGCGGGCTCGTCGGCTCGGCGCTCGCCAAGGCGGGGTGGGGCTCGCTGAACTACGCGGGGCTGATGAAGACGGTCGCGTTCATTTTCATTTCGCCGCTGCTCGGTTTCGTGCTCGGCTCGTTCTTCATGCTGACGGTGTCGTGGATGTACTTCCGCACGCCGCCCAGCAAGGTGGACCGGCGCTTTCGCCGGCTGCAGCTGATTTCGGCCGGCTTCTACAGCCTAGGGCACGGCGGCAACGACGCACAGAAGACGATCGGCATCATCTGGATGCTGCTGATCGCGACCGGTTACGCGTCCGCAGCGGCCGACGCGCCGCCGCTTTGGGTGATCGGCGGCTGCTATCTGTCTATGGGCATCGGCACGCTGTTCGGCGGCTGGCGGATCGTCCGCACGATGGGCCAGAAGATCACGATGCTGAAGCCGGTCGGCGGCTTCTGCGCGGAGGTGGGCGGCGCGGTGACGCTGTTCACCGCGTCGTGGATGGGAATTCCGGTTTCGACCACGCATACGATTACCGGCGCGATCGTCGGTGTCGGGGCGACGCGCAAGCTGAGCGCGGTTCGCTGGGGCGTCGCCGGCAACATCGTCTGGGCGTGGATCCTGACGATTCCGGCGTCGGCGCTGCTGGCGGCGGCGGGCTGGTGGCTCGGCCACCGGCTGATGTAGAAGGAGAAAGCCGCCGCGAGGCGGTTTTTTTTCGCGTAGCGCGGCGTCAGATGATAGGTGCGCCGCAGCCGTCCATCGGCACGATCGCGCCGGTCACGTAGCTCGCGCGCCGGCTCGCGAGAAACAACGTGACGTCGGCGATTTCCTCGGGCTTCGCATAACGGCCGAGCGGCACTTTCGCTTCGCCGCGAGCGAGCGCTTCGGCCGGATCGATGCCTTCGCGTTCCGCTTCCAGTTGCAGTGCTTCCTGCAGACGCTCGGTCAGCGTCGCGCCCGGATTGATCGCGTTGATCCGGATGCCGTAGCGTGCGTGATAGTGCGCGAGACCGACCGTTGCGAGCATCAGCGCGGCATTCGCGGCGCCGCCCGCAATGTGGATGTCGGTCGCGGACTTGCCGCCCATCCCGATGATGTTGACGATCGTGCCGGGTTCTTTCGCGTCGCCCGACTTCACCCGTTCGACCATGCGCCGCAAGACCTCCTGCTGCGGGTAGATGTACGGGAAATATTTCGCGTCCATCGTCGCCTTGAACGCGGCTGCGTCGAGCGTTTCCGGATCGTAGCGGCGTGCGGCGCCGGCACTGTTCACGAGCACGTCGATCGGGCCGACGGCCGTCGACACTTCCTCGACGACGTCCGCCGCGCTGTGCGGATCGTGCAGATCGGCGCGCATCAGATGCACGTGCACCCCGTCTTTCGCCAGTTGCTCGCGTGCACGCGACAGGTTGGCCGGATCGCGCGACACGATGGCGACCCGTGCGCCTTCCGCCGCGAAGGCGCGCGCGCACGCGAGACCGATGCCCTTGCTGCCACCGGTGACCAGTACCACCTTGTTGCCGAGTCCAAGATCCATTGCCGCCTCGCTGCAGAAAAAGTAGGAAAACGATAGCAGACGGCATGGTACGCGCAAACCGCACTGGCCGTTTGGCCAGGACAAGCGGGCGGGCAGGTCAGAAGTTGCCGTTCGCGAAGCGGGCAATCGGGTCGTCGCTCGATTGCGTGGGGGCACGCACGGCTGGGGCGTAGGTCGACGCGCGCAGGATCTGCCTGGGCGTGTTCGTCGGCGGTTGGCTCTCCGGGGCCGCCGACGCCGACGCGCGCATCGCCGGAATCCGTTGAGCCTGTGCCTCGGCGGCCTGCCACGCTGCGACTGTTGCGGGCGGGGGCGGCTCGAACGCGTCGGCGGCGGCGTCGATTGCGTCGGGTTCGGCGTTCGCCGCGGGGGCCGCGGGCGGCGCCGCGCGCGGCTCGACGGGGGGTGACACCGAGCCTGCCGCGAGCGCCTGGCGTTGCGCTGCGCTCATCGTCGACGGGGGCGGTTCGAACGCGTCGGGCGTGGGTGTGGCCGCGATGACCGGAGCGGAACTAGCGGTCGGCGAGGCCGACGGCGCCGACGCTGCGAGCCGGCCGTTCGTCGCTTCGGTCGGTCGCGCCGCGGCGAGCGCAGAGGCGGCCGGCGCAATCGGCGCGGCACGGTATGCGGGCGCCATCGCTACCGGAGCGGTCGAAGTGGACATCGTCGGCGTCGCCGCGATCCCCGCGGACGACTCCCCGGCGGCCGCCACCGGTCCGCCCGACGTCCCCGGCGCCGCCGCTTCCCACGTCGGCGCGTCGAACAGCGTCGGCGCGCGCCTTGCCGGCGCAACGCGCCGGATGCCGTCGAATCGCTTCGCCCAGTACGGATTGGTGAGGTAGTCGAGCCGCACGGTCCCGCCGGTCGACGGCGCGTTGACGAACCGCAGCTTGCCCACGTAGATGCCCACATGCGAATGCGGCCGACCGGTCGTGTTGAAGAACACGAGGTCGCCCGCGGCGATCTGGTCGGGCTCGATCGACTCGCCGCGGTTGCTCATCTCGGCGGTGGTGCGCGGCAGGTTCACGTCGGCGGCGCGCGCGAGCACGTAGTGGACGAGCCCGCTGCAATCGAAGCCGCTGTCGGGCGTATTGCCGCCCCAGCGGTACGGGATGCCGACGAGGCCCATCGCCTCGATCGACACTTCCTCGCGTCCGACGCTGTGGTCGACGAAGTCCGGAAAGCCCGGCGGCCGGGTTTCGTAGGCGCGCCCGGATGCGTGCGATCCGCTCGCATTGCGCGACGCGACACGCGGCGCGCTGGAACACGCAGCAAGCAGAACGACGATCAACAGGGGAAGCCAGAGTCGGCGCATCGGGCGAGGGGGGCGACTGCGCGCCCGCCGGGACACAGAATGGCCCGATGGTAGCCCGCCCACCGGGCCCGCGACAACTTTTCTTCAGAAACTACATGAACTCCGGGCGCTAACTGTTGCTTTACCGGAACGGTGAAACAAAAAAAGGACCGCATCGCAGCGAGTGCTGGATGCGGTCCCCTGGATCTTCGACGTGCCGCGCCGCCGTGGCGCAGCCGGCAGACTTACAGAATGTCCGACGCGTAATCGGCAAGCCGCGAGCGTTCGCCGCGTGCGAGCGTCACGTGGCCGCTGTGCGCCCACCCCTTGAAGCGATCGACGACATACGTGAGCCCCGAACTGCCCTCGGTCAGATACGGCGTGTCGATCTGCGCGATGTTGCCGAGGCACACGATCTTCGTGCCTGGGCCCGCGCGCGTGACGAGCGTCTTCATCTGTTTCGGCGTCAGGTTCTGCGCCTCGTCGATGATCAGATACTTGTCGACGAACGTCCGGCCACGCATGAAGTTCATGCTCTTCACCTTCAGACGCGAGCGGATCAGCTCCTGCGTCGCTGCGCGGCCCCATTCGCCGGCGGCGTCGTCGGTCTTCTGCAGGACTTCGAGGTTGTCGTCGAAGGCGCCCATCCACGGCTGCATCTTCTCTTCCTCGGTGCCCGGCAAGAAGCCGATGTCCTCGCCGACCGGCACCGTCGCCCGCGTCACGATGATCTCGTTGTAGCGCTTGTCGTCGAGCACCTGCGCGAGACCCGCCGCGAGCGCGACGAGCGTCTTGCCAGTGCCGGCCTGGCCGAGCAGCGTGACGAAGTCGATCTCCGGATTCATCAACAGGTTCAGCGCGAAGTTCTGTTCGCGGTTGCGCGCGGTGATGCCCCACACGTTGTTCTTGTGATGGCCGTAGTCGCGCAGCGTCTGCAGCAGCGCCGTCTTGCCGTTCAGTTCGCGCACGATCGCATGGAACGCCGGCTCGCCGTTCTGCGGCTCCAGATAGACGAACTCGTTCACGAGCATCGACGCGCACAGCGGGCCCGTCACGCGGTAGTACGTCGTGCCGGTCTTCGTCTCCTGCCAGCTCTCCATGCCCTTCGCGTGCTTCGTCCAGAAGTCCTGGGGCAGCGCGCGAATGCCGGTGTACAGCAGGTCCTTGTCTTCGAGAACCTGGTCGTTGAAGTAGTCTTCGGCGGGCAGGCCGAGCGCATGTGCCTTGATCCGCATGTTGATGTCTTTCGACACCAGCACGACGAGCCGGTCGGCGCGATCGCGCTGCAGCGAGCGCACGACGCCGAGGATCTGGTTGTCGGCCTTGCCCTCGGGCAGACCTTCGACCGGATCGATGTGCGTGAGCGTCGTCTGGAAATACAGGCGGCCGAGCGCCTCGCGGCTGCCGAGCCGCGACAGCGAAATGCCTTCGGAGATGGGTCCCGCGTTCGCGACCAGCTGGTCGAGCGTGCGGCTCACCTGCCGTGCGTTGCGCGCGACTTCCGACATCCCTTTCTTGTGGTTGTCGAGCTCCTCGAGCGTCATCATCGGCAGATAGATGTCGTGTTCCTCGAAGCGGAACAGGCACGTCGGATCGTGCATCAGCACGTTCGTGTCGAGCACGAACAGCTTGCGGACCTCGGACGAATCTTCCGGATGGATGCGTTTTTTCGCGCTGCCGCGCGTGGCCTTCGATGCGGCTGTGCCGGCAGGTGTGTCGGCCGACGGCTTGTCGCCGCGAGCGACCGGCGTCCGGGCTTCGGTTTGCGCTTCCGGCTGCACTTCGGGCTGCGCGGGCGCGACCGGCTGAAGCAGCGCGGCCGTCTGCTGCGCCTTGCGGCGACGCGCCGGCGCGGGCGCGACGGGTTCGAGGGCGGACAGTTCCGCGCCGGCGCTCGGCAGCGGCACCGTGCGCAGCGTGGAAACCGCGTTGGCGGCCGGCGTCATCGGCTCGGCGACGTTGGCCGGACCGTACCCGGCGATCGCGGCGGTGTCTTCGGTCGCCGACTTGCGGCTATTGCGCGTCGTGCGCGCGCGAGCCTTGTATTCGTCCGGCGTCAGCAGGTTGCCGAGCTTGCTCGGGGGGGTAGGCAAAGGCATGGTGTCCCTCGAAAAAAATCGGGTCGAGTAGGGGCGTGGTGCGACGGCCCCGTGCGTGCCGGATAAGCCGTACGGGCCGTCCCGCGCAATGCGCGCTCAGGTCTGAAAATGCCGGTTCGCCTGGTTTTCGATCGGCTCCTTCATGAAGTCGTGTGCCGGGAGGAACGCGAACGTTCGCCGGCGCAACCATCGACTGGACTGCAAACAAAAAAGCCGCTGCCCCGGCTGACGGGGCGAGCGGCTCGACTGCGGTCGTCGCGTTGCGCCTGATGCAAACCGCTCCGGGTAAAGCCGGCTGCGGGAAGTGCGCAACACGAAAGAAATGGGGTGGACAGGCACTCATTGCGAGTCAATATAACGCGCCTCAAAGCGCTTGTACAGACTCCAGAATCTCGTCCACATGGCCCGGCACTTTCACGCCGCGCCACTCGCGGCGCAGCACGCCGTCGGCGTCGATCAGGAACGTCGAACGCTCGATCCCGCGCACTTCCTTGCCGTACATCTTCTTCATCTTGATCACGTCGAACAGCGTGCAGATCGCTTCATCGGCATCCGACACCAGCGGGAACGGCAGTTCGAGTTTCGCCTTGAAGTTGTCGTGCGAGCGCACGCTGTCGCGCGATACGCCGACGATTTCCGCGCCGGCTTTCTGAAACTTCGGATACAGGTCGCGGAATTGCAGCCCTTCGGTTGTGCAGCCCGGTGTGTTGTCTTTCGGATAGAAGTACAGCACGACCTTGCGACCGCGCAGCGCAGACAGCGTGAAGTTGCCGCCGGTCGCGGGCGCGGTGAAATCAGGAACGGATTGGTCGACTGCGATGGGCACGTAATTCTCCTTTTGTTATGGCGGCAGCGCGGCGCATGCACGAAGCGCTCAGCGATCTGCACGACGCGCGGGCCGCGGCCGGCGACGTTGCACGACGTCGGCGACGCGGTGCATTGGCCGGCGCGACATTCAGTCGGGCTGGAGGATCAACTGGCCGGAGCGGCCGGCGATCTCGCCCCAGGCGACAGGGTACGATGGCAGCGACGCACGGTCCAGCGTCGCATGGTAGTCGCCCATCGTGGCAAACGTGTGGCCCTGTGCGCGCCAGCCGGCAAGCAGTTGCTCGAACACCGGCGCGAGCTTCTGCCCTTCGAGTTCCGCATGCAGCGTGAACACCTGGTCGTGCGGATTGTGCTCGGTGCGCTTGAGCAGCCACGCGGCGACGTTGTCGGTATCGATGCCGTCGACGCCGAGCACTTCGTCGAGCGTCGGCAGCGTGGTCGGCATCTGCACGTGAGACAGCGTGCGCCCCGCGACCACCGGCAGATACGGCGAATGACCCCGGCCGTCCGACGCGTACCGCATGCCCCACGCGTCGATCTGCTCGAACGCTGCGTCGTTCATCTGCCAGCCAGCCGCGCCGTGCGTGACCGGCGGCGCGCCGAAGATGTCGATGAAGCGCTGATAACTTTTCTGCATCTGCGCGGCGGTCCACGCGCGATCGCTGGTGCGCACGTTGTCCTGCCAGTACACGTGATCCCACGTGTGGATCCCGCATTCGAAACCGGCTTCGTGGATCGCACGCATGTCGGCGGCCGCGCGCACGCCGATGTCGGGGCCTGGCAGCAGCACGCCGTACATCAGTTGCTTCACGCCGTAGTGTTCGACGACCGACGTGCGCGACACCTTATTCAGAAAGCCGGGCCGCAGCACGCGGCGCAGCGCCCAGCCCGTGTGATCCGGGCCGAGGCTGAACAGGAAGGTCGCGCGCGCGTTGTAGCGATCGAAGATGCGCGCGAGATTCGGCACCCCTTCGCGGGTGCCGCGCAGCGTGTCGACGTCGATCTTCAGGACGATGCGGGCCAAGACCGCTTGCTCCGGTGCGCTTACTGCTGCTCGACGAGCGCGCGGGCCTCGGCCACATGGCCGCGGTACGCCTCGAAGATCTTGCGCAGCGCGTCGTCGAACGTCGACTTCGGCGCCCAGCCGAGTTCCTGCATCGTGTTGTCGATCTTCGGCACGCGGTTCTGCACGTCCTGGTAGCCGGCGCCGTAGTACGCGCCCGACGACGTCTCGACGAGCTTCACCTTCTTCGCCGACGGCGCGTACTCCGGATACTCGCCCGCGAGCGTCAGCATCTTGTTCGCGAGTTCGCGCACCGAGAAGTTGTTCGTCGGGTTGCCGATGTTATAGATCTTGCCGGTCGCGACGCCGTTCTTGTTCTCGATGATCTTCATCAGCGCGTCGATGCCGTCGTCGATGTCGGTGAATGCGCGCTTTTGCGCGCCGCCGTCGACGAGGCTGATGTTTTCGCCGCGCACGATGTGTCCGAGGAACTGCGTGACCACGCGCGAGCTGCCTTCCTTCGGCGTGTAGATCGAGTCGAGGCCCGGGCCGATCCAGTTGAACGGACGGAACAGCGTGAAGTTCAGGCCTTCCATCCCGTAGCCCCAGATCACACGGTCCATCAACTGCTTCGAGCACGCGTAGATCCAGCGCGGCTTGTTGATCGGGCCGTAGGTGAGGGCGGACGCGTCCGGATCGAACTGCTCGTCCGCGCACATGCCGTACACCTCGGACGTCGACGGAAACACCAGATGCTTGCGGTACTTCACGGCCGAACGCACGATCGGCAGGTTCGCCTCGAAGTCGAGTTCGAACACGCGCAGCGGCTGCTGCACGTAGGTGGCGGGCGTGGCGATCGCGACGAGCGGCAGGATCACGTCGCACTTCTTCACGTGATACTCGACCCACTCCTTGTTGATCGTGATGTCGCCTTCGAAGAAGTGCATCCGCTCATGCTCGACGAGATCGCCGAGGCGGTCGGTCTGCATGTCCATCCCGAACACTTCCCAATCGGTGGTTTCGAGAATGCGCTTTGACAGGTGGTGGCCGATGAAGCCGTTCACACCCAGGATCAGGACTTTTTTGTTCATGGACGGGAGACTGATTGAACGAGTTCGGAGAACGCGGCAGGCGTGATGACGGTTTCCCGACCGTCGCGCTGATGTCGCAGTTCGTGGATCGCGATCGCGCGGCCGTCGCCGCAGACGGCGAAAAAAGCATTATCGCTTACGCCGATACCGGTGGGCAAATGGGCCGGCGCCGTGCCGGGACGGGCGAGCCGCGCGCGCGCGATCACGAAGCGCTCATGGCCGATGTCGGTGAACGCACCCGGATACGGCGGCGCGACCGCGCGAATCAGGTTGTACACCTGCTGGGCGGGTTGGCTCCAGTCGATGCGGCCGTCCTCGGGCTTGCGCCCGCCGTAGTAGCTGCCTTGCGACAGATCGTTCGGCAGATGCGGCGCGTCGCCGGCGAGCAGCGCGGGCAGCGCGCGCCACAGCGTCTGCTCGGCGGCCACCGTCACCTTGTCGAACACCTGCGCGGCGGTGTCGTCCGGCAGGATCGGCACCGGCGTCTGCGCGACGATCGCGCCCGCATCGGGCTTCGCGCCCATTTCGTGCAGCGTCGCGCCGGTCTCGGTTTCGCCGTTGAGCACCGCCCAGTTGGTCGGCACGCGGCCGCGATACTTCGGCAGCAGCGAGCCGTGCATGTTATACGCGCCGCGCGCGGCTAGCGCGAGCAAATCGGTCGGCAGCATGTGCCGGTAGTAGAACGAGAACAGAAAGTCCGGCCGCGCGGCGCCGACCGCCGCGCGCAGTTCGGCGCTCTTCGGATCGGCGGGCGTGATCACGTCGATGCCGTGTTCCTGCGCGACCGACTTCACGCTGCCGAACCAGATGTTCTCGGTCGGGCTGTCTTCGTGCGTGACGACGAGCGCCACGTCGACGCCGCGCGCGAGCAGCACCTGCAGGCAGCGCACGCCGACGTTGTGATACGCGAAGACGACCGCGCGCGGCTTCAAGGCTGGCTCCCGTCGTGCACGACGGCCGGCTGCGCCGGCGGCACGTGCGGCAGCGGCTGGCCGTTGCGCTGTTCGAGGATCGTCTGCACGAGGTATCGCGGCCGTGCGCGCACCTGCTGGTAGATGCGGCCGATGTACTCGCCGAGCAGCCCGAGCGCGAAGATGATCACGCCGAGCAGGAAGAACGTGATCGCGAACAGCGTGAACACGCCTTGCACTTCCGCGCCGATGATGAAGCGGCGAATCAGCAGCAGCACGAAGAGACCGGCCGACCCGAGCGACAGGATCACGCCGATGAACGACAGCCACTGCAGCGGCACGACCGAGAAGCCGGTCACGAGGTCGAAGTTCAGCCGGATCAGGCTGTAGAGCGAATACTTCGACTCGCCGGCGAAGCGCTCTTCGTGCGCGACGTGGATCTCGACCGGGTTCTGCGCGAACGTGTACGCGAGCGCCGGGATGAACGTGTTGATCTCGCCGCAGCGATTGATCGTGTCGATGATCTGGCGGCTGTACGCGCGCAGCATGCAGCCCTGATCGGTCATCTTGATGCGCGTGATGCGCTCGCGCAGCCGGTTCATCATCTGCGAGGCCTTGCGGCGCCACAGGCTGTCCTGGCGTTGCATCCGGATCGAGCCGACATAGTCGTAGCCCTCGCGCATCTTCGCGACGAGCTTGCCGATTTCCTCGGGCGGGTTCTGCAGGTCGGCGTCGAGCGTGAGCACGATCTGGCCGCGCGACTCCTCGAAGCCCGCGAGGATCGCCATGTGCTGGCCGTAGTTGCCGTTCAGCAGGATCACGCGCGTCGTGTCAGGCCGTTTGCGGAACTGCTCCGCGAGCATCGCGGGCGAACGGTCGCGGCTCCCGTCGTTCACGAAGATCACCTCGTACGACGTGCCGAGCGCGTCGAGCGCCGGGTAGAGGCGCGTGAACAACGCGCTCAGCCCGGCCTCCTCGTTGTAGACCGGAATGATGACCGAGACTTCCGGTGAGTCCGGTGTCAGGGTGCGGTGTTCCGTTTGAGTCATCTGTGCGTGGTTTCCCGTGGTTTCCGTTGTTTATGTCTTCGATATCCGTGGCGCGGGCGCCGGTGCCCCCCGGTGCCGCGTCAGCGCTTGCCGTGCTGCTCGCAGATCTCGTTGACCGCGCGGCACACGCGCGCGACGTCGGCGACGCTCATCAGCGTGAAAAGCGGCAGCGTGACCGTGCTCGCGCCGAAGCGCTCCGCGTGCGGGAACATGCCCGGCCCGAACCCCCGCCGACGGTACAGCGTGAACAGGTGGATCGCCGGGTAGTGCACGCCGGAGCCGATTCCGCGCTCCTTCAGCGCCGCCATGAAGCCGGCGCGGTCGAGGTCGAGGCGCTCGAGCGGCAGCGTGATCTGGAACATGTGCCAGTTGCCGTTCGTGAAGTCCGCGACCGGCAGCCCGACGCCGAGCGCCACCGCCGCGCCGCCTTCGAAACCCTCGAAATACGCGCGCGCCAGCAGCCGGCGCTGCGCGGTGAAGCGCTCGATCTGCTTCAACTGCCCGAGGCCGACGCGCGCCGCCACATCCGTGAGATTGTACTTGCCGCCGAGCACGTCGCAGTCCATTCCGTCGAGGCCGGTCCGGGTGATGCCCTGCAGCCGGTACTTCTGCGCGAGCACGGCTTCGGCCTCGTCGTTCAGCACGAGTGCGCCGCCTTCGATCGACGTCAGGTTCTTGTTCGCGTGGAAGCTGAACGACACCAGATCGCCGAGCCGGCCGATGCGCTCGCCGTTCCACGTCGAGCCGAACGCCTGCGCGGCGTCCTCGATCACGCGCAGCCTGTGTGCGCGGGCGATCTCGTAGAGCCGGTCCATGTCGACGGGCAGGCCGGCCAGATAGACCGGAATGATCGCTTTCGTGCGCGGCGTGATCGCGGCCTCGATCCGGTCGAGGTCGATGTTGCGCGTGCGCGGGTCGATGTCGACGAACACGGGCGTCGCGCCGACCTCGTAGATCACGTTGCTCGTCGCCACCCACGACGCGGGTGTGGTGATCACCTCGTCGCCCGCGCCGACACCGGCGATCCGCAGGCCGACTTCGAGCGTCGCGGTGCCGGAGTTGAACGTGCGCACCGGCCGGCCGCCGCAATAGTCGGACAGCGCCGCTTCGAACGCCTGGTTTTGCGGTCCGGTCGTGATCCAGCCGGAGCGCAGCACGTCGACGACGCCCTGAATGGTCTCCTCGTCGATTTCGGGGCGCACGAACGGCAGGAACGGGGTGGATGACTCGGTCATGGATGCTTTCGGTCGCAAGAGGGGTGGAACGGGCGCAAGGATGCGGCAGCAATCCTTACGCAGCGCTTATGGTGCCGGATGGCTCGCGAGGTCGCCGGTGCGGCGCGTCGCATCGGCGGCCGGCCCGACGCCGGACCGGGCACCGGCCGATCGACGCGCCGGCCGCGCGGCTCAGCTGCGCGCGAGCACGAATACGCCGACGAGAATGATGCCGATGCCGACGAGCCGCTGGACGCTCAGCACTTCGCCGAACAGATACCACGCGGCGAATGCATTGACGACGTAGCCGAGCGACAGCATCGGATACGCGATCGACACGTCGACGCGCGACAACCCGACGATCCAGACACCCACGCTCACCACGTAGCACGCGAGACCGCCGATGATTGGCATCTGCGTTGCAAGTTTCAGGCCGATGGGCAGGATGTTCGCACGGGTGAATTCGAAGTGTCCAACGGCATTGACACCGGCTTTCAGCAACAGTTGCGCGCAGGCGTTCAGGCCGACGCCGGCCAGGATGCAAAAGAGGGAGATCGGGTTCATCAACGGTGCTTTTTACGATTTGTTCGGTGGGGGGAGCGCCGGACGGCCGCGGCCGACGCGGCCCGACCTGCCGGCGTTCACGCGCGCGTGGCCGCGATTATCGCGCATGCGGCGCGTGCGGCCTCCACGCGTCGGGATGCATGACTTCCTGCCTTCATGGCTGCGGCCGCTCGACGATCACGCGCCGCGCGTCGCGCGCGACGACCTGCATCGGCAGGCCTTCGGCGGCGAGTTCGTTGTAGCGTGCGACCGGCATCAGCGCGAGCGCGTAGCGCGAGGCGACCCAGCGCTTTTTCCACTCGTCGACGGTCGGGATCCATTTCTGCGGCTCTTCGGAGATGCCGAATGCGAGTTCGTCGGTCACCTGCACCATGATCATCGAGTGGCGCACGTAGAACGGCACTGTGTGATCGAGCACGCCGATCGAGTAGAACGGCGTATTCGGCGGCATTTGCGCGATCGCCGCGCGCACCGCCGGCGCGAGCGGCGCGCCCGAACTGACCGTGCCGAACACGTCGTGTCCGGTGCCGGCGATCGTCGCGAGCAGCAGCCAGGCGGCGCCGAACACGGCTGCCGGGGTGAACCGCGGAGCGGGCGTCGCGGCGGACGTCTGCGCGCGCCCGTTGCGGCGGTTCAGCCACAACGCGATCAGCGTCAGCGCGAAGCCGACCGCCAGCGCCGCGTACACCCAGACCTGGAACTCGCGGTACAGCACGTTCGGATTGCGGGCGTCGCCGAGCCGGCCGAGAAACAGCGCACCGAACGCGGCCACCACGAAAAACACCGCATAGCCGCTCAGATGCCGCTGCCACTGCGCGCGCGTCATCAGCGGCAGGTACGCGCCGATCACGAGCGCGAGCGCCGGCGCGATCGGCAGCACGTACGACACGAGCTTCGAGTGCGACGCGCTGAAGAACAGGAAGATGAAAGCGCTCCACACGAGGAGCAGCGTGATCGGCGCGAAGCCGTTCGGCTGGCGCGGCATCCGCAGCGCGTGGCGCAGACTCTGCACCGACACCGACAGCCACGGCAGAAACCCGACGATCAGCACCGGCACGAAGTAATAGAGCGGGCCGGGCCGGTTCTGCTCGGGTGTCAGATAGCGGCGGAACTGCTGGACGACGAAGAAGAAGTTGAAGAACTCAGGATTTCGTTGTTGGACCAGCACGAACCACGGCGTCACGATCGCGAAGAACACGACCAGGCCGCTCACGAGATAGAGCCGCTTCCACAGCGCCCAGTCGCGCGCAACGAACGTGTACAGCACCAGCACCGCGCCCGGCAGGATCAGGCCGACGAGGCCCTTCGACAGCACCGCCATCGCCATCGCCGCCCAGCACACCCACATCCAGCCGCGCACGCCGCGCGACGGCAGCCCGGGCCGCTGCGCGAGCAGCAGCGCGCACAGCGACAGCTCCATCCAGAACGACAGACCCGTGTCGAGCGTGTTGAAGTGGCCCATCAGGTTCCAGTACGGCGAGCACGCGAGCACGAGCGCGGCGAAGAGGCCGGTCGCCGCGTTGAACACGCGCGCGCCGGTGAACCCGACGAGCAGGACGCCGGCGAAGCCCGTCAGCGCCGTGTAGAGGCGCGCCTGCCATTCGCCGAGACCGAACCACGCGAACGTCAGCGCGTTCGCCCAGGTCTGCAGCGGCGGCTTCTCGAAGTACTTGTAGTCGTTATAGCGCGGCGTGATCCAGTCGCCGGACGCGAGCATCTCGCGCGCCATCTCCGCGTAGCGCCCTTCGTCGCTCGGCAGCAGGTGGCGCCAGCCGAGCGGCACGAACCAGACGACGGCGAGCGCCACGACCAGCAGCAATACGGTGCGATTGAGCGGTAGCCTGGGTGGCGTATCGTTCATGGGGATTCAGTCGGTTGTGGTTCGGGTCGGACTTCGGGGCGGCGCGGCATGCCGCGTCTCGCGCCGCGAGGGGCGCGGCGCGCAGTGTACGCCATTCTCATGGCCACGCGGCTTAAGGCGCGGTAAGGATTTCCGGCGCTCGCGGATTCAGCGCTCGATCAGCAGCGCGGCCGCGACGCGGCGGCCCTCGGCCATCAGGATGTTGTAGGTGCGGCAGGCGGCCTTGAAGTCCATCGTCTCGACGCCGATGCGCTCCGCAGCGAGTGCGGCCGTCAGTCGCGGATGCGGAAAACGCAGTTTCTCGCCGCTGCCGAACACGACGACTTCGGGGGCCGGCCCGATCAGCATGCCGAACAGTTCGGGCGTGAGCGCGTCGAACGACGCCACCGGCCATTCGATGACCGGCGAGTCGGGCATCACGATGATGCTGCCGGCGTGACGTTGGAGGTTGACTTCCACGTAATCGGGGCCGTAACCGGTCACGGTATTCAGCGTGCCGTGCGAGTCCTGGTGTAATTTCAAAACGGTTTCCGGGTGAAACGCAGTGCGGGAAGGGGCGCCGGCCCCTGCGGGGGAGGGCGACCGACAACGGCGACGCGCACGCAACAATGCCGGCCGACGGCGCCTCGCGCATTGCGGAAGTCGGCAAAGATCCGCTAAATTATAACTTTTTAGCCGTTGCTGCGGCGCTTTGCGCTTTGTCAACGGTGCGGGCCGCTGCGGCTCGCCCGAATCCCGCCCATAACGACGCTATCCGCCGCCTCGTTGCCGCAGGTCTCGAAGCCGGCTGCCAGCCGGCATCCGCGCCCAGTGAAACCGGTCGAACGCCGACCCAACCCGATCCACACCGATCGATTCGATAGTAGAGCCGTGAACCCGATTCTGAAATCCAACAAGCTGCAGAACGTCTGCTACGACATTCGCGGACCGGTGCTCGAACATGCGAAGCGCCTCGAAGACGAAGGCCACCGCATCATCAAGCTGAACATCGGCAACCTCGCGCCGTTCGGCTTCGAGCCGCCCGACGAGGTGGTCCAGGACATGATCCGCAACCTGTCGGGCTCGTCGGGCTATTCGGACTCGAAAGGGGTGTTCTCCGCGCGCAAGGCGATCATGCATTACGCGCAGCAAAAGGGCGTGAAGGGCGTCGAGCTGGACGACATCTACCTCGGCAACGGCGCGTCCGAACTGATCGTGATGGCGATGCAGGCGCTGTTGAACGACGGCGACGAAGTGCTGCTGCCGGCGCCGGACTATCCGCTGTGGACCGCGGCGGTCAGTCTGTCGGGCGGCACGCCGGTGCACTACATCTGCGACGAGTCGAATGCATGGATGCCGGACCTCGACGACATCCGCGCGAAGATCACGCCGAACACCCGCGCGATCGTCGTGATCAACCCGAACAACCCGACCGGCGCGCTGTACTCGGACGACCTGCTGAAGGGCATCATCGCGATCGCGCGCGAGCACGGGCTCATCATCTTCGCGGACGAGGTGTACGACAAGATCGTCTACGACGGCAAGACGCACACCGCGTTGGGTGCGCTGTCCGACGACGTGATCACCGTCACGTTCAACAGCCTGTCGAAGAGCTATCGCGCGTGCGGCTACCGCGCGGGCTGGATGTTCCTGTCCGGGATGACGGGCGAGAACCGTCGTCGCGCGAAGGACTACTGCGAAGGCCTCGGCATTCTCGCGTCGATGCGCCTGTGCCCGAACGTGCCGGGCCAGTACGCGATCCAGACGGCGCTCGGCGGCTACCAGAGCATCAACGAGCTGATCGCGCCGGGCGGCCGGCTGTATCGTCAGCGCGAACTCGCGTACAACATGCTGACGTCGATCCCGGGCGTCACCTGCGTGAAGCCGGAAGCCGCGCTGTACATGTTCCCGCGGCTCGATCCGAAGCTGTATCCGATCGAGGACGACCAGCAGTTCATCCTCGATCTGCTGCTCGCCGAGCGCGTGCTGCTGGTGCAGGGCACCGGCTTCAACTGGAAACAGCCGGACCACTTCCGCGTCGTGTTCCTGCCGAACGTCGACGACCTGACCGATTCGATCAACCGCATCGCGCGCTTCCTCGACGGCTACCGCAAGCGCCATTCGGTGTGAGGGCCGGGCGCTGGTCTCCGGCCGCCGCCCGCGTCGCGCACGATAACGTCATTTACCGATTTCCCATTCGAACACACGCTGCATGGAACCGATCAAAGTTGGACTGCTGGGCTTCGGCACGGTAGGCAGTGGCACCTATACGGTACTGCGCCGCAACCAGGAAGAAATCAAACGCCGCGCGGGGCGCGGCATCGAGATCGCGCGCATCGCCGTGCGCAATCCGGCGAAGGCGACGGCCGCGCTCGGCGCCGACGCGGGGACGCTCGACGTGACGAGCGACTTCAACGCGGTCGTCGACGACCCGTCGATCTCGATCGTCGCGGAGATGATCGGCGGCACCGGCATCGCACGTGAACTCGTGCTGCGCGCGATCGCGAACGGCAAGCACGTCGTGACCGCGAACAAGGCGCTGCTCGCGGTGCACGGCACCGAGATCTTCGAAGCCGCGCGCGCGAACGGCGTGATGGTCGCGTTCGAGGCGGCCGTCGCGGGCGGCATTCCGATCATCAAGGCGCTGCGCGAAGGGCTGACCGCGAACCGCATCGAGTACATCGCCGGCATCATCAACGGGACGACGAACTACATCCTGTCGGAGATGCGCGAGCGCGGCCTCGATTTCGCGACCGCGCTGAAGGCCGCGCAGGAACTGGGCTACGCGGAAGCCGACCCGACGTTCGACATCGAAGGCGTCGACGCGGCCCACAAGGCGACGATCATGAGCGCGATCGCGTTCGGCGTGCCGGTGCAGTTCGACCGCGCGTACGTCGAAGGCATCAGCAAGCTCGATGCGATCGACATCCGCTATGCGGAAGAACTCGGCTACCGGATCAAGCTGCTCGGCATCACGCGCCGCACCGACCGCGGCATCGAACTGCGCGTGCATCCGACGCTGATTCCGGCCAAGCGTCTGCTCGCGAACGTCGAAGGCGCGATGAACGCGGTCGTCGTGCAGGGCGACGCGGTCGGCGCGACGCTGTACTACGGCAAGGGCGCGGGCGCGGAGCCGACCGCGTCGGCGGTCGTCGCGGATCTCGTCGACGTCACGCGCCTGCATACGGCCGATCCGGAGCATCGCGTGCCGCATCTCGCGTTCCAGCCGGACAGCCTGTCGAACACGCCGATCCTGCCGATCGACGAGGTGACGAGCGGCTACTATCTGCGTCTGCGCGTCGCCGACGAGACCGGCGTGATGGCCAACATCACGCGCATCCTCGCGGATACCGGCATCTCGATCGACGCGCTGCTGCAGAAGGAATCGGAGCAGGTGGGCGCGCAAGGCAAGGCGGAGACCGACATCATCCTGATCACGCACGAGACGCTCGAAAAGAACGTCAACGCGGCGATCGCGCGCATCGAGAAGCTCCCGACGGTGGTGTCGTCGGTGACGAAGCTTCGGATGGAAGCGCTGAACTAACGCACGAATTCACGCACGAATTCACGCACACCCGGACACAGCGGACACTGCAATGAACTACGTTTCCACTCGCGGCGCGGGCGCCGGCGAGCATCATTCGTTCTCCGACATTCTGCTCGGCGGACTCGCGCGCGACGGCGGCCTGTATCTGCCGAACGACTATCCGCGCATCGGCGCGGACGAACTCGCGCGCTGGCGCGGCCTGTCGTATGCGGATCTCGCGTTCGAGATCCTGTCGAAGTTCTGCGACGACATTCCGGCCGACGACCTGCGCGACCTGACGCGCCGCACGTACACGGCCGACACGTACCGCAACGTGCGCCACGGCGAGAACGCGCACAGGATCACGCCGCTGCGCGAGCTGGGCGTCGAGAACGGCGCGCGCATCGTGCTGCTCGAACTGTCTAACGGACCGACGCTCGCGTTCAAGGACATGGCGATGCAGCTGCTCGGCAACCTGTTCGAGTACGCGCTCGCGAAGGCGGGGCAGCAGCTGAACATTCTCGGCGCGACGTCCGGCGACACCGGCAGCTCGGCCGAATACGCGATGCGCGGCAAGCAGGGCGTGCGCGTGTTCATGCTGTCGCCGCACAAGAAGATGAGCGCGTTCCAGACCGCGCAGATGTTCAGCCTGCAGGACCCGAACATCTTCAATCTTGCGGTCGAGGGCGTGTTCGACGACTGCCAGGACATCGTGAAGGCCGTGTCGAACGACCACGCGTTCAAGGCGAAGCACAAGATCGGCACGGTCAATTCGATCAACTGGGCTCGCGTCGTTGCGCAGGTGGTCTATTACTTCGCCGGCTACTTCGCCGCGACGAAGTCGAACGACGAGCGCGTGTCGTTCACGGTGCCGTCGGGCAACTTCGGCAACGTGTGCGCAGGCCATATCGCGCGGATGATGGGGCTGCCGATCGAGAAGCTCGTCGTCGCGACGAATGAGAACGACGTGCTCGACGAGTTCTTCCGCACCGGCGTGTACCGCGTGCGCGGCGCGGCCGAAACGTGGCACACGAGCAGCCCGAGCATGGACATCTCGAAGGCGTCGAATTTCGAGCGCTTCGTGTATGACCTGCTCGGCCGCGATCCGGCACGCGTGCGCCAGCTGTTCGCGGACGTCGAGCAAAAGGGCGGCTTCGATCTCGCGGCGAGCGGCGACTTCGCGCGCGTGCAGGCATTCGGTTTCGTGTCGGGCCGCAGCAGCCACGCGGACCGGATCGCGACGATTCGCGACGTGTTCGCGCGTTACGACACGATGATCGACACGCACACGGCCGACGGCGTGAAGGTCGCGCGCGAGCATCTGCAGGCCGGCGTGCCGATGGTCGTGCTCGAAACCGCGCAGCCAGTGAAGTTCGGCGAGACGATCAAGGAGGCGCTGCAGCGCGAGCCGGAGCGTCCGGCGACGTTCGACGGGCTGGAGGCGCTGCCGCAGCGCTTCGAGGTCGTGCCGAACGACGCGCAGCGCGTGAAGGACTTCATCGCCGCGCACACCGAAGGTTAAGACGCGTCGTCGAAGCGGGCGCGCAGATAAAACGGGCGGAGGGCCTTGCCGGGCCTGCCGCCCGTTTTTTATCCGCTGGCCGCCCGGGCTTCGCGAGCCGAACGAGCCGAATGCATCGAAGCAAGCTGCGCCGGCATCCCGGCGTTCCGGCCGTTACAATATCCCGATAAAACCCGACCGGATCGGCGTTAGCCACGACGTGTCGAGCGGCGCCCAGACAGCGCCGTGCGACTGACCGCCGACCGCCGGCCGGCCACATGACCGGCGCCGTACCGACTCCCACTATCGACCGATGTCCACGCCCGCCTCCCGATCCTCTACCTCTACCGCGTCCGCGCCGCGCGCGCCGATGCTGTCCACGGCCGACGCGCTCGCGACGCTGCTCGACGCCGCGCGTCCGCTCGGCGGCAGCGAAACCGTCGCGACCCAGGACGCGCTGAACCGCGTGCTCGCGGCCGACGTCGTATCGCCGCTCGACGTGCCGCCGATGCACACGAGCGCGATGGACGGCTACGCCGTCCGCACGGCCGATCTGGCCGACGGCGGCACGAAGCTGCCCGTCTCGCAGCGCATTCCTGCCGGCCATGCGCCGCAGCCGCTCGCGGCGGGCACGGCCGCGCGCATCTTCACCGGCGCGACGGTGCCGCCCGGCGCCGATGCGGTGGTCATGCAGGAGCAGACCGAAGCGTCGGACGACGGCAGCGTGACGTTCCTGCACGCGCCGGGCGCGGGCGAATGGATCACCGCGCAAGGGGCCGACATCGGCCGTGGCTCGGTGATCCTGCCGGCCGGCACGCGGCTCACGCCGCAGGCGCTCGGCCTCGCGGCGTCGGTCGGTTGTGCGGCGTTGACGGTCGCGCGCCGGGTGAAGGTCGCGGTGTTCTTCACCGGCGACGAGCTGACGATGCCGGGCGAGCCGCTGAAGCCGGGCGCGATCTACAACTCGAACCGCTTCACGCTGCGGGCGCTGCTGCAGAACCTCGGCTGCGACGTGACCGATTTCGGCATCGTGCCGGACAGCCTCGACGCGACGCGCGCGACGCTGCGCGACGCGGCGCGCGCGCACGACCTGATCCTGACGTCGGGAGGCGTGTCGGTCGGCGAGGAGGATCATGTGAAGCCGGCCGTCGAGGCAGAAGGACGCCTGTCGATGTGGCAGATCGCGATGAAGCCGGGCAAGCCGCTCGCGTTCGGCGCGGTGCGGCGCGCTCAAGGCCAAGGCGCACCGGAAGAGCAGGAAGGCGACGCGTTCTTCATCGGCCTGCCGGGCAATCCGGTGTCGAGCTTCGTCACGTTCCTGCTGTTCGTGCGGCCGTTCGTGCTGCGCCTCGCGGGCGCGACGCAGGTGAGCCCGCGCGCGCTGCCGCTTCGCGCGGACTTCACGCAGAAGAAGGCCGACCGCCGCAACGAGTTCCTGCGTGCGCGCGTGAACGCGGCGGGCGGGCTCGACCTGTTCCCGAACCAGAGTTCGGCCGTGCTGAAGTCGACCGTCTGGGGCGACGGCCTGATCGACAATCCCCCGAACCATGCGATCGCCGCGGGCGAAACCGTCCGCTTCATTCCGTTTACCGAACTGCTGTATTGATTCCGACCGATGAAGATCCAGTTGAGATATTTCGCCAGTGTGCGCGAGGCGCTCGGCCTCTCCGACGAAGCCGTCACGGTGCCCGACGGCATCGCGACCGTCGGCGACGTGCGCGGCTGGCTGCGTGCGCGCGGCGGCGTCTGGGCGGACACGCTCGCCGAAGGGCGCGCGCTGCGCATGGCGTGCAACCACGAGATGACGGGCCCGCACACGCGGATCACCGACGGCTGCGAAGTCGCGTTCTTCCCGCCGGTCACGGGCGGCTGACCGGCGCGACACGGGAGAGAAAACCATGCCGGTACGCGTGCAAACCGCCGATTTCGACCTGACTACCGAGGTCGCGCAATTGCGCGCGGCGAATCCGTCGATCGGCGCCGTCGCGTGCTTCATCGGCACCGTGCGCGACCTGAACGACGGCAGCACGGTCGCCGAAATGGAGCTTGAGCACTACCCGGGGATGACGGAAAAAGCGCTGGAGACGATCGTCGCCGATGCCAAAGCGCGCTGGCCGGGCATCGACGTGCTGATCGTGCATCGGGTCGGCAAGCTGCGGCCGCTCGACCAGATCGTGCTGGTCGCGACGACGTCCGCGCATCGCGGCGACGCGTTCGCATCCTGCGAGTTCGTGATGGACTACCTGAAGACGCAGGCGCCGTTCTGGAAAAAGGAACAGACCGAAAACGGCGCGCGCTGGGTCGATGCGCGGGTGTCCGACGACGCGGCGCTCGCGCGCTGGGGCGTCGGCGCGGCGAACGCGGGCGACCCCGCGGACTGAGCGATTGCCTGAACGGCCGCCGCGAGCGCGTGCGGCCACCGCAAATCAGGCGTCGGTGGGTTGCGCGTGGCCGACGATCTTCACCGGAAACGGCTCGCCGCGCGGCGTGTCGTCGACCGGAGCGTGCGGCGCATGCCGGCGCGGCGCGATTTGCGCGAGCAGCGCCTGCTGCTCGGCCGGAATCGTGAAATCCCAGCCGAACTGGCTCAGTTGCAGGCTTTGCGCAATCCGCAGCGCCGGTTCCATGAAACGGAGCGCCGCCGCCGGCTGGAAGCGCCTTTCGACGGTATCGAGGAACAGATACAGCCACTGGCTGAAGTGGCGCGGCTCAAGCCCGTCGAGCGGCTGATGCGCCTGCTGCACGTTGCCCCGGTACGTCTTCGAGCCGAGCACGAGGCTGCTCCAGAAGCGGCACATCTTCGGCAGATGATCGTCCCAGCGTCCGGCGAGCTTCGCTTCGAAAACCGGACCGAGCAGCGCGTCGTCGCGGACGCGGTCGTAGAACGCGTACACCAGTTCGCGGATGTTCGCATCCGTCGGTTCGGCGTGCCGGGCGTCGGAAGCCGGGGTATCGGGGGCGGCGGTGTGGCTCATGGGTTCGGGCGGGACTGGCGCGAAACCGGGTGTTTCGTGCGTGCCATTGAATTCGACGCGCCATGATACCCGCGTCCGCACAAACCTGCATTGCGAATGCATGTTATTGTGTCTACCGTCGCGCCCGTGCGCCGTTTTGTCCCTTCTTCACGCGTCCTTCCATGAGACTGACCGACTACACCGACTATTCGCTGCGAGTGATGCTGTATCTCGCGCTGAAGCGCGACGCGCTGGTGACGATCCAGGAAATCTCGGATGCGTACGCGATCTCGAAGAACCATCTGATGAAAATCGTCCAGCAGCTCGGCGAGCTCGGCTGGGTCGAGACGATCCGCGGCCGCAACGGCGGGCTGAGGCTCGCCGAGTCGTCGCTGACGCTGACGGTCGGCGACGTCGTGCGCGCGACCGAACACGATTTCGCGCTCGTCGGCTGCTTCGAGACCGATCGCGACGCGCACCGCGCGTGCGTGATCGAGCCGCAGTGCCGGCTGAAGCACGTGCTCGACGCCGCACGTGTCGCGTTCCTCGCCGAACTGGATCGCCACACGATCGGCGAAATCGCGCAGCCGGCAGCGCCGCTGGCCAGCCTGCTCGGCATCGTGCCGATCCGGATGGCCGGCCTGCCCGCAAAGGGCGCCGGCGCGCGCGGGCAGTAAGCGGCGATCGCGCGCTCGCGCCGCCGTTCATTCCTCCCACGAAACTTCCCCGAAAAGCGGCGATCCGCCGCGCAATGCGCCAGTTCGAGGGCGCTGGTCTCGTCGCGCGCACACGCCGGAAAAATTGCCTTAAATGCGCTTGAAAAGCCCTGCGATCCGCCTCAATTTGGTGACAGTCAAAATCTGGAGGTCTCGTTCTAAATGAGAATCGACAAGCTCACCACCAAGTTCCAGGAGGCACTCGCGGATGCGCAGAGCCTCGCCGTCGGCCACGACAACCAGTACATCGAACCAGTCCACCTGCTTGCCGCGCTCGTCGCGCAGCAGGACGGCTCCGCGCGTTCGCTGATGTCGCGCGCCGGCGTGCACGTGCAGGCGCTGCAAACGGCGCTGAACGACGCGATCGGGCGTCTGCCGCAAGTGCAGGGCACGGACGGCAACGTGCAGATCGGCCGCGATCTGCTCGGCCTGCTCAATCAGGCGGACAAGGAAGCGCAGAAGCTGAACGACACGTATATCGCGAGCGAAATGTTCCTGCTCGCGGTCGCGGACGACAAGGGCGACGCGGGCAAGCTCGCGCGTCAGCACGGCCTCACGCGCAAGGCGCTCGAAGCCGCGATCGTCGCGGTGCGCGGCGGCGCGCAGGTGCATAGCCAGGATGCGGAAAGCCAGCGCGAGGCGCTGAAGAAGTACACGGTCGACCTGACCGAGCGTGCGCGCTCGGGCAAGCTCGATCCGGTGATCGGCCGCGACGACGAAATCCGCCGCTCGATCCAGATCCTGCAACGCCGCACGAAGAACAACCCGGTGCTGATCGGCGAGCCGGGCGTCGGCAAGACCGCGATCGTCGAAGGGCTCGCGCAGCGCATCGTCAACGGCGAAGTGCCGGAGACGCTGAAGAACAAGCGCGTGCTGTCGCTCGACATGGCGGCGCTGCTCGCCGGCGCGAAGTATCGCGGCGAGTTCGAAGAGCGTCTGAAGGCCGTGCTGAACGACATCGCGAAGGACGAAGGCCAGACGATCGTGTTCATCGACGAGATTCACACGATGGTCGGCGCGGGCAAGGCCGAAGGCGCGATTGATGCGGGCAACATGCTGAAGCCGGCGCTGTCGCGCGGCGAGCTGCACTGCATCGGCGCGACCACGCTCGACGAATATCGCAAGTACATCGAAAAGGATGCCGCGCTCGAGCGCCGTTTCCAGAAGGTGCTCGTCGACGAGCCGACGGTCGAGTCGACCATCGCGATCCTGCGCGGTCTGCAGGAGAAGTACGAGCTGCATCACGGCGTCGATATCACCGACCCGGCGATCGTCGCCGCGGCGGAGCTGTCGCATCGCTACATCACCGACCGGTTCCTGCCGGACAAGGCGATCGACCTGATCGACGAAGCCGCGTCGAAGATCAAGATGGAAATCGACTCGAAGCCGGAGGAGATGGACCGGCTCGACCGCCGTCTGATCCAGTTGAAGATCGAGCGCGAGGCCGTGAAGAAGGAGAAGGACGAGGCGTCGCAAAAGCGTCTGCAACTGATCGAGGAAGAGATCGACCGGCTTCAGCGCGAATATTCGGATCTCGAAGAAATCTGGACCGCCGAGAAAGCGACGGTGCAGGGCAGTGCGCAACTGAAGGAAGAGATCGAGAAGACGCGCGCCGAAATCACGCGCCTGCAGCGCGAAGGCAAGCTCGAAAAGGTCGCGGAACTGCAGTACGGAAAGCTGCCGCAACTCGAAACGCGCCTCAAGCAGGTCACGCAGGCCGAGGCCGACGAGCAGTCGAATCCGACGCGGCCGCGTCTGCTGCGCACGCGGGTCGGCGCGGAGGAAATCGCGGAGGTCGTGTCGCGTTCGACCGGCATCCCGGTGTCGCGGATGATGCAGGGCGAGCGCGAAAAGCTGCTGCAGATCGAGTCGAAGCTGCACGAGCGCGTGGTCGGCCAGGACGAGGCGATCAGCGCGGTCGCCGATGCGATCCGCCGCTCGCGCGCGGGCCTCGCCGATCCGAACCGCCCGTATGGTTCGTTCCTGTTCCTCGGGCCGACCGGCGTCGGCAAGACCGAGCTGTGCAAGGCGCTCGCGGGCTTCCTGTTCGATTCGGAAGAGCACCTGATCCGCATCGACATGAGCGAGTTCATGGAAAAGCACAGCGTCGCGCGGCTGATCGGTGCGCCGCCGGGCTATGTCGGCTACGAGGAGGGCGGTTATCTGACCGAGGCCGTGCGCCGCAAGCCGTATAGCGTGATCCTGCTCGACGAGATCGAGAAGGCGCATCCGGACGTGTTCAACGTGCTGCTGCAGGTGCTCGACGACGGCCGGATGACCGACGGCCAGGGCCGTACCGTGGACTTCAAGAACACGGTGATCGTGATGACGTCGAACCTCGGTTCGCACCTGATCCAGTCGATGGCCGGCGAGCCGCAGGAAGCGGTGAAGGACGCGGTCTGGGAAGAGGTGAAGCTGCAGTTCCGTCCGGAGTTCCTGAACCGGATCGACGACGTCGTCGTGTTCCATGCGCTCGATCGCTCGAACATCCAGTCGATCGCGAAGATCCAGTTGAAGCGTCTGCAGGAGCGTCTCGCGAAGCTCGACATGCAGCTCGATGTGTCCGACGACGCGTTGGAGCACATCGGCAAGGTCGGCTACGACCCGCTGTTCGGCGCGCGGCCGCTGAAGCGCGCGATCCAGCAGGAGATCGAGAATCCGGTCGCGAAGCTGATTCTCGCGGGCCGGTTCGGTCCGAAGGACGTGATTCCGGTCGACGTCGACGACGGCAAGTTCGTGTTCGAACGCGTCGTGCATTGACGACGGCATGCGCGGCGCCCGCACTGATCGGCGGGCGCCGCGACACGTCAGAAGCGGAAGAGGGCAACGAAGCGTCTTCGTTGCCCTTTTTGCATCGTGCGGACCGTTGCCGTTTCGCGAGCGACGCGGCGCGCACGGTGCTTGGGGATGCGATTTACCCCTGTGGGTTCTTGTTGCCGCCGCCGAACAGCGACGCGAGGCCGCCCAGCGTGCCGAGCACACTCTCCGTGTTGATGGTGCCGCCGGCCGGCACTTCGCCGTTCGGCGTGCCGGCGTTGACGACGTGCGGCAGCACCTGCGCGAGCAGGCCGCTCACCTGGTCGGGCTGCAGACCGACCTTCTGCGCGAGGCCGGACACGGCTTCCGAGCCGAGCACGTTATGCAGTTGGTCCGGCGAAATCGGCTGGTTTTCGCCGTTGCCGATCCACGACTGGATCACGCCGCCCGCGCCGCCTTGTTCGAACTTCTGGACGAGGCCATTCAGGCCGCCAGGCTGGTTGTTGACGAATTCCATTGCCGCGGCGATCAGCGCCTGCTGGCCGCCGCCCGGTTGCGGCGTCGACGAGGAACTGAACAGGGAACCGAGGGTGTCTAGCAGGCTCATGACGATCTCTCTTCAAATGGGCGCGCGACGCGCCGCGCAACGACACGCGGCGCAAGTTGCGCGCCGCTAACGGGTGATTCAGCGGCGCGCCGCGTGCAACACGCGCGCGCCGTGCGGTGCCGGGCTCAATCGCCCGATGCGGCGGCGGCCGACGCCGCCTTGCTCTTGCGGCTGTGCTTCGGCTTCGTCGCCTTGCCGTCGGATGCCGCGGCTGCCGTGGCCGTGGCGGCTGTCGTGCCCGTCGCGGCGGCGGTCGGTTCGCTGGCGGCGGCGGCCGCCTTGTCCTTGTGCCCGCGGTGCTTCTTCTGGGTCGTGGGGGTGGCTTCGGTCGTCGCGGCGGGCGGCGTCGCGGCCGTCGCGGCGGGTGCTGCAGGCGTGGCCGCCGGTGCGGTCGCCGGCGCCGCGTTCTTCGCGCTCTTCGACGTCTTCGCCGCGTTGCCCGACGGCGGCGCGGACGACCCGTTGATCGTCAGCCCGGCCGCTTCGAGGTTCTGTACCGATTTCGGCCCGATGCCCTTCACGCGATCGGCCAGATCGTCCGCGTTCTTGAACGGGCCGCCCCTCGCGCGTTCGTCGACGATCGCCTTCGCGTGCACCGGCCCGATCCCTTTGACGGTTTCGAGCGTCGCCTCGTCGGCCGTGTTCACTTCGACGGCGGCCGCGAGCGCGGCGGAGCACGACAGCACCAGCACGACGAACAGCATCAACAGCTTCTTCAGCATGGCAATCACTCCATCGGGGGCAAGGAAAAGCTGCGCCTTCAAGCATAGGACAAGATGCGGATATCGCTCTGGCGAAAGCCGGTCGATTTATACCGATCGATTCGTGACGCGTAAATCGCTCGGGACAATATTTAACATTCCGATATAAACGCGATCTGCGTGCATCGACGAGGGCGGCTGGTCAGATCCGATGCGGCGCGACGATGCGAAGCTTCGCGATGCGCCGATACAGCGTGGCTCGCGAGATGCCGAGCGCATGTGCTGCCGCGTCGGGCCGCCAGTGATGCGCGTTCAGCGCGGCGACGATCCGCGCGCGCTCGTCGGTTCCGTCGGCCCGAGTGCCGTTTTCGCCGGCTGTCGGCGACGGCCTGTCGCCATCCGCGAGCTGAGCGGCAACATCGGCCGGCAGATGGTGCAACTCGACGCGCATCGTGTCGCACACCGCGCACGCGTAGCGCAGCACGTTGCGCAACTGCCGCAGATTGCCGGGCCATGCGAACGACGCGAGGCGAGCCGTCAGCGCGTCGTCGAGCAGCAGCGGGCGGCCTGCCGCGCCGGCTTCTTCCGCGAATACGCTGTCGATCAGCGTGCGGACGTCGCGCCGCCCGCGCAGCGGCGGCAGCGTGAGCACCGCGCCGCTCAGCCGGTAGTAGAGGTCTTCGCGGAACGCGTGCTCCGCGCTCATCCGCACGAGGTCGCGATGCGTCGCGCAGATCACGTCGCAATCGACGCGCACCGGCGTCTCGCTGCCGAGCGGCACGACGACGCCGTCCGCGAGCACGCGCAACAGGCGCGTCTGCAGCGCGAGCGGCATGTCGCCGATCTCGTCGAGAAACAGCGTGCCGCCGTCGGCCATCGCGATCTTGCCGCGCGCGCCGTGGCGCCGCGCGCCGGTGAACGCGCCGGGCGCATAGCCGAACAGCTCGCTTTCGATCAGCGATTCCGGCAGCGCGCCGCAGTTCACCGCGACGAACGGGCGATTCGCGCGCGGCCCCGCATCGTGGATCGCGCGTGCGAACACCTCCTTGCCGGCGCCGGTTTCGCCGAGCAGCAGAATCGGCAGATGTTTGCCGACGATGCGTTGCGCGATGCGCGCGTTTTCCGCGACGCGCGCATCCGCGCTGCGCAGGAACGGCGCGAGCGCGCCGGTTTCGCGCGACGGCTCTCCACAAGATGGCCGCTGCGCCGAACCGGCGTGGCGCAGCCGCGCGAGCGGCGCGCGAATGCGCGCGTACAGCACCGCGCCCGTCGCGCGCAGACGCAGCGCCGTGATCGCCTCGATGCGTCCGACGTCGCGCAACGGCACGTGCGACGAGTCGAAGAGGTCGTCGATATGGCGCGGACCGTCGAGGCCCGCGATCGCATCGTGCGCGCGGCGATTCGCGGCGACGACGTTGCCGTTCTCGTCGAACGCGATCAGCAGCTCGGGCTGCGCCTCGACGTAATTGCGGTTCGGGTGCCCGAACAGCAGCCAGCACGACGACGTGCGATGCAGGAAGTAGCCGTCCTCGATCAGCGCGGCGCTCCTGCGCACGAGCCGGTTCACGATCCGCTGGCTGTCGCGGTTGTCCGGCGACTGCACCGCCGACGCATCGAGCACGCCGATCAGCTCGCCGCCAGGCGCGAAGATCGGCGCGGCGCTGCACGTGAGCGTCGTGAACGCGGCGCGAAAGTGGTCGGTCTTGTGAACGGTGATCGGCGCGAGATCGGTCAGCACGTTCGCGATCCCGCACGTGCCTTCCTCGCTTTCCGACCAGCACGAGCCGATATGCAGCCCCGCATGTTTGAAGTCGTTACGGCGTTCGCGATCGATCCGGTAGTCGATCGTCACGCCGTGCGCGTCGGTCAGCATCACGCAGTAATCGGCGTCGCGGATGGTCTCGTACAATTGCGCGAGACACTGCCCCGATGCGCGCAGGAACGCCTCCTCGCGATCGCGGACCTCGCGCAATTCCGACGAAGTCAGCACGCGCGGACCAATCACCGAGCCCGGATCGAGCTGATAACGCTCGAACGAGCGCTGCCACGACGATACGAGACGGGGCGAAGCCGGCGCGGGCAGCCGGCCTTCGACCGCGCCGCGCACGCGTTCCGCGTGCTGGGCGTGCGCAACGGCGTAGGGCATCGGAGGCTCCAGGCGGGTTGCATCGCGATGATCGGCGCGCGAAGCACGCGCGCCGGGCGGTACCGTTTTTTAGCACATTCGCGCGGCGCGATCACTCCCGCAACGCAGCACGCGCGACGGGTGAGACGTTCGTCTCAGCATGTCCGGCGCGCCGCGCGTGACGACCCTGCGCGCGCAAAGCCCTGCACACGACGTATTCGCACGATTCGCATTCGTCGCACGAAAAGCGCGCGGGACAGTGTGAGACACCGGCCGTCGCGCCGCGCCGCGTCGTGCATTACACAGCTGAACGTACTAAAGCAGCGAAGGTGCCGTCGTAGCGCGGTCTCGGTGATCCGTCGATTCGCGCCGCCGGATTGGCACACGCCTTGCAGATTGCCTCGCGACGCAACGCCGATCACTTCGACCACAAGCCCGCGACGCACACGACCTCGCGGCCAGGAGACGACACCCGTGACACCGCCCGTAACGGTAGGCGTGATCGCGAACCCGGCATCGGGCCGCGACATACGCCGGCTGACCTCGCATGCGTCCGTCTTTCCGACGGCGGAGAAGGCCAACATGGTCGTGCGGCTGTTCGCAGGGCTCGGCGCGCTCGGCGTCGAGCGCGTGCTGACGCTGCGCGACAACACCGGCGTGGCCGCACTGCTGCTGCGCGCGCTCGACACGCACGCCGCGGTGGCCGCTCACGAGCGCTGGCCGCAGGTCGAGTTCGTCGATCTGCCGATCACGGACAGCGTCGCCGACACGCATGCCGGCGTCGCGCAGATGGTGCGCAACGAAGTCGCGCTGATCGCGGTGCTCGGCGGCGACGGCACGCATCGCGCGGTGGCCGCGCACTGCGCGGACGTGCCGTTGCTCGCGCTGTCCACCGGCACGAACAACGCGTTTCCCGAGCAGCGCGAGGCGACCGTCGCCGGCATGGCCGGCGCGCTCGTCGCGACCGGCGCGGTGCCCGCCGCTTCCGCGCTCACGCGCAACAAGCGGCTCGTCGCGCGCTGCGTCGAAGGGCCGAGCCGCGGACGCGAGGAGATCGCGCTCGTCGATATCTGCGTCGCGAGGCAGCCGTTCATCGGCGCGCGCGCGATTTCCAGCAGCGCCGACATCGGCGCGGTGTTTCTCGCGTTCGCGCCGCCGGACGGCATCGGGCTGTCGTCGATCGGCGGCGCGTGGGCGCCGGTCGGCCGCGACGCGTCGCACGGGCTCTTCCTCACGTTCGCGGCCGAAGGCGAGCCAGGCGGGATGCCGCTCGTCGCGCCGATCGCGCCGGGACGCATCGAGCGTCTCACGATGCGCACGTGCCAGCGCCTCGAAGTCGGGATGCCGATGCCGCTCGAAGCGGGCCACGGCACGCTCGCGTTCGACGGCGAGCGCGAGATCGAACCCGCGCGCGGCGACCGCTACGAAGTGACGCTCGACTGGCGCGGACCGCTGACGGTCGATGTCGCGCGCACGCTGCGCTACGCGGCGTCTCATCAGATGCTGCGCGACGCGGCGCTACGCATGCGGTGAAGGTGGGGGTGAAAGAGCAGCGGACGGCTCGCGCTGTTCTTCGTGGCGATGCAGAACGACGCGAGCCGGGCAGTGAGCATCGGCGGCGGCTTCAGGTCCGATCGAAGCCATCGCCCCCAACGAGAGAAGCCTTCATAGGAGACAAACCATGTCTGTATCGACCCAGTTGAACCGCGAGCAGTTGCTGGCCGCGTATCGCTCGATGCGCACGATCCGCGAATTCGAGGAGCGGTTGCACGTCGAGTTCGCGACCGGCGACATTCCGGGCTTCGTGCATCTGTACGCAGGCGAGGAAGCGTCCGCGGTCGGCACGATGACGCACCTGAACGACGCCGACTACGTCGCGACCACCCATCGCGGCCACGGCCACTGCATCGCGAAGGGCGTCGACGTGCACGAGATGATGGCCGAGATCTATGGGCGCGCGAGCGGATCGTGTCGCGGCAAGGGCGGCTCGATGCACATCGCGGATCTGTCGAAGGGGATGCTCGGCGCGAACGGCATCGTCGGCGCGGGCGGCCCGCTCACGTGCGGCGCGGCGCTCGCGGCGAAGCAGAAGAAGACCGGCGGCGTCGGCGTGTGCTTCTTCGGCGACGGCGCGTCGAACCAGGGCGTGATCTTCGAGTCGATGAACCTCGCGTCGGTGTGGCGGCTGCCGGTGATCTTCGTCGCGGAGAACAACGGCTATGCGGAAGCGACCGCGTCGACGTGGTCGGTCGCGGCGGACAACATCGCCGACCGCGCGAACGGGTTCGGCATGCCGGGCGTGATCGTCGACGGCTTCGACTTCTTCGCGGTGCACGAGGCGCTCGGCGAAGCGATCGCCCGCGCGCGCAACGGCGGCGGCCCCACGCTGATCGAGATGAAACTGTCGCGCTATTTCGGCCACTTCGAAGGCGATGCGCAGACTTATCGCGCGCCTGGCGAAGTGCAGAAACTGCGCGACGAAAAGGATGCGCTGAAGCGCTTCGAAGAGCGCGTCGTGCGCGCGGAACTCGTGCGCACCGACGAACTGCGCGCGGTCGACGACGAAGTGAAGGCGCTGATCGACGACGCGGTCGCGAAGGCGAAGGCGGCGCCGTTGCCGTCAGCGGACGATTTGCTGACCGACGTGTACGTGTCGTATCCGTAATCTGGGCAGGATACCTGACGAATTCAAGGAGCGAGACATGGCACGGAAAATCACTTTTTCGCAGGCGATCAACGAGGCGCTGTCGCAGGAAATGGCGCGCGACGACAACGTGATCGTGATGGGCGAGGACAACGCGGGCGGCGCGGGCGCGCCCGGCGAGCAGGATGCGTGGGGCGGCGTGCTCGGCGTGACGAAGGGGCTCTACGGCAAGTATCCGGGACGCGTGCTCGACACGCCGCTCTCCGAAGGCGGCTTCATCGGCGCGGCGGTCGGCGCGGCGGCGTGCGGACTGCGGCCGGTCGCCGAACTGATGTTCATCGACTTCATGGGCGTCTGCTTCGACCAGATCTTCAATCAGGCGGCGAAGTTCCGCTATATGTTCGGCGGCAAGGCGGTCACGCCGGTCGTGATCCGCACGATGCAGGGCGCGGGCTTGCGCGCGGCCGCGCAGCACTCGCAGATGCTGACGTCGCTGTTCACGCACATTCCGGGGCTGAAGGTCGTGTGCCCGTCGACGCCGTACGACGCGAAGGGGCTGATGATCGAAGCGATTCGCGACGACGATCCGGTGATCTTCTGCGAGCACAAGCTCCTGTACACGCAAGAGGGCGACGTGCCGGAGGAGCTGTATTCGATCCCGTTCGGCGAGGCGAACATCGTGCGCGACGGCGACGACGCGACGATCGTCACCTATGGGCGGATGGTGCACTACGCGTCGGACGCCGCACAAAAGCTCGCGGCCGAAGGCATCGACGTCGACGTGATCGACCTGCGCACGACGTCGCCGCTCGACGAGGAAACGATCCTCGAAAGCGCGAGCCGCACGGGCCGCGTGGTGGTCGTCGACGAGGCGAATCCGCGCTGCTCGATCGCGACCGACATCGCCGCGCTCGTCGCGCAGCATGCGTTCCACGATCTGAAGGCGCCGATCGAACTCGTGACGGCGCCGCACACGCCGGTGCCGTTCGCGGGCGTGCTCGAGGACCTGTACATTCCGTCGGCAGCGCGGATCGCCGACGCGGTGCGCAACGTCCGCAAGTCGGGGAGCTGACGACATGCCGATTCACATGATCACGATGCCCAAATGGGGGCTGTCGATGGAGCAGGGCCAGGTGAACGGCTGGCTGAAGGCGCCAGGCGAGCGCGTCGCGCGCGGCGACGAGCTGGTGGACGTCGAGAGCGACAAGATCGCGTCGGGCGTCGAATGCGCGTTCGACGGCACGCTGCGCCGGCAGATCGCGAAAGAGGGCGACACGCTGCCGGTCGGCGCGCTGCTCGGCGTGGTCGCCGACGAAGCGACGTCCGACGCCGAGATCGACGCCGCGGTCGCGGATTTTCAGCGCGACTTCGTGCCGGAAGCCGCCGCCGCGGCCGAAGCCGGGCCGCAGCCCGAGAAGATGCAGATCGGCGGCCGCACCTTGCGCTATCTGAAGATCGGCGAGCAGAGCGGGGTGCCGGTCGTGCTGATTCACGGCTTCGGCGGCGATCTGAACGGCTGGATGTTCAATCAGGCCGAACTCGCGGCTGGCCGCACCGTGTGGGCGCTCGATCTGCCGGGACACGGCGAATCGGGCAAGGCCCTCGACAGCGGCAGCCTCGACGAACTCGCGCGGAGCGTGATCGACTTTCTGGACGCCAAGGCAATCGAACGCGCGCATCTGGTCGGGCATTCGCTCGGCGGCGCAGTCGCGATGACGGTGGCCGGGCAGACGCCGCAGCGCGTCGCGTCGCTCGCGCTGATTTCGAGCGCGGGCCTCGGCGATGAGATCGACGGCGCGTACATCGAAGCGTTCGTCGCGGGCACGAACCGCAACGCGCTGAAGGCGCCGGTGACAAAGCTGTTCGCGGACCCGGCGCTCGTCACGCGTCAACTGATCGAGGATCTCGTGAAGTACAAGCGGCTCGAAGGCGTGCAGGACGCACTGAAGAAGATCGCCGCGCACGCGTTCGAAGGATCGACGCAGCGGCGCGTGCTGCGCGAGCGGGTCGGCACGCTCGCACCGCGCACGCTCGTGATCTGGGGCGACGCGGACCAGGTCATCCCGGCACGGCACGCGGCGGGTCTGCCCGATACGGTGCGCGTCGAAGTGCTCGCGGGCCACGGCCATATGGTGCAGATGGAGGCCGCGGCCGACGTGAACCGGCTGCTGAACGCGTTTTTCGACGAAGGGACGTAGCGGACGAACTCGCGCGGATTATCAATGCGCGGATCGGTGCATAAATCAGCGCCCTTCGTGCACGCGCGATGCGCTGATCCGCGCGAGATACACGACGAGCCCGATGCCGGCAATCAGCAGGCTCGCGCTGTTGGCGATCCAGAAGCCGCGCGCGCCGGTCATCCAGACCGGCGTCGCGCCGGTCACGTCGAAACCGAGCGCATAGCCGCCGCCGAGCCCGACGCCCCACAGCGCGAGCGCGTAGATCACGGTCGGCACGACCGCGACCCTGTACGCGCGCAGCGCGAACGCGGTCGTGATCTGCAGCGCGTCGAACAGGTGATAGAGCGTGACGATCGCGACGAGCGGCATCGCCGCGGCCACCACATGCGCATCCGGCGTATAGCCGGCGATGATCAGCCGTCGCAGCAGCATCACGATTGCCGAGTAGCCGCACGCGATCAGCACCGCGCTCGCGATGCCGTGGCGCGCGAGCGTGCGCGCCTCCGCGGGCCGCCCCGCGCCGAGCGCCTGCGCGACGAGCGTCGATGTCGCGATCCCGATCGACAGCGGCGTCATGTACAGCACGGCGCCGAGGTTGCCGGCGATCTGGTGGCCGGCGAGCGTCGTTGTGCCGAAGCGCGCAATGAAAAGCGCCATGAACGTGTAAGACGTCACCTCGATCAGATACGACAGCCCCATCGGAATGCCGAGCTTCAGCAGCTCGACCTGACGCTTCCACTGCGGCCACGTGAAGCGCCGGAAGATCTGCAGCGGCTCGAACACGTCGAGCTGTGTGAGCGCGAGTGCCGCGCATGCGGCGAGCGCCCAGTTGAGCGCGGTGCTCGCGAGTGCGCAGCCGGGACCGCCGAGCGCGGGCACGCCTAAGCCGCCGAAGATCAGCCACTGGTTCAGCGGCACCTTCAGCGCGAGCGCGCCGACCTGCAGGATCATCACGAGACGCGGCCGCCCGAGCGCATTCGCCAGCGAGCTATAGACGCGAAACGCGAGGCTCGCGGGCAGCCCGTAAGACAGGAGCCGCAGATAACCCGACGTGCGCTCGCGCAGCGCGAGCGGCGCGTGCGCGAGGTCGAGCAGCGGACCCGGGAAATAGAGAATCACGAAGCCGATCGCCATCAGCACGACGGCGAGCCACAGCGCCTGGCGCACTTCCTCGCCGATCTCCGTGTCGCGCCGCGCGCCGTACAGCTGCGCGGCGACCGGCTGCAGCGCGCTCAGGATACCGGTGAGGCCGATGTAGACCGACACGTAGATCGACGACCCGAGCCCGAGCGCCGCGAGGTCGAGCGCGGAGTAGCGGCCGACCATCGCGGTGTCGATCACGCCGAAGGCGATGATCGCGAGCTGGCCGATCAGCACCGGCCACGCGAGGCTCGCGATCCTGCGCAGGTCATGAAGCATCGTTCGACTTCAGCGCGGGCGCTTGCGCCAGTGGTGCGGCTTGACCGGCGGCGCGGGCCGGTCCACGCGCACGTACAGACGAAACCGCTCGTCACGGTCGGCTGCGCGGCGGCCTTCCCAGACGAGCCGCCATACGTAGTCCGGTTCCGGGCTCGGCGGACTGTAGTCGTGCGAATCCTGGCGCAGGATCACGTCGCAGCTTTCGTCGAACGCGAAGTGCATGTTGCCGAAATACGCGAACGTCGCGATCTGCGCGTCGCCGAGCCTGACTGGCGAGATGCACGAATAGTCCTGCGGCAGATGCGTGGCGATCTGTTGCGCGACGTCCCGATAGGTACGGCTGTAGTTGACGACCGGCAGCCACAGCGTCATCAGCAGCACCCACATCAGCGTGGTGCCGCCGCTCGTCAGGACGACGCTGCGCCAGAGCACCTTCGGATGGCGCGCGACGCGCCACTGCACGAGCGCGAACCAGCCGAGCGTCACCGCGACCGCGAGCACGAACGTGAGCGCGTTGAACTGCGGCACGAAGCCGGGCACGAGCCGCGCGAGGTTGCGCGCCATCGGCGCCGGGAAGCCGATCATGCCGGCCAGCCACACGAGCCACACGAACGTGCCGAGGATCGTGAAGCTCAGTACCGCGAACCAGTCGATCGCGTTGATCGCCCCGCGCTTCAAGGTGGGGAGCGCGAACGCGGCGAGTATCGACAGCGCGGGCAGCACGAGCAGGAAGCGGCGGTTCGTCTCCTGGCTTTGCACGACGACGAGAATCAGCAGCGGGACGATCACCGACAGCGGAATCGCGATGTGCGGCGCCCGGCGCAGTCCCTTCCAGTTGACCCACGCCCAGATCGCGAGCGGCCATGCAGGCCACGTGAAGAGCGGCAGGTTTTTCGCCGCATACGCGAGCACGGACTCGGGTGCGCCGCCGAACGCGGCGGCGCTCGCGCGGGTCCATTGGTTCAGGAACCAGACGGCGTCGTCCGGAAAGAAATGCAGTGCGGCGATCGGCCAGGACGCCGACAGCACGAGTACGACCGGCAGCCCGATCAGCAGCAGCCAGCGCGAGCGCGTTTCCGGCGCGACCAGCAGCATCGCGATCGTGCCGACGACCAGCGAGCCCGCGAGCACCGGACTGCTCGACAGCATCACGGTGCCGATCGCGATGCCCCACCACAGCGAACCCTGAACCGGCTTGTCGATCGCGCGAATGAGGCCGTAGACGAGCATCGCGACCGCCGCGAACTGCATCAGTTGCGGGGTCGTTTCGTGGCCGCGCTCGGCGAGGCCGAAGCAGCCGAGCAGGATCAGCACTGCGCCGTCCGCGAGCGTGCGGCCGTAGTCGCGCGGCTCGGGCTCGCCGCCGAACGCGTACTTGAATGGCTGGACTTCCGGCCGGCGGCCGAGCAGGTAAGCGCCGTACCAGACGAACGCGCAGGCGACGCAGAACAGCACGCCGGTCGCGACGCGCGCCGCGTTGCTCGCGTCCACCCACGGCGTCAGCAGGCGGATCGACGCGGCGCCGAGCCAGTAGCCGAGCGGGCCGTCCGCGACGAGAAACTTGCCGACGAGATTCGGCAGCAGCCAGTCGTGCAGCGTGCCGCCCGCCATCGTCCACATCACGCCGAAGCCGGCGGCGTCCTCGTTTTTCCACGGATCGCGGCCGAACAGGCCGAACGATGCGTAGACGATACAGATGGCGAACAGTAGCGAGCGCGGTAGCGCACTGGTGGCGGAGGCGGTCAGTCTGAAGGCTGGCTTCATGCAGGGCGAAGAATCGGGTGCGCGGGCCGGCGCGCTGCATCCGACACGCGTCGAATGCCCGCGCCGGCCCGCTAAAGGGGGTCCGGAACCATCCGGCATTGTAGTCGTGCCGGCGTCAGTGCGTCAGGATCCACGCGCCGGCCGGCGGACGACAAAAAGGGCAGCGTTCGCTGCCCTTTTTTCGAGTGCGAAACCGGCATCGTGAGCCGGTGCGCGAGGTTAGCCTTGCGGCCCGCCTTCGCAGCTTCTTTCCGCAGCTTCTTTCGCGACTTACTTGCCAACCTTGGCCGACGCGCGCGCGCCGAACTTCTTGTTGAACTTCTCGACGCGGCCAGCCGTGTCGACGATCTTCTGCGTGCCGGTGTAGAACGGGTGCGATTCCGACGACACTTCGATCTTCGCGAGCGGGTACGTCTTGCCGTTGAATTCGGCGGTTTCGCGGGTCTGGATCGTGGAGCGCGTCACGAACTTGAAGTCGTTCGACACGTCGATGAACAGGACTTCGCGGTAATCCGGGTGAATGCCTTCTTTCATGGTATTTCCTTTAAGTCTGGCGGTAGCCAGCCCACGCAGCTTCGGTTACGCGAACTTCGTTCCCGGCGCGAGCCACTTGCCCAAGGTCGAAAAGCAGCGATTATGCCAGAAAATCAGCCGGTTGGCGATTATTTCGCGGGCGCGAGCGCGCCGACCCGCGCCGGATCCTGCCGGTAATAGCGCGCGAGCAGCCTGTAAAGCTCCGGATATTCCGCCTCGAACGCGTGCGGCTGCACGAACAGCGCCTCGCTGCACACCGCGAAGAACTCGGACGGATGGTCGGCCGCATACGGGTCGATCAGCGATTCGCGCTCGAAGTGCGCCCAGCGTCGCGGCGGCACCGCGTCGACGTGCGCGCAGAACTGGTCGTACGCATGGTCGAACACGTCCGACCATGCGGTTTCGTCGAGCGGCGCGTGCCAGCGGCGATAGAGCGGCGGATGCCCGTCCGCATAACCGTTCAGCATGTCGATCTTGTGCGCGAACTCGTGGATCACGACGTTGTACGCGTCACGGCCGTCGGTCATCTGCGCGTCTTCCCACGACAGGATCACCGGCCCGCCTTCCCACGCTTCGCCGCTCGCGTCCTGCTCGACTTCGTGCACGACGCCGTCCTCGTCCTCGACCGTCTTGCGGATCACGAACTCGCCCGGATACACCACGACGCCGACCCAGCCGCGATACAGATCGAGGCTCAGATTCAGCACCGGCAGCGACGCCTGCGCGGCGATCGCGACGATCATCCGGTCGGTCAGTTCGAGGTCGTGCGCGGTCGAGAACTCCTTTTGCGCGATGAAAAGGCTCGTCAGCTCGCGCAGGCGCGCGAGGTCCGCCGCATCGAGGTGCGCGAGGAACGGCAGGCCATCGAGCGTGGCCTGCCACAGCGTGTCGTCGATCGCGAACGCCCGTAGCGCCTTGTCGCGACGGCGCGCATCGAACCAGCGGGACAGTTTCAATAGCATCGGTGTAGGCGTTGTGTCAGTCGATCTGCTTTTGCCACGCTGCGAACAGACCGCCGCAGAGGGCAACGCCGACCAGAAAATAGAAGCCGTCGAGCGAGCTGGGAAAGCCCGCCTGCTGCGCGATCATCCGGATTATTTCGGCGAGTGCAAGTGCTTGCGCATCGGCCGCGCTCTGCTCGAGATGCGCGAACGCGCGTTCGAGCGTTGCAAACGTGGACTGGAAAACCGGATCGAACGGATTCGCGGCTTTCCGCGAGGCGCGGCTGATGCAGCGCGAGCCGGTGCTGCTCGACGACGATCACAGTGGCAGTCGAGAACAAAAACGTCAACTGCCGCACGATGCTTTTCAGCCGGCAGCCGTGCGTGAATTCCTCGATTGCGAAGCCCGGCACGATGATCCACTTCTTGCGCGGCAGCAGCTTCGCATAGCGCAGATAAACGAAGAGGGCGCAAGACGAGATCAGCGACGCGACGCCGACGAGCCGCCCGGCATTCTCGACTGGATAGCCGAGGCCGATTTCGAGGAGGCGCGAGCACGGATTGGCCTTCGCAGAACTGCGTGCATCAAAACCCGTTGCGGATTGCAACGAACGTGAAGGTACGCGCACGGGTTTGCGGGTATCCCGAGCCGGCGCGGAAAGACAAAAACGCCCGCATCAGCGGGCGTTTTCAGGCTTGGAGCACAGACGGGCAGGGCGGAATCAGCCGCCGCGACGCATCATCTCGAAGAACTCCGAGTTGCTCTTTGTCTGGCGGATCTTGTCGAGCAGGAATTCCATGGCCTCGACTTCGTCCATGTCGTGGATGAATTTGCGCAGGATCCAGATCTTCTGCAGGATGTCCGGCTTGATCAGCAGTTCTTCGCGGCGCGTGCCCGACTTGTTCAGATTGATTGACGGATAGACGCGCTTTTCCGCGAGACGGCGTTCGAGGTGCACTTCCATGTTGCCGGTGCCCTTGAACTCTTCGTAGATCACGTCGTCCATGCGGCTGCCGGTTTCGATCAGCGCGGTGCCGATGATCGTGAGCGAGCCGCCTTCCTCGATGTTGCGCGCCGCGCCGAAGAAGCGCTTCGGACGCTGCAGCGCGTTCGCATCGACGCCGCCCGTCAGCACCTTGCCCGACGCCGGCACGACCGTGTTGTACGCACGGGCGAGACGCGTGATCGAATCGAGCAGGATCACGACGTCGTGCTTCATTTCGACGAGGCGCTTCGCCTTCTCGATCACCATTTCGGCGACCTGCACGTGACGCGCGGCCGGTTCGTCGAACGTCGACGCGATCACTTCGCCGGCGACCGAGCGCTGCATTTCGGTCACTTCTTCGGGGCGCTCGTCGATGAGCAGCACGAACAGAATCACGTCCGGATGGTTCTGCTTGATCGCGTGCGCGATGTGCTGAAGCATCACGGTCTTGCCGGACTTCGGCGACGCGACGAGCAGGCCGCGCTGACCCTTGCCGATCGGCGCGATCATGTCGATGATGCGGCCCGTCACGTTCTCCTCACCGCGCATTTCGCGCTCGAGCAGCAGCACCTTGTTCGGGTGCAGCGGCGTGAGGTTCTCGAACATGATCTTGTGCTTCGACGCCTCCGGCGGCTGGCCGTTGACCTTGTCGACTTTCACCAGCGCGAAGTAGCGCTCGCCGTCCTTCGGCGTGCGCACTTCGCCTTCGATCGTGTCGCCGGTGTGCAGATTGAAGCGGCGGATCTGCGACGGGCTGATGTAGATATCGTCGGTGCTCGCGAGATACGAGGTTTCCGGCGAGCGCAAAAAGCCGAAACCGTCCGGCAGCACTTCGAGCGTGCCGTCGCCGAAGATCGTTTCGCCCGTCTTGGCGCGCTTCTTGAGAATGGCGAACATCAACTCCTGCTTTCGCAGGCGGTTTGCACTTTCGATCTCGAGGCCATTGGCCATCTCGATCAATTCGGACACGTGCAGAGACTTAAGCTCGGATAAATGCATACGGAGAACCCGCCGGGAGGATGCGACGAAATGAATTCTGGGAGGAAAGAAGTGAGCGGAACCGCTCGAAAGGCTTTTGTGCGCCTTGATGCATCGGTGATGCGCTAGTGCTTTTTCGGCGCTTTATAAATTCTAGCATAGCACATGCGAAAAGCCGCCAGTGCGGCCTTCCGGCATGTTCTGAGCGTGCGTGTTGTCAGTGGACAACATGCACCATGGCCTCGCGTACGCTCTCGTGCGCGAGGCGATCGGGCTATTACAGGTGGCTGTCCAGGAAGGCGGTCAGCTGCGACTTCGACAGCGCGCCGACCTTCTGTGCGGCGACCGCGCCGTTCTTGAACAGGATCAGCGTCGGGATACCGCGCACGCCGAACTTCACCGGCGTCGACTGGTGTTCGTCCACGTTGATTTTCGCGATTTGCAGGCGATCGCCGTAGTCCTTCGCGACTTCATCGAGGATCGGCGCGATCATCTTGCACGGGCCGCACCATTCGGCCCAGAAGTCCAGCAGCACAGGCTTGTCGGATTTCACGACGTCCTGTTCGAACGATGCGTCGCTGATATGCTTGATTTGTTCGCTCATTGTATGAATACCTCGTCTGAATCGAGGCTGACTGAATTGCCCGCCACGATACACCAAAACCAAAAAATTATCCGGGGCGGCAGAGGGCCGCGCCGTACGCATTCGAGTGTCCACGACCGTGTTGCCGGCGCGTTGCGCGCGTCAGGCCGCCGGTGCCCGACGAATTTTGACGCCAGTGTAGCCTAAATTACTATGCGCTGCCGACGGTGATAGTACGCACGTCACACGAAGGGTTACCGCGCGTACAAAGCGCTGCAGGCGTTTTCCAGCGGGCTGGTTCGCGCCGCCCGGCCGCTCGAAAAACGATGCCGCGACGAAGCCCGTCGACGACAATCGTCGCGCCGGATGTCGCATTGCAGCGCGAGCGATGCTAGAATGCGACGTGACGGGCCTCCTCGCATGGAGGGGCGGTCAACCTGGTCAGGTCGGGAACGAAGCAGCCACAGCCGTTTTCCGCCAGTGCCGAGGGTCGGGCTCGTCACCTTCCGCTTTTCGCTTGTCTTTTCCGCCATGGCGCCAGCCTTTTTTCAGCGGAATTTCCCAGTCAATCAGTACGTCGCCAAAGCCTTGGTTCGTGCCGTTGCGCGCGGCATTCGAAGGTTTTTTGCGCCATCGGTGCGTGCGGGCGTTGCTGATACAATTTCTGGATGACCTACCAAGTTCTCGCACGCAAGTGGCGACCGAAGGATTTCGCGTCGCTCGTCGGACAGGAGCACGTGGTGCGCGCGCTCACGCATGCGCTCGACGGCGGCCGTCTGCATCACGCGTATCTGTTCACCGGCACGCGCGGCGTCGGCAAGACGACGCTGTCGCGGATCTTCGCGAAAGCGCTCAACTGCGAGACCGGCGTCACGTCTACGCCGTGCGGCGTGTGCCGCGCGTGCCGCGAGATCGACGAAGGGCGGTTCGTCGATTACGTCGAAATGGACGCGGCGAGCAATCGCGGCGTCGACGAAATGGCGGCGCTGCTGGAGCGCGCGGTGTATGCGCCGGTCGATGCGCGCTTCAAGGTCTACATGATCGACGAAGTGCACATGCTGACGAACCACGCGTTCAACGCGATGCTGAAGACGCTCGAAGAGCCGCCGCCGCATGTGAAATTCATCCTCGCGACGACCGATCCGCAGAAGATTCCGGTGACGGTTCTGTCGCGCTGCCTGCAGTTCAATCTGAAGCAGATGCCGGCCGGGCACATCGTGTCGCATCTGGAGCGGATTCTCGGCGAAGAGCAGGTCGCGTTCGAGCCGCAGGCGCTGCGCCTCCTCGCGCGCGCGGCGGACGGTTCGATGCGCGACGCGCTGTCGTTGACCGACCAGGCGATCGCGTATTCGGCGAATCAGGTGACGGAGGAGGCCGTGCGCGGGATGCTCGGCGCGCTCGATCAAAGCTACCTGATCCGGCTCATCGACGCGCTCGTCGCCGGCGACGGCGCGACGGTGCTCGCCATCGCCGACGAAATGTCGCTGCGCAGCCTGTCGTTTTCCACCGCGCTGCAGGATCTCGCGAGCCTGTTTCACCGGGTGGCGTGGGCGCAGTTCTCGCCGGCGTCGGTGCTCGACGAGTGGCCGGAAGCCGCGGACGTTCGCCGCTTCGCAGACGCGTTGAGCGCGGAGCAGGTCCAGCTGTTCTATCAGATCGCCACGCTCGGACGCGCCGAATTGGGGCTCGCGCCGGACGAATACGCGGGCTTCACGATGACGCTGTTGCGAATGCTCGCGTTCGAGCCGTCCGTCGCCGCGGGCGGGGCCGGCAGCGCACCCGCGTCGAAGCAGGGCGCGGCGCCCGCTGGCGGGCGCGTGGCGGCGCCGGCGCTTGCTTCGGCGCGCGATGTCGGCGCGGCGGACGCGGGGCGCTCGCGCCTCGCCGATGCACCGGCCGCGCGCGTCGGCGAGGCGCAGCCTGCAGTGCTGCGCGATCCGGCGAAGGGGCATGCAGCGCCGGGCGCGCAAGCGTCGACGCGCGACGTGGCGCAACAACCGGGCGTCTCTGCGAACGATGCGGCGAGCGCGCCGGCTTCGTCCACCGAGCCGGCCGCTGCGGCGCTGCCGACGCCGCCCTGGGAATCTGCCGCCGATTCTGCTGCCGATTCCGCCGCCAACCCGGCTGCCGAACGCAACGCCGCGAGTGCGGGTGCCACGCTGGTCGCGGCATCGGAAGAACCTTCCGCAAATGCGCCGAGCGCACCGAGTGCCCCTTCTCCGGCCAGCGACGACTCTCAGGCTGCCGTTGCAGATTCGCGGGCGTCGTCCGCAGCCACGGCGTCTGATGCGACCGCAAGCGCAGCTTCGCGCCGCGGCGGCGCGAGTGCGGCGCTCGACGTGCTGCGCAACGCCGGCATGAAACTGTCCACCGATCGCGGCGCCCGCGGCACCGCGAGCGCCGCCGTCGCGGCGAGCGCGTCGGCAGCACCGAAGCCGGCGCCGCGCGCCGCGGTGCCCGTGCCCGTGCCGAAGCCCGATCCCGCCCGTCGCAGCAGCGCGACGGAGATCCACGATTCCGCCGCCCGTCAGCCCGAGCGCGCCCAGGGCCTGCGCGACGACGCCGGCGGCATGCCGCCGTGGGACGACGTCCCGCTCGACGATTACGTCCCCGCCGACGCGTATTTCACGGCATCCGACAGCGCTCCCGACGACAACTTCGTGCCCGCATTCGACAGCGAGCCGTCCTTCGCGCGTGCCGCCGCGCCGGCAACGGTCGCGGCCGCGATCGTCGACGTGAGCCAGCTGCCGCCCGGCATCGCGCTCGGTCCGATCGGCTTCGAAGGCGACTGGCCCGCGCTCGCCGCGACGCTGCCGCTGAAGGGCATCTCGTATCAGCTCGCGTTCAACAGCGAGCTGACCGCGCTCGACGGCTCGACGCTGAAACTCAGCGTGCCGGTTCCGCAGTACGCGGAGTCGTCGCAGGTTGCGAAGCTGAAAGCGGCGCTCGAGGAGCGGCTCGGCAAGACGCTCGACGTCGTCGTCGACGTCGGTCCCGCGCGTCGCACGGCCGCCGCGCTCGACGCGGCCGTGCGCGCGGAGCGTCAGCGCAACGCCGAGCGCGAGATCGGTTCCGATCCGTTCGTGCAGCAGCTGATCCGCGACTTCGGCGCGAGCATCGTGCCGGGTTCGATCCGGCCGCTGTCGCAGGGCGCCGCCCCGGGCGGCGCCACCGCGCATTGATCGACGGCGCGCCGCTATCGGCGGGCGCGCCGCTCACCCGTAATTCACGATTCAGAAGGAGCAGCGACGATGATGAAAGGCCAACTCGCCGGGCTGATGAAGCAAGCCCAGCAGATGCAGGAAAACATGAAGAAGATGCAGGAGCAGCTCGCGCAGATCGAGGTCGAGGGCCAGGCCGGCGCGGGTCTCGTGAAGGTGACGATGACCTGCCGCAACGACGTGCGTCGCGTGTCGATCGACCCGAGCCTGCTTGCCGACGACAAGGACATGCTCGAAGACCTCGTCGCCGCTGCGTTCAACGACGCGGTGCGCAAGGCCGAGGCGACGTCGCAGGAAAAGATGGGCAGCATGACCTCGGGCCTGCCGCTGCCGCCGGGCTTCAAGCTGCCGTTCTGACCTGGGTTGCCTGCTGCGCATGAAACAGCCTTCCGCCCTGGCGGCGCTCGTCGAAGCGCTGCGCGTGCTGCCCGGCGTCGGGCCGAAGTCGGCGCAGCGCATGGCGTACCACCTGATGCAGCACGATCGCGAGGGCGCAGAGAAGCTCGGTCGCGCGCTCACGTTCGCGACCGGGCATCTGCGTCACTGCGAAAAGTGCAACACGTTCACCGAGGCGCAGATCTGCGAGACGTGCCTCGATGACGAGCGCGATCCGACGTTGCTGTGCGTCGTCGAAACGCCGGCCGACCAGATCATGCTCGAACAGACGATGACATACCGCGGCCTCTATTTCGTGCTGATGGGACATCTGAGCCCGCTCGACGGGATCGGCCCGAAGGAGATCCACTTCGATCGTCTCGTCAAGCGCGCATCGGACGGCATCGTGAAAGAGGTCGTGCTCGCGACGAATTTCACGAACGAAGGCGAGGCGACCGCGCATTATCTCGGCCAGACGCTGAAGGCGCGCGGGCTCACCGTCACGCGGCTCGCGCGCGGCGTGCCGGTCGGCGGCGAACTCGAATACGTGGACGCGGGCACGATCGCCCGCGCGATGCTCGACCGCCGCGCGCTGTAACCGGCGCGGCAGCTTTCGCGCGACGTGCCTGTAGCAAGCGCATGGCGCCGATCGCTCACGAAGCACCGAGCGCCGCATCCAGCAACAAAGAACAGCAAGCCACGAGGAGACCCATGAGCGCGTCCCAGTCCCCCGCATCCGTATCCACATCCGCCGACGCGCCGCGCCCGGGCGGCCCGCTCGCCGGCGTGAAGGTGCTCGAACTCGGCACGCTGATCGCCGGTCCGTTCGCCGCGCGTCTCTTCGGCGAATTCGGCGCGGACGTGATCAAGATCGAAGACCCGAAGGGCGGCGATCCGCTGCGCAAGTGGCGCAAGCTGTACCCGGAGGTCGGCGGCACGTCGCTGTGGTGGGCGGTGCAGGCTCGCAACAAGAAGTCGGTCACGGTGAACCTGAAGGAGGAAGCGGGCAAGGAGATCGTGCGGCGGCTCGCGAAAGAGGCGGACATCGTGATCGAGAATTTTCGGCCGGGTCTGCTGGAAAAACTCGGACTCGGCTATGACGTGCTCGCGAAGGAGAACCCCGGACTCGTGATGGTGCGTCTGTCCGGTTACGGACAAACCGGCCCGTATCGCGATCGTCCGGGCTTCGGCGCGATCGCCGAGTCGATGGGCGGGTTGCGTCACATCACCGGCTATCCGGATCTGCCGCCGCCGCGCATCGGCATCTCGATCGGCGATTCGATCGCCGCGCTGCACGGCGTGATCGGCGCATTGATGGCGCTCCATCATCGCAACATGAACGGGGGCAGCGGGCAGGTCGTCGACGTCGCGCTGTACGAGGCGGTGTTCAACATGATGGAGAGCGTCGTGCCCGAGTACGGCGTGTACGGGATGGTGCGCGAGCGCACGGGCGCGTCGCTGTCCGGCATCGTGCCGTCGAACACCTATCCGTGCCGGGACGGCAGCATCGTGATCGGCGGCAACAGCGATCCGATCTTCAAGCGGCTGATGAGTGCGATCGGCCGCGACGATCTCGCGAACGATCCTGGCCTCGCGCACAACGACGGCCGCGTGCCGCGCACGGAAGAGATCGACGGCGCGATCGCCGCGTGGCTCGCGACACGCTCGATCGACGAGGCGCTCGACGTGCTGAACGCCGCCGACGTGCCGGTGGGCCGCATCTACAGCGTGGCCGACATGTTCGCGGACCCGCAGTTCGTCGCGCGCCAGATGATCCAGCAGTTCCGCTGGCGCGGCGAGGTCGACGTCGCGCTGCCGGGCGTCACGCCGAAGTTCTCGCAGACGCCGGGCGGCACGCGCTGGCTCGGGCCCGAACTCGGCGAGCATACCGACGAGGTGCTGCGCTCGATCGGTTACGACGCGCAGCAGATCGAAACGTTGCGCGCGCAACATATCGTGTGAACGGTGCTGTGTTGTCCGCCACCGCTTGTCGATGACGACATGGCAACGCGTGCGTCGCCGCCGAACGAGCGCATCCGGTCGGCGGCGAGCTGCAAGCCGCCCTTGCCGTTCGCCGACGATTGCGCGAGATCGACCGTCCGGGGCTCGTCGTCACGCGACGCGCGTTTGCGCGATCGCCGGGCATCGGTTGCCGACGATCCGTGCATCCGGCAGCGAGACGCCTCCCGCGCTGCATCTCACCGCACCCGACGACGATCGATCGCTGCGAACGGGCGTTCGACGCGACGCGCGCGGCCAGCGGCGGCTGACCGGGCTGTCGTTCGCGTGCCATTCTTCCTCGGTTACAATCCGCGGATGCGAATACTACTCAGCAACGACGACGGCTACCTCGCGCCCGGTCTCGCCGCGCTGTACGAAGCGCTGCGACCGCTCGCCGAGGTCACGGTGGTGGCTCCCGAGCAGAACTGCAGCGCCGCATCGAACTCGCTCACGTTGTGGCGGCCGCTGTCCGTGCTGCGCTCGGCGAACGGCTTCTACTACGTGAACGGCACGCCGACCGACTCGGTCCACATCGCGCTGACCGGCCTGCTCGACGACAAGCCCGACCTCGTCGTGTCCGGCATCAACAACGGTCAGAACATGGGCGAGGACACGCTGTACTCCGGCACCGTCGCCGCGGCGACCGAGGGCATCATGTTCGGGCTGCCCGCGATCGCGTTCTCGCTCGTCGACAAGGACTGGGCGCATCTCGGCGACGCCGCGCGCGTCGCCGCGCGGATCGTCGCGCACTATCTCGACCATCCGCTGCCCGGCCGGCCGTTGCTGAACGTGAACATCCCGAACCTGCCGTACGACCAGATCGGCGAATGGCGCATCACGCGCCTCGGCAAGCGGCATCCGTCGCAGCCGGTGATCCGGCAGACCAACCCGCGCGGCGAGCCGATCTACTGGATCGGTCCGTCGGGCAGCGCCCGCGACGCGAGCGAAGGCACGGATTTCCATGCGGTGTCGCACGGCGAGGTGTCGATCACGCCGCTGCAACTCGATCTCACGCACACGCAGATGCTGCCCGCCGCACGCGAATGGGTGCGCGCAGGCGGCGACGCTTCATGACCGGCGAGCGTGTGAAGCGATTCCCGCTGGAACTCGCGGACCTCGTGCGCGAGCCGCGCCGGCGCGACGAACGGCCGGGCGATGCGCGCGCGTCGTCGTCGGGCACCGGCAAGACCGGCGCAACGCGGGTCGCGACGCAAGGGAAGCCTGCGACGAGCGGTGCTGCTTCGGCGCGGAAACCGGGAATGCCGGCGTCGTCGACGAACAACACGGGCCGCGCGCGGCCGTCAACCGGTGCGCGCAACGATGGCCGCGCGGGCGGCGTGCTTGCGGCGGCGGCGCGCAACGACATCGCGCCGGGAATTTCGCCGCGCAGCGCGGCGCCGTCGAGCGGCGCTCCGGGTGTTGCGCTGAACGGCGCGCTCGCGTTGACGTCCGAACGGGTGCGCGAGCGGATGGTCGAACGTCTGCGCGCGAACGGCATCGCCGACACGCGCGTGCTGCAGGCGCTCGCGACGGTGCCGCGTCACATGTTCGTCGATCCGGGGCTCGCGACTCAGGCGTACGAGGACGCGGCGCTGCCGATCGGCCATCACCAGACGATCTCGAAGCCGTCCGTGGTCGCGCGAATGCTGGAACTCGTGCTGGGTGGCCGCGATCTCGCGACGGTGCTGGAGATCGGCACCGGCTGCGGCTATCAGGCCGCAGTGCTGAGCCGGATCGCACGCGATGTGTATTCGATCGAACGCATCAAGCCGTTATACGAGCGCGCGAAGACGAACCTCCGTCCGCTGCGCATTCCCAACATCCGGCTGCACTACGGTGACGGCCGGCTTGGTCTGCCGCCGGCCGCGCCGTTCGATGCCATCGTGATCGCCGCCGCGGGTTTCGACGTGCCGCAGGCGCTGCTCGAACAGCTTGCGATCGGCGGACGGCTCGTCGCGCCCGTCGCGGCGGGGCAGGACGCGAGCGGCGAAGCGACCCAGGTGCTGACGCTCGTCGAGCGCACGGGGCCTGCGCAATGGCGGGAGTCGCGGCTTGATCGCGTTTTCTTTGTCCCCTTAAAATCCGGAGTGATTTGAAACCGATGAGTATGTTGCGCGCGATGCAAACAACCTGCCTGAACAACACCTTGGCCCGGCGCGGCACATGCGTCATCGCACTTTCGCTGCTCGCGGCGTGCGCCACGCGGCTCGATCAGGCGCCGGTGGTCGATCGCACGACCACGCTCGGCACGACGGCCGCACAACCGCCGGCACCGCTCGGTCCGCCGCCGCCCGGATACTACCGGGTCAAGCCCGGCGATACGCTGTACCGCATCGCGCTCGAGAACGGGCAGAACTATCGCGATATCGCCGCGTGGAACAACCTCGCGAATCCGAACGCGATCGAAGTCGATCAGCTGCTGCGTGTCGTGCCGCCTGGGGCGAACCCTGGTGCCTACACGCCTGGCGTGACGACCGCACCGGTGCCGGGCATCGGTGCACCGGTCGTCCAGGGTGCACCAGCGGCGCAGGGTGCACCGGGCGCACCGGCGCCGGGCGCGTCCGCTCCGGCGACGAGCGGCGTCGCAGCGATGCCGCCGATCTACGGTCCGTCGGGCAACGGTGCGACGAACGCACCGTCGTCGCCCGCACCGTCCGTCAACGACAATGTCCCGCAGGGCACCGGCAGCATCGCGCTCGCATGGCCGGTGCGTGGCCAGTTGCTGAACGGCTTCGACGATTCGAAGAACAAAGGCATCAATATTGGCGGTGCGCCCGGTGAACCGGTGAAAGCTGCAGCCGACGGTCGCGTGGTTTATGCCGGAAATGGGCTGCGCGGTTACGGCAATCTCATTATCATCAAGCATGACGCGACGTTTCTGACGGCGTATGCCCACAACCGTGCGCTGATGGTGAAGGAGGGCGACGCGGTCACCAAGGGCCAGAAAATCGCGGAAATGGGCAATACTGACTCCGATCGCGTGATGCTGCATTTCGAACTACGCCGTCAGGGCAAGCCCGTCGACCCACTGAAGTACTTGCCGCCGCAATAAAGCGAGCCGACCATGCCGAAATCGAAGCGCCGTCTGCAGCAACCCGAGTCTGACAGTCAAGCCGCGCCGGTTTCGGTGGATGATGGCGCGGCGTCGGGCGACGACGCGCTGTCCGACATCGACGGCGGCCGCGATTTCGACGAACAGGAGGCGGCCGGCGAAGAGTCGGCGTCGACGCGCGAAGGCAGCGCCGAACCGACGCCGGACGCCGACGACTTCCGCGCGCTGTTGCAGGCCGAATTGACGGCCGACACGATCCAGCATTATCTGAACCGGATCAGCGTGAAGCCGCTGCTCACCGTCGAGGAAGAGCAGCGTTATTCGCGCCTCGCAAAGGCGGGCGAGTTCGACGCGCGCCAGGTGATGATCGAGCGCAATCTGCGGCTCGTGGTCAGCATCGCGAAGGGCTATCTGAATCGCGGCGTGCCGCTGCTCGATCTGATCGAGGAGGGCAACCTCGGCCTGATGCACGCGATCGAGAAGTTCGATCCGGCGCGCGGCTTTCGCTTCTCCACGTATGCGACGTGGTGGATCCGCCAGAGCATCGAGCGCGCGATCATGAATCAGGCGCGCACGGTGCGTCTGCCGGTGCACGTGATTCGTGAGTTGAACCAGGTGCTGCGCGCGAAGCGCCATCTCGAGAAGAACTCGATGAATTCCGGCGCGGCCGCGGACCGCCGCGACGCGAGCATCGACGACATCGCGTATCTGACCGGCAAGACGACCGAGGAAGTCACCGACATCCTCGCGCTGAACGAGCACACCGCGTCGCTCGACGCGCCGCTCGATCTCGATCCGGCGAGCAGCCTGCTCGATCTGCTGTCCGACGACCAGAGCCAGTCGCCGGATGCGGAAGTGCAGCACCGCGAACTCGAGACGCTCACGCGCGCGTGGCTCGGCCGTCTGTCCGACAAGCACCGTCACGTGATCGAACGGCGCTTCGGCTTGAATCACATCGAACCGGCGACGCTCGAAGAACTCGCCGACGAAATGGGCCTCACGCGCGAGCGCGTGCGGCAAATCCAGCAGGAGGCGCTGGTGCGCCTCAAACGCTTCTTTGCTTCCAACGGCGTGCGCAAGGACGCCGTTCTGTAACCTTCCGATGAGTCCACCCGTACTGGTTTTCGACATCGAGACGATTCCCGATGTCGACGGCATTCGCCGCCTCGACGATCTGCCCGCCACGCTCTCCGACGCCGAGGTCGCCGAACATGCGTTCGCCGCGCGGCGCGAAAAGACCGGCGGCGATTTTCTTCCGCACCACCTGCAGCGCGTGGCCGCCATTTCGTGCGTGTTTCGCGACAGCAGCGGCTTTCGCGTGCGCTCGCTCGGCACGCCGGAAGACGGCGAGGCGGCGCTGATCCAGTCGTTCTTCCGCACGATCGAAAAGTACACGCCGCAGCTGGTGTCGTGGAACGGCGGAGGCTTCGATCTGCCGGTGCTGCACTATCGCGCGCTCGTGCACGGCATTCGTGCATCGCGCTACTGGGACCTCGGCGAAGACGACCGCGATTTCAAGTGGAATAACTACATCAGCCGTTATCACTCGCGGCACACGGACCTGATGGACGTGCTCGCGATGTATCAGGCGCGCGCGAATGCGCCGCTCGACGCGCTCGCGAAGCTCTGCGGCTTTCCCGGCAAGCTCGGGATGGATGGCGGCCAGGTGTGGAGCGCGTTCCGCGAAGGGCGCATCGAGGAGATTCGCAACTACTGCGAGACCGACGTCGTCAACACGTATCTGCTGTACTGCCGTTTTCAGCTGATGCGAGGCGGCTTTTCCGCCGACGAATACGCGGACGAAATCGCCTTCGTCAAACAGTCGCTGTCGATGGAGCCCGCACCGCACTGGGCCGAGTATCTGGCGGCGTTCTCCGCATGAGCGCCGCGGGCGTGTTCGATCATGCGCGTCCGGTCACGCGAGTTCGAGAATGATCGGCTGGTGGTCGGACGCCTGCGTGGCGCCGTCGATCTCGCATGATCTGAGCCGGCCGCGCAGATCGTCAGTGACGAATACGAAGTCGCAGGTGAGCGGCCCCGAACTCCACTGCTTCTTGTCGTAGACGCCCGCCGTCGGCGGCGGCGTCGCGCCCGGATGCAGCGTCGTCCATGCGTCGATGAACGACGGGCCTTGTGCGAGCGGCGCGAGCATCTGCGCGTACGTATCCTCGCCGTACGCGCTGTTGAAGTCGCCGCAGACAATCGCGCTGACGGGCCGCACGGTCGGCGCGAACGGACCTTCAGCGTTTTCGGCGGGCGCGGGGCGCATCGCGTGCGCGAGCGCTTCCTGCTGGATCCGGTGCAACTCGCCCACTTGCGCAAGACGCTGCGCAAGCGAGTAGAACTCCAGATGCGTGACGAGCACGCGCAGCGCGCCGCCGGGCGCGTCGAGCACCGCTTCGAGCGCGACGCGCTGCATCGACGGCGCGGCAGGATCGGCGGGCCACGGCAGCGTGTGCCGGACGACCTGACCGAGCGGCAGACGCGTCGCGAGCGCGTTGCCGAACTGACGTCGCGGCGCGCGGGCGTCGGCGTGCCCATCGTGGCGATCGAGCGCCGGCAGGTCGGCGCCGATCGCTTCGATCACCGTGAAACCGGGCAGCAGCGCGGACAGTTCGGCGAACTGATCGTCGCCCGGATGGCCGGGCAGCACGCCGAATCCCCGCGTGACTTCCTGCATGCACAGCACGTCGAAATCGGCGAGCCGCTGAGCTTCGCGCACCGTATGCGCGAGATCGACGTGACCCGCCGCGTCGCGGCCCCACTGGACGTTCCAGCTCACGAGTTTCATCGCATCGCCTCCCGAACGGATCGCGCTTCCGAGCGCGCGGGCGTCGCCGCCCACATCGTCTACAATCTCGCCTTCCCCCGAAATTCCCATTGTCTGTCAGGAAACCGCTGGTGTCCCAAGCTGCCCCCGAACCTCATTCCGAACCTGCCGCGAGCGAAGCCGGCAAGCGCAGCAAACGCGACAAGCGTCGCGAAAAGCGTGCCGAGGCCGAAGCCGTTCAAGCCCCGATTGAAATCGATTCGCTCGACATGGAAGCGCGCGGCGTCGGCCGCACGGTCACGGAGACGGGCGAGCCCGGCAAGGTGATCTTCGTGGAAGGCGCGCTGCCCGGCGAACGCGTCACGTATTCGAGCTATCGCAGGAAGCCGAGCTTCGAGCAGGCGCAGGTCGTCGACGTGCTGCGCGAGAGCGTGATCCGCACGACGCCGCGCTGCCCGTTCTTCGGCACCTGCGGCGGCTGCTCGATGCAGCACCTCGACGTGCGTGCACAGATCGCGGTGAAGCAACGCGTGCTCGAGGACAACCTCGCGCATCTCGCCAAGGTCCGCGCGGAAACGGTGTTCCGGCCGATCCACGGGCCGTCGTGGGGCTATCGCTACCGCGCGCGCCTGACGGTGCGCAACGTGCCGAAGAAGGGCGGCGTGCTGGTCGGCTTTCACGAGCGCAAGAGCAGCTACGTCGCCGACATGACGAGCTGCGAGGTGCTGCCGCCGCACGTATCGGCGATGCTCGTGCCGCTGCGGCAACTGGTGGAGGGGCTGTCGATACGGGATCGGATGCCGCAAATCGAACTCGCGGTCGGCTCGTCGGTGACCGCGCTCGTGCTGCGGATCCTCGAACCGCTGAACGCCGCCGACGAGGCGCTGCTGCGCACGTTCGCGGACGAGCACAACGTGCAGTTCTGGCTGCAGCCGAAGGGGCCGGATACGGTTTTTCCGTTTTATCCGCTCGATGCGCAGCTCGACTACACGCTGCCGGAATTCGACATCCGGATGCCGTTCAAGCCGACCGACTTCACGCAGGTCAATCATCAGATCAATCGCGTGCTGGTGGGGCGCGCGCTGCGGCTGCTCGCACCGGAGAAGGGCGATCGCGTGCTCGACCTGTTCTGCGGGATCGGCAACTTCACGCTGCCGCTCGCGCGGCTTGCGCGCGAAGTGGTCGGCATCGAAGGCAGCGACACGCTGACGAGCCGCGCGCTCGAAAACGCGAAGGCGAACGGCGTCGACGGGCATACGTCGTTTGCGTGCCGGAACCTGTTCGAAGTGACTGCCGACGACCTGCGCTCGCTCGGCGCGTTCGACAAGTTCCTCGTCGATCCGCCGCGCGAAGGGGCGCTCGCGGTGTCGAAGGCGCTCGCCGACATCGCACAGAGCGGCGACGGTCCGCTGCCCGCGCGGATCGTCTATGTGTCGTGCAACCCGGCGACGCTCGCCCGCGACGCGGGCCTGCTCGTGCACGAAGCCGGCTACCGGCTGAAGGGCGCGGGCGTCGTGAACATGTTCCCGCATACGTCGCACGTCGAATCGATCGCGTTGTTCGAGCGCGATTGAGCACCGTCGAGCGGCGCGCGGGCATAAAAAAACGCTACGGCATGCCGTAGCGTTTTTTATTGCCTCGACGGCGCGCTCACGCGGCGCCGGCGAGAATCACCAGATCTGCCACCACGGCTTGTTGTCCTTCGCGTTCGGGCGAGCGTGCCCGGTGATGTACGGGCTGTCCGGGAACGTCGCAGCGAGCACGCGGCGCGTGTCGTCCGCCATCGGCTGCTGGTCGAGCTGCTGGTACGACAGCATCATGATGTGCAGCGCGTCTTCGATCGCCGGCGCGTTCTTGTATTGCTCGATCGCGAGCTGCGCACGGTTGATCGCGGCGACGTACGCGCCACGCCGGTAGTAATAGTCGGCCGCATGCACCTCGTGCGACGCGAGCGCGTTCACGATGTAGCGCATCCGCTGTGCGGCGTCGGGCGCGTACTTGCTGTTCGGATACTTGTCGACGACCATCTTGAACGCGTCATACGACTGGCGCAGCGATTGCGGATCGCGCTCGCTCATGTCCTGGCCCGAGAAGCGGCCGAACAGACCGAGGTCGTCGTTGAAGTGGATCAGTCCCTTCAGGTAGTACGCGTACGCGACGTCCGGATGGTCCGGATGCAGCTTGATGAAGCGGCTGATCGCCTGGTCGGCCGCATCGTTTTCGTTGTCCTTCCAGTTGCAGTACGCGACGTTGATCTGCGCCTGCTGCGCGAAGTGGCCGAACGGGTCGCGGCCTTGCAGCGCTTCGAAGTACTTCGCGCACTTGCCCCAGTCCTTGCTGGAAAGCGCGTCCTGGGCCTCCGTATATAATTTGTTGTTCGACCACGCGGCCGTTTCGTCGGTCTTCTCCGGGAGACCGTGGCACGCCGCCACGACAGCGAGTGCAGAACCGCATGCGGCGAGGCGAACGACGCCACCGATCCTGCCGATGATGCCGCGCGTGCCGGCGAACCGGCCGATCGTTGCGCCGCGCGTGGCGTTTGTGGCCACTGCGCAGGCCGTCGCGCGGGCCACTGCCAATTGGGCCAGTTTCGTAATCGTGTTCAAGGCTCGCATTTTCTAGTCCAGCTTCAGGTCCAAGGTGACCCAGACTCAATGACCCGTTCAGTTCTTCCGGGGGCCGGCGCCGCCGGCGCCCAAAACAGCAACAGAGATTATAGCCTGGCCGATCCGCGCGACGACGCACCGGCAGGCGACGCATTCGAAGACGATCTGGCCGACGAAGCGTTCGCCGCGCCGCCGTCCGCGCGCTCGCGCGCGAGCGCCGACGAGGCGCCGCGCCGCGCGCAGGTACCCGACGATCTCGCCGGCGAACGGCTCGACAAGGTGCTGGCAAGGGTATTTCCGGAGTTCTCGCGCAGCCGTCTGCAGGGCTGGATCGAGGCAGGGCGCGTGCAGGTCGACGGCGCGAGCGCGAAGGTCCGTCAGCCGGTGCCGCTCGGCGCGACGATCGAACTCGTGCCCGATCTGCTGCCCGAGCAGCTCGCTTTCACGCCGGAGCCGGTGCCGCTCGACATCGTGTACGAAGACGAGACGCTCGTCGTCGTCAACAAGCCCGCGGGGCTCGTCGTGCATCCCGCCGCCGGCAACTGGAGCGGGACCGTGCTCAACGGATTGCTGCATCGCTATGGCGAGGCCGCTGCCGGACTGCCGCGCGCGGGCATCGTGCACCGGCTCGACAAGGAGACGTCGGGGCTGATGGTCGTCGCCCGCACGCTCGAAGCGCAGACCGATCTCGTGCGGCAGTTGCAGGCGCGTACCGTGAAGCGCCGCTATCTCGCGCTCGTGTGGGGAATGATGCCCGACGAAGGAACCATCGACGCCCCGATCGGCCGCGACCCGCGCGAGCGCACGCGGATGGCGGTGGTCGCGGGCGCGTCGGGGAAGCCCGCGCGCACGCATTTCCGGCGCGTCGAGTCGACTGCGTGGCACGGACAACCGGTGAGCGCGATCCACTGCGACCTCGAAACGGGCCGCACCCATCAGATCCGCGTGCACTGCGCACATATCGGGCATCCGCTGCTTGGCGATCCGGTGTACGGCCGCGCGCGCGGCAAGCGCTCGATCGCTGCGCTGCCCGGCGATTTCGCGCGCCAGGCGCTGCACGCGTGGCGGCTCGGGCTGATCCATCCGCGCACCGGCCGCGCGATGCAGTGGCGCGCGGACGCGCCGGACGACCTCGCGGAACTGATCGCCGCGCTCGGCTTCGGCAGCGAAGAGGCGGACTACGCGTTCGACGACGATGATGAAGCGCTGTACGACGACTACGACTACGACGCCGGCGATGAAGCCGACGACAACCACGACGACGCTTGAGGACCCCCGCATGCTGACGACGCCCGAACTGACGCCCGCCGATCTCGTGCATCCTGACTGGCCCGCGCCGCCGCGCGTGCGCGCGATCGTGACGACGCGCGACGGCGGCGTGAGCGCGCCGCCGTTCGGTCGCTGGCAGCCGGGGCCGGACGGAGGCGGCATCGATCTGCCGGGCGGGCTGAACCTCGGCCGCCTGTGCGGCGACGACGCCGCGCACGTCGACGAAAACCGCCGGCGGCTGCTCGCGTTCGCGGGCGTGCCGGCCGCGTGGCTGCATCAGGTTCACGGCGCCGATGTCGTCGACGCGCAGCACGCGTTCGACGTCGTGCGCGACGGCGGGGCACCGCTGCGCGCGGACGCGAGCGTGACCGACCGCGCGGGCCTCGCGTGCGTCGTGATGATCGCCGACTGCATGCCGGTGCTGCTCTGCGACGCCGCGGGCCGCGCGGTCGGCGCGGCGCATGCGGGGTGGCGCGGGCTTGCATCGGGCGTCATCGAGAGGACGGCGCAGCGTGTTGCCGAACTGGCCGGCGTCTGCACGGGCGAGCTGCACGCGTATCTCGGCCCGTCGATCGGGCCGACGACATTCGAAGTGGGCGAGGATGTCCGCGACGCGTTTCTTGACGACCCGACAGCGGCGGACGACGCGCGACGCGAAGCGATCGCGTCCGCGTTTGTCGCGCGCGCCGGCGCGCCGGGGAAATACCTCGCGGACCTGCCGGCGCTCGCGCGAGTGCGCCTTGCGTCGATCGGCGTGCGAAGCATCGCGGGCGGCGATCTGTGCACCGTCACGCAGCGCGAGCGGTTTTACTCGTATCGGCGCGACCGCGAAACGGGCCGGATGGCGGCCCTCATCTGGCTCGTCCCGTGACGACGAAAACGCTCGTTTACGCGGGCGTTTTGCTGCATTGCACACAGCGAATGCAGCCGCCGCCGGGCGGCGCTGCGCTGCTGATCTGCGCAGCATGCACAGACCGCGTAACCGTCTGACGCAATGCGGACTTACGGCGGTCGCGTCAAGCAGTTAAATAACACAGCGATATTGAAAGGGGTATTACATCGGGAAAACGATAATTAAAAAAATATCGCGCTGCGGCAAAATCGGGAGCAAGCATTGACATGCCTCGTAGCAGGGAGCAAGAATGGTCCCTCACCTAAAGGACAGGGCGTGACGGAGCGGCGAGCGGACACGCCCGCCTCGCTCGCGACCTGGCTCTCAACCAGTCCCTTCGGGACACATCGGTCAAAGCAGGCATGACGGCATCTGAACGTTCCACGACTTCCTCGCGCGCAGGCGCTTCGGCGAACGGTGCGCAGCCTTTTACTCTCGATGCCGACGGAATGCAGCAAATGCTGAACGCGTGGACGAACGCCTGGCATTCGGCGATCGACGCGGCGCAGCACGCGCAGCAACAGGCTCAACAGACAGCACAACAGCAAGCCGCGCAGCCGAATGGAAACACGTGGCCCTGGTGGCCGGCCGCCGCGAACGGTTCCGCGCCGGGCTTCGGCGCGGCCGGCTTCGGCGTGCCCAACTTCGGCGTGCCCAACTTCGGCGTGCCTGGCTTCGGCGCCGGTGCTTTCAGTACGCCCGGTTTCGGCACGGCCGGCTTCGGCGCCCCCGGCTTCGGCGCCCCCGGCGCTTTCCGCCTGCCGACGGCAGCCATCGAGCCTTCGCGGCTACAGCAACTGCAGCAGCAATATTCGCGCGACGCGATGGCCTTGCTTCAGCAGGCCGCCGACACGACGCCGAAGCCCCCCGAACTGAAAGACCGTCGCTTCAGCTCCGACGCGTGGAAGGCGACGCCGGTCTACGCGTTCACGGCCGCGTGGTATCTGCTGAACGCGCGCTATCTGCAGGAACTCGTCGACGCGATCGACACCGACCCGAAAACGCGCGAGCGCATCCGCTTCGCGGTCCAGCAGTGGACGGCCGCCGCGTCGCCGAGCAACTTCCTCGCGCTCAATCCGGACGCGCAGCACATGCTGCTGGAAACGCACGGCGAGAGCCTGCGTCAGGGCGTGATGAACCTGCTCGCCGACATGCAGCGCGGCAAGATCTCCCAGACCGACGAATCGCGTTTCGTCGTCGGACGCAATCTCGCGACGACCGAAGGCGCGGTCGTGTTCGAGAACGAACTGTTCCAGCTGATCCAGTACAAGCCGCGCACGGCGACGGTGCGCGAGCGTCCGCTGTTGATCGTGCCGCCGTGCATCAACAAGTTCTACATCCTCGATCTGCAGCCGGAGAATTCGCTCGTCGCGTACGCGCTCGAAACGGGCCAGCAGGTGTTCATGGTGTCGTGGCGCAATGCGGATGCATCGATCGCCGGCAAAACCTGGGACGACTACACCGAAGAAGGCGTGCTCGCCGCGATCGACACGGTGCGTGCGATCAGCGGACGCGAGCAGGTGAATACGCTCGGCTTCTGCGTCGGCGGCACGCTGCTCGCGACCGCGCTCGCCGTGGCGGCGGCGCGCGGCGAGCATCCGGCCGCGTCGATGACGCTGCTCACCGCGATGCTCGACTTCTGCGATACCGGCGTGCTCGACGTATTCGTCGACGAGGCCCACGTGCAGATGCGCGAGCAGACCATCGGCGGCAAGAACGGCATGCCGCCGGGCCTGCTGCGCGGCGTCGATCTTGCAAATACTTTCTCGTTTCTGCGTCCTAACGAACTTGTCTGGAATTACGTCGTCGATAATTATCTGAAGGGACGCACGCCGGCGCCGTTCGACCTGCTGTACTGGAACAGCGATTCGACGAGTCTGCCGGGCCCGATGTACGCGTGGTACCTGCGCAATACGTACCTCGAGAACAAGCTGCGCGAGCCCGGCGCGCTGACCGTCTGCGGCGAGCAGGTGGACCTGTCGCGGATCGACGTGCCGACGTTCATCTACGGCTCGCGCGAGGACCATATCGTGCCGTGGCGCACCGCGTATGCGTCGGTGCCGCTGTTGTCCGGGCCGCTGAAGTTCGTGCTCGGTGCGTCGGGTCACATTGCGGGCGTGATCAATCCGCCGGCGAAGAACAAACGCAGCTATTGGAGCATCGAGGCCGACGCGAAGCATCTCCCGGAAGATGCCGACACATGGCTTTCGCAGGCCGGGGAGAAGCCGGGCAGCTGGTGGCCGGCGTGGGCCGAGTGGCTCGAACCCTACGCGGGCCGCAAGGTGAAGCCGCGGGCGGGTTTCGGTTCGGCGGAGTTTCCCGAAATCGAGGCGGCGCCGGGCCGTTACGTGCAGCAGCGCGACTGACATCGGCCGCGCGCAGGACGCAACGGGATGTTTAACTTGCCGGGCGAGCGTCGCGACGCGACGCAGCAAGCCCTGAGGAACTGAAGATGACTGACATTGTGATCGTATCGGCCGCGCGTACCGCTGTTGGGAAATTCGGCGGCACGCTGGCCAGGACGCCCGCGCCCGAACTCGGCTCGATCGTCATCCGCGCGGCGCTGGAACGCGCCGGACTCAAACCCGAGCAGGTGAGCGAAGTGATTCTCGGGCAGGTACTGACGGCCGGCTCCGGGCAGAACGTTGCCCGCCAGGCTGCGATCAAGGCGGGGCTGCCGTCGGCGGTGCC
>Ga0310811_10000144_pt1 | contig 104866 bp, 84 predicted proteins | sample YCmetagenome_FD_207642 | JGI IMG/M metagenome (GOLD analysis project Ga0310811, IMG submission 207642) | Soil microbial communities from experimental microcosm in Duke University, North Carolina, United States - YC | ecosystem: Engineered > Artificial ecosystem > Soil microcosm > Unclassified ... | reverse complement strand
CCACGCAACTTGGCTTCGCCTCCGGCGTGCTGTTCCTGTTCTACGCCGCCTCGCAGCCGCTCGGCGGCATGATCGCCGACCGTGGCTACGGTAAGCCGATGGTGGCGACGCTGATGATCCTCTGGGGTCTTTCCGAAGTGGCGCAGGGGTTCATTCAAACCCCGGCGGAGCTCATCATCGTGCGCTGCCTGCTCGGCCTGTTTGAAGGCGGGCTGATGGTCACGTTCCTGCTGATCGTGTGCAACTGGTTCACGGTGCGCGAGCGCGGCCGCGCCAACGGGCTCTGGTTCCTCTCTTTTCCCGTGGCGGCGATGGTGAGCGGGCCGATTGCCGGCTATATCCTGCATCTTTCCTCCTGGCGGATTCTGTTCATCGCCGAAGGCATCTTGCCGATCATCTGGTCGCTGGTCTGGATCTGGGGCGTCGCCGCGACGCCGCGTGAGGCGAAATGGCTCACCGAGGGCGAGCGGCGCGACCTGCAGGCCAAACTCGAGGCGGACCGAAAGGAAAATGCACCGCATCTGGACGAGGCGGCGCCGCGTTTGTGGCAGCAGATGTTCCGCGTGCCGGTGCTGATCTACACGCTGGCGCTGTTCCTGTGGAATTTCAGCTTTGTCGGGTTCATCATCTGGCTGCCCAGCATCCTGCACCAGGATAAGAGCCTGAGCGCGGTCACGGTCGGCTGGCTGGCCTCCTTGCCCTTCCTGGTGGCGGTGTTCGTCATGCTGTTCCTGGCCTGGGGCTCGGACAAATTCCACAGCCGCCGCCTGTTCGCCGCGGTGCCGATCGGCTTGTCCGGCGTGGTCTTCGTCATCGCCGCGCATTCCTATGCCGGCAACAGCCTGGCCGCCAATCTCGGCCTGCTGATCGTCGCCGGTTCCTTGCTCTACGGGGCACAGCCGATGATCTATGCGATTCCCGGCGATCTGGTTCCCACCCGCGTGGTCGCTACGGTCATCGGCATCGCCAATGGCATCGGCGTGGTCGGGGATTTCCTCGGCCCTTACGTGCTCGGCTTCGTGCGCCAGGCCACGGGGGATTTTGCCTCGGGCCTGTTCCTGCTCGGCGCCGCGTTGGTGGTTTCCGGCCTGCTGCTGGTGCTGGTGCGCGACCGCGCCCAGACCGCCGCGCTGCCGGAGGCAAAGCTTGTGACGGCCAACTAGGAAGGCAGAAAGTGGCCGCTTTTTGAAAAAAGCGGCACCAAAAACTTCTTTTATGCTGGGCGGAGGGGCTGAAGGTTCCGGCGGTGCGTAGCACCGTTGGAATAGCCCCGGAGGGCGTGGGCGTTGTTACTGACAAAGCCCACGGCCCAGCCATTTCGGCTTCTTCGGCTTCCCCATTGACCGGACTAACGCGGTCCTGTATCTCACGAAGGCATAATGATGCGAATAATTCTTATTTGCATCTAAGGTGAGGTATGGGAAGGAGTGGCGGGAGATGGCAGGTAGTCGTCCTGGACGCGTTTGGTTCGGTGCTTCGGTGGCGGTCGCCGCCTCATGGTTCGCCTTCGGGCCGCGTCCCGCGGCGGCGGACTCGATCACGCTCTACAGCGCGCAGCACGAACAGGTCGTCGACATGCTGACGGCGCAATTCACCAAGGAAACCGGCATTGCCGTGCGCGTGCATGAGGGGGAAGGGCCGGAGCTTGCAAGCCAGTTGCTCGCCGAAGGTTCGCATTCGCCGGCCGACGTGTTTTTCACCGAGAATTCGCCCGAGCTCGTGCTGCTCGATGAGCACAAGCTGCTGGCGCCGGTCGCCCCCGCCACGCTCGCCCGCGTGCCGGCTTCCGACAGCGCGCCGGACGGGCACTGGATCGGCCTGCTCGCCCGTGAAAACGTGCTGGCCTACAATACGAATTTGATCAGCGCCGGGGCGCTGCCCGCCTCGCTGCTGGACCTCGCGCAGCCTGCCTGGAAGGGCAAAATCGCGATCGCGCCGGCGGATGCGGATTTCCTGCCGCTGGTGAGCGCGGTGGTCAGGCTGAAGGGCAAGGCGGCCGCGCTCGCCTGGCTGCAGGGGCTGAAGGCGAATGCCGCGATCTATGATGATGACGAGGGCGTGGTGGCCGCGGTGAATCGCGGCTCGGTGCCGGCCGGCGTGATCAATTCCTATTACTGGGAACGGCTCACGACCGAGCTTGGCCCCAACGGCACCCATAGCGCCGTGTATCATTTCGGCAATCACGATGTCGGCGCGCTGGTGAACGTCTCGGGCGCCGCCGTGCTGAAATCGTCCAAAAACCCCGAAGGCGCCCAGAAATTCCTGGCCTTCCTGGCGACCGGCGAGGCCCAGACCATGCTGGCGCAATCCAGCGTCGATTTCGAATATCCCCTGGTGCCGGGGATCGCGGCGAACTCCGCGCTGAAGCCGCTGGACCAGCTTTCGCCGCCCGCCATCGGCCCGGCCGCGCTCGGCGACGATCATGAGGCCGCCATGCTGCTGCGCGAGGCAGGATTGATCTGATGTCGCAGGCCGCCGCCCCCCATGGAGATCTGAAGCCATCGCGCCGCTTCCCCGCGATGCAAGGCCTCCTGGTCGCGGCGGCGTGCGTGGCCCCGCTGCTCGTCCTGCTGCCGATCGGCGCGACACTGGCCCAGGCGACGGCGGAAGGCATCGGACCCTTCCTGCGCGAACTGGCGCGGCCGCTCGTGGGGGCGCTGCTCGGCAACACCGCCGGGCTGATCGAATCGACCATGGCAAGCTGCGCGCTTCTCGGCGTCGGCGTCGCCTGGCTCGTCGAACGGACGGACCTGCCCGGGCGCCGGGTTTTCGCGGCCCTCGCGGCCTGCCCGCTCGCGGTGCCGCCGTTCGTGACGAGCTATGCCTGGCTCTCGATGAGCCCGCATTTCGAGGGTTTTGGCGGCGCGCTGCTGGTGGTCGCCTCGGCCTATTTCCCGCTGGTCTATCTGCCGGTCGCGGCCTCACTGCGCGGCATGGATCCGGCGTTGGAGGAAAGCGCGCGCACGCTCGGCCTCTCCCCCTTTGCCTGTTTTCGCCGCGTGGTGCTGCCGCAATTGCGCCCGGCCCTGATGGGCGGCCTGCTGCTGGTGGCGCTCAACACGCTCACCGAGTTCGGCGCCTTCGCGCTGCTGCGTTTCCGCACCTTCACCACGGAAATCTACGCGGCGTACCGGACCGGATTTTCCGGCCCCGAGACGGCCTCCCTCGGCCTCGTCCTGCTCGTGCTCTGCCTCGCCTGCCTCGCCGCGGATTTCATCCTGCGCGGGCGGCGGCATTATGCCCGCATCGGGCGCGGCACGAAGCGCGCAGCACTCCGCTACGAGCTGGGCCGTGCGAAGCCATTTTGTGTGGCGTTGCTCGTCGGCTTGAACGCGGCCACGCTCGGCGTGCCGCTCGGCATGATCCTGTATTGGCTGACGCAACGCGGCTCTGCGGCGATCACGCCGGCCGAGGTCGCGCCGGCCCGGATCATCGACGCCACGCTGAACTCGGTCGGGCTCGGAATCGCCGGGACGGCGCTGACCATGCTGCTCGCGCTGCCGCTGGCCACGCTCGCCACGCGCCATCGCGGCTGGCTCACGGCCGGCCTGGAGCGGGTCGGCTTTCTTGCCCAGGGCCTGCCGGGCATCGTCCTCGCGCTCGCCCTCGTGTCGGTGGTGATCGGGACCGTGCCGATCCTTTATCAAAGCTACGCGCTGCTGCTGGTGGCCTATGCGATCCTGTTCGTCCCGCTCGCGCTGGTCGGCATCCGGAGCGCCCTGGTGCAGGCGGAGCAGCGGCTGGAGGAGGCGGGGCGCAGCCTGGGCCTCACCCGGTTCGCGGTGCTGCGGCGGATCACCTGGCCGCTCGCCGCCCCCGGCCTCGGCGCCGCCGCGGCGCTCGTCTTCATCGCGATTGCCACCGAGCTCACCAGCACGCTGCTGCTCGCGCCGATAGGCACCGACACGCTGGCGACCGAACTCTGGGCCAACGGGTCGACCCTGGCCTTCGCGGCGGCGGCCCCCTATGCCGCGATCATGACGCTGATTTCGATGGCCGCCAGTTGGCTGTTCGTGCAGCGCTTCGGCGCCGCGCCGCTGCTGGCGCGGCAGGAAGGGTGAGATGGCAACGCTGCAGATCGAAAACCTGTGCAAATCCTTTCGCGATGTCCCCGTTCTCGAGGGGGTCGATCTCGACGTCGCCGCCGGCAGCCTCGTCGCCGTCCTTGGCGCGTCGGGCAGCGGCAAAACGACCTTGCTGCGCCTGATCGCGGGATTCGAGCGGCTGGATCGCGGCCGCATCGCGATCGGCGGCCAGGTTGTTGCGGCGCCCGGCCTGCATGTGGCGCCTGAGCGCCGTGGCGTCGGCTATGTGATGCAGGAAGGCGCGCTGTTCCCGCATCTGTCGGTCGCGGACAATATCCTGTTCGGCGTCGCGTCCAAGGCGCAGCGCAGCGCCGGGCGCGTGGCGGCCTTGCTCGACCTCGTCGGGTTGCCGCAGCGCTACGCGCAATTTCAGCCGCACCTTCTTTCCGGTGGCGAGCAGCAGCGCGTCGCCCTCGCGCGGGCCCTGGCGCCCGAGCCGAAGCTGGTTCTGCTCGACGAACCGTTTTCGGCGCTCGACGCCGCGCTGCGCGGCGACACGCGCCGCGCCGTGGCCGAGGCGCTGCGCGCGGTCGGCGCGACAGGAATTCTCGTCACGCACGACCAGAGCGAGGCGCTGTCGATGGGCAGCAAGGTCGCGGTGTTGCGGCGCGGCCGGCTCGTTCAGGTGGCGACGCCGATGGAGCTTTACCGCCGCCCGGTCGATGCCGAGCTCGCGCGCTTCATCGGCGAGGCGGTTCTGGTTCCCGGCACCGCCGCTGGCCATGTCGCGCGCTGCGGGCTCGGCGCGCTCCCCATCGGCGCCGGCCCGGGCGAGGGGCCGGTCGAAATCATGGTGCGGCCCGAGCAGATCCGGCTGTTGCCGCCGGACACCGAAGGCTGCGCGCGCGGCGAGGTGCTGGGCGTGACCTTCTACGGCCACGACGCGGTGGCGGAAATCGCGCTCGCCGGCGCGGCGGACACGACGATCTCCGCGCGGCTGTTCAGCAACGATTTGCCGGCACCGGGCGAGGCCATCGGTGTCGCCGTGCAAGGCGCGGTGGTTGCCTACCCGCTGCCGGGGGAATGCGCCGCGCCGGCTCCGGCGCAGGACGAAATTCCGGGAGTGGAAAATATTTTGCCACGCGAATGCGCCTGACATGCATTTGCGGATTGATAAGGAGACGCATGGGATGCGGTGTGGCTATGACGGGAAGGACGGCGTGAACATGTCCGTGTGCGCGCGATGACGTCGCGGCGCGGTTTTCTCGGGGGGGCCGGCGTCGCCGCGGGAGCGATCGCCGCGCTCGGCGCGCCTTCCATGGCGCACGCCAATGCGGAACCGTTTTTCGCGCCGCATCAGGGCGGGATCGCGACGCCGCACGCGCAACAGACCAACATCTATTTCGCGGTGTTCGATCTCGCGACCGACCGGCGTGACGATGTGATCGGCATGATGCGGGCCTGGACCGCGGCTGCGGCCCGGCTGCAGGCCGGCTTGCCGGTGGAGCGGCTCGACGACGACCCCGCGGTGCCGGCGCCCGATAGCGGCGATGCGGTCGGGCTCGATCCGGCACGGCTGACATTGACCTTCGGCTTCGGCCCGGACCTCTTCACCTATCAGGGCAAGGACCGTTACGGCCTGGCGGCGCGCCGCCCGGCCGCCCTGGTCGATTTGCCGATCTTCCCCGGCGACCAGCTCGAGGCGGAAAAGACCGGCGGCGCGATCATGGTTCAGGCCTGCGCCGACGACCCGCAAGTGGCCTTCCATGCCGTGCGCCAGCTCGCCCGAATCGCCGGCAACACCGTCTCGCTCAAATGGACCCAGACCGGCTATTGCGCGGCGCCCGTGAACGGGGGCACGCCGCGCAACCTGATGGGATTCAAGGACGGGACGATGAACCCGAAGGTCGCCGATCCGAAGGCGATGGCGGCCGTTGTGTGGGTCGGCCCCGAAGGGCCGGCCTGGATGCAGGGCGGCAGTTATATGGTGGCGCGGCGCATCCGTATCGCGCTGCAGCACTGGGACCAGGTGCGGCTCGGCTTCCAGGAGCAGGTGTTCGGCCGGCACAAATATTCCGGCGCGCCGCTCGGCCAGAAGGACGAGTTCGCGCCGCTCGACCTCGACGCCACCGATGCCGACGGCAACCCGGTCATTCCCGCCAATGCCCATGCGCGGCTCGGCGCGCCGGCCGTGAATGGTGGCGCCCAGATCCTGCGCCGCGCCTACTCCTATAGCGACGGCGCCAGCTTCGTCGCCGAGCGCTGGCCTCCCTGGAAGCAGGCCATGGAATATGATGCCGGGCTGCTGTTCATCTGTTACCAGAAAGATCCCCGCACCGGCTTCATCCGGATCTTCGAGCCGATGTCCAGGATCGATGCGCTCAACCAGTTTACGACGTCCGTCGGGAGCGGCATTTTCGCCTGCCCGCCGGGGGCGGCGAAGGGCGGGTATATCGGCCGGGCATTGTTCGAGGCGTGAGGCAAGAAAAGCGAAAGCAAGGGCTACTTTTTGTGAACAAAAAGTAGCAAAAAAACTTTGATTTATGCTGGGCCATGGGCGTTATCGCCGACAACGCCCATGGCCCAGTGTAAACAAAAGTTTTTGGTGCCGCTTTTTTCAAAAAGCGGCTTCTTCCTGCCAGGGCAACGCGCATGCACGAACATGAGACCCCCAATTTCGGACTGCGCAGGTTCGCGAGCCGGACGAGCCTTGTGGTGGCCGTGACGCTCGTCGCCTTGAAGCTCGCTGCCTGGGTGGTGACCGGGTCTGTGGTCCTCCTGACGTCGGCGGTCGATGCGCTGGTGGATACCGGGGCCAGTTTCGTGACCTATTTCGGTGTCCGCTACGCGGAGCGGCCGCCCGATCGCGATCATCGTTTCGGCCACGGGAAAGGCGAAGCGGTGGCGGGGTTCACCCAGGCGGTGTTTCTGGCGGGCGCGGCCTTGACCCTGGTTTTCCAGTCCGTCGATCGCCTCATTTCTCCTGAATTGATCACGTCCATCGATCTCGGCCTGTGGGTCATCGTCGTCAGCCTGATCGCGGCGGCCGGCCTGGTGGTGATGCAGACCTGGGTGGTCAGGCGCACCGGCTCCACGGCGATCGCCGCCGATCGCGCCCATTACCTCACGGATGTCGCGGTGAACGGCGCGGCGCTTTTCGCGTTGGGCGTGACGAAGCTGACCGGCTGGACGCGCGCGGACCCGGCGTTCGCGCTGGCGATTTCCGTCTACATGATCTGGAACGCCTATGGGATTTCGCAGCAGGTCTTGACCCAGCTGCTGGACCGGGAATTGCCGGTGCCGGACCGGCAACGCATCCGGGCCGCCGTGCTGGGCTGCGCCGGCGTGCGGGACGTTCACGATCTGCGGACGCGCTATGCCGGGGACCGGACCTTTGTGGAGTTCCACCTGGAAGTCGACGGCGACCTGACCGTGGATCGCGGGCACGAGATCGGCGATGTGGCGGAGCGCGCCGTGGCGGCGCTGCTGCCCGGCACCGTGGAGGTGACCGCTCATCTGGAGCCGGCCGGCATTGAAGATGACCGGCTCGACACCCGGGTCAGGCGGAGCGGCGAGAAACGCGGTTCGCCTGCGTGAGGCGGCTTGCTCCCGGAAGCGGCTTTGTTAAGCTGCCTTCATGATGCGGCCCGGCTTATTGCAGGATTTTATCGACCGTCACCGGCGCCTCTTCGTGCTGACCGGCGCGGGCTGCAGCACGAATTCGGGGCTGCCCGACTATCGCGATGCCGATGGCCAGTGGAAGCGCGCGCAGCCGATGACCTATCAGGCGTTCATGGGCGACCCGGTGGCGCGCCGGCGTTACTGGGCGCGCAGCATGGTCGGGTGGCGGCGCTTTGGCCGCGCCCAGCCGAACGGCGCCCATCGCGCGCTCGCCTGCCTGGAGGCGCGCGGGGGGAGCGAAATGTTGCTGACCCAGAATGTCGACCGGCTGCATCAGACCGCCGGCAGCGCCCGCGTGATCGACCTCCACGGAAGGCTCGACCAGGTCCGCTGCATGGGGTGCGAGCGGCTGATGCCGCGCGCCGCGCTCCAGGGCGAGCTCGAACGGCGCAATCCGTCATGGGCCGGCCTGGAGGCGGCCGACGCGCCGGACGGCGACGCCGATCTCGCAATGGCCGACTTCGCGTCCTTCATCGTCCCGCCTTGCCCGCATTGTGGCGAGGTGCTCAAGCCGGATGTGGTGTTCTACGGCGAGAACGTGCCGCGCGAACGGGTGGACGCCGCAACGCGGCATCTCGCGCAATCCGACGCAATGCTGATCGTGGGCTCGTCCCTCATGGTTTATTCCGGCTTCCGCTTCGTCCAGGCGGCCGCGCGCGCGGGAAAGCCGATCGCCGCGATCAATCTCGGGCGGACACGCGGCGATGAATTGCTTTCATTCAAGGTCGAGCAGGCTTGCGAAGATGCGCTGGCTTTTTTGCTCGGACAGAAGGAAGTAGGCGCTTTTTGAAAAAAGCGCCGCAAAAACTTTTACTATGCTGGGCTGTGGGCTGTGTCTGGGCCAATGCCCATGGCCCAGAGTCATAAAGTTTTTTTGCTACTTTTTGTTCACAAAAAGTAGCGCTTGCTTCCTTGCTGTTCGAGGAAGTTCGTTGCCTATTTATAACGTACGGCGCTAAATGGCGGAACATTCCAAACGGGAAGAAACGCCATGTGGATCTTGCGTTCGTGGCTCGCCGCCTTGTGCGTGGCGTTCGTCGTCGCCGTTCCGGCCGAGGCGCAGACCTGCCGATCCTTTCCGCCGCCGGGCGTGGCGCCGATGCCGCTTGAACTCACGCCTGTCACCTTGCAAGTTTTGCAGCCGAGCCTGATTCCGGTGCCGGGCACTGACGGTTTCATCCACCTCGCTTTCGCGGCCCAGGTGACCAATCTCGACCGTGGCACCGCCGCTTTTATGGGGATCCGCCCGGTGGATCCGCTGCATGATTTTGCCGAGGTCGGCGAGAGCCGTGTGGTGGACATGGACGGTAACGATGTCACCGGCATGGTGCGCCCGTTCGCGCCGTCATCGAACGGGATCGATCCTGTGCGCAGCCCCGATGCGCGGCAGCTTGCGGGCGGCGCGGCGGGCATCGCCTTCTTCGATGTGCGCGTGAGAACGATGCAGGCGGTTCCAGCCTTCCTCTCGGAGCAATTCGTCGTGCGCCTGCCGGGCGGCAAGCCGCCCGTCGAGGAGCGCACCGAGCCGATCCCGGTCGGCTGCTCATCTCCGGTGGTCATTTCCCCGCCGCTGGTCGGGCCGCGCTGGTGGGACGGCAATGGCTGCTGCCAGGTGATCAGCCCGCACCGCGGCGCGACCTTGCCGATCAACGGCCGCATCCGGGTGCCCGAGCAATTCGCCATCGACTTCATTCAGCTCACCGCCACGGGCGGATGCTGCACCGGCCCGGTCAAGGACCTTAAATCCTGGCCGTTTTTCGGCGCTCCGGTCCTCGCGGTCGCTAACGGCGTGGTCGTTGAAAAGGTCGACGGCATGCCGGAACAAATTCCGGGCGAGGTGAAGGGCATCACCGCGCAGAACGCGGCCGGCAACCATATCGTCGAGGATATCGGCCAGGGCCGCTACGTGCTCTACGCCCATCTTGGCACCAACAGCATTCCGCGCGGCATCGTCGTCGGCGCCGCGCTCACGCGAGGGGAGGAAATCGGCACGGTCGGCAACACCGGCAGCTCGACCGCGCCGCATCTGCATTTCCAGGTGATGGACAGCCTCTCCGTGCTGGATGCGACCGGCCTGCCCTTCGTCTTCGACCGCCAGCTCCTGGAAGGCACAGTCGGCGGAACAGCCAATCAGGCGGACAACGCCTATGAGAGCGGGGCCGAGGTCAGAATCGTGTCGATGCCACCGACCCAGCAGACCGACCGGATGCCGATCGAAGGGCAGGTCTTTGATTACGGCAGCAAGTAAGAAAGTAGCCGCTTTTTAAAAAAAGCGGCGCAAAAATTTTTGTTTATGCTGGGCCATGGGCGTTGTCCCCGACACAGCCCACAGCCCAAAGTTAACAAAGTTTTTTTGCTACTTTTTGTTCACAAAAAGTAGTGCTTCCTTTACTTAACTTTCTGCCTTGCGAACGAGGACGAATGACCCAGACAACAACGCCAGGTCCGGACGGCAAGTTACGTTGCCGCTGGTGCGTCGGAACGCCGGACTATCTACACTACCACGACACCGAGTGGGGGTTTCCGGTCGATAACGACCGGCGGCTGTTTGAAAAACTGTGTCTGGAAGGCTTCCAGGCAGGTTTGAGCTGGCGCACGATCCTGACCAAGCGCGAGAATTTCCGTGCGGCATTCAAGGGATTCGACTTCGATGAAGTGGCGCGCTTCGATGAAGCGGATGTCGCGCGCCTGCTGCAGGATAGCGGCATTGTGCGCCACCGCGGCAAGATCGAGGCCACAATCAATAACGCGCGGCGGGCGCGGGACCTGATTGCCGAGGCCGGCTCTCTGGCCGCCTTCGTTTGGAGCTTTGAGCCCAGCGCCGGAGAGCCGGCGAAACCGCAGACCGTCCCTCCGGCCGCCATCGCTCTGTCCAAGGCGCTCAAAAAACGTGGCTGGGCGTTTGTCGGCCCCACTACGATGTATGCCCTCATGCAGGCCATGGGGCTGGTCAACGACCATGCGGAGGATTGCATGATTCGCGAAGAGGTGGAGCGCGCGCGGACGGCGTTCCGTCGGCCGGAAGAAGGAAGGCAGCAAGTAGCCGCTTTTTGAAAAATGCGGCGCAAAAACTTTTGTTACGCTGGGCCTTAGCCTGTGTCAGCGCCAACGCCCATGGCCCAGCATAACAAAGTTTTTTTGCTACTTTTTGTTCACAAAAAGTAGCGCTTCCTTAGCTTAGCCAGGTACCCCCGCCCAGAACTCGCAATGATGCTCGGCGGCGAAGGTGCTGTCCGTCATTGTGGTCGAGGCGGGAAGTTTTTCGTCGAGATAGAGGCCGGGCTTGCCGGGGGCCGGTGTGAAGGCCGGCCAGTTGGGGGCGCCGAGGCCGTTGGGGTTGCCGGTGCGGGCGAAGTTGGTCCACGCGGCGATGAGGGCGTTAGAGAGCTGTTGCTGTTGCGCGTTCAAAGCGTGGGGTTGGCCCTTGGGGCCGCCGTGCCAGAGGGGGAACAGATATTGGATGTCGGCGGTGTGGTAGGCGAGGGGCACGAAGCCGGGCATGCGCGGAAAGAAGAAGGGCGCGGTGGTGTCGTCGAATTCGTAGCCGTAGACCGGCACTTGTGCGGCGAGCGAGCGGTTGAGTGCGAGCTGCGGGCACACGAGGCTGTCGGTGCCGGCCGCGTTCCAGGCGAGCTGCGGCGTGCGATAAAGCGCGAGCGGGTACTCCGCGAACACGCGCTTCGCCGTGGCGGGCGGGAAGCTGGTGGTGACGAAGTTACGGTATTGCGCGGCGGTGACCGGGTGGCGCGGCGGGCCGGAGAAATATTCCGCGATCGCGGCGAGGAAATTATATTCGTCATGCACGGTGCCGCTCATGATCGGCATGTGCGTGAAGTCGCCGTTGCGGAACGCTGCGAAGAGGCCGCCGGCGGGGACGATCCGGCCGTCCGCAATCAGGATGTCGATATACGGGCCCTGCGTGGATTCGGTGCCTTCAAGCTGCAGGATGCGGTTTGCGGGCAGCTGGCGCAGGCACGCGGCGACGGCGGGCGATGCGCCACGGCCGCAGCCGGCGGCTTTCGTGAAATCGGCGCCGGTCTTCTCGGCTGCGGGGAGCGGGGTGCCGTCGAGCACCACGCTCTCGAAAATCGCGCGCTGGAACAGGCCGGCGGCGAGCGGCGAGGCGACGTTGGCTTCGGTATCGATCGAGCCGGCGGACTGGCCGCCGAGGGTGACGTTGGCGGGGTCGCCGCCGAAGGCGGCGATGTTCTGCTTTACCCAGCGCAGCGCCAGCTGCTGGTCGAGCAGACCGTAATTGCCGAACGGATGGCCTTCGGCGTCGAGCGCGGGATCGGCGAGAAAGCCGAACAGGCCGAGGCGGTAATTGATCGAGACGACCACGGCGTGGCCCCGGGCGGCGAGGCGGCTGCCGTCATAGCCGGCGCTGGAGCCGTCCATATTGCCGCCGCCATGGATCCACACCAGCACGGGCAGCTTGGCGCCGGCCTTCTGCGTGGGGGTGAAGACGTTGAGGGTGAGGCAATCCTCGTTTGCGGTCGGCGGGCCGGCGAAGGCGCCGAGCGTGGTGATCTGCGCGCAGGCCGGGCCGAATGCGGTGGCCTGGCGTACGCCCGCCCAGGGCTTCGCCGCGACCGGCGGCTGCCAGCGCAGCTCGCCCACGGGCGGCAGCGCATAGGGAATGCCCCGGAACTCGCTGACGCCGCCGACGCGAAGGCCGGCGACCGCGCCGTCGGCCGTGGTCACTTCAGGCGGTGATTGCGCGAACGCCGCGCCCGCGGTGGCAAGCAAGGCAAACAATGCGCCGGCCACGGGCCGGAGACAGGAAGAACGATTCATTAACGACCCCACGAGGAAAATTAACGAGGCTATTGCCGGGACGGCGGCGCGCGGGGAAGCGATGCCGGCGGCGGGGCAGGGTTGCAGCCGGCGCCAGATCCGGGACGCGCGGTCGTTATGGTTTCAAAAAACGCGCTGAGCTGGCAGCGAGGCCCGCACCCAAGCCATCGGCTGTTCATCCCGAACCGTGATCGCGCGAACGCCGTACGAGATATTGATCCGGCGCCGGGATGGGCGGCTTAACTCTCTAACGAAACGTCTATAAAAATAACAGCCGTGAGCCCCGGACGGTTTTCCCGCAGCGCGATGCCGCCGCCGTGCAACGCGGCGATCGCCGCGGCGAGCGACAGGCCGAGCCCGTAGCCGGGGTGTCGGCGGGCCGCGTCGAGCCGGACGAAACGCTGAAAGACCCGCGTGCTTTGCTCGGGCGGGATGCCGGGTCCGTCATCGGCGATTTCGAGGCTGATCCGCTGGCCCGTCCGCGTCGCGCGGATGGTGGCGAAGCTGGCTCCCGCGGCATGCAGCATGACATTGTCGAGGAGGTTGGCGATCATCTGCTGGAGCAGATCCTTGTCGCCGCGCAGCGTGAGCCCGGCCTGGATGTCCGCCGTCAAAGCGATACCGGCTGTCGCGAAGGCGGGTTCGTAGGTCTCCGCCAGCGCCTCGAGAAGGTCTGATAAGGAAACCGGCGCGAAATGGCTGCGTCGTGTGCCGGCCTCCACTTCAGCGATGCGCAGCATGGCGGCGAAGATGTCCAGGGCCTGGTCGATCTGCGCCAGCGCCTCGTCGAACATCTGCGGCAGGCCGGGCCCGGTGAAGCGGCGGCGCGACAGCTCCAGATGCTCGCGCAGGCGGGCCAGTGGCGAGCGCAGGTCGTGCGCGATGTCGGCGGTGACCTGGCGGAGATTTTCCATGAGTTCCTGCAGGCGCTGCAACATGGCGTTCAGCCCTGCGGCGAGCCGGTCGAACTCGTCGCCGGCCGGGCCGACCGGCACCCGGCGGGACAGATCGCCATTCATGATCTCGCGCAGCGTGGTGGCGATGGCGTCGACGCGGCGCGATTCCGTGCGGGCGGCGAGGTAGCCGCTGAGCAGCCCGAGCGCCAGAATGGTGCCGAACACGGCAACGAAAGACCGCGCGATCAGCGCGTTCGTGGCCAGCAGCGGGTCCGCATTTTCGGCGATGAGCAAAGTGTCGCCGTCGGTAAAGCGGTGAGCGATGCCGCGCACCGCCTTAACCCGCGGCGGCAGCATCAGCCCCTCGCGGCGGCGAAAGGTGCGCGCGCCGGTCCAGCGCGCCAGAACGGCAGGCGGCGCGCTGAAATTGCCGGCCTGCAACGTGCCGTCCGGTCCGATATCGGCATAGAACAGGCCGCCCCCTTCGGCCATCGTGTCCCGCACGTTCTGCGCCAGGCCCTGCTGGTTGCGCTGAATGTCGGAGAGAATGTCGGTGAGTGCGCCGCCCACGGTGGCGTCGATCTGTTCGCGCCAGATCGACTCCGCCGCGTGATGGATGATGACGAACACCAAAGCGGCGCCGCCGAGCGAGAGGGCGAGGCTGCGCAACGCCAGGCGGAAGCCGGCGGTGCGCAGCAGCGGCCGGGCCGGGCCTTCAAGCCACATCGATCTTGTACCCCGCGCCGCGATAGGTGTGGATGAGCTCGGGCGCGAAACCATGGTCGATCTTGCCGCGCAGCCGGCTGATATGCGCCTCGACGATGGCGGTCTGCGGCACGAAGCGGAAGCCCCAGACATCTTCCAGCAGCATGATGCGGGTCACCACCTGGCCTTGGCGCAGCATGAGATATTCGAGCAGCTCATATTCCCGGGGTTTTAGTTCGATTTTGCGGCCCGCGCGCCAGACCGTGCGGCTCAGCCGGTCGAGTTCGAGATCGGCGATCCGCAGCCGCGTGGTTTGCGGCGGCAGCGCGTTGCGGCGGGCGAGCGCCACCACGCGCGCGGCGAGTTCTTCGAGCGCAAACGGCTTCACCAGATAATCGTCGCCGCCGGCGCGCAGGCCCTCGAGCCGGTCGCCCAAACTGTCCAGCGCCGTGAGGAACAAAGCCGGCGTATGGATGTTCGCGCCGCGCAGCGTCCGCAGCACGGCGAGCCCGTCCAGATGCGGCAGCATCCGGTCGATGATCAAGATGTCGAACCCGCCGGCGGCCGCCATCAGCAGCCCCTCCCGTCCATCCGGCGCGACCGTCACGTCATGCCCCTCCGGTGCCAGCCCGTCGCACAGATGGGTCGCCGCCTTGAGGTCATCTTCGATCAACAGGATGCGCATGGGTTCTGGTTAGCCCATCTCGGCGGTGCGGCCATAGAGCTAGTGATCCGCTCTATAATCATCCGGCTCTAGGGCGGCGTTCAGCACTGGCCAAGATTAAAATTCGGCAAAGTTGGCGAAGCGTTCCGGTCAACTTCATTCGGGCAAGCCGCCGGGCATGAGGTTGAATCTGCTAAGCGCCACACCGTGGCTTCTGGCATGCTGCGCGCTGGCCGCCTGCGCTTCCTACCGTCCCGCGCCGCTTGTCACGGCGCCGCCGCTGCAGGACCGGCCGGGCGCCTTGGCCCATGTGCTGCCGGATGGACGTGTCCTCTCCGTGGCCGGCCCGCTCTCTTTGGCGGATGTGGCGGCGCTGGCGGTGCTCAACGACCCGGACCTGGCCGCCGCGCGCGCCCGGCACGACGTCGCTGCTGCCGAATTGCTGAACGCGGGCCTGCCGCCGGACCCCTCCATCAGCGGCGGCTTCGCGGCCCTGCTCGGTGGCCCCGCCTCGATGTCCTCCCTCTCGGCCGGGTTCATGGAGGATGTCGGCGCGCTGGTCACCTATAAGGCGGCGCGGCAGGCGGCGCGCGCCGGATTGGCGCAAATCGATGCCGGCATTCTGTGGCAGGAATGGCAGGTCGTCGCGCAGGCGGAGCAGCTCGACGTGGCGCTGGCGACCGATCGGGCGACGATCGCCAGCCTGCGCCAGGACGCGGCCGCGCTCGAGCCAGTGGACGCGGCGGTCCGCCGGCAGATCGCGCAATCCAACCAGACCCTGGCGGATGGCGCGCTCGCCCAGGCGGCGTTGGCCACGGTGCAGGCATCGCTCGACACGGAAGCGCAGAAAATGGCCGGGGATCGTGACCAGCTCGACGCGCTGCTCGGGCTTGTGCCCGGCACGGATGTGCCGCTTGCCCCGCCCGTGCCGGCGCCGCTGGCCCCGGCGGTCATCGCGCCCGCCATCGCCACGCTCGCGCAGCGCCGGCCGGATCTGATCGCGCTGCGTTACGGCTACGCCCAGGCGGACGCAAGGCTGCGCGCGTCCATCCTCGGCCAGTTCCTGCCGATCAGCCTGGGGGCTTCCGGCGGGCGCGACACGTCAGGCGTCTACTCGGCCGGGCCGCAAGTCACGCTGACCTTGCCGCTGTTCAACCGCAACCGAGGCGTGACCGCCGTGGCGTCGGCCAGCCGGGCCGAGCTTGCCGCGCAATACCAGGCAAGCCTGGCGGGCGCGGTCGGCGGCGCGCGGGCGCTCAGCGCCAGCATCGCCCTGCTGCAAACCCAGGCCGGTGCAGCCGCCGTGGCGGCGACCCGCGCCGCGGCCGCCGCCACGGCGGCGCGCCGGTCGTTCGACGAAGGCCAGATCACCGCCCTGGCCTTCGCCGGCCTGCAAAGTGCCGCCGGCGACCGCGCGCGGACGGAAATCAGCCTGCGCGGTCAGCTACAGACCGAGGAAATCTCGCTTGCCACATTGCTCGGGCTCGGCCTGCCGCCGCTCGGCCCGGCGCCCAAGGATTCCGCCTCATGAAGAAGTTGCTCGCTGCCGGCGCCCTGTTGCTGGCCGGCCTCCTCGCATTTTTCGCGCTGCGGCCCGGCCCCGCGCCGGCGGACGACAGCCCCGCCCCGGTGGCCGAAATCGACACCATCCAGCTCGTGCGGCGCACCGTGCCGGTGCATGTTCGGGCCTTCGGCAGCATCGTCGCCGGGCCGGCGGCGGCAACCATCACGCTCGCCGCGCCGGGGATCGTGGTTTCGGTGCAGGTCCGGCCCGGCCAGGCGGTGGCGGCGGGGCAGATTCTGGCGCACATCGCGCCGGACCCGCAATCGGTGGCGGATCTGCGCAAGGCCGAGGATGCCATGCAGGCCGCGCAGGCGGCGCGCGCGCATGTGGCGGCGCTGCTCGCCACGCACCTGGCGACCGCCGCCGATCTCGCGGCTTCCGTGCAGGCGGACAACGACGCCGCTTCCGGCTTGGCCGCCTTGCGTGCGCTGGGGACGGGCGTGAGCCGGACAGTGACGGCGCCCTTCGCCGGCATCGTCACAACCGTGACGGCCATGCCGGGCGGCGCCAGCCCGGCCGGGGCGCCCTTGTTCGGGCTGGCGGCGCCGAACGGCCTGGTGGCGGTGGCGGGCCTGCCGGAAGCGGCGGCGCGGCAGATTCAGCCCGGCGATGCGGCCATGCTCACGGCGCTCAATACCGGGACCAGACTGCGCGCCATCGTCACGCAGCGCGCCGCCATGCTCGACCCGCAAACCGGCCTCGTGGACGTCACGCTGGCGCCGCAAGGTGCCGTGCCGCTGGGCGAGCCCGTGGCGCTGACGATCACCGCCGGCAGCGTCACCGGCGATCCGGTGCCGCGCGACGCGGTGCTGGAGGACGCGCAGGGCGATTATGTCTTTCAGCTCGACGCGCGCGGCATCGCGCACCGCGAACCGGTGCGGGTGCTGGAAGCCGATGGGGCGACGAGCGTGCTCGCCCCCGATCTCGACGCCGCGTTGCCGCTCGTCACCACCGGCGCCTACCAGCTTGAGGACGGCATGGAAGCCTCCGTGCAGGGGCATAAGCCTTGAGCGTCACCGCCTGGCTGGACCGGCACCGCCGCTCGGTTCTCACCCTCGCCACGGCGCTGGCGCTGGCCGGCATTGCCGCCGCCTTGTCGCTGCCGATCGGGCTGTACCCGGAGACCTCCTTTCCGCGCGTGCGCATCAACATCGACGCCGGCAGCCAGCCGGCGGCGCAGATGGTGCTGCAGACGACGCGGCCGATCGAGCAGGCGGTGCGCGCCGTGCCCGGCGTGGTGGATGTGCTCTCCACCACCTCGCGCGGTTCGGCGCAGGTCACGGTCGATTTCGCCTGGGGCACGGACATGACGAGCGCGACGCTCGGCGTGAACGCGGCGATCGCGCAGATCCTCCCCGATCTGCCGCGCGGCGCGAATTACACCGTTCTGCGCATGACGCCGACTGTCTTCCCCTTCATGGCCTACGCGTTGACCTCACCCAGCGTGAGCCAGGTGGCGCTGCAGAATTTCGCGACCTACCGGCTGGTGCCGCTGCTCTCCGGCGTGCCGGGCATTGCGCGCGTGCAGGTGCAGGGCGGAGATACCGGCGAGGTGGAGGTGGATGCCGATCCGCGGCGCCTGGCGGCCTTTCATCTGACGCTCGACGATCTCGTCAACGCGCTCGCCGCTGCCGACACGCTGCAATCGGTGGGCAGGGTGGAGGATCATGAGCAGCTTTATCTGCTGATGGCCGCCAACGCGCTGCGCGGCCTGGGCGATGTGCGGCAGACCGTGATCCGCGCCGGCCCCACCGGCGTGGTGCGCCTGGACGATGTCGCCACAATCCGCATGGGCGTGGTGCCGCAATTCCTCAACGTGGACGCCAACGGCAAGCGCGCCGTGACATTGCTGCTCTATCAGCAGCCGGGCAGCGACATGGTGACGATCGCACGCCAGGTGGGCCAGGCGCTGGCAGGTTTCGCGCCGCAATTCCCGCCCGGCGTGGCCTTGAGCAAATGGTACGACCAAAGCACGCTGGTGCTCGCCGCCGCCGGTTCGGTGCGCGACGCGATCCTCGCCGGCATCGTGCTCGCCGCGATCGTGTTGCTGCTGTTCCTGCGCAACTGGCGCATCACGCTGCTCGCCGTCACCATCGTTCCCGCCTCGCTCGCCGCCGCCATGCTGGTGCTTTCCCTGCTCGGCATGAGCTTCAACATCATGACGCTGGGCGGGCTCGCCGCCTCGGTCGGGCTCGTTATCGACGACGTGATCGTGATGATCGAACATATCGCGCGCCGGAGTGAAGGCGGCGAGCAGCAGGAGGGGCGGCTTTGGGTGCTGAACGCGGGCGCCGAATTTTTCCGCCCGCTCACCGGCTCTTCCGCCGCGACGCTGATCGTGTTCGCGCCTCTTGGCTTTCTCTCAGGCGTCACTGGCGTGTTTTTCAAGGCGCTGTCGCTCACCATGGCCGCGACGCTGATCGCCTCCTGGGCGCTCACCGCACTCGCCGTGCCGCTGCTGGCTGGCAGCATCATCGATTTCAAAAGCTGGCAAGACCCCGGCGCGCGCCGCGACGATGCGCTCTCGCGCCTGCATGGGCGGTTGTTGGCCGGGCTGTTCCGCCGGCCCTTCCTGCTCGGCATCGCCGCCGCCGTGCTGATCGCCGTCGGCCTGTTCTCCTATCGCAATGTCCAGACCGGCTTCATCCCCAATCTCGATGAAGGCGGCTTCGTGATCGACTACCTCACCGCACCCGGCACATCGCTCACGGAAACCGAGCACGAGGTGCGCGAGATCGAAGCCATATTGCAGCGAGATCCCGCGGTCGCCAGCTATTCGGTGCGCGCCGGCGCCGGGTTCGGCGGCGACATCGCCGAATCCAACAAGGGGGATTTCCTCATCCGCCTGGTGCCGTTGGCGCGGCGGGAAGGCGTCGATGCCGTGATGGGCCGCATCAGCGATGCGATCGCGGCGCATGTGCCCGGCGTGACCATCGATCCGCACCAGTTGATCGGCGATGAGATCGGCGACCTCACTGGCGTGCCGCAGCCGATCGAGATCAAGCTCGCCGCTTCCGATCCGACCGCGCTGGGGCCGGCGGCGCTGCGCGTCGCCGCGGCGATCCGCGCGATCAAGGGGGTCGATTCGGTGGATAACGGAATCATCCCGGCGGGCGATGCCATCGATATCAGGCTGGACCCGGTGCGCGCGGCCGCTCTGGGGTTGGATCCGGCGCGCGTTGCGGCGATGCTGCAGACCGAGATGGCCGGCACCGTGGCGACGCAGTTTGCCACGGCGGAGCAGCTGATCGGCGTGCGCGTGCGGCTTGCGGGCGCGGCGCGGCTTAACAGCGACGATCTGAAGATGCTGCCGATCGCCACGCCCTCCGGCGCGCTGGTGCCGCTCGGGGCCATCGCCAGCTTCAGCACGATCTCTGGCCAGCCGGAGATCACGCGGGAGAATTTGCAGCAGATTGTGGACGTGACGGCGCGGCTCACCGGGCGCGGGCTTGGCGCCGGCATTGCCGACGTGAAGGCGGCGCTGGCCAGGCCCGGCGTGTTGGGGCCGGGCGTGACCTACACGCTGGGCGGGCTGTACCAGCAGCAGCAGATCGCCTTTGCCGGGCTGGCGCGGGTTTTCGCCGCGGCCCTGCTCGCGGAGTTCGTGCTGCTGCTCGTGTTGTATGAGCGTTTCGCCTGGGCGCTCGCGATCATGAGTACCTCGCTGCTCTCCACCACCGCTGTGTTCACCGGGCTCTATGTCACCGGCCTTGAGCTCAACATCACGGCGCTGATGGGCATGGTGATGATCGTCGGCATCGCGACCGAGATGGCGATTTTCTATGTCTCGGAGTTCCAGCATTTGTCGACGCACATGGCGCGGCGCGAGGCCTTGCTCACCGCCAGCGCCAACCGGCTGCGGCCGATCGCCATGACCACGCTGGCGGCGATCCTCACTTTGCTGCCGCTGGCGCTCGATCTCGGCCAGGGGGCGGGGATGCAGCAGCCGCTCGCGGTGGCGATCATCGCCGGACTGCTGGTGCAGTTTCCGCTCGTGCTCCTGGCCCTGCCGGTGCTGCTCTCCTGGCTCGTAACACCGGGCGAGAGAACGCGCGTGACGATGCAAGGCTGATTGTTTCGGCAGGCATACTAACATTCAACCAAATGAAAGTGGAATGACGATGACATTGAGGACTGGAATGTTGCGCGCGGGATGCGCCGTTTGGCTGCTCGGCGCGGGTGCTGCGGTTGCGGCGCCGCCGGCCGCCCAGATCCCCCATTATACCCTGCAGGCGAGCATTCCGCTCGGCGGTCCGGACAAATGGGATTACGTCGCGTTCGACCCGGTCGATCAGCGCGTCTATGTCGCCCATGGCACGGGTGTGACAGTGATCGACGCCAGGCAGGACAAGGTGATCGGCACGCTCGGGGGCATCGACGGCGCCCATGGCACCGTGCCGATGCCGCAGCTTGGCAAGATCTTCGCTGATTCCGGCAAGACCGGCACCGTGATCGTGTATGACGACAAGAGTTTGGCACCGCTCGCGACCATTCCGGCGGTCGGCGATGCCGATGGCATGACATATGATGCGGCATCCGGCCGGGTGGTCGTGCTGGGCGGGGATTCCGCCTCGGCCGGCTTCATCGACCCGATGACCGACCGGTTGACGGCGACGCTGCCGCTCGGCGGTTCGCCCGAGGGCGCGGCGGTGGACGGCGCCGGCAAGATGTATGTCAATATTTCGGACCGCAACGAAATCGCGGTCGTCGATACCAGGACGCCGCGTGTCCTCGCCGACTGGAAGCTGACCGGCTGCAACGATCCGCATGGGTTGACGATGGATCCCTCGCACAAGAAGCTCTTCGTCTCCTGCCCGGCGGGCCATATGGCGGTGGTGTCGATCGCCAGCGGGCGGCAGATCGGGCTGGTGCGCATCGGTCGCGGCACCGATACGGCGGGTTTCGATCCGGTGCGTGACATCGCCCTGAGTTCGGATGGCGACGGCACGCTCGGCATCGTCGCCGATCGCGGCGTGGCGCTTGGCGATGTGCCGACGGAGAAGGGCGCGCGCACCATGGCCGTCGACCCGGCGACGGGCCGCGTGTTCATGGTCACCGCGACGGTCGAGCATGCAACCTGGCCGGCCGCGAGCGGGGCGCCGCATTTCGTGTTCGTGCCCGGTTCCGTACGCTTGCTCGTCTACAAGCCGTAAGCGGCCGTGGGGGCGTCGCGCCTGGCCGGATATGCCGAACCAGGCGCGGCGGCTCGTATCCGCTTAGAACGCAATAACCGTTCGCACGCCGGCGACCAGCTCGTTATGCAGGTTTTCCGCCGGATTGTCGGGATTGGGGATGCCGGCGCCGGGATTGACGATATACTGCACGTCCGGCTGGACTTGCAGCCACGGCGTAATCTGCGCCTGGTAGGTCAGTTCGATCAGTTCTTCGGTCCCGCGCGGCGGCATTCCCGCGGCGCGGTCCAGTGACGCGGCGCGGCTGCTCACCTGGCCCAGCCCGAAATCGATGCCGGCCTGGTCGTTGTCGCGGCCGGGCAGGGGGGCCGTTACCGTCACGCCGCCGTTGAAGGCGAAATTGATCAGATTCTGGTTGGTGGGCGCGCCCATGATCCTGGCGAAGACGTTGAGGGTGCGCGAGGTATCGGCGGCCGATTGCCACACCGTCTGATCCACCACGCCATAGAGGCTGTAATTGCCTTTATGCATGATCGGGTTGCCGTTGCTGTCCGGGGCCGAGAGCGGCAGCCCGTCGGTGCCGAGCAATTGATCCGGGAAGAAGCCGGTGTCGTACCAGCCGCCGAGCTTGTAGGTGCCGGGCAGCCCGCGCAGTTTGGTCGCATATTGCACTTCGGCGATGAACAGCGCGCCAGTGTTCAGGTTGAACCGCGTGCCGCTGACGTCCAATTTCTGGGCGTCATCTTCGAACGCGCCGCCGCCGGGATTGTCGTCGAACACGCCGGCCAGGACCGTCACGTTGTTGGCGGGCGTGCCGCGCAGGCGCACGCCCAGCGAGGACAGCGGATAGGCTGGGCCGCCGCCATAGAGATCGCTGGAGGGGAGCAGCGGCCAGCCGGCCGCCGTGTTCACGAACAGGCTGGAACCGGTGCTGATCAGGAATTCGTTGTCGATGCTCTGTTGGCCGATTTTGACATCGAATGAATTTTTGAAAAATTGCTGGTCGTACCAGAGTTCCCAGAGCCGGGTGGTGTTCTCGGCCTCGTTGCCGTTGGCGGTCTGCAGATCGTCCAGGTAAGCTGGGCTCAGCGGTTGCCCGTGAATCTGCAGCGCGCTGGCATGGAAAGCGCCGCCCTGCAGCCCGACCGCCTTGCCCAGATCCACATCCAGAGTGGCGGTGGTGACACCCTGCATCGTGCTGCCCTGCTTGACGCCGCCGGTGAGGTTGCCGAGCAGGTTTTCGCTGTCCGTCAGCCCGAGCGTGATGCCGTAATTGCCCAAGATCGTCCGCAGGCCGCCGACATCGCCGAGTAGATTGCTGCGCGTCCAGAGATTGGTCGGCGCTGAGGAGCTTTGCGGTGCCGTTTGCGCGGTTGCGGGCAATCCGCCGGAAAATGCTGAGACGATGGTTGCAGCGGGCAACAGGTTTCTACGAAGGGCCATCCAAAAAACCTTTAATCGGCGAGACGATGACGAGTCCATTTGGGACATCGTATGATTCACAATATCACTGATTTGTATATGATATAACGTATTATATATTTGTGATGTCCGATCTCGCCGTAAGCCTCAACCGCCCGTTGGCGGTGACTCCGCGTTAGGAAATCGCGTTTCGTCAGGCCGCGGCCGGATGCCGGGTTGCGGAGCGGCTGCAGGAGTGCGAATATTGGCGCGATGCGCCTGCGCCCTTTATTTGCCTGAACTGATCGATGCTTTGTAGGTCAGATTCCCCACCCGGCGCGGGAGCGCGGTCGCACGCACGGCCTCGGCGCCGCGGCGCCTGGCCCGACCCGGCGATGCCCGGTCGAGCGGTGCCATGTCCCTGACATTCCAGATCGCCCTCGGCCTCTCCATGGTGTTTGCCTCTGGGCTGATCCGCGGCTTCACCGGATTTGGCTTAAGCATCGCGGCGGTGCCGCTGCTGAGCCTGATCATGCCGCCCGCCCAGGCAATACCGATCGTGCTGTTGCTGCAATTGTTGATCAGCCTCAGCGGGCTGCGCGGGGCGCTGCAGATCTGCCACTGGCCGGACGTGCGCACGCTGGCGATCGGCGCGGTCATCGCCACCCCGCTCGGGGCCTGGGCGCTGGCGCGGCTGCCGGCGGCGCCCGTGCGCATCGCCATCGCCGTCATCGTGTTCGGCGCGGTGCTTGTGCTGGCAGGTGGCTTTCGCTTGAAATCGGGCGCCGGCCGGCACGTTTTGCCCTTCGGTCTGCTGTCGGGCCTGTTCAACGGGCTGGCCGGTCTGCCGGGCCCCCCGGTGATCGCCTATTTCCTGATGAGCCCGGCGGGTACGGCCGTGGCCCGGGCCTCGATGATCGTGTATTTTCTCGCCACTTCGGTGATCGCGCTGGCGCCGATGACGGCCCTTGGTCTGATCGGCCCGCGCAGCGTCGCGGGGGCGCTGATCGGGTTCCCGGTGGCCATGGCCGGATCGGCGCTCGGCGGCCGGATGTTCCAATCCAGCCCGGATGCGCATTACCGCTTCGTCGCGCTATGCCTGCTCGGGGTCGCCGCGGGCCTGGCCGCGATACGCGCGCTCGGCGCATTGTAAGAGCATTGCGGCCCGCCGGGTTGCCGGGAACTGGCTGAGCGATACTTGCCAGGCCGATGGCAGGCCTCTTTCATTTCAATGTCTCTTGAGATATTGAATCGTCATGGATGAACCGCAAGCCCTGACCGCGCTCTCCGCCTTGTCACAGGAAACGCGCCTGCGGATCGTGCGCCTGCTGGTCATGGCCGGGCCGGGGGGAATGCCGGCCGGGTCGATCGGCGATGAACTCGGGGCCAGTTCGTCCCGCCTGTCGTTTCATCTCACACATCTGGAACATGCGGGCCTGATTCAGTCCCGGCGGGAAGGGCGCTCGATCCGCTACAGCGCCGCCTATGAGGCATTGTCGGGTCTGATCGCCTTCCTGATGCGCGATTGCTGCCAGGGACGACCGGAAACCTGCCCACCGGCCGCGCTCGGCAACATCTGACGGTTTGAGGAGTTCGCAATGCCAGTCACCATCTATCACAACCCCGCCTGCGGCACCCCCGCAACGTCCTGGCGATGATCCGCAACAGCGGCGAAGAGCCGCGGATCATCGAGTATCTGAAGACGCCGCCCAGCCGCGTCGAACTGGTCGACCTGATTGCCCGCATGGGCGTGCCGGTGCGCGCGCTCCTCAGGGAGAAGGGCACGCCCTATCATGAGCTGGGTCTGGACAATCCGGCGCTGACCGACGCGGCGCTGATCGATGCGATGATGGCGCATCCGATCCTCATCAACCGCCCCATCGTGGTGACCGACCGGGGTGTGAAGCTATGCCGCCCCTCCGAAACGGTGCTGGACCTGCTGGCCAACCCGCAGAGTGGCGAGGGGGCGTGAGGGCGGCGCGCGGCTGGTGCGAGCGCGCATGAGCGACGCAGGATCGCGGAGCCGGCTCGTCGTCGTCTCCACGCTCGGCATCACCCAGACGCTCGCCTGGGGGTCGACCTATTACCTGCCGGCGGTGTTTGCCGATCCGGTCGCGGCGACCCTGCACATTTCGCGCACCTGGTTTTTCGGCATCTTCTCCGCCGCGCTGCTGCTCTCCGGCCTGCTCGGGCCGCTCGCCGGGCGGATGATCGACCGGCATGGCGGGCGGGATGTGCTGGCCGCGACCAATCTCATCTTCGCCGCCGGGCTGGTTCTGCTCGCCTTGGCCGCCAACCTCGCCGGGCTCGCTTTGGGCTGGGCGGTGATCGGCATCGGCATGGGGTTCGGGCTTTACGAGGCGGCGTTCGCCACGGCGGCCGGAATTTATGGCGCGGAGGCGCGGCGCGCGATCATCGGCATCACCCTGTTTGCGGGGTTCGCGAGCACGGTGGGCTGGCCGCTGAGCGCGGCGCTGATCCACGCGTTCGGCTGGCGCGGCGCGTGCCTCGGCTGGGCTCTGCTGCATCTCGGGCTTGGGCTGCCCGCCAACCGGCTGCTGGTGCCGCGGGCCAAGGCAGCCCCGCCGCCGGCCGCGGCGGCAGACGACACGGGCAAGGTGCCGTGGACGATGGTCGTGCTGGCCAGCGTGTTCGGGGCCACCTGGTTCGTGTCGACGGCGCTCGCCGCCCATCTGCCGCGCCTGCTCCAGGCGCTGGGCCTGGCGCCGGCGGAAGCGGTGTTTGCGGCGTCGCTGGTGGGCCCGGCGCAGGTGGCGGCACGGCTGGTGGAGTTCAGCCTGTTGCGGAACGCCTCGCCGATGCTCTCGGCGCGGCTCGCCACAATGCTGCACCCCACGGGCGCGGTGTGCCTCGCGCTCCTCGGGCCAATGGCGGCCATCCCGTTCGTGCTGCTGCACGGCGCGGGCAACGGGCTGCTGACGATCGCCCGCGGCACGCTGCCGCTCGCATTGTTCGGGGCGGCGGGATACGGGCTCAGGACCGGGCTCCTCGCCGCGCCCGCGCGGGTCTTGCAGGGGGCGGCGCCGCTGGTGTTCGGCCTCATCCTGGACCGCGATGGTCCGTGGTCCGCGCTGCTGCTCTCCGGCGGGCTGACGGCCGCCTCGTTTGTCGCCTTGTTGCTTCTTCGCCCGGCGGCTCGGCACGCTGCGGCCCAGGAAACCTGAAGACTGGCGCGGCAACGTGCGCGCCGGCACCGCGAACTTGCCCTGAGTCCCGATGCCCCGCATAGTCGCGTGTGCAAAATTAACGACATGACGTTTGCGCTGACTGAGGTGTAGCGGCGCGCCAATACGCGCGGGGGGATCATGGTTGCGATGCTGGCGGGAATTGGGGCGATTCTGGTTGCAGTGCTGCTCGCCGTGTGGACATGGCGCATCTCGGTGCGTGTGGAGCGGTTGCGCCGGCAGGCGGAAGATGCCGTGGCGGCAGCGGCGCGGCAGGGGCGCGACATGGTCGCCCAGAACGGGCTCGAGCAGAATCTCGATATGCTGCGGATGTCGCTGGAGGGGTTGGGGGAGCCGCGGCTCGAGGACGGCGCCTTATGGTTCGGCACGCACCGGGTGAATGGGGATTGCACGCTGGTCGATGCGGTGAAGACAAAATTCGGCGGCGCCGCGACGATTTTCCTGGGCGATCAGCGGATCGCGACGAATGTGCAGAACGCCGACGGGTCGCGCGCCCTCGGCACCAGGCTGGCGCCGGGGCCGGCCTATGAGCGTGTGCTGCGCCAGGGGCTGAGCTATCGCGGCCAGACGGAGATTTTCGGCGAGGCCTATCTGGCGCTCTACGAGCCGATCAGCGCTGACGGGGTGGTGATCGGCCTGCTATTCGCCGGGATCCGCAAGGCCTCAGCCATGGTGGAGGCCGAGCCGGCGCGCGCGCGCCGGGCGCGCGGGCTGGCGGCCATCGGCGCCGCGGTCGAGGCGCTGCGACGGATCATCCAGGAGCAGGCCGACGCCGCGGCGCAGGCGACCGCACAGCGCCAGGTCGCCGATGATGCCAGGCGGCGTCTCGATGCCGAACGCCAGAAGGCGACACGCCAGCAGAAGCTGGCCGTCGCAGCGCTCACCACGGGGCTGGAGCATCTGGCGTCCGGAGATCTCGCCTATCGGCTGACCGAGGCGCTGGCTGCCGATTACGAGAGGCTGCGAGCGGATTTCAACACCACGATCTCGACCCTGCAGGACACCATGCAAGCGATCTCTGCCGTGGCGCAGGGGGTCAGGTCAGGCGCTGACGAGATCACCCAGGCCTCGGATGATCTGTCGCGGCGCACCGAGCAGCAGGCGGCGAGCCTGGAAGAGACGGCGGCGGCGCTCGATGAGATCACCGCGACGGTGCGCCGCACCGCGGACAACACCAATGAAGCCCGCAACACCGTCGCGGCCGCGGAAGCGGACGCTGAACGGTCCGGCGCCGTGGTGCGAGACACGGTGGCCGCGATGAACGGCATCGAGACCTCGTCCCGGCAGATCGGCAACATCATTGGGCTGATCGACGAGATCGCCTTCCAGACCAATCTGCTGGCGCTCAATGCCGGGGTGGAGGCCGCGCGCGCCGGCGATGCAGGGCGCGGTTTCGCCGTGGTCGCGGCCGAGGTGCGGGCGCTGGCACAGCGTTGCGCCGATGCCGCGAAAGAGATCAAGGCGCTGATCTCCACCTCCGGCCAGCAGGTCGATGCCGGCGTGAGGCTGGTGGGCGAGACCGGCCGGGCGCTGGAACGGATCGTCGCGCAGGTGGCGCGGCTGAACGGCCTGGTGGCCGACATCGCCGCCTCGGCGCAGGAACAGGCGACCGGGCTGAACGAGGTCAACATCGCGGTCAACCAGATGGACCAGGTGACACAGCAGAACGCGGCAATGGTCGAGCAATCGAGTGCTGCCAGCCATAGTTTGGAAGGCGAGGCTGAGAAATTGGCCCGCCTGATCCGTCAGTTCCGCATCGATGAGAGCGCCGTGGCGCCGGTGCTCGAACGGACCGCGCTCCCAGTCGAGATCGCCCGATAATTTTTATCCTTTACACGAAATTTTCATCTGTTCATTGGCAACGACAAGCGAAACCTTCTTGATCACGCTCTCACCGAACAACGCGTAAGGCGATGATGTGTCCGTAAAGGTCGCCGGCACGTTGTCCAACGTGCAGTCTCCGACTTTCAGCTTTTTGATGTCGACGGAATATGTTTGGATCGCTGAGCCGTCGGAGAGGGTTGCCAATTGGTAAGATTTAGGAATGGTGATGCCCATTGATTTCGCGGAAGAGATCGGCAGGTTGAGCATTGTCGCCCCCGTGTCCACGAGGAATGTCACGGGTTTGTTATTGACGGAACCATCAACAAAGTAAACGCCGAGATGCGGGTCGGCGGAGACGACGAGGGATTTGGTGGGGGCCGGCGAGCAAGCGAGAAGCGCGAGCGGCAGGAATAATGAAACATATTTCGGGAAAATCATTTGTGGAGTTCCAGTAATTCAAAGGTTACGTCAGCAGGATTTGGCCCGCAGCGCGGAGGCCGCTCATGCATCGTGACGCTCGTCGAGGGGCACATCCCTGTGATGTTGGGGTACCAAGGGGCGCGCGGCAACATGCCGATGAGCCACGCGCCGTGCACACGCGGCATCGCGGCCGGCCTCGGCGAGGCTGTGCACGACGTCTTGCTCCCTTTGACCAATGAATTTGGCAGGAAGCATATGTTCGGGGCACCTCGGCGAAAATAGACAGACGTGGCGCGCCCATCGAAAGAGTCACCCAAAATGGCAATCCGCATGGCCGGTAGTAGAGCGATTTAAGCGGCCAGATCTATGGCATCTGCGTATTGCGGCATAAGCCTGTGGCCAGCCGCCATAAGCCTTAAGGCCACCCGCCATAAGCCTTTGTGCAGAAGCCATGGCCGGAAGGTCTTTGGCCGATGCGTTCATCTCGGCATATTCCGTTGCTCCAGGGCGCGAAAAGGCCGGGCTCGGCGTCGGATGGACATCGCCGCGAAATTCCATGGCAAAGTGGCGGACCATAGCCGGTACGCCGTTCATCTCCATATCCCCCGGGAAAGCGGCGACGGCCGGGAAATGCGCCGCGCATCCCCCCGGCGGCTCAAGTGGGTCGCGCGCATAACTGCCATCACCGCGGATCGGCGTTGTTTATCAATCGATTGATGTTATCGCTACGCGCGGCGTGAGATGATCCCTCGATGATACATAGCGCTGTGAGTAAATTGGACCGAGACAGATAAAGAGAGACTTTGATGCACAAACGAGATGCAGCCCGCGCCTTCGCCGCGGCGGCGTTCATGCTGCTTGCCCCCGCCGCCCTGGCGCAGCAGACGACCCTGGCGCCGCGCGACGTGCCCGCGAAGACGATTCCGGTGCCCGGCGATGTCAGCCCGCAGCTACAGGCCGTTATCGCGCATCCGCTGCGCAGCGGCTGGAACACGCCGCCGACGACCCCCCAAGGGTGGCAGCAGATGGCGAACTCCGAGGCCGAAGCGGCCGTGGCCGTGGTTGAGCCGATGGCGAAGCGGCTGCACGTCAAGATCACGCAGGGCACGATCGACGGCGTGCACGTCTATCGCGTCACGCCGGAAACCATCCCGGCGCGTGACGCCAAGCGCCTGCTGATCCATGTCCATGGCGGCTGCTACGTGCTCAACCCCGGCGAGGCCGCGCTGCCGGAGGCCGTGCTGATGGCCGGTTTCAGCCACATCCCGGTTATTTCCGTCGACTACCGGATGCCGCCCACCGCCTATTTTCCGGCCGCGCTCGATGATGCAATGACGGTCTACAAGGCCGCGCTGAAGATGGAAAAGCCGCAGGATATCGGCGTGTTTGGCGGTTCCGCCGGCGGCGCGCTCACCTTGGAGATGATGCTGCGCGCGAAGCAGGAGCATCTGCCGATGCCGGGCGCCATCGACGTGAACACCCCGATGGCGGATGCCGTGGATTGGGGCGATTCCTCCCGCACCAATGCCCTGGTCGACAATGTTCTGGTGTCGCCGAGCGGCTTCTGTGAATCCGCGGCCCTGTTCTACGCTCACGGACATGACATGGCCGACCCGATGATCTCGCCGCTCAATGGCGATTTCCACGGGTTTCCGCCGACCATCCTGCTCACCGGCACGCGGGATCTGCTGCTGAGCAACACGGTCCGCACCGAGCAGAAACTGCTTCAGTCCGGGGTGCCGGCCAACCTCCTGGTGTTCGAGGGCATGTCCCATTTCCAGTTCACCATCAATGACCAGATCCCCGAAGACCGCCAGGCCTTCACGGAACTGGCTGCTTTCCTCAACCGGCATCTGGGGCACTGACAGCGCGCGACAGCATGTCGTGCCGTGCATCCCCAGAACCGCATTGGTGATGTGAGCATCCCAAACCCCGGCCCGTGAGGGCCGGGGTTTTTGCATGGATCATGAACGTGGCGCCACGCTACATAACATTGCGTTAGTAAAGGACAAGCTCCGGGAGCCGGGATCTCCCGGATGGTCATCACTCATCGAAGCCAATGGCACGGCGGCCCCCGCCTCGTGCGCGAACCGCCGGGCGGCCCGCAGAGCCGCTTCGACTTTCACGAAAAGCGTGGCCGAATCAGTAACAGACCACCCTGGTCGTCCAGGGATAGATCTCATACGAATACGGATAGTACGGATAGTTGGGAAAGTTCGGATAGCGGGCCGTGACGGCGGTGTTGATCGTGGCGCCCCTTGCATTCATGCATTGGGCGTAAGCGACATTGTATTGCTGTTGGGGCGTGTAGCCGGCGGCAACGAGCGCGGTGCCGCCCCCCGCCGTGTAGTTGGTCGCCGACACGTGAGGCGCAGCTTGCAGCCTGAAGCTGTATTGAGCATGATTGCGGCACACCACATCAGCCGACTGAAACTCTTGCGACGACATGTTGGCGCCGGGAACGGCGGCGACTGTCGGGCCTGTCGGCAGCTCGGCGCAAGCGGCGAGGGGAAGCGAAACGGCCAACGCCGGAGCCAGCCGGGCGGCCTGACGCTTTAGACGCGTAAGCAGCAATGGATTGTGGGTCATCGGACTCTCTCCCTGGACGAAGGTAAAATGCTTACCACACCAAGGCTTCCTTCCGTTCGGCGAGACCGTTTAGGTTGGAACGGAACGTAGAAGAAATGATATCTGCATTTCCGAGGTGGCGCAATCAAAACTGCGATCATCGGCTTGGCGCCGGGAATATCGCGCCTCCACCCCGACCGTCTCTTGCGCTAGGTCAAGGTAAGAATGGTCGGGTCGGATCATAGAGACATGAACTGTATCGGCGAGGCCGCAGAACCGTGGATACGACGCCAGCAAATCCTGCAACGGAGCAGACAGGCGATACCGGCTTGGCACGCTTCACCAAAAAGCTGCTGATAACCGTCCTCGTGCTGGCGTTGGCTTTGGCGGCCTGGCGGCTGGTTGATCTCGGTATTCTATTTTTCGGGGCGGCGCTGATCGCGATCGGGTTGCGCCGGGCCGCTGAATCAGTGGGGCGTCGTGCGAGGATTGGCACGGCGGCCGGGCTCGTTCTGGTCGTGCTGTTGTTCGTGGCGGCGCTGATAGCGTCTCTTACATTTTTTGGCGCTGTCGCCGCCGGACAGTTTGACGAGCTTGTCCGGCAAGTTCCGCGCGGCCTGCACATTGCGCTCACTTGGCTGGAGGCGCAGCCTTATGGTCCCTATGTCTTGACGCAGGCGCGCGGGATCGCGCCCGCTGAACTCACCAGCACGGCCGGTCGGGCGGTGGCGCTCGGGATGCAGGCCGTTGCGCGTACTTTCGGTTATGCCGTTCTGACCTTTCTGGTCGCCATCTATCTCGCGGCCCAGCCGCGTCTCTACCGCCGCCTGTGCCTGCGGCTGGTGCCGCCGGCCCACCTCGCCGTTGCGGGCCGGGTGTTGGACCGGACCGGCGAGGTGTTGCTGCACTGGCTGCTCGGGCAGTTCGTGGTGATGCTCACGATTGGCACGCTCTCGGGCCTCGGTCTTTGGGCGCTGGGCATCGAGGCGCCGTTCGCGCTCGGACTGGTCGGCGGGCTGCTGACGTTCATCCCCTATTTCGGCGCCGTGTTAGCCGTGGTTCCCGCCACGCTCGTCGCCCTTACCCAAGGGCCGTTCTACGCTCTTGGGGTCATCGCCATGTATGCTGGCGTGCATTTCATTGAAGGCAATTTCATCACCCCCATGGTACAGGCCGAGGCGACATCCCTGCCGCCGGTGCTCTCCTTGCTGTCCACAGTCGCGTTCAGCATGCTTTTCGGTTTGTCCGCCGTCTTGCTGACCGCGCCGCTCACCTTGTTCCTACTGGTGGTGGTGGAACTGCTCTACGTCAACGGCATCCTGGGGAAGGCCGCGGAAAACATGAAGCGGCCAGCCGATGCAAACTAATGTCCAGGAGCCGGAGGCGCCAGGATGGCCCGAACGAGCTGCCGCAGGATCGCCGCCGTTGACACCGTGGCTGCTGCAGATGCGCCGCCTCGTCGGACTGTTCGCCGCATGGAGCATCGGTGCCTCGGTCGGAGGCCGCAGATCAAAAGCCAAGCCATGATTTCAGCCCCGTGGTTTGGATTTGGCGTTTCAATCGGCATCGGGCTTCTCATTGGCCTTGAGCGCGAACGTTCCAAGGGGATCGGCCCAGGTCGCCGCCCGGCAGGAATACGGACTTTCACCCTGGCATCGCTGTTGGGTGCGGTTGCGATGCGTCTCGGCGGCGAAGCTTTTCTCGCACTCGCAGAAGCTGGGGTGATGAGTCTCACAGCTTTGTCGTACGCTCGGAATCGCGGCGATGACCCTGGTCTCACGACCGAGATCGGCCTGCTTGTCACGCCGCTGCTCGGCGGCCTGGCGATGTCGGATACAAGCCTCGCTGCAGGGCTTGGCGCCGCGGTTGCCGTCATTTTCGCCGCGAAGGTGCCACTGCATGGTTTTGTCACACAGATCCTGACCGGCGCTGAGGTCACAGACGGTCTTGTCTTCGCGGTCGCGACACTGATCATCTGGCCGCAACTGCCCGATCGCTATTTGGGCCCCCTTCAGGCGTTCAATCCTCACAGCATCTGGTTTCTGGTCATCCTGATCATGGCGATCGGCGCATGCGGGCATGCCGCAACACGGGTGCTTGGCGTTCGCTTCGGGTTGCCGATCGCCGGCCTTGCGTCAGGTTTCGTGTCCAGCACGGCAACGATCGGGTCGATGGCCGGGCGCGCGGCGCGGGATCCGGCGAGCATGAGGGCGGCCGTTGCCGCGGCGGCTTTCTCGACCGTCGCGACCTTCATCCAACTGGCTGTCCTGCTCGCGGCCATCTCCCGTTCAACTCTCTTGCTGATGGCGCCGGCACTGGCGGCAGGCGCCATCGGGGCAGCGCTCTATGGACTCGGCTTTGCGCTGCGCGCGGTCACCCCGGACGCGATCTCCGGCGCCGAACCTGGGCGGGCTTTTAGCGTGGGAACCGCCCTTGGGCTCGCCGCGATGATGGCCGTCATGTTGTTTGTCTCGGCGGCGTTGAGATACAGGCTTGGGGAGGCCGGCGTGATGGTCGGAACGATCGTCGCAGGCTTTGTCGATACACATTCGCCCGCGATCTCGATCGCCTCCCTGGTCACCTCGGCGAAAATGACACCGCAAGATGCCGTCCTGCCGATCCTTGCCGCGATGACGAGCAACGCCGCGGCAAAAATAGCCCTGGCGATCGGCGCCGGGTCCCGCGCCTTTGCATTGCGCATCGCGCCGGGAATCGTGGCGCCGATTGCTGTCGCATGGGCCATTGCAGTCCTAACGGCGTTCGGATGATTTTCCCGCTGAGGAGAGGAGATGAGCATGCTGAAATGCGCATTGTGTGTGTCCGATCATCCGCGTGCTCGGGCTGCCTTGGCGGGTCTCGCCGACTTCATGATCGTATTCGCGGCGGGTTTTTTGCTGGGCGCCGTGCGCGTATTCTGGGTCATGCCGCGCACCGGCGCGCTGACAGCCGTGGCGCTCGAATTGCCTGTCATGCTCGTGGTCTCGTGGGTCGCTGCGGCGGCGCTGATCCGGTGGTTTCGTGTGACGCCCAAGGCAACCGACCGCCTGATGATGGGAGGTGTCGGTTTCCTCTTGCTGCTGGTTGTGGAGACCGCGCTTGGCTTGTTTGGGTTCGGCAGAACCTTTCAGGATCAACTTGCAGCCTGGCGCAGTGCTTCCGGCCTCTTGGGGCTCGCCGGGCAAGTGGCCTTCGCCCTGTTCCCGATGCTGATCGGGCGCGTAGGACGCGCTTGACGGTTGGTCTGCGCGAAACCTTGCAGAACAGAGGACGTCGCACGCTCGGACGCTTTCCAGGGCTATTGCGCGTGTTTGGTGTGCTCGGTGTCGGCCAGGCTATGGTAGAGCTCATTTTCTTGCGCAAAGTGCAGCCGTAATATGGCATCGAGCCCGTAGAGCACGCGCCGAAAATCGTTTGCCTCGGCCGGGCTGGGCCCTTCGGCGGGCAGGTCGGCGGTCATGCGTGTCAGCAGGCCGCCGAGCTGCTGCACCTCGCGGTGGGTTCGGTGCATGGCGGCGATCGGGTCGCCGCCGCCCAGCGCGCGCTCGATGGTCGGATATAGCTGCGTGTCATCCTCCGTTTCGTGCCGCAGCAACCGTTCCCGGACGAGTTGTTCAACCTCGGCCAGGGCGGCGGCTGCCTGCCGGGGCGGCGCCGTTGCGAGCTCGTCGGCAACCGCCCGCAGGCGCGCGATTGGCCCGACGAGGCGTTCGTGCTCCGCGTCGAGCCGCGCCACCTCCGCGACCGGGAGCGCGACCCGTGGTCGCCCCGGGATGCGTACATGCAGCACGCGTAGAGCGTTCGTGATCGCGGCGACGTCGATCACCTCCTGCAGCAGCGCCCCGGCCACGGGCGGCAGGAAGCCCAGCGCGGCGGCCACCATGGCCAGGAAGGACAGGCCCATGCCGACCGCCACGGTTTCGAGGGCGATGCGCCGCGCCCCGCGCGCGACGGCGAGCGCCTCGGCCAGCCGGTCCAGCCGGTCGACGAGCAGCACCACGTCGGCGGCTTCCGATGAGGCGCCGGATCCACGCGCGCCCATGGCGATGCCGACATCGGCCGCCGCGAGGGCGGGCGCGTCGTTCACCCCGTCCCCCACCATCGCGCAGGTCTCCCCCGGAACCGTGCGCGCCGCGGCAATGGCGGAGAGCTTGTCCTGTGGCTGCTGTTCCGCCCGGACCTCGTCCACGCCGAGTACCGCGCCGATGGCCTCGGCAACGTCGCGCCGGTCGCCGGTGAGCATGACGATGCGGGTGATGCCGGCCTGGCGCAGCAGACGCAGCGCCCTGGATGCGTCAGGGCGGATCTCGTCGGCGAGAAGGATGGCGCCGAGCATCGCGCCGTCCGCCGCCACGAAGGCACCCGTTGCGCCCTCATAGCCCATACGGCGCAGGAAGCGCCCGCTCCATTCGGTGGGCGCGGCCCGCGCGGCCACGTAGGCGTGACTTCCGACCGAGACGCGGCGCCCGCCGATCGTGCCGCTCACACCCGCGCCGGGTTCTTCCTCCACAGCCGTCGGCAAGTCCAGAACGAGGCCGCGTGTCCGGGCGGCGGCGACCACGGCTTGGGCGATGGTGTGCAGTGAGGCTTGGTCCAGGCTGGCCGCGAGGCGCAGAACTTCGTCGCCCGTCGTGCCCGGCGTCGGCTGGATGGCGGCAACCCGGGCACGTCCGGCGGTGAGCGTGCCGGTCTTGTCGAGGAACAGCGTGCGCACCCGTGCCAGCGCTTCCAGCGCGCCGCCACCCTTCACCAGCACGCCGCGCCCGGCACAGCGCGACAGGCCGGCGACGATGGCCACCGGCACGCCCAGGATCAGCGGGCATGGCGTGGCAACCACCATGACGGCGAGGCCACGCACGGGATCACCGCTCCAGGCCCAGGCGCCCCCGGCGAGGGCGAGCGTGAGCGGGGTAAACAGGAAGGCGGCCCGGTCCGCGAGCCGGGCGGACGGCGCCTTCGCCTCCTGCGCCTGTCGAACGAGCCGGACGATGCCGGCAAATGTGCTGTCCGCAGCATCCGCCGTGGCGACCATGTCGAAGGGCGCGCCCGCGTTCACCGCACCGCTGCGCACCGCCGCGCCTGCCTCGTGCGTGACCGGAATGGGCTCGCCGGTCAGCGCTGACTCGTCCAGGACCGCGGCCTTGTCCCGCACGATCCCGTCCACGGGCACGGCGTCCCCGGCCCGTACCAGCAGGCGGTCTCCGGCGGCGACAGAGTCGAGGGGAACGGCGATGATCCGGCCGTCCTCATAGCGGCTGGCGGTGCGCGGGACACGCGCGAGCAGGGCCGACATCTCGCGCCGCGCCCGCGCTGCGGCGAAATCCTCAAGCGCGCGGCCGCCCGAGAGCATGACGGCGATCACACCGGCGGTGACATATTCGCCGAGTGCAAGGGCGCCCCCGATCGAAAGCAGCGCAATGATGTCGAGACCCACCTCTCGCCGCCACAGGCTGGCCGCGCTGGCGAGCAGGACGGCCGCGAGTACCGGGACAGCCCCGGCCAGCATCAGTCCTGTGGCCCAGTCCTCCCGGCCGAGCCAGCGCGCGCATAAACCTGCGCCCAGGCCACCGGCGGCCAGGGCCAGCAAGGAAAGGTTCGGGATTTGTTTGCGATCAGCCACTTGCGCCTACGTGCTCGTCTGTATCCTCCGGCATCCGTCTCTCCCCGTTCGTTTCCTGTATCGTTTGATATGGGAATGGTCGGCATCGTCGCTCGGCCGCACGGTCTTTCGCGAAGACCGAGCGATGATTCGGGGCGTTTTTCATTGATATAGGTCAAGGGCGGGACGTCGCAGCTTGAGCCGCCGCCAACGCCACGGGTCACGTCAAGGCCCGTCGCAGCCGACCGGCCTGTTTATGTTTTGATTTTCACGGAATGCCGTGGCGCGCCCGAGGGGATTCGAACGTCCGACCCTTGGGGAGAATTTGTTCGTGGCCGGCGCTCAGATCGACGGCACGGTGACGCCGATCATGTCGCCTTCGCGCACGATGGCTGCGAGCCGGTCCGCGCTCCAGTCTTCGGTGCCGAGGGGACGGCGCGGCAACACCATCCAGCGGTAGTCGGCTGTCGAATCGACGATATGGATCGAAACGCCGTCCGGCAGCGTCGTGTTCCATTCCGCGAGCACGCCGCGCGGATCGCGCACGGCGCGGGCGCGATAGCCCGCCGACTTGAACCAGAAGGGCGGGTAGCCGAGCACCGCGCGGGGATAGCAGCTGCACAGCGTGCAGACGACAAGATGATGCACAGTTTCGGTGTTTTCGAGCACGCCGAGGGGCGGTGCGCCGCGCATCGAAGCCCCCATTTCCTCGGCCGCCGCGCTGCCGTTCGCCAGCAGGCGCGCGCGGTATTCCGGATCGGTCCAGGCGCGGGCGATGATGGCGGCGCCGATCCTGGGGCTTGCGGCATCGGTGATGGCGATGCGCTCGGCGATCTCGGCCGTGGAGACGATGCCCTTGGCCTCCAGAAGGTCGCGGATGGCGACGAGGAGCGCTTCCGCGGGCGCGTGGAGCAGTTCCGTTTCCGACAGGCTCATGCTTCCTCCAGCCAGGATTCGTAAAGCTCGACGAGGATCTCGTCGCCGGCCGTGGCGTCGCCCCAGAGCGAGGCCGGGTCGAAGGCAACGTGGTAGAGCGTGAGGCTCGGCGCCGGTCGCGCGAAAGCGAGATCCTCGGGGTTCGCGAAGCGGCCGAGGACATCGCGGATCGTGCCAATACGGCCGCGCAGATAATGCGGCGTGCGGATATGCACGGGCCCGCGCGCCTCCGGCCAGTCGTCACGCACGCGCACAATTTGGCCGGGGGCGAGGGCGCTCATGGGCACATCCTGCTATTGGCGAGGGCCGCTTTGAGCTCGGCGGCGGTGATCACGCCCTTGCGCAGCAGGTTATCGGCGATCGAGCGAATCCAGCGCTGGTAATAGCTGCGCGCGTGGTACTCGGCCTCCGGGATCGCCTCGATGCCACGGCGCAGCTCGTCGACACTCATCACGCGCTTCAGCCCGAGGATCTGGCGGAGCGCATCCACCTCGCGGTCGAACTCGGTGAGTTCGTGCGGCTCGGTATCGACCGCCTCGCACATATATTTCGCGATCCCGCCCAGATCGTGATGGGCGCGGGCTGGATTGGGGTCCGTCTCAGCTGCATCGGCCATAGCAGGAGCTTAGCCGAAGCGCCGGTGGATGGGAACCGAGCGGCGTGCCAGGGGCGCGGGACCGCGTTGCCGCTCCGGGGCGTGCTCGCTGATACCGGCGCCGACGGGCACGGCCTGGCGGGTCCGGTCGAACGGTCGCGGACCGTGCCGTACCGCTGGCGCGTCTGAACGATCCGCAGGGCGGTGAAGGGCGCCTGTGTCCAATCTTTACTGGCCAAGCCTGAGACGTTATGGCAGCATCGCTACCAAATATAAAAAATGAAACGAGGAAACATGAAGAAGGTAAGCTTCAAGAAGATCAGCTTCGTCGCGTCAGCGTTATTGCTGGCATTTGCAGCGGGTGCGCCCTCCATGGCGGCGGCCGCGTTGCCGCCGAAATTCGGACCGTCGCTGATTGCCGTAAAGTCCTTCGATCACTTCGCACTGGTCGGCATCGGCGTGTCGCATGAAGGGCGCGTCTTTGCGAGCGCCCCCGCGGCGAAGAGCGGTAACAAGCTGGTGGAGGTCAATGTCCATACCGGCGCGGTCACGCCGTATCCGAACCAGAGCTGGAATGTGGCGGGCAACGATCCCGAACATGAGTGGGCCGTCCCGCAGGCCATGTGGGTCGATAAGGCCGATCATCTCTGGGTCCTGGATTCAGGGCGCGCGGTGCTCAGCGTCGGTCAGCCGATTCCGCCGAAACTCGTCGAGTTCGATCTGAGCGACAACCAGGTGATTCGCAGCTACGGGTTCCAGGGCGTGGTCGCACCGTCGGACTCATTGAACGATGTTCGCATCGATTTGGTGCATGGCTACGCTTATCTCACCAACATCGCCAATAAGGGTGGCCTGGTGGTCTTGAACCTGCAGACCGGGGCATCGCGCCAGGTGCTGGTGGGGGATCGTTCGACCTATGCCGATCCGCACCAGCATCTGATGATCCGGGGCCAGCCGGCCGAGGGGAGGGACGGCAAGCCGGTCGCCATCCATGCCGATGGCATTGCGCTTTCGCCCGACGCAGCCTGGGTCTATTACCGGCCGCTGACCGACCATAATTATTGGCGTGTCCCGACTGCGGCATTGATTGATGCCAGCCTGACCCCAGCCGAACTGGCGCAGAAGGTGCAGTATCTCGGCGCGGCCGAACTGACCGGCGGGTTGATCATGGACCAGCATGGGACGCTCTATGGCGGTGATCTTGAGCATGCCAGCGTCGTTGCGCTCAGGCTCGATCCGGCAACGGGTAAGCTGACATCAAAGCTCTTCGTGCGCGACAAAGGACGCCTCTCTTGGGCGGACGGTTTCGCGATCAGCGGCGGCTATCTCTATATCGCGGACTCGCACTTATGGGAGATCGTGTTCAAGAACCATTTGCCGCGGTCCGGACCGTGGACGATCTTCAAAGTCAAGCTGCCCGATTACGTCGCCGCGAAATCTCCGTAGCTGCTCGCCAGGGCCACGGTGGCCGCGACCTGAAAGTCTCCGAGACCGCTCGGCCGGGACTTCAGATGGTGATGCGATGCTCGGGCCTCGGGCATCGCCGTCACCCACATCGCCGGCGTTTCGTCCTGGGCAGCAAAACTGACGCCGGTATAGGCGGATGGCGGCGTGTGCAGCCGAATACATGGCAAATCCACAAGGTTATCCCCAACTCTGTGGATTTTCTTTTGTCGGAACGAATGACGGTGACAGCCTCGCACCGGCGGGCCGCATAACAGCCATCTCCTGCAATCAGAGTTATTTATCAATCGATAGGCGCTATTGTAACCAGCAGCTCACGTACTGTTACACGGTAGGGTGAGTGGACCAAGACAGACAGAGAGACTTTGATGCACAAACGAGATTCGGCCCGCGCATTCGCGGCGGCGGCTTTCATGCTGCTTGCCCCCGCCGCGATGGCCCAGACGACGCTGGCGCCACGCGACGTGCCCGCGAAAACCATCCCCGTTCCTGGCGATGTTAGCCCGCAGCTGCAGGCCGTGATCGCCAGGCCGCTGAGCAGCGGCTGGAACACGCCGCCGACCACGCCCCAGGGCTGGAAGCAGCTTTCGGACACGCTCGCGGCCGGCGTCGCCGCCCAGGTCGGGCCAATGGCACAGCGGCTGCACGTCAAGATCGAGCCGGCCACGATCGACGGCGTGAAGGTCTATCGCCTCACGCCAGAGACCATCCCGGCACGCAACGCCAAGCGCCTGCTGATTCACGTGCATGGCGGTTGCTACGTGCTGAGCGGGGGCGAGGCCGCCTTGCCCGAGGCGTTGCTGATGGCGGGCATAAGCCATATCCGGGTCATCTCCGTCGACTACCGGATGCCGCCCACGGCCTATTTCCCCGCGGCGCTCGACGACGCGATGACGGTCTACAAGGCCGAGCTGAAGACAACGAATCCGAAAGATCTCGGCGTGTTCGGCCGGTCCGCCGGTGGCGCGCTCACGCTGGAGATGATGCTGCGGATTAAGCAGGAGCATCTGCCGATGCCGGCTGCCATCGCCGTGAACACCCCGATGGCGGATATGGTGGATGAGGGCGATTCCTCGCGGACCAACGCGCTGGTCGACAACGTCCTGGTGGCGCCTGACGAGCAATGCGATGCCGCAGCCCGTTTCTACGCCCACGGGCATGACATGGCGGACCCGATGATCTCGCCCTTGCTTGGAGACTTCCACGGGTTCCCGCCGACCATCATGGCCACGGGCACGCGCGACCTGATGCTGAGCAACACGGTCCGCACGCATCAGAAACTGCTGCAATCCGGCGTGCCGGCCAGCTTGCTGGTGTTCGAGGGCATGTCCCATGCCCAGTTCTCCATTGACGACCGCATTCCTGAAGACCGGCAGGCCTTCACGGAAGAAGGCGCGTTCATGGACCAGCATCTCGGTCACTGACGATGAGGCGCAGGCTCGTCCTCCGGGCCAGCCTGCAGCCTGGATTATCGGCAACCAGAGCGCCTCTGGCGTAACGGACGGCCCCTTCAGACGCATGTGATGCGCTCAGGCAAGACGCATCCCATCGATCAGAACCCAGCCCGTCCAGGGCTGGGTTCTTTGCATTTGGAGCCCATGGACCCATGGCGCGCCGATGCCCGCGATGCTGCTCGGCCTGCCCGCCATGCAGACGACATCAATGTCCAGGGTAGGCCCGCGGAGGCGGCAGGGCCGGCAGAAAATGTCCCGCAACCGGGCAACTGCCCGCCAGCCTCAAACAAGCGTGGCGAATCCGCCTTTCTGGGTTGCGTGTCGGTCGTGCAACGATATGATCGGATCATGGATGCAGCAAGTGATGGTTCCCCGCATTGGCGCTTAGAGGCTGCGGAGGGGCTGAACCGGCTTACCCTCTCCGGTGATTGGACCGCGCAGCGCGGTAGCCTGCCTCGCTTTCCCGTGAACGGGCTGCAGGCGGCGCGGCCGGCGGCGCCGCTCGTGTTCGATACGGCGCCGCTTGGCCGTTGGAACAGCGCGCTCGTCACCTTCCTGTGGGAGGTGCGGCAGGCGGCGGAGGGCGCCGGCATCGCCTTCGACGGTGCGAACCTGCCGCCTTCCGCCAACAAGCTGCTCGGCCTCCTGCCCCCCGCACGGGTTGCCCAGAAGCCGCGGCGCCGCCGCTGGTTCAATCCGCTTGCCGCCCTGGGCAGCTGGACGCTCGACAGCCTCACCGAGGTTGGAATCCTCACCGAACTCACCGCCACCACCACCTGGAACGGCGCGCGGGCGGTGCTGGGGCGAAGCCGCATGCGCCCGGTGGATCTGCTCACCAATATACGCGATGCCGGTCCCGACTCGCTGCTCATCGTCAGCATCGTCAACTTCCTGCTCGGCGCCATCCTCGCCTTCGTCGGCGCCGTTCAGCTCGAGAAATTCGCGGCCGGTGTTTATGTCGCCGATCTCGTCGGCATTGCCATGGTGCGGGAAATGGCTGCCGTGATGACGGCCATCATCATGGCCGGGCGCACGGGCGGCGCCTATGCGGCGCGCATCGCCACCATGCTCGGCAATGAGGAGATCGACGCGCTGACGGTGACCGGCATTCCGATCTCAAGCTACCTCATTCTGCCCTCCGTGCTCGCCCTCGTCATCACCATGCCGCTTCTCTATCTCTATGCTTGTCTTGTCAGCATGCTTGGCGGGTGCGTCGTCGCGGTCGCCATGCTGCATGTGACGCTCGCGGGCTATGTGACTCAGACGCTGGGCGCGGTGCCCTTCAACCAGTTCATATTCGGCTTCATCAAGGCGATTGTCTTTGCCGTCTTCATCGGGTTGATCAGCTGCCGCATCGGCCTCAAGGCCGGGCGGAGCGCGGCCGATGTCGGCATCGCCGCGACCCGCGCCGTGGTGGCTGGCGTGGTCGGCGTGATTGCGATCGATTCACTCTTTGCGGTGATCGCCAATGCCATCGGCATTTGACATGGCGGTGGCAGCGCCGGCGTCACATCCAGCGCCGCTTCTCACACTCGATGGCGTCACCCTCGCCTATGGGCCGAAAATCATCCAGAAAAACGTCTCCATGGACGTACGGCGGGGGAGCGTCTTCGCCGTCATGGGCGGATCGGGGTGTGGCAAAAGCACCGTTCTGCGCAGCATGATCGGCCTTTTGCGGCCCGTCGCCGGACAATACCACCTGGAAAGCGAAGATTACTGGGCCGCGAATGACACACGGCGCGCGATGATGGCGCTGCGCTTTGGCGTTCTGTTCCAGAGCGGCGCGCTCTGGAGTTCCATGACGGTCGGCGAGAATGTCGCCTTGCCGATGCAGATGAATACGCGGTTGGATGCGACCTCCATCCGCGCGCAGGTGGAACTCAAGCTCGGTCTCGTGGGCATGCTGCAGGCGATCGACCAGTACCCCTCGGAGCTTTCCGGCGGCATGCGCAAGCGCGCGGGGCTGGCGCGCGCGCTGGCGCTCGACCCGGATATCCTGTTCTTCGACGAACCTTCCGCCGGGCTCGATCCCATCACCTCGGCGCGGCTCGACGAGCTCATCCTCAATCTGCGCGACGGGCTGGGGGCCACCATCATCATCGTCAGCCACGAATTGCCGAGCCTCTTCGCCATTGCCGATGACGGCATTTACCTCGATAACGTCACCAAAACCCCGATCGCCCATGGCTCACCGCGCTCTATGCGGGACCATTGCGACGACCCGCAGGTACGCGCCTTCATGCAACGCCTCCCCTCCAACACCGCCTGACCGGAGACACAGGACATGGGAAACAGGCAAACCGTCGTTGGCGCCTTCGTCTTGGGCGGGATTATCCTGGCGCTCGGCGCCATCATCCTGTTCGGCCAGATCAACCCGTTCAGCAGGGTCGTGCGCGCGGTCGTGGTGCTCCAGGGTTCGGCCTCCGGCCTTTCCATCGGTGCGCCGGTGACGTTCCGCGGCGTGCCGGTGGGCTCGGTGAGCGATATTGAACTCACCTTCGACCGGCGTACCTTCACCGCCTATATCCCGGTGACGCTGGTGCTGGACCCGCGGCGCGTGCACAGCACCGACAAGAGGGAAATCATCGGCGTGAACGAATTCGTTCGCCGCGGCTTGCGGGCGGAGGTGAATATTCAAAGCCTGGTGACCGGGCAGGCAGCCATCGAACTCAGTTTCGACCCGAGCACGCCGGCCGTGCTGCACCCGGGGCTTTCGAAATATCCCGAAATCCCCGTCCGCCAATCCATCATGCAAAGGACGCAGCAGACGCTGGAGCAGCTGCCGCTGCAGGAAATGGCCAATAATATCAACAGGTCGCTTGAGAGCATTCGCATCCTGGCCGACAAGCTGGACGAGGACACGCCGGCCTTGATCGCGAGCGCACAGCAGACCTCCAACCAGTCACGCGTGCTGGTGGACACGGCGACCAAAACGCTCGAGACGCTGCAGACCCAGCTGACGACCACGCTCTCCGCCTTTAACACGATGGCAAACGCCGCCACCACGCAGTTGAATGGGCGCGGTGCCGACCTCCACAAGCTGCTGCTCAGCACCAATACCGCCGTTGTCCAGACGCAGCAGATGGTGACCGAACTGCGCAACTTCACCGCGGCCCGGTCCGACCAGCGCGCCGATATCGACGCGACCCTCCGTGACCTTGCCGCCGCCGCAGCCTCCATGCGCGGCTTCGCGAGCGAGATTGAACGCGAGCCACAACTTCTGTTGATGGGACGCCAACCGTGAGACAAACGCCCAGCCTCCGCCGCGGGCCGCGGTACCTCGCCCTCGCATTCGGCATGACCGCTTGCCTCGCCGCCTGCGCCGCGCCGCCGCTCAAGGTCTATACGCTCGATGCGCCCGCCGTTCCGGTGGATACCGGCCCCGCGCAGACGCCGGCGAGCCTGGAGGTGTGGCGCATCGTGCTGCCCGATTACCTCGACACGCAGGACATCGTGCTGCGCGAGGGCAGCCAGATTAACCGCAGCTTCCATGCCCGCTGGGCGAGCCGGCTTTCGATTGGCGCCACCGACCTCATCACCGCCCGCCTCGCTGCCGCACGGCCTGACCTCTTCATCACTGACCAGCCGCTGGTGAGCCCGGCGCGCTACCGTCTGTTCATCAATATCAGCCGGCTGGATGTGAGCGGGGACGGCACGGCTTCGCTCGCCGCGGATTGGACGATCGTGCCCCGCGATGAACGGCGCCTGGAGCTGCATGACCGCACCGCCTTTGCCCTCACCGGTCCGGTGAAGACAGACCTGGATATTGTGGCGCTGACCAATGAAGTTCTGGATAGGCTGGCAGCGCGGATCGAACGGGACGTGAGCATTGAGCTGCCACAGCGCGGCTAAGAGATGACGACGATAACCGTTGAACGCTTTGTTGTTCGTCGAAATTTTTCTTGTTGCCATCACTCTCTTTGTGAATTTCTGGCGTAGAAAATGGTCGCTTGAAAAGCAGGCGCCTTTTTATATGTCTTTGCCATTCCGACGACATGCCGTCGCAGATGGATTTCGGGTTCATGGCGCTGTTCAACACCGTGTAGAGTCCGGAAGGGCTTAGTCAGAGAAAAACCATCGTTAAAATCGATTGGTTTGTACGATCCGCTTTATGTGTCATGGATATTTTTATTATGCGCCTTTGACATTCCCATTGTAGGAATGATTACCGCCCAACAGGGCTCGGACCTGCGAGCATTTCTGTTGGGATCATTGCCATGCCTCATCTTTCCCGTCGATCCTTGCTGGCTGCCGGCGCCGCTATGGGCGCTCTGCCGCTTCTTCCAGTTCGCGCGACAGCGCAGCTTGCCGCAGCGCCCGGTACGCGCCGGCTCACGGCGGGAACGCGAATCCTTGACGTGAACGGCCGCGCCGCGAAAGTCTACGGCCTGACGAACGAGACGGGACAGCCTGGCTTGACGCTCGCACCCGGCGAGCGCTTTCACGTCACGCTCGCCAATCAGATCTCGGACCGCACGATCATTCACTGGCATGGCCAACTTCCGCCGTGGAGGCAGGATGGTTTTCCGTGGTCGCAGGTCCCCAGAGTCCTTCCGGGCTCAACGCTGACATATGACTTTGCCCCCATCGCCGGCACCTACTGGATGCACTCGCATGAAGGGTTGCAGGAGCAGCGCCTGATGACGGCGCCCTTGATCGTCCACACCGCGGAGGCCATGCGTGAAGACCGTCAGGAAGTCGTCCTGATGCTTCACGATTTCAGCTTCACCGCGCCGGAGGAATTGCTGGCTCACCTGACGGGACAACCCGTGTCCGCGGCCTACGCGATGGAGCATCTCACCGAGAATGTCAGCGCGCCTGCACCCTCTTCCGACAATATGGCGGGTATGATGCCGGGCTCGATGCAAGGTATGCCGGGCATGATGATGCAAGGCTCCATGCAGGGCATGGGCTCGATGCAGATGGGCGGGATGAGTGCCGGCGGAATGGCCGGGATGTCGGGCCGCGCGGGGATGGATTTAAACGATATCGACTACGACGCCTTCCTTGCCAATGATCGCACCCTTGCCGATCCCGAGTTGGTGCGGGTGGAGCGCCGCGGGCGCCTGCGGCTGCGGGTGATCAACGGCGCGTCATCCAGCCAATTCTGGCTCAATCTGGGGGCATTGACCGGCCGTGTGGTGGCGGTGGACGGCCATGAAGTCCATCCGGTCAGCGGCTCGGTGTTCCCCATCTCGATGGCCCAGCGGCTGGACATACTGCTTGATCTGCCCGGCCCCGGTGCTTTCCCGATCCTGGCCCAGTTGGAAGGTTCGAACCGTCGCACGGGAATCGTGCTGGCGACCCAAGGCGCGCAGGTCATGCGCCTTGCGGAGACGGGCCTCGATCAGGCGCGGCCTGTCGATAATTCCCTCGAGACTCGGCTTTCGGCGACCCAACCTCTCATGGCGCGTAAGCCTGACATCGTTCACCAGATTGTCCTGGCGGGGAGCATGACCCCTTACAAATGGTCGCTGAACGGCCAGTATTGGCCGAACATCGCGCCGCTGATGTTGACCAAGGGTCAACGCGTCGAGATCGAACTCGTCAACCAATCGATGATGGCGCACCCCATTCATCTCCACGGTCATACCTTCCAGGTGATTGCCGTGAATGGCCAGCCCATCAATGGTGCCGTTCGAGATACGGTGATTGTTACCCCGAATATGGGCAGCGTGCGGTTCGCCTTTGACGCCGATAACCCGGGAAGGTGGGCGTTCCATTGCCACAACCTGTATCACATGATGACCGGTATGATGACGGAATTCCGCTATCAGGACATTGCGGTCTGATCATAACGGCTCGTTTGAAGCTGCGACCCCCGGTACCGTCAAGGCCGCCGAAGATTCGCGCCCTCCGTTGATCCGGAGGGCCGATGTGCTGCGCTGCCGTGTAGGGCGCAGCGATGGCCTGGCGACGGAGACACACCTGTTCCGAGGCCCTGCAAGCGTTAGAAGCTGACGCTGAACGGCATGGAGAGGGTGCGCGAACAGCCCCGGAATCTTAACGAGAAAAGGCCTGACATGACGAACCGCATCGGCAATCGAAGCGCGCTGATGCGCATTGCGTTGGGGATCGCGGGCGTCATGGGCGTGATCCTCCCCGCCTGCGCCCTCAATGCCCCTTCGCCCATCGAGATCAACGCTGGCCCTTTCGGACCGTTGCAATTGAGCGGAGGGCTGGATGGTACGGTTATGCCCTCTCCGGCACAGGTGACGCCGGATTGCTTGGGACCAACAAGGCAACGGGGATGGAACTCGCCAACGGCATTATCGAGCTGCAAAAGCCTGACGGGTTGGTCCAATTCGACGTTCAATTAGGTTCAACCGGGACCTTTGTACTGGGCACCGCGCCCAGCCAGACCTCAGTACAGACATATGCAACCGGCCCTCTCTATCTCGGTTCCATCACGCTCGCACCCACGCCAAATTTCAAAATCTCCATCGGCCAGCTCGATACGCTCGAGGGTTACACGGCAGGCTTGGACTGGAATAACAGCAACGTGTTCTACGACGAGATTTTCGCCGTCCAAAATGGGCCGAGCAGAAGTGTGGAAGCCACTTATACGTTTGGGCCGATCTCCACCACTGTGAACTTTGGTGATGGCTTTGACACCGGAGTCTGGAACTATCTTCAAGCGTCGACGACTTACACGATCAATAACGACAATGCCGTGACGATCTACGGCGCGACAAATGTCGGGCGAACCGGGCTTAACGCCCATTTCTATGGATCGGCCAGTCTGCCGTTCAGTCAAACTGCCATCGGCAGTATTCCGGGGGCGGTGAATCTGGCCAACTCCACCGTTCTTGGCGGCTTCTATAACGATTCGGTCGGAAACCTCAATCTGGTCCCGGAAATCCAATACGTGTACACGCGGCCGGATCAATCGCTTGTCACCCCTGGCTCCGCCGCCATGACCAAGTTCTCTGGCAATTTTGGTGCTGTCTTGTTCGCCGATTATCACTTTGGCACGTCGCCATACTCATTGGGCGCTTGGGTGGCGTATTTCTCCAGTCATGGACCTGATACGTGGTTCCTCAACGCAGGCTCACAAGGCGTCGGGATCTCGATTGCCCCAACATGGCAGCGCCAGCATTTGTTCGTGCGCGGTGACCTTGGTGTGATGCACCTGACCCGTATCGGCACACCCGGCTCAGCTGGTTACGGCGAGTCAGCCGCGTGCCGTAACCAGGCAACTTCGCTGCTGGAGGCTGGTGTTCTTTTTTGAAGCTTCTGCTCCGTTTCCGGAGCAGAAGCTTCATTGATTATGAGCTAATAATCAAATTCAAGGCTCGCCAAAAATGTCCGCGGCGCGCCGAGATAGGCGGTGTTGGCCCCGGGGCTGCCGACGATGGTGCCGTCAGCGATCGAGACGTAATAGAACGTGTCCGTGACGTTCAGCACCTGGAAGCGCGCTGTCATGTGATGTTTCAGGAAGGTCGTGGTATAGCGCGCGCCGAGGTCCAGCGTGGTGTAAGCGGGGGCGAAGGAATTGTTGGTGTTGGTGGCCGCCCGCGCGCCCTCGTAATGCACCGCGCCGGTGAGGGCGAAGCCGTCCAGGAGGGCGGGGTGATAATCGACCGCGATATCGGTTTTGACATGCGGCACGCCGACCACGAGCTTGTCATCGGTTGAGGCCACGCCGGTATTCATCAGCTGCGCGTCGATATAGGTCACGCCGCCGAACACGCTGAGCGCCGGGGTCACATCGCCCTGGGCGAACGTCTCGATGCCGTAATTGCGCTGTTCGCCGATCACTTGGAACACATTGTCAGCGAGGGTATTGGCGTAGGGGCGGGTCATGCGGAACCCGTCCACGGTCAGCAGCAGCGACGGCGTGAGGGCGTATTTCGCGCCGATCTCGACTTCGGTGTCGTGATAGGGGGCGAGATAGGCGTTGGCGTTGGCCGCGGTGCTCGGCGCCTCGTCGCTCTGCTCGATGGCCTGGGCCCAGGTCGCATAAGCGGTGAGCACCGGCGTGGGTGTGTAGATCACGCTGACCGTCGGGCTGAGCGCGCCATTGACGGTATTCGCGCTGGTCTGTTTGCCGGTCGACGACCAGCTCTTGGAGCTGAGGAAGGAGGTATTCAGAACCGCCTGAACCGCCCATTGATCGTTCAGATGCATCTCGTCGGCGGCGATGATCGACTGCTCGCTCAGCGCGGCGGATTCGTACTGTCCGCCGGTTTGTCCGGCGGTAAGGGACTGGGCGACGGGAACGAGCACCGGATCGGCGAGACTGGCCGTGCCAAGCTCATAGGCAAAGCTGGCATTGCGCGGTGAGTATTCCCCGAGCAGGAAGCCGTTGGTGCCGAAGCTGAGATCGTTCTCCATGCCAAAAAGAGACACGCGGCCGTTCAGATAGGCTTCATTGCTGCCGATCTTGAAATCCGACACGGCGGTGAAATTCTTCGTCACCGTGTAGTCGCCGGAATTGTTCGTGAAGGTGTTGGTGATGCCATAGAGATTGCGCACGGCATTCTGATAGAGCCCACCGGCCTCGAAGCTCCAGTTCTGGTTGATCTGATGGGTTATTTTCACGAGGCCGGTATCGGTGACGAGATCAGGTCCGGCGCCGGGCTGCGCCAGTCCGGACTTGGCCGGGTTCATGGCCGGCGGCAGGATCGTGTTCTTGCCGCTTCCTGTGCTGGCGCCATCATAGACGACGCTGCCGGGAAGTCCCGTGGCATCGGTGGCGTAATGGCTGTAATAGGTCTCGATGGTGGTGTTGTCGGTGGGATGAAAGTCGAACAAGACGCTGCCAAGCGTGCGATCGATGTTGCTTCCCGGCGCGTAGCTTTCGCCGTTGCCCTGCACGACATTCAAGCGATAGCCGATCTTGCCGTCCGCCGTGGTGCCGGCGAAATCGCCTTGTTCGGTAAAGATGCCGCTCGACTGGAAGCCCTCGATGATGCGCACCAACGGTTGCTGCGTGGGCTGCGCCAGCATGTAATTGAACACGCCGGACGGAGAGGAGGGGCCGTAGAGCGCGCCGCCAAGGCCGTTGAGAACCTCGATGCCGGAAAGATTTTCCGTGGGAATGGCGGTTGTGCCGACGATGTTCAACCCGTCGAGCCGGGTGTTCTGCGCGATACTGCTTTGAAACCCGAGCGCTTGCGGGCGGGAAACCTCGTAGCCCTGCTGGTCGCGGATCTCCACGGAAGGCAGATAGCTAAGCGCATCGTTAACCGTGCGCACTTGGGTGTTAACCAGAAGGTCCTGCGGTATGATGGTCACCGATTGCGGCGTCTTCAGGATTGGCCTGATGCCGAGCGGTCCCATGCTGGCCGTCGCGCGATGATAGTTCGCTCTGGTGGCGTAGCCGCCCCGCGCGGTGCTTGCCCCTGATGCAGTCACGTTAATCGGCGGCAGGTTGATGACACTCTGTTGCGCATGCGCCGTCGGCGCGAACAGGAACAGGACTCCCAGAGAGGCGCCGCCCAGAAGGTCGCGGCAAACGTTACGAACCTCACAAAATTCTGAGGAATTATCGATCAATTTATCAATTCTATAGAAGGGCGCCCATGCGGCCCTGCTGTTGCTCATGACGATATGTTTCTACAAACATATCGAAACATGGTTTGCCTAGAGCGCGAGGACCCGATGGCGCAGGTGGCAGGGTTGCGTGAGAAGAATGTCGTCCTCTCGGCCGGCCTCGGATAGGGGGGACTCAACAAGCGGAGACGGCACCGCGCAGTGCGGTGTCTCGTCAAAGCCTCATGGAAGAAACGTCATCTCTCGCGGCTTGGTGCCATTCTTTTGCACGCCCGCACGTTAGTGATGTTGTGGCTGCCTTAAAGCGTGGCACCGAGGCCACGGTTGGCGCCGCTGCGGCCAGGCTTGTTCCGGCCGCCAGGCGGCGGTGCGACATGGTGGTGCGCGACTGACGGCGGCCGGCCCGTGACCTGCTACGCGACGGATTTGATCCCGGGTCGCCCCCGCTGCGTCTGTGGGGCGCGGGGATCAGGAGGGACGGGGATTTCGCGGATGGCGCAGCGGCAGCATTCGTCGCAGCACGCCATCCTTGAGGCCGTAATGATGGAACAGCGCCGCGGCGGCATGCGCGGCCGCGAGGCAGATCATTGCCCAAGCTCCCCACACGTGTACCGTGTTGAACACGGGGCGCCACGCGGCGCTGACTCCGAACGGCGAAGCGATCGAGAATAACCCGAAGAAGTTTGCGTCATGTCCGCGACCCCAGATCTTTCCGAACCCGGCGGAGACGACGAGGATCAGCAGCCCATAGAGCAGATAATGCGTGATGTTGGCGACGAGCACCATCAGCCGGGGGCCGACATGCGGCAGCCGCCGGCCGAAACCGACCCGCCATATCAGCCTCACCACGAGTATAGCCGCAAGAGACATGCCAAGCGACACGTGCACGAACTGCATGAAGTGGACCGAAGCGCTATGGCTCGGGAGGAAACCCCAGATTTCGGCAAGGGAAAACTGCGTCACAACCAGGAGCGCTGTCAGCCAATGCAGCGAGATGTCACCGTAGCCATAACGGTCGTCGGACCGAGTGGCAGAATCGTCGCCGGCGATCCGTGCAATTCTACGAGTGCTTTGATCCATGGCCGTTCCATCCTTTTGATAGCCTGGAAGTGTCCTTAGACTATTCTTGCCCGGCGTGTGAATACGCAAGCCCTCTGGTTATGGCCGATCTTTTTGAACGGGTTTCAAAAATTAATTCTTCATTCGTTATGAATTGAGGTGTCTGTCGATAAGACCATAAGCTGCAGACATGACAAAACGGATTTTAAACGTGACATAACTTTTTTTTAAGAAGATAGGCGTGTCTTTTGGGATTTGTGTTGTTCATGAGAGGCATTCGCAACTCAATGCAAACGCCATGAAATCATCAAAATTGTGTAACTCATCTTCACAATAAACTCGAGTAGTAGCCCTTGGCACTTCGTTTTGATCTGCAAAAGGGCTAACTGAATGATTCGATTTAGTAACGTAAAATTAAAAGTTGTCTTGCAGAGTTTTTGTGCTGCTCGTGCTTTGCATGTCGGCCTCGCCGCAAGCGTCGGCCTCGCTGCTCTCACCCCTGCCGCGCGGGCGCAGAGCGTGGCGCCGCAGAGCCAACCCGCGGTCGGCGCAACCGGTTCCGGAGGGTTCACCACCCCGTCCAATCTCGATCTCGGCGCCGTGCTGTCGACCGGCACGGGCAGCGCCGCCGACCTCGCCACCACGCCCGGCACCGCCCCGTACAATGCGCCGTCGCTGACGCCGCTGAATTCGACGCAGCCGACCTCGGTGGTCAGCCAGCACACCATTCAGAACCTGCTGACCAGCACTTCGAGCTATGCCGACATCGCGCGCCTCACGCCGTCGGTGAGCGTTAAAAGCCCGAACGGGCCTGGCCTGAGCGAAACCAACCTGGTCATCCGCGGCCTCCAGAACGGTCAGTACAACGTTACCTTCGACGGTATTCCCATCGGCGACTCCAACTCCTTCACCCAGCACACCACCTCGTTCTTCACCAATGACGAGATCGGCCAGCTGATCGTCGATCGCGGTCCAGGCACGGCGGAGACGGTCGGTTACGCCACGTTCGGCGGCACTGTGTCGATTCGCACGATCAACCCGGCGGCGACGACGACGCTGACGCCCTATGGCTCCTATGGCAGCTATGACACCGGCGTCGAAGGTCTACGCATTGATACCGGCGCGATCCAGGCGGCCAACGGCACGTCGGCGGTGTTCAACATTGAGAATGACAATTCCAATGGTGCGTTGAGCTTCACCCATCAGGACCGCACCAACTTTTTCGGCAAGGTGGTCGTGCCGGTCGGCAACAGCACCGCCGTTACCTTCTTTGCCGATTACAACAAGATTTATCAGAATCCTGTCTATGGCGCGACGCTCGGCGAGATGGCGGAATTCGGCCATAATTATAATCTGAACAACAATCCGAATTCGCAGAATTTCTGGCGCTACAACTACGACAAAATTACCACCGACATGGAATATATCGATGTCGCCTCGCATCTTGCCGATGGGTGGGAATATGACGGCAAGGTCTATACCTATGCTTATTACCACGCAGATAATAACGGCGACACCGTCAACAATCCGGGCAGCACGTATCTGGTGATGCTCACCCCGCATGGCACGACCACTGCGGGCGTACCGGGCGAAACCTTCTTCATGAACTATCGCTCGGTCGGCACCATCCAGCGCCTGCAGAAGGATTTCAATTGGGGTGATATCAAGCTCGGCGCCTGGTTCGATGAACAGACCGACACGCGCTTCACCGCCGAGAACGATCTGTCCAACGGCAACGCGCCGAACTACGACGTTAGCGCCGACGCTTTTGGTTCGCCCTCTCTGGCGGCGGCGAACAACAATCATGGCCAGATCGACCATCTGCAGGACAACCACCTCTACACGTTCCAGCCTTACATGCAGCTCGACTGGCAGCCGATCCAGAATCTGACGCTGACCGGCGGCGTGAAATACGCCTTCTTCCGCCGCCAGCTGAACGCGCAGGTGAACCAGGGAACCGAACAGCAGATCGGCTTTCAGCATAACTGGGGCAAGTTCCTGCCCTCGTTCGAGGCGAAGTATAATTTCTCGCCGAACTTTTCAACCTATGCGCAGGTCGCCGAAGGCCTGCTCGCACCGAACCTGAACACCTTCTATGTCGACGAGCCGGGCAAGTCCTCCTATGCGCCGGAGGAGACTTGGAACTACCAGACCGGTCTTGCCTATCAGAGCCAGCATCTGGCCCTAGGCGCCGACGTGTATCTGATTCACTTCATGAACTATCTCGCGAGTACCGGTTCCGGCATCAACCAAGTGTACTACAACGCCGGCGGTGCCATCTATAAGGGCGTCGAAGGCGAGGCCACCTATACGTTCGATAGTGGCGTCAGCCTGTTCGCCAATGGCGGGTTGAACAAGGCGAACTACACCGCCACCAATAACTATGTCGCCCAAGCACCGCAATTCACCGGCAATGCCGGCATCATCTACGACAAGAACGGCGTCTATGCCTCGATCATCGATCAGTTGACGGGCGGCGAGTATGACAGCAACGGCGTGCTGAACGGCGGCGCGAAGCCGAGCAATAAGCGTGCCCCCGGCGCCTGGTACGATCCGTATAGTGTGGTGAACCTGTCGGCAGGCTACACGTTCAATCATGTCAATCCGCACATCAAGCAGATCACGGTGAAGCTGAACCTCGACAATATCACCAACCAGCAGCAGATCATCTACAGCCCCAGCACCGTCGGGCCCAAGGGCGCCACGCAGGACCTGTATTATGTTCTCCCCGGCATTGCGGCTTTCGTGTCGGTGTCGATGCCGATCGGTTTCTAGCGAGAGGCGGGCAGGGCGGTGTGCTTGCCCTGCCCGTGATGGGCAGCGACACCACGTACAGGGCGTGGTGCGTTGTCCTTGCGATGTGACACGTCCTGCCGATGGCTGCCCACATACCGTACAGGCTAGAGGAGTGTGGCGATCTTGTTGGTGCCGTGCGGAAGAAAACGCCAGGCGATCTCGAAAACCAGGGCAATGACGATGATCGTCTCCATGGAAGAGCCGGTACGACATAGCGGTAATCCCCAGCTTCCGCGCAGCGGCCATGCCAGCCTCAGCCCCCGCGGTGTCAGCATGTCCGCTGCAAGGTGGGACAGGTAACCAACGGCCAGGGCGGACACCGCTCCTTGCCGGTATCCCGCGTGCGACAGCAGCGCCACCAAGCCCGCCACCGCGACGGCTGAGTGCGTGAAGCCGCGGTGGCCGAGGGCCGCGGCGATGGCTGTCGAGATCGGACGAGATCGCCGGCCGACCCAGGAGTTGGGGTGGTCTATGTCCGGCAGGAGTGACCCGGCCGCGGTCAGGGCAAGATAGATCGGGTCAACGGGGGAGAGGTGCAGCCAAGGTGCCGCGGCAATCCACGCCGCGACGCCGACAACCACATGAGATTTAGCCATCATGTTGCGGGGCTACTACGCGTACCGCTTCGGCTGAGCAAGTGGGCCACATCTGGGAGCAGCCTCCCGTAACGGCAGATTCCGCTGCGGCAAGCCCGCCAAGTGCCAGGGGTGAGGTAGCCGGACGCGAAGGCGACACCGCATCATCGAGGGCTCCGTTGGGTGTAATTGACCCGCTGGAGGGGTGTTCGCTCCCCGGCTCGTGACGATCGGTCGTACCCTCGAAACGTCACGTTAATTAGATCAAAAATGCACCTTGTACCGAAAGCATGGCCAGATATACAACGAAGACGTGCAGCCTTTTTTCTATCCGATCGTATTACAGTTAGAGGTTTGTCTTGGTTAGTTTATCACGGCTGCCGTCCCGATTGCTGCCCCAGCAGATCACCGGAGCGTTGGATCAGTCAGAGCTGACGAGACGGCACTTTGCCTTGTATTTTCTGATTGTGCTCGGCCACATTTTTGATGGCTTTGACATTAACATGATCGGTTTGGTGCTACCGGGTATCGCGCACCAATTCAAACTGGCGCCTGTTGCAATCGGCTACCTCGCCTCAAGCGTGTTCATTGGAATGCTTGTGGGATCGGTCGTCATCGGGACGTTGGCAGACCTCATTGGCCGTAAGCGATGCCTGATTTTCTCTGTGATATTCTACGGAATGACCAGTCTATTGGCGGCATTTACTTGGAGCTATAAATCGCTGCTGATCATTCGTATGATTGAGGGCTTCGGTCTCGGGGCCGAAGTTCCGCTGGTGTTTACCTACCTGTCGGAATTTATGCCGGAGCGGCGGCGGGGGCTTCTTCTAGCCTCCAGCGTTTTTTTCTGGCAGGGCGCTAGCTTTGTCGCTGCCCTCGTGGCCATTTACATTGTCCCACATTTCACGTGGCGGGGTATGTTCGTCGCTGGGGCCATACCGGCGTTCATTCTGGCGCTTGTGTTTCTCCGCTTGCCCGAATCTGTTCGGTTCCTGATCGCGCGTGGTCGCTTGGCAGAAGCAGAGGATATTGCGCGACGCCTGAGCACTGTGGCTCCGGAGACCATCACCGCAATGGAGATGCCCAAGGCGGCTACGAATGCCAGGCTCAGGGATCTACTGCGGGGCGGCTATCTGAAAGCTACGCTCAGCGTTTGGATCATGCAATTTTGCGGCGGTGCCGTGTTCGTGGGCCTCGCTGTCTGGCTGCCCTCCGTGTTTGTTCGTATGGGCTTTCCGGTCGTGCGCAGCTTTCTGTTCACAGCTGCGATTACAGGCGCTGGCGCGCTCGGGAATATCGGCGCTGGCTTGCTGCTGGATCGGATCGGGCGCCGTCCGACCTTGGCGATCTTCTTTCTGCTCGGCGGTTTGCTCATGTTGGCCTGGGGGCTCGCACATAGCGGCACGACAATCGTAATGCTGGGAGCGATTACTGCCTTTTTTGGAGCCGGTGGCGCCGGGGGACCACTCTTTACATATACGAGCGAGATCTATCCCACCCGCTTTCGTGGTGCTGGCACAGGTTGGGCTGCAGGCTGGCAACGTATCGGAGGCATCGTGGCCCCTGTTCTGCTTGGCAGCCTGCTTACAGCGCGTGCCGGCGCCTATCTTTTCTTTGCGGCTATGGCCACGGCGCTTTTGGTCGGAAGCTTGGCGATGATAATCCTTGGCACCGAAACCCGCGGCAAATCGCTTGAGCAAATTAGTGCTGAGCTAGGCAAATAGGATTAAGATGATGCCCTACTATACGTCCCGTGGCTTAAAGCTGCATTTTGAAGCTCTCGGTGACGGCCCGCCAGTGCTGCTCGTCCATGGTTTTACGAATTACGGCCTGGTCTGGACGCCGCAGGCCGTCGCTCTGGCGTATTCAGGCTTCCAGGTATTGATGCCGGATCTCGCTGGACACGGCCTGTCCGACGTGGCGGAGCAAGAGACCACGGTATCCGAACTGGCAACCGATATGGTGGCGCTGCTTGATACATTGGAGATTGACCGTATTCCGGTCTGCGGTCTGTCACTCGGTGGCATGATTGCGCAGCAAATTGCCGTCGATCATCCTGATCGGATTTCCGCGATGCTGGTCGCTAATTCCCGCGCCGAAAACACCGGAATGCGCCCAGCCGTTGAGGGGTGGATCGCGGAATTTGAGGGGCAAGGCGGCCCTCTTGCCCGTCTTGAAAAGACCTATCCTATTCTGGTGAATGAAAGCTTCCGCTCTAGCCCTGCAGGAGAAGCGGCGCTGGAGTTGTGGCGTCTCGTGCTGTCGCGCGTCACAGGTCGTTCACTTGCCAACGTTGCACGAGGGATGGCAAAATTTGATGTTGCGGGAACGCTTCCGAAACTGCGGATACCAACTCTGGTTGTCAGCGGCACCGAAGACAAACTGATTCCGTCCGACTTGTCCCGACGTACGGCGGAATTGGTGCCGGGTGCGACGTTCGAAGTGATCCCGGGAGCCGGACATATTTCCAGCATGGACAGTACGGTGGCGTTCAATCATCTTCTGCTCCGTTTCCTTTCCGAAGCTAAGGAGAAGGGCAGATTCGTCAGTTAAGCGGATCAGGGTAGCTGTTCGCCACTCTCCGGCGTAACAGGCCGCACCTTCCGAAGCATTTGATGCGATCGCTCAGGCAATGAGCATCCGGTCAATCAGAACCCAGCCCGTTCAGGGCTGGGTTTTTTGCATTTTGAGCCCTGAAAAAATGAACACAGCTACGGAAACGCGCGGTGTGCTGCTGACGCGCTATGCCGGCGGGATCGGGCGCGGGTCAGGTTTCCGGTGCGGACCCCGGTGAACTCACGGGTGCGGTGCGCCGAGCACGATGCCGTTCACGGTCGCGCCGTACATCGAGAATTTGGTGTCATGGAATTCCCGCCGCGTCTCAGCAGTCGAGCCGGTGAAGCGGGGATCCTGCGGACGCTCATGGCTGTCGATGTATTGCGCGACATCCCACGCCTGCTGCACCGAGAGCATGCCGACACCGCCGAGCGGCATGTTCGCCTTGGCGAACGCGGCGAGGACGTTCAGGTTGCTCATGCCGGCGCCCCAATTGTAGGATTCCTTGCCCCAGAGCGCAGGGAACACCGTTTCGCCGCGCGTGTACTGCCCCGCGCCGTCAGCGCCGTGGCACAGAGCGCATTGGGTCTTGAAGACGGCTGCGCCGCGCGCATAGTCGGGCGGTGCGGGAGGTGCCGGCAGTTTCGGATAGCCGCGGCCCGCCAACGCCGCACCGGTGGGCGCGCCGGTCGCGAGCCAGTAGGAATAGGCTTCGACAGCGACGATGATCGGGCTGTCCGCCGGCAGCATTTTGCCGTTCTCGCTGAAGCGGAAGCAGTCCTGCAGGCGCATCACGTAGTCGTTGACCTCCTGGTTCTTGGCCCGATAGGCGGGATAGGCGGTATAGGCCGCCCACAAAGGGCCCGAATTCGCCAACGTGCCGCCGCCGAGATGGCAGTTGCTGCAGTTGAGTTTGTTGCCGATCGCGCTGCTCGCGTAGATGGTGGTGTGACGGAAGATGTTCTCGCCGTGCTTCACCGCGTCGCCGAACGCCCCACCTGGCATGGCGGTCATGGGCGGCGGGGTAAAGGGGAGCTTCTGTGCATCCGGCTTTTCCTGGGCGCGGCCGGAAGAGGCCAACGCACAGAACACGCCGAGTGCAGCGAAAATTGCGAGGTACGAAAGCGGCCGCACCGCCGTCACTCCGAGGCGCCGGGCTTCGGCAGGCGCGGCGGGTTCGGTGAAAGCGCCGCGTAATAGGCGGCGACCGCGTCGATCTGCGCGGCGGTCAGCTTGCCGCCGACATGGCCCATCAGCCCGAGCGGCCCACCCTTGCGGCGGCCCGTCTGCCAGTCGGCAAGTTGGGCCGCGATATAGGCTTGCGGCTGGCCGGCGAGGCGCGGGAATGTCTCTCCCACGCCAAGCCCGAACGGCCCATGGCATGACCCGCAGGGTGGCACGCCGGCTGGGGTGTGGTTCCAGTCGCCGTCCAAGGCGAGCGCGGCGCCCGGCCCGTGCGGCAGCGGCGCGGGCTCCGGCTTTTGCGGAACCGGAAGCGCGGCGTAATAGGCGGAGATCGACAGGATTTGCGCCGTGGTGAGATGCGCGGCAATGCCGCCCATGATCGGGTTGGCGCGCATGCCGGTCCGGAAGTTAGCAAGCTGCGCCTCGAGATAGGGCGCCGGCAGACCGGCGAGGGCCGGGAAGCCGGCGCTCATATTGCCCATGCCGTCAGCGCCGTGGCAGCTTGAGCAGCTTGCGACATCGGGCGGTGCCGCGAAGGCGGGCGCACCAAATATGGCCAGCCAAACCACGGCCGCCGCCGCGATCTTTCCGGTCGTTGAACAGGCTGGGGAATTCACCGTTTGCCTCCGTCGACGCGTCGGACCTTTTTATAGGGCCGATCGTTTCCGGATGCCAACGGAAAGCGCGGCCTCTGCGGCCGGGAGGCTTGCGACTGGCTGGCCGGCCAGTCGCGCCGAGAGACTTCGTCGCTTTGAAGAAGGTTCTAATGGGCCTGCGCCGGCAGAGCGAAAATCGCGACGGCATCACCCAGGGGGTAGGTCATTTGAAAATTCCCGCCCGCCGCCACGGCGATATATTCCCGGCCATTCACCCGGTACGCCACCGGCGGCGCATTCACCCCGGCACCGAGGAAAAAATGCCATAGTTTTTGGCCGGTCTTGGCGTTGAACGCGTCAAACCAGCCATTGCCTTCGCCCATGAATGCCAGATTGCCCGCCGTCACCAGCGCGCCGCCCATGGTGGGCTGCGGCACGGTCTGGTTCCAGACGATCTTGCCGGTATTCACGTCGATCGCCGTAAGCGTGCCGTTCTGCAGGCCGTGCGGAACGTTTTTGAAGGTGCTGCCGAGCCGGATCTGACCGGGAATATCGCCGGCCGCGTTGTCGGTGGTAAAGGTCATCAACTGGTTCATGCCCATCACGTACACGTCATGGGTGAGCGGCGAGTAGGCGGGCGGCGACCATTCGGCGCCGCCATTGGCGCCGGGCAGGCTCTGCACGCCTTCCTTGGTCGGCTGTGCGAACATGTTCTTCTGCAGGTCGAACGGTTCGGAGCGGCGGATCAGTTTTCCGGTTTCGCGGTTGACGATGTAGAAGAAAGCGGTTTTGCCGGCCTCGCCGGCGGCCGGCACCATCTTGCCGTTCTCCATCGCGTTGAACAGCACGACATTGCTGACGGCGTCATAGTCCCACACATCGTGCTTCACTTCCTGGTAGTACCAGGCGAGCGAGCCGTCCTTGAGATGCAAGGCGACGATGGAATCGGTATAGAGATTATCCCCGGCGCGCTTGGAACCGTCGAGATCGGGGTTCGGGTTGCCGGTGGAGAAGATCACCAGGCCGAGCTTGGGATCGATTGCCGGGGTCGTCCACACCGTGCCGCCGCCGGTTTTCCAGGAATCGCCCTGCCAGCTTGTCTGGCTGTCGGTCGTGTTCCAGCGCCAGGTCTGCTGGCCGCTCTTGGCATCGTAGGAGGCGATGAAGCCGCGCAGCGGCCATTCGCCGCCGGCGCTGCCGATGATCACCTGGTTGCCGTAAACCTGGGGGGCCATCGTCTCCGAATAACCGGCCTGCGCATCGGCAACGTTGGTCTTCCAGACTTGCTGGCCGGTCCTGGCGTCCAGGTCGATCAGGTTATTGTCGAGCGTGAGAAAATACACCTGGCCGCCCGACACGGTGACACCGCGATTCACCGGGCCGCAGCAGATCTGCGTGAGCCCGTTGGTGTAGGTGTATGTCCAGATCGTCTCGCCGGTCGCGGCATTCATGGCGATGACAGCCTGTTTGCCGTTGACCGTCGGCGTGGTGATGAACATGGTGCCGTTCACCACGATCGGGGTGGTCTCGAAGCTCGCCGTGTAGCCTGTCTGCGCGATGGCGACCGGCACGAGGCGGCTGACATTCCGGTCGTTGATCGCGGTCAGCGGCGAGAAACGCTGGTTGGCATAACCCTGGCCGGTCGCCAGCCAGTTGGCGCCGGTTTTCGCCGCGTTCGCGGTCATGTCGTCGGTGACGTCGACCGTCCCGGTGATCGCCGCGGTCGCCGGGCCGGCCTTGGCGCCGCCGGTCTCGGCGCCGAGCGATGCCGGCGGCTCCGCCGCCTGCGCGATGCCCAGGTTCGCGATGCCCAGGCTCATGGCCAGCGCCGTGCCCGCCAGAAAGGCCAGCCCGGCTGTGCGCGTCGTCTGCGATTTTAATTTTTGCATGGTTCCCTCGATGATATTTCTTTTTGTTCGACTCAGGCGTGCAACCCGTCCGGCGCGGTTATTTGCTCCCCGGATAGGGCAGAAGCTGCAAACAGCTCAGCCCGGCGGGGCTGAGCGGGTCCTTGCCGGCGGGGTAATGGTTGAAGGACAGCAGATAGGCGAAAATGTCGTTATATTGCGTCGCCGTCAGGCTGCCCGGCGCATCGGCGGGCATCTGTGCCGTGATGAAGGCCTGCAGCTGCGTGGGCGTGATTTTGGTGAAGGTCAGATACGACACGAATTTAGGCCCCGCGAGCGCCGGCCCGGAATTGCCCGACAAATCCGCATTATGGCACGAGGCGCAATGCGCGTTGTAATCCGCCATGCCCGCGCTAGCCTCCGCCGGCGTGTAGATGCCGCCTGACGGGCACGCGGCCCGGGCGGGGGAGAGGGCGGCACCGAAGCACACGGACAGCGCGACGGCGGCGCTGAAATAACGGCGTAGTTTCATCTGGTTACCCTGCTTTCTGGACGTTTTTATATCGTTGGCATGTGGGAAACGCGCTGGCTTCCGTAACGGTCGCGCATCTGTCCCGAAAAGACAATCCCTCGGGACGCTGATGGGGGGAAGCTGATCGTGCCGGGGTTGGGCAACGCGATCAACGCCGCAACCGCCGCGTTCGGCGGGGCGATCGATTGCGCGGCGGATGCGTATTTCGCCGACCGAGCCGCCAGCGGGCGTGTTCTCAGTGTATTGCAGGAGCGTCATCATGAGTGACCATGAGATAGAGGTCGTGGTCCAAGGCACCACGGCACGGTGCTGTGCCGACGTCGCCGACCATGTGCGAGCTGGATATCGACGGCCGGCCGAACAAACGTATCCTGGAGTCCCGCCAGCGCGCTGGCCAAGCGGCCTCGGCCCGTGCGGGCCAGACAACCCGAATGCCGGGGCTTACTGGATCTGCACCACCCCAGTGTCGGTGAGCGTCAGAGGGTTGGTCGACGCGAACGGCACCGGGACGACGAAATGCACGGTGGTGGATACGGAATAGGCTGCGGTGATTCGTTCCGTATTCCCCGTCGGGCAGCCCGTCGCGGCGGTGGTGGCGGTATAGGTCACCGTCGTGGCAGCGTTACTGATGCAGCTATAGCTGAGGCTGTAGCTGTTCAGCGTGAGGGGATGCGGTGCGCTGCTCATCAGCGCCACCACCCCCTCCGGATCGCCTGACGTGGCTGCGGCCGGCGGCGTGGTCAAGGCGTAGTAATACAGCGCCTGCAGGGCGGTGTTGAGCTGTGCCTTGGCGGAAATATATTCCACCATGTCCGCGCTACCGCCGAACAGCGGCAGCAGAAAGAAGGTTGAGAGCAGGGCGAACTCAACTGCCACACCGGCCCTGCGGCCGCGACGTCGGAAGAATGGCTTCAGCATGTGGGCGACCCCATGGCGAAGGCGACGGTTTTGATCGTCAGGGGGATGTTGACGAACGAGGCAAAGCCGATCGGCTTCCAGTTGTAGGACGCGGTGAGGGCAATATAAGTTCCAGGCAAGCTGCTGGTCCCGTTATCGACCCAGGGACCGGAAACCGCAGAGACCGAACCGTTGCTGTATGTGCTGAAGGCCAGGGTGGCGCCATTCGCCGGGATCGCCGGCGCGGCGTCGGTATTGAAATAGCCTTTAATCGTGGGCAGCGTTGGGCACGCCCCGCCGGCGGCGCTCACCGCTGCGGTGCGCGCCGCCTGCTCCACCGCGTGCTGGAGCGCGCCGATGGTGAACCCGAGCAGCCCCAGATTGACGATGCCGAGCAGAAACGCCGTCAGCGCCAGGCCGCAAAGCGCGAATTCAACGGTCGCATTGGCCTGTCGCGACGCGGCGAAGCGCCGCGTCAGGTGCCGCCCGGCACTCTTTTCTGGAAAACCGGGCCGCTTCATTGGGTGAGCAGGACCTGGGTTGTGGTTTTGCTGGAGAGGCCGATTTGCGATCCGCCTGCCGAACCCGCGGAGATTGCGAGGCTGCCGCTGCCGCTGAGATTGATGCTTTGCGCGACCAGAGCAAGCGTGCCCGAAGCGCCGGATGCGGTCGAGGCCTGGATGGAGGTGCTGGTTCCGCCAGAAATCGTAAGGCTGGCGAGCGGCGTGTAGATGATCCCGGTGAGATAGTCGGTTGCGCCGGCCGTAATCGCATCGCCGTTCGGGCTCACCTGGTAGATCAGCACGCCGCAAATACCCTGGCCCTGCGTGCCATCCCAGGGAAATGGGTTCGCGGGGATGCCGGTGGTGGTGGAATTCGTGGCATTGACCGTGCCTGCCGTCACCGCGCCCGTGGCGTCCGGCGTTACCGCTGTGTTGTTCAGCATGTGGTTGGATAGCGGGTAGGCAGGCCCTGTGGTGCCGGCGGAGGAGAATGGCAATACGCAGTTGGTGGGGGCCGTGGCGCTGTTGGGCACCGGCGCGGAGAGGTTCAGCTTGCCGCCGCCGGTCCATTGGAACGATGAGCCGTTCTCGAACACGAAGGTGGCGCCGTTAGCGGTGAGCGCCCCGCTCCCGGTATCGGTAAAATCGCCATTGCGGAAATAATAGATGCCAGGGCCGAAGGTGACCTGGGCGCTGCCGGAGATGTTCAGGCCGCCGTCGAAATAAAACGTGCCGCCTGCGAAGGTTGTCGTCCCCTCTTGGAGATACATGGCGCCATCGCCGCTGGAGGCACCCGCGGTTCCGCCACCGGTATTGGCGCTGGTCAGGAAGGTGCCCTGGCCGATGCTGAGGGCGGTGTTGGAGCCGTCACTCTGCATGCCGCCATTGAGGTAGAAGATGCCGCCAGGCAAGGATGACGACGTGCCCGTGCTCAGCGGGAGTACGCTCTCGGTTGGATCTTCGAACGAAAGGGCGAAGCCGCTAACGGAGGTGACACCCTGTTTCGTGCTTGTCTTGCCGGTGGCATACACCGTGACCGGCACCAGGGAAGTCTGGTTGGTGGCGAGATAATCATCGATTTTTCCGCCACCGGTCAAGCCGCTGGTGAAATCGATGCCGTTCGCAACGGCGTAGACATTGTCGGTGGCCTGGCTATGGTCGCCGGCGGTGAGCTCCAGGCTGTCACCCCCGCCATAAGATATGCCGTTGGGATAGTTGCAAGGCGCGAGAATGATCGCCTGGGTATTCGAAGCACTGGTCAGGCCGCAGGGCGAGTTCGTGGTTGAATTGAACGTGCTCGACAACGCAGGCGCCGTTGGCATGCTTGGCCATTCAGGCAGTCCCGCATTCCGGAGGTTCGCATAAGGGTCGCTTTCAGCGCTGGAGCTATAGGCGACACTTGCGGTTCCGGCAGGGGGGGAGACGCTTGAGCCGCCGGCGCCATCGCCGCAAACATCGGGCGCGCCGCTTGCCATGCTGATGCTCGGCGCGACGATTTTGCCGGACGGGTTGAGCGCGATAGATCCGGTCACACTCTTTCCGGAACCAGAACAGGCAGTCGTTGAATCCGAGACGATGCCGCAACCGGTTGCGGTGATGGTGGCACCGCCGCTGGCGGAAATATCGGTGCCGCTGGTTCCCAAAGCCACCAGGCAGCCGCCGGCGGTGGAGGTGGTCTTGGAAATATAGGATGCAGTGGCGCTCGCATATTGCGAGCCTGACAGAAACCCATAGACGGGCGAGAAAAACCCGGGGCGCGGGGATTTGGCCGTCGCGGTATAGGTCGTCGTTGTGGCGGTGACATTGCCGGTGGTGCTGGGGCTGCCGATATTGGTGTTCAAGGTCAGAGCGGTTCCCGCCGCACCCGCGACAAAGCCGAACTGCGAATTGGTCGCGTTATCGGCGGCGGCCTGCGCGTAAGGCAGCGCGGCGGATGCCTTGGTGGCGTCACTCGTCTGGTCCAGCCGCGCATCATTCATCGCCGCGGCTAGGGCCGCGGCATCGGCGGCCGATTGCAGCGCCGTCTGGTTCTGATACCAGTAGCCGACATCGACCGACAAGGCTGTAATGCCAAGCAGCATCGGCGCGGAGAGGGTGATAATAACCGCCACACCAGCCCGACGCGCGCGCAAAAAGCGCACCGCCCTCATCAGAGCAGAACGACCGTAGCGAATCACGTGTGCCGACATTGTAACCAGCTCCACCCAGTTAGGCCAGGGAATTGTCGTAATCTCAGTATATGTGTGGACAAATTCTAACAAGGGTAGCCCTGACGTGGCTACTCAGCCCCGAATTCAGGACGATGTGGCGCGACAACGACTTTGGCGGTGTCCACGGCGAAGCCATCAAGCACACGCCACCCGGTGCTCGGCCCGCTCGCCTGCGAATATTCGGTGTTTTCAGTCGACGGCCGGACAGATCTCAGCATGCCGGTCTACAATCCGGCGACGCCCGCGGATGCGGAGAAGATCAGAGCGCAGGTCGAAGCGACGCCAAGACGCGAGGAGACATGAGCCGAAGCTCACTTCTCGGCGAGGGGAGGCCCTTTTTAAGTCGCCATTTTGGCGCGATCGGATTTGTCGGCGTTTTGCGGGTGGGCCAGGTTCGGGCTCCAGACAAGTACGTTCATGTCTGGCGCCCGAACCGGCCTACGATTTGAGAGCTGCAAAGAGATGGGCCTGGAACCGGGTGGCCTCAGGTCAGTCGCCGGGTTGTGCCAGCATGCTGGCCGGCTTGGCTTCCGCAGCCCGCACCTTGGCGGCGCGGCGGTCACTGCCGAGCATCATCGCCACCCCGGCGACAATGAACAGAAACACGCTGAGCAGGAAAAACCCGGCAAAGCCGCTGCCCGTCTCACTTCGCACATAGCCCACCGCGAACGGGCCAAGAAAGCCGCCGAGATTGCCCATATTGATGAAGCCCATCGCCGCGCCGGAAATTTCCGAACGCAGGATCGCGCTCGGCACCGCCCAGAACGGTCCATACGGGCAATAGACGCCAACCGCGGCGACAATCAGGAAGAACAGCTGCAGCCCCGGCGTATGCACCATCTGCCCGGCGATCAGTCCGCAGGCGCCGATGATCACAGGGATGGCGATGAAAGGCTGGCGCTTCATCGCGCGGTCCGACCAGGCGGCGTTGACCACCATGCCGACCAGCGCGCAGGCGAAGGGAATTGCGCTGATCAGCCCGACTTCCAGCGAACCGCCGCCATGGCTGAAGCTCTTCACCACCGCCGGCACCCACATGGTGAAGCCATAGAACCCCGCCATCCAGAAGAAGCAGGCCATTGCCAACGCCAGCACCGTGCGGTCGGAAATCGCTGCCAGGAACCCGGCGGACGGACCCTTGGCCGCGTTCTCGATGGCGAGACGCTGCTCGATATAGGCCCGCTCCTCCGGCGAAATCCATTTTGCTTGGCTCGGCTTGTCGGCGATGAAGAACCACCACACGAACACCCAGATCAGTGGCGGCAGGCCTTGGATGATAAACACGGTGCGCCAGGTGAGGAAGCTGAGTAGCCAGCCGGTGAGCGGCGCCATCAGCACGGCGGAAATCGGCAGGCAGGTGATCCACAAGCCATTGGCGCGAGCCCGCTCGTGCTGAGGGAACCAAGTGGCGAGCAGCACCAGGATCGACGGCCAGACGCCCCCTTCGAACACGCCGAGCAGGAAGCGGGCGATGTAGAGCTGGGTACGGTTTTCAACGAAGCCGGTGAGCACGGCCGTGATGCCCCACAGAACCATGAGGATCGCGATTACCTTGCGCGCGCTCCAACGGCTGGCGAGGTAGCCGCCTGCCACCTGTAGGAGCATATAGCCGACAAAAAAGATCCCGGCGGCAAAGCCTGAGTCGGCGGCGGTGAGGCCGAAGCTTTTGTCAATATACGGCAAGATCATCGCCACATTGATGCGATCGACGTAAGCCAGAATGTACATCACCACCGCCATGGGAATGATGTAGCGCCACCGCTGTGCCGGTATTCCTTTGGTCATGCGTCAATTTCCTCGCTTGAAGTCGTTGAGGACCGAATACTGAAATGGCCTCTCGACCGCAACCGGCGTCATGCCTGGGAATTTTCTGCCGTCTCGTTGCACGCCATGCAGACTTCGTTAGTGATGCCCGGTCATGAGCGGCAGCTTCCCTGGCCATCTCCGTGATCAGGACCGACCCATGCACGCCTTCATGCAAGCGATGGGGCTGGTCAACGACCATGCAGAGGATTGCGGAGCCGCCCTCGCTGTCGGCTGGGAAAGTCCAAAGATGCCCGCATGAGGCGGCGACAAGTCCCTTGACTCGTCTCTTGGGCGGAGCGAGAACAAAAAGAGAACTTTTGTCCCTGCGAGAGTCGTCTGGCCGTGCTGCCATCGCCCAATCTTGCCGTCCTGCGTGAGGCTGTCCGCCGCCTGGAAGCCGGCAGGCGCAAGCATGCGGGTTTGCTTCCTTTCAGCGTGGCGGCGCTGGACGAAAAACTGGCCGGCGGTTTGGCGCTGGGGGCGGTGCATGATGTGGCGGGAGGGGAGGGAGCGGCGGACGATGCTGCTGCCACGCTTTTTGTGGCCGGGATCTTGGCCCGGCTCTCCGGCCCCGTGCTGTGGTGCCTGGCGCGGCCAGATTTTTTTGCGCCAGGCCCGGCCCAGGCGGGGCTGGCGCCGGACCGGGTCATCTATGCCGAAGTGCGGGAGGAAGCAGCGCGCCTGGCCAGCTGCGAGGAAGGGTTGCGCCATGCCAGCCTCGCCGGGGTGGTGGTGGAGCTTTCGCGCCTGTCCATGGTGCAATCGCGGCGCCTGCAATTGGCGGCGGAGGAAGGCGGAGGCCTGGGCATTGTGCTGCGCCGTTGGCGGCGGGCAGGGGATGCGGCTGGGTTCAGCCAGCCAAACGCCGCAGCCACGCGCTGGCGGATCAGTGCCGCGCCGTCGGTGTCGTTGCCGGTGCCAGGCATAGGCCTGCCTCGCTGGCGCGTGGAGTTGCTGCGCTGCCGGGGCGGTGGAACCGCGGACGTCATCCTGGAGGCATGTGATGAGCAGGGTCATCTCGGTCTTCCTGCCGGATTGGCCGATCGAGCGTTTGGCGCCCGGCGACGCCGGGCCTGATCAGAAGCTGGTCCTGGCCGGACATGACGGGCGGCGGCGCATCGTCACCGCCGTGAATGCGGCGGTGCGGCGTGCAGGCGTGCAGCCCGGCATGGCGATGGCCCAGGCGCAAATCCTGGCGCCGGGGCTGGCTGTGCGCCCGGCCGATCCGGCCGGCGATGAGGAAGGCTTGGCCAAGCTGGCGCTCTGGGCGCTGCGCTACACCCCCCTGGCCGCGCCCGATCAGCCGGACGGGCTGGTGCTGGATGTGACCGGTGCTGCGCATCTCTGGGGGGGCGAGGAGGCATTGGTTGCGGACCTGTGCACCAGGCTGGCGCGGCGCGGCATCACCGCCCGGGCCGCGCTGGCCGACAATAGAGGTGCGGCGCACGCTTTGGCCCGCTTCGCCGCCAATCCCACATGGCTAACCCGGCCAGGGAACAGCGGGCCCGTTCTGCTTTCCTTGCCCGTGGCTGCGCTGCGTCTGCCGCAGAAAATTATGGATGGTCTGCACAAGCTCGGCCTGCGTCGCATTGGTGACCTGGCCGATGCCCCGCGTGCCCCGCTCACCCGCCGCTTTGGGCCGGAATTGCAGCTCCGACTGGACCAGGCCTTTGGCCGTGTGGCGGAGCCGGTGGCGGCCGTCGCGCCGCCGAACGTGCCGGAAGCCGCGCGGGATTTTCCCGAACCGCTCACCGCGCCGGAGGCTCTGGCCAACCATACGGGCCAGCTTGTGGAGGCATTGTGTGCCACCCTTGCCACCCAGGCCGCAGGCGCACGGCGGCTGGATCTATTCTTCCATCGCGTCGATCATGCGGTGTTGGCTTTGCGCCTGGGGCTGGCGGCGCCAAGGCAGGATGCGCCGCGCCTGGCCCGGCTCCTGCGCGAGCGGCTGGAAGAGATCGATCCAGGCTTTGGCATTGAGCGCCTGGTGCTGCGGGCAAGCTGGACGGAACCCTTCACCTTGCACCAGACCGCCGCCTTGGAGCAGCATGCCGCGCCGGATTTGGCGCCGCTCATCGACACGCTCGCCAGCCGCGTCGGCGCGCATAATCTCTACCGCATGGCGCCGGTGGAGAGTGATGTGCCGGAGCGCAGCCTGCGGCGCATCCCGCCTCTGGCCCCGCTCGCCGGCAAGGCCTGGCCGTCCTGGCCGCGCCCGGCCCGGCTGCTGTCGCCCCCCGAACCCATTGCCACAATGGCCCTGCTGCCGGACCACCCGCCGATTAGCTTCATCTGGCGCGGTGTGCGCCGCCGCGTGGCGCGGGCCGATGGGCCGGAGCGCATTTTCGGCGAATGGTGGAAGCGCGATGCTGAGCTTTTCGCCGTGCGCGATTATTTCCAGGTGGAAGACGAGACTGGCGCGCGATTCTGGATTTTCCGCGCCGGCGACGGAGAGAATACGGCCACCGGCAGCCAGGCCTGGTTTCTGCACGGGTTTTTCGCATGAATTATGCCGAACTGCAGGTGACCACGCATTTCTCCTTCCTGCGTGGCGCCAGCGCGCCGGAGGAACTCTTCGAAGAAGCCGCACGGCTGGGGATCTCCGCTCTGGGCATCGTGGATCACGGCTCGCTGGCGGGCATCGTGCAGGCGCATGTGGCGGCAAAGGCGCATGGCGTGCGGCTGGTGGTGGGCGCGCGCGTGGATGTTGCGGAAGGGGCCGTGCTGCTTCTGTACCCGACGGATCGCGCTGCCTACGCCAGACTCTGCCGCCTGCTCTCCGTGGGCAAGGCGCGCGGCGGCAAGGGGCAATGCGTGCTGGGCTGGGCCGATATGGCCACCCATGCCGAGGGCATGCTCGCCGTGCTGGTGCCGGATGAAGCGGATGACGCCTGCCGCCATAATCTCGAGCAGATAGCAGCATTCTTTCCCGGCCGCGCCTATCTTGCCCTCACGCTGCGCCGCCGCCCTGGCGACGCGTTGCGCCTGCACCGGATTTCCACATCGGCAGTGGAGGCTGGTGTGCCCACGATCGTCACCAATGACGTTCTCTTCCACGCTTCGGAGCGGCGCATCCTGCAGGATGTCGTGACCTGCATCCGCGAAGGCTGCACCATCGACGAGGCCGGATTCCGCCGCGAGCGCCATGCCGACCGTTACCTGAAACCGCCCATGGAAATGCGGCGCCTGTTTGCCCGTTATCCGGAGGCGCTGGCCCGTACGCAAGAGATCCTGGAGCGCTGCCGTTTCTCGCTCGACGAGCTCTGTTACCAGTACCCGGAGGAGAGCCCCAACCCGCAGCAAAGGTTGGAGGAACTCACTTGGGAGGGCGCGGCGGCACGTTTCCCCGACGGCGTGCCGGCGGATGTGACCGCCATGCTGCGCCACGAACTCGGCCTGATAGGGCGCATGGGCTACGCGGCCTATTTTCTCACCGTTCATTCCATCGTTCGCTACGCGCGCAGTCAGGGTATTCTTTGCCAGGGGCGCGGCTCGGCGGCCAACAGCGCCGTCTGCTACGTGCTCGGCATCACCGCCATCGATCCTGTGCGCTCCAACCTGCTTTTCGAGCGCTTCATCTCTGAAGAGCGCCGCGAGCCGCCGGATATCGATGTGGATTTCGAGCATGAGCGGCGCGAGACGGTGTTGCAATGGGTGTTCGACCATTACGGCCGTGACCGCGCCGCGCTCTGCGCCGTGGTCACGCGCTACCGCGCGCGCGGCGCGCTGCGCGATGCCGGCAAGGCGCTGGGGCTGACGGAGGATGTGGTCGCCGCGCTGAACAGCCAGGTTTCGCATTGGTCGCGCACCGCCGTGGACGAAGCCCAGGCAGCCGAACTTGGCTTCAACGCGGGAGATCGCCGGTTGCGCCTGGCGCTGGAACTGGCCCGTCAACTCATCGGCACCCCCCGCCATCTCTCCCAGCATCCCGGCGGCTTCGTGCTGACACGCGACAGGCTGGACGAGCTGGTGCCGATCGAGCCCGCCGCCATGGAGAACCGGCAGGTGATCGAATGGGACAAGGATGATATCAACGCGCTTGGCTTCATGAAAGTGGATTGCCTGGCACTGGGCATGCTCTCCTGCCTCAAGCGCAGCCTGGACATGCTGGCGGAATCCAAGGGGCTGCGTCTCGGCCTTGCCGATATTCCCACAGAGGATCAGGCGACTTACGAAATGATCCGGCACGCCGACACGATCGGCGTGTTCCAGATCGAGAGCCGGGCACAGATGTCCATGCTGCCGCGTCTGAAACCGAAAACCTTCTACGATCTGGTCATCGAGGTCGCCATCGTCCGCCCGGGGCCGATCCAGGGTGACATGGTGCATCCTTATCTGCGGCGGCGCGAAGGCAAGGAGAAGGTGGAATATCCCTCCCCGGCGCTGGAGAAGGTGCTGAAGAAGACGCTGGGCGTGCCGCTGTTCCAGGAGCAGGCCATGCAGGTGGCGATGGTGGCCGGCGGGTTCTCGGCCAACGAGGCGGATGCACTGCGCCGCGCCATGGCGACCTTCAAGAATACAGGCACGATCGGCAACTTCCGCGACAAGCTGGTCGGCGGCATGATCGCCAACGGTTATGCGCAAGAATTCGCCGAGCGCACCTTCGCCCAGCTTGAAGGCTTTGGCAGTTACGGCTTCCCCGAATCCCATGCCGCCAGCTTCGCCCTGTTGGCCTATGCCTCGTCCTGGCTGAAATGCCACCATCCAGAAATCTTCTGCGCCGCCTTGCTGAATTCCCAGCCGATGGGTTTCTACGCCCCGGCGCAAATTGTCCGCGACGCGCGCGATCATGGCGTGGAGGTACGGCCGGTCTGCCTCAATGCCTCGCGCTGGGATTGCACGCTGGAGAAGGCAGGAGAGCGCTTCGCCGTGCGGCTTGGCCTGCGCATGGTCAAGGGCCTCGCCAATGCCCATGCCGCCGCGCTGCTCGCGGCCCGAGGCGAGACGCCGTTCAGCTCGCCGGAAAACGCCTGGCGCCGGGCAGGCATGCCGGTGGAAGCCTTGCTGCATCTGGCCGAAGCCGATGCGTTCGGCCCGTCCCTCGGCTTGCAGAGGCGCCAGGCGCTTTGGGCCTTGCGGGGGCTGAACGACGTGCCCTTGCCGCTGTTCGCCCAGGCGCAAACCAATGAGCCGGGCATGCCCTTGCCTCCGCTCTCCGCTGGGGGCGAGGTGTTGGCGGATTACGCCAGTGCGGGGCTCTCCCTTCGCGCCCATCCCGTGTCCTTCCTGCGCGGCAAATTGTGCCGGGAGGGCATTGCCAGCTGCGGGGATGTGCACCGCGCCAAGGATGGTGCCTTCCTGGAAGTGGCCGGCCTCATCCTGGTCCGCCAGCGCCCTGGCTCCGCTGAGGGCGTGCTGTTCGTCACACTGGAAGACGAGACCGGCATCGCCAATCTCGTCGTCTGGCCGGATGTGTTCGAGGCGCATCGCCGCACCATCATCACCTCGCGGCTGCTTGCCGCACGCGGGCGTGTGCAGCGCGAAGGCGAGGTGGTGCATCTGGTTGTCCGCACATTGCGTGATCTCTCCGTGGCGCTGGATGCAGTGGGTGAGATGGACGCGCCGGAACTGCGGGTACATAGCCGGGATTTCCGGTAGACGCTTCCCACCGGGCGCCCAACACCTCTTCGAAGCCGACCGATGTTATGACTTCGGTGCGGACGCCATTGAAGGGCTTGTTCTCAATTTGGCTCGTCATGGTCTTGTCCTCAGGTTTGCTGAACATTGATGGTGGTCTGCAGGAAGATGCGCGGGAAGTCGGCTTTAGGGAGCTCCGCCGCGATCGGGGCTGCAGCATTTGATGGCGAAGGCGGCGCGACCTCGTGACCCCGCCTTCGCTTTTTGGATCGATCGTGAACCGTTTATTTTGCAGCGGCCTCGATCGCTTTTGCCAAGCCGTCCGGGTCGGTCAGGAACGGCGTGTGGCCCGTCTGGAGGGTGTACTCGCTGCGCACCGGGGTGTTGGCAATCATCTTGGCCTGGAAAGCCGGGCTGATAACCTGGTCCATCGCAGTGTGTACATAGACCTTGTTCACACGGCCGAAGCGGTCAGCGGTCACGTGCACCGGCGTCGCCAGGGGGGGCAGGGGCTCGTCGAGGATCAGGTTGGGGATCGCCGCTCGCAGAGCCTCGGGAGCGCCATTAGCGAACAGGTCCGCGCGAGCCGAGTAATCGACGACGGCAATGCCCTTGTCCTTCTCGATTTGCAGGTGCGGGCCGATCTTGGCGTCGGGGTCCTGCTGGGCCATCGACACCAGCGAGTCACCGTCCTTCGGCAGGTAAGCCGCGACAAAGACCAGGGGCTTGATCTTCTCCGGCACCTCTTCGGCGGCGTCGGCGATGACGATGCCCCCGAAGCTGTGGCCCACCACGACCATCTTCCGTTCCTGACCGATGCCGAGGGCGTGGCTAAGGCGATCGTGAACGCCGCGCTTTAACCGGTTCACGATGGATGCATGAAGCGAGCCATCCATCCACGCCGGATGGATGCGCGCGTGAGCATCCCGTCAATCAGAACCCAGCCCGGCCAGGGCTGGGTTCTTTGCATTTTGAGCCCATGCACCATGAGCACCGCACCCGAACCGCTGTGCGCGCTGCTGCGGCGTTACGCCGGCGCGCGCGAGGAACCGCTCGACCGCCCAAAGCGAACGCCATTACGCCTTGCCGCCCTACAAGCGCGCTCCTACTAATCGTGCGATCTCAGCCGGAGCTTGCTCAGGAATGGCGAAGACCGAGCTGACATTGATCTCGCAAAGCACATAGGTGTCTTCACCCGATGGTGTCCGCGGACCATAGAGAAAATCGGCATCCCAGATAATCGGCAGCGCTCCAACGCTAATGCCGAGTAGCTCCGTCATTTGGGGAGTCCATTCGGTCTCCATGTTCTTTCGCAACGCCTGAAAAGGCGCGGCCGAAGCAGGGTGCATGATGCGTGGACCAGGCTGCGCTGCCTCGGCGTCCGGCCCTTCCGGAGGTGGTGGGATCAGTGCCTTGATGAACTGATGGCCGAAGCCGATGACGCGGTCGCCGCCCATGTAACAGCGGATCATGCCGTCGGGCAGGCGGCTCTGGAAGGGTTGGTCGACGATGCAGCCACCCGGCGTAAAATAGACCTCACACCGTGCCATGAACTCGGATAGCGACAGGTCCTGAGGTACGCTGCCGCGTTCCGCATGGAGTACCCGCACCATGGTGGTATCATCGTGAGCAGCGTTGGTTTTTTCCACCTTCCAGACACCCTGGCCGGCATTGCCGCGATTTTGCTTCAAGACGCGCGGACCGGCGACTCGCAACTGGTCCGGGAATTCCTCTCGGAAGGCTCGGACGGTGCGGTAGATGTGCGTATCGGTGCCCCATCCAAGATGCCTCGTCCGATGCAGGACTTCTTTCGTACCCATTTTGAGTATGACATCCGGATGCGCGCTGACCCACGGTCCGCGCGCCGCGACGTCGCGCAGCAGCGTGTCGAGCACCGCACGTGTCTTGCCATCCTGTAACGGATTGACCAAACCAGCACACCGTCCACGGCCAGGAGTTGCTCGCGGACCTCGTCGGCGAATGCCTCGTCGAACACCGCCGGCTCGGCATGAATGCCCAGCGCCGCGAGTTCCTCGAACACGCGATGGTAACGATTGTTCTTGGGCGTCGCCATACGCCGGGCCTCGCGGTCGCCGCGCCAGACGACAGCCACTTTAGGCTTTGGGATCGTCATCGTCTCTTGCCCTCTTTCGATTTCATATCTTGGTCTTTCGTCATCGCGCTGCGTGCGCATCAGACGCCCCGCCCCACGAAATAGAGCGCGGTACTGGCCGCCGAGCAGATCGCGAGCGTTGGCATTACGCCAAGCTTAAGGCGGAGCAGAGACATGCCCGCGACGATGGCGAGGGCAAACGCCCAGGGATTGAGGCTGCCGAATACGGGCGCGTCGAACGACATCCCGAGCTCCCGCACGGGCATCGTCGTACGGAACAGGACGTGCAGTGCAAACCATACAGCCAGGTTGGCCACCACGCCGACTACCGCCGCGGTAACCGCCGACAAGGCCCCCGATAGCTTGCGGTTCCCCTGGAGCCGCTCGAGGAGAGGCGCGCCCAAAAAGACGAATGTGAAGCAAGGCAAAAAGGTAACCCAGAGTGTGAGTATCGATGCGGCGACGCCGCCAGGGATGCCTGAAAGGCTATCGGGCGCCCGGTAGCCGGCGAGAAACCCGACGAACTGTAAGACAAGAATCAGTGGGCCGGGTGTCGTCTCGGCAAGGCCCAGCCCGCTCAGCATCTCCGGCGCGCTCAGCCAGTGATAGTTTCTGACGGCCTCCTGGGCGACATAGGCCAGAACCGCGTAAGCCCCACCGAACGTCACGACGGCCATCTTCGAGAAGAACCACGCGATATCGGCGTAGACGCCACCGACCGGTAGCAGCAATCCCACAGGCATCAGCCACAATGCAGCAGACGCCAGCCCGGCAATCCGTGCACCGCGTGCGAAGCGTTCGGCACGGCCCGGATCAGCAGCGAGCACAGCATCAAGCAGCGCGGGCGGTCCATCCTTTGCCTTGCCGTGCGTCCCGCCCGCAAAGTAGCCCGGCGCCGACAGGCCGATCAGGCCAGCCGCGAGGACGACGATTGGAAACGGGACGTTGAACAGAAACAATGCGGCGAATGAGATGCCGGCGAGCGTCCAGGCAACGCCGCCTTTCAGCGCGCGGCGCCCGATGCGTAACACGGCCTCGACGACCAGCACGAGAACGGCGCTCTTGAGGCCGTAGAATAGGGCAACGATCACCGGCACCGCGCCAAACGTTGCATAGATCATCGACAGCACCAGCATGACGATGGCCCCGGGGATGACGAACCATAGACCAGCGCTGAAACCGCCGATCGGTCCATGCATGAGCCAGCCGAGATAAATCGCAAGCTGCTGTGCTTCGGGGCCGGGCAACAAGTGGCAGAAGTTCAAGGCTTGCAGGAAGCGTCGGTCACTGACCCATCGGCGAACGTCAACGACCTCCCTGTGCAGCAGCGCAATCTGGCCGGCAGGCCCGCCGAAAGACAAGCAACCGATCTTTATCCAGACGCGGGTGGCCTCGCCAAGAGTGGGCAGCGGAGGCACAGATGGGACTGCATTGGCTTCGTCCGTCTGTAGGTCATGGTCTAATGTGTGTGCTCTGTAGTCCATCAGATATTCGGCCATATCATCTGCGTTTCTTACAGAAATACTGATAAAGGTTGTCAAAAACAGGGGTGCCCTGTGCGATCCGCTGCGCGTCGTCCTGGTTGGCCATCGCGATGCCGGCGATGAGATGAGCGATGCCGGTCGCTTCCTCGCGGCCGAACTTGCCGTCTTTCAGGTCAATGTCATGGATAATCTCGCCTATCGCCTGGAGTGCAGGATCCGACAGGCCGGCTCGCGACAACAGAACTTCAAAGCTGCAGCGATCCCCTTCATGCGTGAACTCGCCCTCGAACATGTCGAAACGCAGTTCGCCGTCCTTGGGGACGTAATCTTTGCCCGCTTCGAAGCGGATGACCGCATTCGGATCGATAAAGCGGCGGATAAGCCAGGTGCAAGCAATGCGATCGATGTGCACCCCCTTACGCGTGACCCAGATGCGATCTCTTAGGTTCGGGATCGCTTGTTGCGCGGTTTGCCCATGGCCTTTGCTCATCTCGTGATCCTTCGCGATCCTGGCCTCAAGCGTCGCGATCAGGCTCTCCGCCGTGAGGCGGCCGGTGGCGCCAAAAAAGTCGATCATGACAATGTCCGCGAGCCGTTTTCGCAAGCGCCGGACCTGCGTGCGCGCGTCGGAGCCGTCTTCCTGGGCACTCGCCGTGTCGAGCTTGGCAGCGATAACACGCGCTTCCTTGGTGACGGCCTCGTAATCCAGGTCCCGCGCCGTGTCGAAGAGCGCCCGTGCCTGGTCGTCTGACAAGCCGTCGATCAGCCGGGCCTCGCACACCATCGCTTCACCGCCCCCCGCAACGATCTCCTTGAGAAGCCACGCAAAATCCTCTTGCGTCTCGGCCGACGCCGGTAGCGCGTAAACGGTGCTCTTTACGGCGACGGCGCCGATCCCTTGCAACCGCCGCCAGATCTTCACCCGGAAATAAGCCGGTTTGGTCGGCAACTGATGGATGAGGAGCAGCCATTGCGCCGGCGGCGATTCTTCGAGGATCATAGTCATAATGTATCAAAATTTTATCTATTTGCAACGGTTGTATCATAGAAAATGACCTTGTATTGTGCCTAAGGCGGGGAGGGGGACGCTGAAACTTTTTCCTTCAGCCTGTCTGTCAGTAGGAGGAACTGTCCATGAAATGGGTTGTCCGCGAGCGTCTGGTCATCGATCGGAGCGCGGCATGGTGAATCCCATGGCTAACCGCTCGTCACGAAATGAGCGCGTGCTGGGACGAGACGCGGCATTCCTGTTCGTCGTTGTTATGGGCCTGACTGCCACGCCCACTTATGCTGCCAAGGCAGATGCGCCTTTGGTCCTCGAACGGACAATTCCCCTCCCAAATGTCGCGGGCCGCATCGATCACATGGCTGTCGACGTCAGCACTCAGCGGTTGTTCGTCGCCGAGGTCGGCGATGGGAGCGTCGACGTCGTAGATCTTAAATCCGGCAAGATCGAGGGGCGAATCAGCGGACTGAAAGAGCCGCAGGGGATTGCCTATGTCCCTGATCACGACTTGATCGTCGTCGCAGACGGGGGAGACGGTTCGGTGCGCTTTTTCCGAGGGTCCGATCTATTGCCACTTTCACGCATCGACCTTGGTAACGACGCCGACAACATCCGGATGGAGCCTGGGACGAACTATCTGTTCGTTGGATATGGTGACGGTGGACTGGCCATCATCGATGCAGTCCGTCAAGCGAAGCTTGACGATATTAAGTTGCCTGGCCACCCGGAGAGCTTTCAGATCGACCCGAGCTCGCGTCATGCATTCGTAAACGTGCCGGAGGCCCACCAGATCGCGCTTGTCGACCTCAACTCGCTCGCGCAGATCTCAACTTGGCATTTCTATTGGCCGGAGGCGAATTTTCCGATGGCGTTGGCTGGCCCAACCGGCCCTCTCGCCGTGGTCTTCCGCTTTCCTGCTACGATCCTCTTCCTCGATCCGGCGACCGGTACGGTCATCCAGAAGCTCGGCACTTGCGGTGATGCTGATGATCTCTTCTTCGACAACAAGCGCCATCGAGTCTACGTCAGTTGCGGTGATGGTTCGATCGATGTTTTCGCAAAGGGTGCACAGGGATTTCGTTCGATCGGGCGCGTGCAAACCTCCGATGGGGCGCGAACCTCGCTCTTTGTGCCGGCACTCGGCCGTTTCTTCGTCGCGGCCCGCGCGGGCTGGTTCAGGCCACAGGCCGCGATTCTGGTATTCCGACCATCCCCGTGACTGGGGGGGTGCCTGTGCCTTCTTTACCAGCAGGCAGCGTCTCGGCGTCATTTTCTGCGAGGACGCGGACGATCCCACCGGGCGACCTGCGACGAAACGAGGCCATCGGTGGGAACCGATCAGCAGCTCGTTTCCGCCGATAGGTGTGCCGGCCAATTCCAGTTGCGTCCTGATGGCGCCATAGGCTTCATCCGCCGGCTGTTCGAACGGTGCCACATCCAGCACGGACAGCACCGTTTCGAGCTGCTGCGCCAGCCAAGTGGCGCCGCGCTTGGCGTCGTCGTCTTGGCATATGTCTTTGCGTCACACGAACCGCTTCGCCCCCGCGACGCAAAGGACGATGGCGACAGTGGCGACGGCCATGACAGGCGGTACGGTCTCATGCAGCACCAGGGCGGAGGCGGCGAGGCCGAGTGCCGGTTGCAGAAGTTGGAGTTGTCCCACGGCCGCGATGCCGCCCAAAGCCAGCCCCCGGTACCAGAACACGAACCCGACGAGCATGCTGAAGACTGCGACATAGGCGAGCCCTGCCCAGGCACCGCCCGGCACATGCGCCAGCGTGGCGGGGGCGTTCAGCCAGCACAGGGTGAGCATCACCGGCAGGGCGAGCACCAGTGCCCATGAGATTACCTGCCAGCCCCCCAGCTTCCGCGAGAGTTTTGCGCCCTCCGCATAGCCCAGCCCGCACACGAGGATCGCGGCCAGCATCAACCCCACGCCTTCCTGGGACAGATCCGCGCCATGGCGCAACGCCACGCCGATGACGCAGGCGCTGCCCAGTCCGGCGAAGACCCAGAACCCACGGCGCGGCCGTTCCCCGCCACGCAGCAAGCCGAACATCGCCGTGGCCAGGGGCAGGAGCCCCAGGAAAATCTGCGACTGCGCGGCGTTGATGTGCCGCAGGGCCAGGGCACTGAGTAGCGGGAAACCCAGCACCACGCCAAACGCCACGACAGCGAGGGACACAAAATCATCTCGCACCGGTCGCGGCTGGCGGAAGGTGATGAGCAAGACAAGCGCCAGCAGCCCCGCCAGCGCGGCCCGCGCCACGGTGAGGAAGAGCGGATCGAACCCGGCCAGCGCCGCGCGCGTGGCGGGCATGGAGCCGCTGAAAATGACCACGCCCAGCGCGCCGCACACCCAGCCGTCGATCGTCTTCTCCATCCCCACGCCCTTTCATACCCGCACGATGCTTGTGACGGACGGGGCTGGTGCTTCCAGGCACAGACAAGTACAATTTCCCCGAACTGTACTTGGCATTGGAGGGGTACGGATGGCACCGCCGGATGGCACGCTGGTCGCACAGCTCACGCAGGAGATACGCGGGCGCATCGCCGCGCGGACACAAGCGCCAGGGACGAGGCTGCCTTCGATCCGCGCCCAAGCCACAGCACGCGGCATCTCCAAGACCACCGTGGTGGAAGCTTATGACCGGCTGGCGGCAGAAGGCGTCATCGAATCCCGGCGCGGCTCCGGCTTCTACGTGGCCGGACACCCGCCGCCGCTCAGCTTGGCGGAATCGGGGCCGAAGCTGGACCGCGACGTGGACCCGCTCTGGGTCTCCCGGCAATCGCTAGAGACGCCGGACGATGCGCTGAAACCCGGCTGCGGCTGGCTGCCGTCCTCATGGATGCCGGAGGCCAGCCTGCGCCGTGCTCTACGCACTCTGGCGCGCGGGGATTCCGGCGCCCTGACTGACTATGGCAGCCCGCGCGGGCTGCTGCCGCTGCGCGAACATTTAGCGCGGAGGCTCGGTGGCTTCGGCGTGCCGGCCGCGCCCGGACAAATTCTGCTCGTCGATTCCGGCACTCAGGCGGTCGATCTGCTCTGCCGTTTCCTGCTGGAGCCCGGCGATACCGTGCTGGTGGACGACCCCTGCTACTTCAACTTCCGCGCTCTGCTGCGCGCGCACCGGGCGCGGGTGGTCAGCGTGCCCTACATGCCCACGGGGCCGGACATCGCCGCTTTCGCTCAGGTGTTGGAGGAGCAGAAACCGCGCCTCTACATCACCAACTGCGCCGTGCATAACCCGACCGGCGCATCGCTCTCGCCCGTCACGGCACACCGGCTGCTGAAGCTGGCCGAGCAGCACGACCTTACCATCATCGAGGACGACATCTTCGCGGATTTCGAGGCTAAGCCCTCGCCGCGCCTCGCCGCCTTCGACGGTCTGGGGCGCGTGGTGCAGATCGGCAGCTTCTCTAAGACGATCTCGGCATCCCTCCGGTGCGGCTACATCGCCGCGCGGGCGGATTGGATCGAGGGGCTGACAGATTTGAAGATCGCCTCATCCTACTCCAGCGGGCGGTTTTCGGCCGAGTTGCTGCTGGCGGTGCTGCAGGATGGAAATTACCGCAAGCACGTCGAAACCTTGCGCGCGAAGTTGGCGGGCGCGATGAGCCAGGCGAGCACCCGCCTCCGCGCGGTTGGGCTCACGCCTTGGGTGACGCCGCGCGCCGGCATGTATCTATGGTGCGAACTGCCCGAGGCGCTGGATGCGGCGGAGATCGCGCGCCACGCCCTGAAGGAAGGCATCGTGCTGGCGCCGGGCAATGTGTTCAGCCCGGCGCAGACAGCCGGAGGATTCCTGCGCTTCAACGTCGCGCAGTCCACCGATCCGAGAATCTTCCAGATGCTCGACCGCGCCATCAATTTCATCGGGCGGGCTTCCTCACATGTCTAGCAGCACCAGCATCATCGCTCTGGCGCGGCAATATGGCCGCTACGGTTACCGGCGGATCATGGCGCTGCTGCGGGACGCGGGTTGGCTGGTGAACAAGAAGCGCGTTGAGCGTATCTGGCGAGACCGCCTATATCACGCCCGGCAGTCCCTGGGAAAACGGCTACATCGAAAGCTTCATTGCCCGCCTGCGGGGGGAGTTCCTCAACGGCGAGATGTTCTGGCTACCGGCCGCCAGCTCCAGAGGTTTTTCTGGGGCCGCCACCGCCAGCCGCGCTGAAGGGCGCGGCGCCGGCCACAGAAAAACCACACCAACCACCGTGCAATTAACTACATTGGGGCTGGATCACCATTCGGGGGCTTGCCACCGTGTGTCTTGGAGCGCGGGGCGCGCCCCAGCTTGGCCAACTGGGGGAATGTGGTGGGATGCCAAAAAGAAACGGCCATTCGCCCGCAGGGTGAATGGCCGAAAACCGTTGGTTTGTAAGAAATTTCGTGGCGCGCCCGAAGAGATTCGAACTCCTGACCCTCAGATTCGTAGTTCGTGGCGAAGGATAAACCAACGTCCCCTTGTATCCCGTAGGCGCTCGTTTGCTCTCGGTCACCCAAGCTCGGTGCTGGACTGCCGGTCGCCTTGTCCGTCTGCCCCCTCTTTCCCCCCGGTGGCCCGGGGGGAAAGAGGGGGGATGCCCGCCGAGCTAGGCTTTCAGCACGCGCTCTCCTTGATGGTCGTCTCGACGGGCAGGCTGAATAGCGGCCGCAGACTCGTGCCAACGATGTTGCCGATGAAGGCGCAGACGAGCCATAGCCAGCCATGCAGGCTGCCTGACACGATCCCGCTGAAATACGCGCCGATATTGCAGCCGAAGGAGAGGCGCGCGCCATAGCCGAGCAGCAGGCCCCCCAGCACGGCGGCGACGAGCGAACGCGCCGGCACGCGCCAGACCGGAGCGAAGCGGCCCGCCAGCACGGACGCCGCGAACGCGCCGAGCATGATGCCGATATCCATCACCGTCGTGACGTCGAAGGAGAGCGGGGCGGCCAGCGCCTTGGCTTGGCTGTGCCAATAAGGCCAGCTGGCGACATCGACGCCGAACGCCGCAGCCCCTTTGGCGCCCCACAGCGCGAAGGCCGAGGTGATGCCCCACGGCCGGCCGGCGAGTGCCAGGGTGGCAAAGTTGAGAATGGCGAGGGCGATCGCACCAGCCCACATCGGCCAGGGGCCGATCAGCCAGCGCGGCCCGGTGCTGTGCGCGGCCGGCGCTTCGGCGGCCAGCTGGCCGTGCCGGCGTTTCTCGAGCACGACGGTGAGCCCGGCGATCGCGGCGAAGGCCGCGAGATTGAGGGCGATCGCAGGACCGACGCCGAAGCCCTGAATGAGCGAGTATGGCTTGAAGGCCGGCTGTGCGGCCCACCACGGCAGCTGCGCCGTGCCGATCAGCGAGCCGATCACGAAGGAAAACAGCGTGACGATCATGCGCGTGCTGCCGCCGCCCACGGCGAAGAGCGTGCCCGAAGCGCAACCGCCGCCGAGCTGCATGCCGATGCCGAAGAGGAACGAGCCGAAGGCGACCGAAATGCCGATCGGGAACACGTAGCCGGTGACCGCATGACCGAATAGCTTGCCGGATGCCAAGGCCGGGAAGAACAGGACTACACCGAGCGCCAGCATCAGCATCTGCGCGCGCAGGCCGGTGCCCCGGCGGTTTGCGATGAAGACGCGCCAGGTGGACGTGAAGCCAAACGAGGCGTGGTAGAGCACGGCACCGAGCAGCGTGCCAACGGCCCACAGGGCCGCCTGCCGGCTGCTGACGGTATGGTCGAGATAAATGAGCCCGGCGACGAAGGCGAGCAGCGCCAGACTCAGCGCACGAGCGGGCGCACCGGCGAACAGGGGGCGAGCGCCGAGGGATCGGTCGGACATAGTAAGACAAACTCCGGGAAAGCAGGCAGACGGGTCTTGCGGCCTTGCAGGCGCGCGTGTTCCGGAGGCTTCTATGGGCAGGGACAAAGGAATGGCAATATTGAAAGTTGCCGGAAATATATTCATCTAAACAAAGCGTCGTGCGGTGGGGAAACATTCTCCGCGGCGCCGCCGGCGGGGAAAATACTGTTGTCTCGTGGTCAGACTCGGGGGATCGGGTTGGCTGCCTGCCCGTCCCCCTGCACTGCGCCGAGCCGCGCGTCGCGTGTGGAAGCAGCTTGTTTCCTTGGTGGAGGGGTGCTGCTGCGGCAAGACGGGCATGAGGTCCTCGCGGCGTGTCTGGGACCGCGGGGTACCGCCATAGTTGGTCCTGCGCCGAATCCCGCCGGACAACCGACGCCGAAATTGGCCAATGGTGGGAATGTGGTGGGACGCCAAAAAGCAACGGCCATTCGCCCTCGGGGGGAATGGCCGGAAACCGTTGGTTTGTAAGGAATTTCGTGGCGCGCCCGAAGAGATTCGAACTCCTGACCCTCAGATTCGTAGTCTGATGCTCTATCCAGCTGAGCTACGGGCGCGTCGTGGGCGGGGATGTAACCGAACCGTCGCGGTCAGGCAACCCCGCCCGGTAAATTAAGTGGCCGCGAGTTCCGCGAGCACAGCATCCCCCATTTGTGTGGTGGAAATCTGCGCGCGGCCGGGCTCGGCGATGTCCGGGGTGCGGCCGGCCTTGGCCAGCACGCGCTCCACGGCGGCCTCAATCGAAGCGGCTGCCGCCTCCATGTCGAAGGAATAGCGCAGCAGCAGCGCCAGGCTGAGGATCTGCGCCAGCGGGTTGGCGACACCCTTGCCGGCGATGTCCGGGGCGGAGCCGTGGATCGGTTCGTAGAACGCCGGGCGGCTTCCGTCGGCCTTCAGGGCGCCCAGCGTGGCCGAGGGCAGCATGCCGAGCGAGCCGGTGAGCATCGCCGTGAGGTCAGAGAGGATGTCACCGAACAGATTGCCGGTGACGATCACGTCGAACTGCTTGGGGTTCTTGGCGAGCTGCATGGCGCAATTGTCGGCATACATGTGTGTGAGCTGCACATCCGGATATTCGGCCTTTTGCAGCCCCGTCATCACCTGGCGCCAGAGCAGGCCGCTCTCCATCACGTTAGCCTTCTCCACGCTGCACACGCGCTTCTGGCGCTTGCGCGCGAGGTCGAAGGCGACGCGGCCGACGCGCTGGATCTCGGCGGTGGTGTAAACCTCGGTGTTCACGCCACGCTGGGACCCATCAGGGAGGGTCTCGATGCCGCGGGGTTCGCCGAAATAGATGCCGCCGATCAGCTCGCGCACGATCATGATGTCCAGCCCGCGCACCAGTTCAGGCTTCAGCGAGGAGGCTTCAGCCAGGGCGTCGAACACTTTTGCCGGACGCAGATTGGCGAACACGGCGAGGTCCTTGCGCAGGCGCAGCAGCCCGGCCTCGGGGCGGATCTCGAACGGCACGGAGTCCCATTTCGGGCCGCCCACCGAGCCGAACAGCACGGCGTCGGCGGCGATGGCCTTGGCGACGGTGGCGTCGGTCACCGGCACGCCATGCGCGTCGATCGCCGCACCGCCGACCAGATCCTCAATCACTTCGAATCTTGCTTCGCTTCTGGCCTGCACCCAGTCCAGCACGCGCTTGGCCTGCGCCATCACCTCCGGGCCGATGCCGTCGCCGGGCAGGAGCAGCAGGGTCTTGGTGGTCGTCATGGATTCAAACTCCGTGGATAGACGGCCGCCAGGACTCTTCCTGGGCGCGGCGCGTTTCGAAACTGTCGATCGAAGGGGCATGGGCCATGGTGAGGCCGATATCGTCGAGCCCGTTGAGCAGGCAGTGCTTTCTGAACGGCTCGACCTGGAACGGGATCTGGCTGCCGTCCGGGCGCAGCACGATTTGCTTCTCCAGATCCACGGTGAGGCGGGCATTGGTGCCGAGCTTGGCGTCCTCCATCAACTGCTCGCAGATTTCCTTGGGCAGTACGACGGGCAGGACGCCGTTCTTGAAGCAGTTGTTGAAGAAGATGTCGGCGAAGCTCGGGGCGATGACGCAGCGTATGCCGAAATCCAGCAGCGCCCAGGGGGCGTGCTCGCGGGAGGAGCCGCAGCCGAAATTCTCGCCGGCCACGAGGATTTCCGCCTTGCGGTATTGCGGCTGGTTCAGCACGAAATCGGGCTTCTCCGCACCGTTCGAATCATAGCGCATGTCGGAGAACAGATTGACGCCCAGGCCGCTGCGCTTGATGGTTTTCAAAAAGCGCGCGGGGATGATCTTGTCGGTGTCGACATTCTCGATATTGAGCGGCGCGGCGATCGCGGTGAGTTCGGTGAATTTCTGCATCAGACCAGCTCCCTGACATCGGTGAGCGCGCCGGTGACGGCGGCGGCGGCGGCCATGGCGGGGGAGAGCAGGTGCGTGCGCCCGCCCGGCCCCTGGCGGCCCTCGAAATTGCGGTTGGAGGTACTGGCACAGCGCTGGCCGGGCGTCAGCTTGTCCGGGTTCATGCCCAGGCACATCGAGCAGCCCGCCTCGCGCCATTCAAAGCCGGCCTCGCGGAAAATCCGGTCCAGCCCTTCCTTCTCAGCCTGCTGCTTCACCAGGCCGGAGCCCGGCACCACCATGGCACGGACGGTCTCGGCCACGCGGCGGCCTTCCACCACTTTCGCGGCGGCGCGCAGATCCTCGATGCGCGAATTGGTGCAGGAGCCGATGAACACCACGTCGATCTTCGTGCCGGCCAGCTTCTGGCCGGGCGCGAGGTCCATGTATTTGAGCATTTGCGTCATCTGGGCGCGGCGGGACTCGTTGGGCTCGGCTGCCGGGTCCGGCACCAGGCCGGTGATCGGCACCACCGCCTCGGGCGAGGTGCCCCAGCTCACCTGCGGGATGATCTCGGCGGCGTTCAGTACCACCACCTTGTCGTAATGCGCGCCCTCATCGCTCGGCAGGGTCTTCCAGTACGCGACCGCGCGGTCGAAATCCGCGCCTTTCGGGGCGTAGGGGCGGCCCTTCACGTAAGCGAAGGTGGTCTCGTCCGGCGCCACCAGCCCGGCGCGGGCGCCGGCCTCGATGCTCATGTTGCAGATCGTCATGCGGCCCGCCATGTCGAGCGCGCGGATCGCCTCGCCGGCATACTCGATGACATGGCCATTGCCGCCGGCGGTGCCGATCTTGGCGATGATGGCGAGGATGATGTCCTTGGCGACGCAGCCGGCGGGCAGGGTGCCATCCACGCGGATCAGCATGTTCTTCGCCGGCTTCTGCAACAGGGTCTGGGTGGCGAGCACATGCTCGACCTCCGAGGTGCCGATGCCGAACGCGAGCGCGCCCAGGGCGCCGTGCGTGCTGGTGTGGCTGTCGCCGCAGACGATGGTCATGCCCGGCAGGGAAATGCCTTGTTCCGGCCCGATGACATGCACGATGCCCTGGCGCGTATCGGTCACGGGGATATAGGGCACGCCGAAGGCCGCGACGTTTTCCTCCAGCGTGTCCACCTGCAGCCGGCTTTCCGGCTCGGCGATGCCCTGGCTGCGGTCTTCGGTCGGCACGTTATGGTCGGCAACGGCGATGGTCGCATCCACGCGGCGCACCTTGCGGCCGGCGAGACGAAGGCCTTCGAAAGCCTGGGGGCTGGTGACCTCGTGCACCAGATGGCGGTCGATATAAAGGACGCAGGTGCCGTCTTCCATGCGCTCTACCACATGCGCATCCCAGATCTTGTCGAACAACGTTCGTGCCATCGCTTCTGTGCCTCCTCATGTAAAGGAAGGCCAGGGGGACGCTGTCCCCCTGGACCCCCTGCCAACGGCGGCGCCGTTGGATCCGCAAAAAGGGTTATGGAGGCGGGGGCCGCACGGGCGTTGGAACACCCGTGCCCCCGCCTCCATAACCCTTGCTAATGGGTTCTAAGGGCTCCGCCCTTAGCGGGGGTGGAGGGGGCAGAGCCCCCTCCGTGCTTGCTTACTCAGCAGCCGGCGCGGCGGTCTCGACTTCGCGCGCCTTCTCGGCGATGCGGGCGGATTTGCCGCGGCGGCCACGCAGGTAATAGAGCTTGGCGCGGCGCACATCGCCACGGCGCATCACCTGGATTTCCGCGATGGTCGGCGCATAGAGCTGGAACACGCGCTCCACGCCCTCGCCATAGGAGATCTTGCGCACGGTGAAGCTGGAATTGATGCCGCGGTTGGTGCGGGCGATGCACACGCCCTCGAACGCCTGCACGCGCGTGCGCTCACCTTCCGTCACGTTGACGTTGACGCGCACAGTGTCGCCGGGGACGAAAGCCGGAATGGTCTTCCCCGCGGTGAGCTTGGCGATCTGTTCGGCGTCTATGGTCTGGATGGTGTTCATGACAAAAATTCCTTTTCGGTAGCGGTTTAGGGCGCAGGCGCGCCGGATGCAATGTATTGGTCGTAAAGGTCCGGTCTGCGGATTTTGGTGGCTTGCGCGGCGGCCGCGTGCCGCCAGGCGGCGATGGCCCGGTGGTTGCCGGAGGTCAGAATCTCCGGCACGGCGCGCCCCGCCCAGACCGCCGGGCGGGTGTAATGCGGGTATTCCAGCAGCAAGGTGGAAAAACTTTCCTCCTCAGCACTCTCCGCTGCCCCCATCACGCCGGGGAGCAGGCGGATCACCGCGTCGAGCAGGACCAGGGCGGCGAGTTCGCCGCCGGAGAGAATATAGTCGCCGATGCTGATCTCCTCGGCCGCGCGCGCCTCGATGACGCGCTGGTCGATGCCCTCGAACCGGCCGCATAGCAGGATCGCCCCGGGGCCGGCGGCGAGTTCGCGCACGCGTTTCTGCGTGAGCGGCGCGCCGCGCGGGGTGAGCATGATCAACGGCCGGTCGTCCGCCACGGCGCCGATCGCCGCATCCACCACATCCGGCCGCATCACCATCCCCGCCCCGCCGCCGAACGGCGTGTCGTCGACGCTGCGGTGCCGGCCCAGGCCGAAATCGCGGATGTCGGTGATTTTGAGCGACCAGGTCTGGTCCGCCAGCGCCTTGCCCGCCAGGGATTCGCCGAGCGGGCCGGGGAACATCGCAGGAAAGAGCGTGAGAATGTCGGCGCGCCAGGTCATGGGGCCACCGTCACTTCCGCCGGCGGGACCACGATGACATGGCCGGCCGCGATATCCACCACCGGCACGGCGGCGCGGGTGAAGGGCACCAGCACGCTGCCCGGCATGATCTCCAGGCTGCTGCCGCCGCCGTAATCATGCACGGCGGCAATGGTGCCAAGCTCCGCGCCGGCTTCGCTCCTCGCCCTCAGCCCGATCAGGTCGGCGAGATAGAACTCTTCCGCGTCGGCTTCAGGCAAGGCGGAGCGGGGCGCAAACAGTTCCAGGTTGGTGAGCGTCTCGGCCTCGGTGCGGTCGGTGACCGGGCGCTTGCCGTGGGGCGTGACCTCGCTCAGCTGCGCGACATTGTCGTGCAGCCAGGCCAGCGCAAAGCGCCGTCCCGTGCGGTCCGTGAGCGGGTAGGCCTCCAGGGCGTCGGCCTCGGCGGTGAAGCTGTTCACGCGCACGAGGCCGCGCACGCCATGCGGCTTGCCGATCACGCCCATCAGGATCAACCGGTCGGTCACCTATCCTCCGTGCTCAGGCGGCGGCGGCCGCTTTCGCGCGCTCGGCGGCGCGTTCCTGCGCCTTCTTCTTCGGCGCGGATTTCTGCGGCTGCTCGGTATAGACCGGCATGGCGATCAGCCCGGCCTTGCCCAGGAAGCGGGCGACGCGGTCGGTCGCCTGCGCGCCGTTGGAAAGCCAATGCGTCAGGCGCTCGGTCACCAAGGTCACGCGCTCGGCGTGGTCGGCCGGCAGCATCGGGTTGTAGGTGCCGACGCGCTCGATGAAGCGGCCGTCGCGCGGGCTGCGCGAGTCGGCGATGACGATATGGTAGAAAGGACGCTTCTTGGCGCCGGCGCGGGCAAGGCGAATCTTGAGAGACATGAATACTCCTGAGGTTAAAACGTAAAGGGGGATCAGAACGGCCGGCGGCCGCCCTTCTGTTGCGCCATGGCGGCCTGCATCTGGCGCATCATCGCCTGCTGGCCGCCCATCTTGTTCATCCGCTTCATCATGGTGGACATGTCGTCGAACTGCTTCAGCAGCTTGTTGACCTCCTGCACCGAGGTGCCGGAGCCAGCGGCGATGCGCTTTTTGCGGCTGGCCTTGAGGATGTCCGGATTGCGCCGTTCCGCGATCGTCATCGAGCCGATGATCGCGGCCTGGCGCTTGAACATGGTGGTGTCGAGATTGGCGTCCTCGATCTGCTGCTTGATCTTGCCGATGCCCGGCAGCATGCCGAGGATGCCCGAGAGCGAGCCCATTTTCGAGATCTGCTTGAGCTGGGAGGCATAGTCCTCGAGGTCGAACTTGCCTTTCGCCATCTTCTTGGCGAGCTTTTCGGCCTCGTCCTTGTCGATCGTCTCGGCCGCGCGCTCCACCAGGCCGACGATATCGCCCATGCCAAGGATGCGGCCGGCCACGCGCTCGGGGTCGAAATTATCCAGCGCGTCGAGTTTCTCGCCGAGGCCGACCAGCTTGACCGGCGCGCCGGTGACCTTGCGCATGGAGAGCGCCGCGCCGCCGCGGGAATCGCCGTCCAGCCGGGTCATGACGATGCCGGTGATGCCGAGCGCGTCGTTGAAGGCGGTGGCGGTGGTCACCGCGTCCTGGCCGGTCATGGCGTCGACCACCAGCAGGGTCTCCACCGGGTTGACCGCCTGGCGGATGGATTTGACCTCTTCCATCAGCGCGAAATCGATGGAGAGGCGGCCGGCGGTGTCGAGAATCACCACGTCATAGAGCTCGCGCCGGGCGGTATCCATGGCGCGGTTGGCGATCTGCAGCGGGGTCTGGCCCGGGATGATCGGCAGCGAGGTCACTTCCGCGCGTTGCGCCAGCTGTTCGAGCTGCAATTGCGCGGCGGGGCGCTGCGTATCCAGGCTGGCGAGCAGAACCTTGCGGCGCTCACGGGTGCGCAGGCGCAGCGCCAGCTTGCCCGAAGTCGTCGTCTTGCCGGAGCCTTGCAGGCCGACCATCAGGATCGGCACCGGGGCGGGGGCGAGCAGGTTGAGCGGGACAGACGCGCCGCCGAGCGCCTCGACCAGCGCGTCGTTGACGATCTTCACCACCATCTGGCCGGGCGAGACCGAGCGCAGCACTTCCGCGCCCACCGCCTTGCTCCGCACCTCGGCGATGAAGTCTTTCACCACCGGCAGCGCCACGTCGGCATCCAGCAACGCGAGACGGATCTCCCGCAGCGCTTCGGCCACGTCCTCTTCGCTCAGCGCGCCGCGGCGGCGCAGCCTGTCGAAAACCCCGGAAAGCTTGCCCGACAGCGAGTCGAACATGGTGCCAAATACTCCACAACGCAAAGTGCGCCGTGGTGCGAACCCTCGCAGCACGGCGTTTTAGCCAGCGCCGCTCTTGCGCCGGGGAGATGGGGAAGTCAAGGGAAAGGAAGGAAAGCAGGCGCTTTTTGAAAAAAGCGCCGCAAAAACTTTTGTTATGCTGGGTCATGGGCTGTGTCGCCGACAACGCCCATGGTCCAGAGTAAATAAAGTTTTTTTGCTACTTTTTGTTCACAAAAAGTAGCGCTTTCTTCCTTCCTTTATTGCTGGTCGAGCGCGGCGCGCAACGTCGCGGCATCCTGGCCCTCGATCATGCCGAACCGGATCAGCAGATCGGTCAGCACCAGGGCGACGTTGAATTTGAACTCGTCGGTGGTGGAGAGGACATCCAGCACGCGGGGCAGGGGCCAGAGATCGAAATGCTCGACCTCGCCGTCGCTCGGGTGCGGCTGGAAATCTTCCGGGAGCTCCAGGTCGTAGGCATAGATCACGTCCCGCCGCAGCCCTTCCGCGCGCTCCATGTCATAAGAGAAGCGAGCCACCTGCCGTGCCTGGGCTGTGAGCGCCTCGGGCAAGTCGGCTTCTTCCGCGCCTTCCTTGAGCAGGGTTTCGAAGGGGGTGAGCCCGGCCGGCACGCCGCCCGCCACCAGATTATCGAGCTTGCCGGGGTCGAGTTTCTTGTCGGCGGCGCGCCTCCCGATCCAGACATGCCAGCCATCCGCGCGGCGCACCAAACCGTTGAGATGCACGCCGACGCCGATCACCCCGAAGCTGGGCAGGGCGCCCCGGTCCAGCACGCCGAGCACCGGGCTGTCGGCGGTTTCGCGGATGTCGAAATTCTCGGAACGCGTGGGAATCGCCAGGGCGGAAGCCAAGTCGTTGAGGTGCGGCAGCAATTCCAGCGGCAGCGTGACCCGCCCCGCGGCGATGGTGATTCGGGGCTCTCGCGCCGCCAGTCGGGCCGCGAGGTCGGGACGCAGATAACCGATATGGTGCGGGCCGGCGTAAAAACCCAGCCGGCCGCCCGGCAGAGCGGCGTTGTGGACGGCAGAGATGTGATGAAGGAGCTTTGCAAGCGGCGCGTCAGATGCCATGTCGCAGACATGACCCGTTCCGCCGTTCCTGCCAACCCCCATGCCGGGCCGAAAAAAGCCGCTGACAAGCCGCCGCGCGGTTCGTGGTCCACCATCTGGTCGCTGGCGCCGTATCTATGGCCGAAGAATGCGCCGGGCTTGCGGGTGCGGCTGGTGCTGGCCAGCATTGCCATGCTGCTGGCCAAGGTGGCGACGGTCTATGTGCCGATCCTGTATTCGCATGCGATCGATCACCTGACGCCGAAGACCGGGCCGCTGATGGTGCCGGCGGCGATCATCGTGGCTTACGCGCTGGTGCGCATCGCCGCGGCCGGGTTCGGCGAACTGCGCGACGCGATTTTCGCGGCGGTGCAAATGCGCGCCTCCCGCGTCGTCGCCCGCCAGACCTTCGAGCATCTGCACGGCCTGGCGATGCGCTTCCATATGGACCGGCAGACCGGCGGGCTCTCCAACATCATCCTGCGCGGCACGCTCGGCATCCAGAACGTGCTGCGCATGGCGACGTTCAACATTCTGCCGACGGTCATCGAACTGCTGCTCACCGTGGGCGTGCTCTGGCATCTGTTCAATGCCTGGTACGCGGTCATCACCTTTGCCGCGGTCGGCATGTATATGGTCTTCACCTTCACCTTCACGGCCTGGCGCACGAAATTCCGCCGGACCATGAACGAGACCGACAACGAGGCGCAGACCAAGGCGATCGACAGCCTGCTGAATTTCGAAACGGTTAAATATTTCGGCAATGAGGCGCACGAATCGCGGCGCTTCGACGAAAGCCTGGCGCGCTATGAAAAAGCATCGGTGAAGGCCCAGGTCTCCTTGAACGCGCTGAACATCGGCCAGGCCACGATCATTTCGCTCGCTCTCGCGGTCATGATGATCATGGCGGCGCGCGGCGTGGCGAACCACACCATGACGGTCGGCCAGTTCGTGCTGGTGAACACTTATCTCATGCAGCTCTATGTGCCGCTGAACTTCCTGGGCTTCGTGTATCTGCAGGTGAATCAGGGTCTGGTGGACATGGAGCAGATGTTCTCGCTGCTGCGCGTTAACCAGGAGATCACCGACCGGCCCGGCGCGAAATCTCTGGCGCCGCAGGGGGCACCCTCGGAAGTGCGGTTCGAGAACGTGCATTTCGGCTACAACCCCGACCGCGAGATTCTCAAAGGGGTCAGCTTCACGGTGCCGGCCGGTCACAAGGTGGCGATCGTCGGGCCGACGGGCTCGGGCAAATCCACCATCAGCCGGCTGCTGTTCCGCTTCTACGACACGGTGTCGGGCCAGGTCCTGGTGGATGGCGTGGATGTGCGCGACTACACGCAGCATTCCCTGCGCGGCGCCATCGGCGTGGTGCCGCAGGATACCGTGCTGTTCAACGACTCGATCTTTTATAACATCGCCTATGGCCGGCCCGGGGCGAGCAAGGAAGAGATTGAACGGGCGGCGCGTTTCGCGCAGATCCATGATTTCATCGTGTCGTTGCCCCAGGGCTACGACACCAAGGTCGGCGAACGCGGGCTGAAGCTGTCCGGCGGCGAAAAGCAGCGTGTGGCGATTGCCCGCACGATCTTGAAAAACCCCCGAATCCTCATCCTGGACGAGGCGACCAGCGCGCTGGATACCGCCACGGAGCAGGAGATCGGCTCGGCTCTGCGCCGGGTGGCCTATGACCGCACGACTCTGGTGATTGCCCACCGGTTGTCCACCGTCACCGACGCGGATGAAATCCTGGTGCTGCGGGCCGGCGAGATCGTCGAGCGCGGCAGCCACGCGGCATTGCTTGAAATGGGCGGCGTTTATGCCGGCATGTGGGCGGCCCAGGTCGAGCTGGACGAGGCGGCGGACATTGCCGGGCCGGATGCCGTCGCCTTGCTGAAATCGGTCTCCGAGGTCACGGAATAATTTCGCTCCCGCTGGTAAGGGGCGCGGGAGCAACCAGATAGACACCTAATCTCTGATGGAATCGACTATGGAAGACAGACAAGCGCCGCCTGAACGGGACCTGAACCTTGCGGGATCGGTGGTAGATAAGGCAATCGAGTACATGATGGGGCAGAATGTCAGCTCGCTCGCGATCGCCTCGGCGCTGCTGGGCGGCGCGATGGGCCTGCTCAGCCGCACGCTCCCGGACGATGTGATCGTGCAGATCCTGAATAATGCCATCGCCAGCGTCGAATCAGGCGAAATGCACGAGAAAGCCGGCAAGGATCACGCCGGAGAGGCTTGACCCGCGGGGTGATTCTGGCCCATAAGGCCCGGAAATTCCGGGCTGGCCCCTGCCAGCCCGCTTTGCGTTTTTTGCGTCGTTTGAGGATAGAGCTATGGCCCGCCGTTGTGACCTGACCGGAAAGACCGTGCAAACTGGCAATAATGTCAGCCATGCGAACAACAAGACCCGCCGGCGCTTCCTGCCGAACCTGCAGGAGACCGTGATGCTCTCCGAAGTGCTGGGCAATGTGCGCCTGCGCCTGTCGACCCGTGCGATCCGCACGCTCGAGCATAATGGCGGACTGGATGCGTTCCTGCTCGGCCAGAGCGACCGCAAGCTGACCGTGGAAGGCCTGGCCCTGAAGCGCCGTCTGGAGCGCGCCATCGCCAAGAAGGAAGCCAAGGCGGCTTGAAGCCTTGCCGGCCGTTTCGGCCGGCGCTTGGTCATTTTTGGAAAGCCGGTGCCCTGCACCGGCTTTTTCGCGTTATCGTGGGTTTTTCCGGGGAGCCGCCGGCCGGAACATCAACAAGGTCGAGCCAATTTCATGATTCGCGTCACGGCCAGCATCAGCCTCGATGAGGCGGAACTGCATGAGGATTTCCTCCGGGCGAGCGGGGCCGGGGGGCAGAACGTCAACAAAGTCGAGACGGCCGTGCAGCTCAGGTTCGATGCTGCCCACAGTCCCTCACTCCCCGATCATGTGCGGGCACGGCTCCTGCGCCTTGCCGGAAGCCGGGCGACCAAAGACGGCGTGCTCATCATCACGGCGCAACGCTACCGCACGCAGCAGCGCAACCGCGACGATGCGCTTGAAAGGCTGATCGCCTTGATCCAGGAGGCCGCCGCGCTGCCCCCGCCACCCCGGCGCCCCACCAAACCAACTCGGGGATCCAAGAAACGACGGCTTGAGGGGAAGGCCCGCCGATCCGTGCTGAAATCGACTCGCCGGACTGTGGATGAGGGGTAGGAAGTGGCCGCTTTTTGAAAAAAGCGGCGCAAAAACTTTTATTATGCTGGGCTATGGGCTGTGTCTGGGACAACGCCCATAGCCCAGCGTTAACAAAGTTTTTTTGCTACTTTTTGTTCACAAAAAGTAGCGCTTGCCTTCCTCCTTAGAAAAACTTCGCCACGCGCAGCAGCAAGGCGCGTTGCAGCGGGCCGCCGTGGTTGGCGACGTCGTATTCGCCGACCAGCGTGACATTGACGGTCGGCGAGACGAAGCTGCTGGCGACCAGGCGCAGTTGCGTTTCATTGGTGCGGTTGCCGCTGTCCACCGTCACGCCGTTGCTCAGCGTGTAGGTCTGCTTGCCGCCGAAGCTCTGGAAGAGGCCCGGCGCGATCACCGCGGCGGTAGCGGGGTAGAATTCATAGGGCAGGTAGACGCGCAATTCCTCCGACGGCTGCTCGTGGAAGCTCGCGGGCAGGGCGCTCGAGGCTTGCACCGGATTGCGTACGCCGAGGAACGACGCGAGCGGCGGAATGTTGTCGGCGAAGATTGTGGGGCTGACATCGGCGGAATCGTGGTTCGGGCTGAACAGATAGGCCTCGCCCCACAGCGAGATCGCAAGGTTGCGCGCAGTCGGCGCGCCGATCAGCGTTTTGTACAGGCCGGCTTCCATCTCGTAAGTCCAGCCATCCTGTGCCGGATTGAGCGCGGCATTCCTGTTGAAGCTGCTGATCGGCGGCGCGATCCACGGGTGGAAGACGAGGTAGGTGCCGGTCGCCGCATCGTCGACGGGGAAGGTGAAGATTCCGATATTGGACTGCCCGAAGCCGCTTTGCGCCGAGAGCGCGCCGTAACCCGGGCCCAGGCTCCCCAACGCGCCGGCGGGGATGTTGCCGATGCCGACATGCTGGCTGCCGATAAAGCTGACATACTCCTCGAACACGTCCACGCCGGAGAGCAGCCCGGCGACATCGAAGGTACGGATATAGCGGCCGACCAGGATGTTCGTGGAGATATGCGTGTTCCGGCTGACGGTGCCGCCACCCCCCGCGCTGCCGAATGCCCCGGCATTGGTGAATTCGTTGTAGAACAGGGCGATGTTGACATCGGCCGGCGGCGCGATGGTGTCGCTCGGAAGCGGGTCGGAGGCATGGGAGGCGGTGGCGCCGAAACTCAGTCCCAAAGCGAGCCATGCGACGAGGGGCCGGATCGTGCTTGCTTTTGCAGACATCGGCGAAGCGTTCCTGGTTATATTTTCTCGCGGGGCTGTTGGGAAATCTGCTTTGCGATGCATCACAATCTCTGCTCGTGTCAATTGCCTTCCTGTTCTGAAAAAGTTGCGGCAAAGACCACCGGCTCGCGGGGTGAGCGGGGGCATGGACGTCAAAATGCAGGGTCGAGGTCGTCAGACACGGCGGCTGAACGCGAACGCCAAGAGGTCGCTGGGTGACCTCTATCGCTTTTCGGATCCGCCGGCGGCCTATACAGCTATAAATAGCAACGCAGTGTGGCCAATGAGGGGCGGCGGCTTCGCGCCCAAGAGCCAGCATCCTGTTGCCTCTCGTTTTAGCCCCTTTGCGTTCGCAAACTCCGCCATGCTTTGGTAGAATGGTTTCGAACTCCGCATTGATGGCGTCGTCCACGAGCGAATGCAGCTGCTGCCGGCGCCGGTGGAAGGCAGCTTGTGACGGAACTCTCGGCCTACGCTCTCTCTCTGTTGCGGGAGGGCTCATCCACACTGCACCGGGGACACGGCGACGGGCTGTCACCGATCCTGCTGGTGACGCCTCCCGGGGAACCGCAATCGCCCGGCTCAGTTCAGCGCCTCGAGCATGAATACGCGCTGCGGGCCGATCTCGACGCCGATTGGGCGGCAGTGCCGGTTGACCTCCTCCGGCGTGGAAGGCGGCTCATGCTGGTGCTGGCCGATCCTGGCGGCGAACTGCTTGAGGGCTTGCTCGGCCAGCCGATGGCGGTGGCGGATTTTTTGCACATCGCGGTGCCGCTCGCGATGGCGGTCGGCCGGTTGCACGCAAGGGGGCTGATTCATAAGGACTTGAAGCCGGCCAACATCCTCGTGGACACGGCTAGCGGCGGTGTGTGGCTCACCGGCTTCGGCATCGCCTCACGGCTGCCCCGCGAGCATCAGGCGCCCGCGCCACCCGAGATCATCGCCGGCACGCTGGCCTACATGGCGCCGGAACAGACCGGACGAATGAACCGCTCGATCGACGCCCGCAGTGATCTTTATGCGCTCGGCGTTATTTTTTACGAGATGCTGACGGGAATGCTGCCCTTCACGGCGGCCGATCCGATGGAATGGGTGCATTGCCATATTGCCCGGCAACCAGTGCCCCCTGCCGCGCACCGCGCCGGAATCCCCGGGCTGCTTTCGGCGATCGTGATGAAGCTGCTCGCCAAGACCGCCGACGAGCGCTACCAGACCGCCGCCGGCCTGGCGGCGGATCTGCGGCATGGCCTGGCGGAATGGCTGGCGACCGGCGCCATCGCGCCTTTCCCGTTGGGGCAGTGGGACGTGCCGGACCGGCTGCTGATTCCTGAAAAACTCTATGGCCGCGAGCGCGAGACCGAAACCCTGTTGGCGTCGTTCGACCGGGTCGTGGCCAGCGGTACGTCCGAGCTGGTGCTGGTGTCCGGCTATTCCGGGATCGGCAAATCCTCGGTGGTGAACGAGCTGCATAAGGCGTTAGTGCCGCCGCGTGGCCTGTTCGCGTCCGGCAAGTTCGACCAGTACAAGCGCGACATTCCCTACGCCACCCTGGCCCAAGCGTTCCGGAGCCTCGTGCGCCAGATCCTGGGCCAGAAAGAGGCGGAGCTTGGCCAATGGCGGGATGCCCTGAGCGAGGCGCTGGGCGCGAACGGTCAGCTTATGGTAAATTTGGTACCCGAGCTGGATCTCGTGATCGGAACACAGCCCCCGGTCGCGGACCTGCCGCCGCAGGACGCACAGAACCGCTTTCAGATGGTGTTCCGGCGCTTTCTCGGCGTCTTCGCGCGCAAGGAGCACCCGCTCGCGTTGTTTTTCGACGATTTGCAGTGGCTGGACACGGCGACGCTCGACCTCCTCGCGCAGCTGGTCACGAACTCTGAGGTGCGGCACCTGATGCTGGTGGGTGCCTATCGGGACAACGAGGTCGGACCCGCGCACCCGCTGATGCGCGCGCTCCAGGCGATCCGCAGTGCCGGCGCGCGGATCCAGGAACTCGTATTGGCGCCGCTCAGACTCGATGATGTCACCCGCCTCGTCGCCGATGCCTTGCATTGCCAGCCGGAGCGCGCGCGGCCCTTGGCGCGGCTGGTGCACGAGAAGACCGGTGGCAATCCGTTTTTCGCGATTCAGTTCCTCACAGCGCTGGCCGACGAAGACTTGCTCACGTTGGACCGCGGCGCGCCAGCCTGGCGATGGGACATCGATCGCATTCGCGCCAGGAGTTACACGGACAACGTGGTGGAGCTCATGGCGGGCAAGCTGATGCGGCTGCCGCCAACATCACAAAATGGTTTGAAACTGCTGGCCTGCCTGGGGAACACAGCGGAAACTGCCACCCTCGCCATGATACAAGGCGACGCCGACGGGAGCATCGATGCCCAATTGTGGGACGCTGTACGGGCTGGGCTCGTTCTTCGCCGGGACGGAAGCTATCTCTTCCTGCACGACCGTATCCAGGAAGCCGCCTATTCGCTGATCCCGGTCGACCAGCGCGCCGTCACGCATCTGCGGATCGGCCGCTGCCTTTTGGCAGCGTTAAGCGATAGGGAAATCACCGAGCAAATTTTTGACGTCGTCAACCAGTTCAACAACGCCGCCGCGCTCATATCCGATCGAGACGAGGCGGAACAGGTGGCGGATCTCAATCGGCGCGCCGGGATCAAGGCGAAGGCATCGACGGCCTACGCCGCAGCATGCCGCTATTTTGGCACCGGCATGGCGTTGGTGGGCCCGTCGGGTTGGGAGGCATGTTATGACCTGACCTTCAGGCTCGCGCTCGAACATGCGGAATGCATGCTCCTTTCCGGCGGTTTCGACGACGCCCGAAAGCTCATCGCGGAACTCCTTCGGCGCGCGGATTTGAGGATCGACAAGGCCGCTGTGTATCGGCTGAAAATAGACCTGCATGTGATGAAATCTGAGCATCCTCAAGCCGTAGACAGTGCGCTTGAGTGCCTGAGCCTATTCGGCATGGAGATGCCCGCGCATCCCAGCCGCGCTGACGTCAACGCAGAATATGAGAAGATATGGCAGCAGCTCGGCGATCGACAGATCGAAAGCCTGATTGACCTGCCCAAGGCCACGGCGGCGGAGGCTCAGGCCGCCATGCGGGTGCTGGCGGCCTGCACGTCTCCGGCATTTTTCACAGACCCCAATTTGTTTAATCTGCAAGTCTGCCAGATGGTGAATTTGAGCCTGGAACATGGCATAATGGATGCCTCTACGCACGGCTTTGCCTGGTTCGGCTGGCTGCAGTGCTATGCATTCCACCGTTACGACGACGGTTGTCGGTTTGCCAGGCTCGCACTTGACCTCGTCGAAAAGCGGGGCTTCAACTTTGATGTCGTGAAAGTGCAATACGCGATGGGAGAAATCGTCTCCTGGACGCAGCCCCTTGCAACGGCGATCGAGTACTTTCGGACAGCCTTTCGCACCGGCGTCGAGACGGGCAATCTGATCTTCGCGGCAAACAGCGCCGCGCAAGTCATCATACGCCGTATTCTCATCGGAAGCACACTGGATGACGTATGGCACGAGTCTGAGAGATTCATGGATTTCGTTGCCAAGATCGGGTTTCACGACGGCGAGGATATGATCGTGAGCCAACAGCGTTTCGTTGCCGCCATGCGAGGCAAGACCGCGAACCTGTCCACTTTCAGCGACGCGGTGTTCGACGAACGCGCCTTCGAGGACGCATTGACCGCGGATCGGATGACCACGATGGTTGTCTGGTACTGGATCCTCAAGATCGGCGCACGCTTCCTGTCAGGCGATTACGCGCAGGCGCGCGACGCGATCGATAAGGCGCAGCCGTTGCTCTGGGCATCGTCCGGAGAGATCCAGCTCCTGGATTTTCACCTCTATGCAGCACTCACATTAGCCGCACTCGCCACGACCGAACCACCGGCACGGCGTGGCGCGTGGATGGCCCGTATCACGGAGCACCGGGATCAGCTTCGCGTGTGGGCGCAAAGCGTCCCCGAAACCTTCACGAGCGCCGTCTCTCTGGTCGACGCCGAAATCGCCCGGCTTGAGGATCGGCCCCTCGATGATGCCATGCCGCTTTATGAGCAGGCGATTCAGGCCGCACGCAAGCACGGTTTCGTGCAGAACCAGGGCTTAGCCTATGAGGTAGCGGCGCGGTTCTACGCGGCGCGCGGCTATGAGACGTTCGCCGGCGCCTATCTGTTGAATGCCCGAAACTGCTATCTTAGCTGGGGTGCGCTCGGCAAGGTGCGACAACTCGACGAACACTATCCCGAGCTCAGGCCGGAGGAGCCGACGCCCGCGCCGACCGGCACGATCGAGGCGCGTCTCGCGCATCTCGACCTTGCCACCGTGATCAAGGCCTCGCAGGCGGTTTCGGGGGAAATCGTGCTTGACCGGCTGATGGAAACACTGATGACAATCGCGCTTGAACATGCCGGCGCCGAGCGTGGGCTGCTGTTGCTGCTGCGCGACGACATGCCGCAGATCGAGGCGGAGGCTAGAACCACCGGCACTTCCATCGAAGTTACACTCCAGCCGGCGCCCGTGACATCTTCCGCCTTGCCCGAGACGGTGCTGCATACCGTGATCAGAACGCATCATAGTGTTATTTTGGATGACGCTTCGGCGCCGAACCCATTCACGGCGGATGCGTATGTCCAGCAGACACACGCACGCTCGGTGCTTTGTTTGCCCCTGGTCAAGCAGGCCAAGCTGATCGGCGCGCTCTATCTCGAGAACAAGCTGGCATCGAATGTGTTCACACCCGCGCGGATCTCAGTTCTGGAATTGTTGGCGTCACAAGCGGCGATTTCTTTAGAGAATGCCGGGCTCTACGCTGAATTGAAGATAAACGAGGAACGCTGGCGCAATCTGTTCGAAAGTGTCCCGGTCGGCGTGGCATTAACGGGGCCACACGGGCGCTATGTGGCCACCAATCGGGCTTTTCAGAGAATGACCGGCTATTCCGAGGCAGAATTGCGCAACCTCTCGCCCCTGGACATCGTTCATGAGGATGACCGCGCCGCCACCGCGGCACGTATCGCAGCACGCGCGGCGGGTGAACCTTACCCGCACCATGTCGAGAAGCGCTACCGGCATAAGGATGGGCGTGTGATCTGGGCGGATGCCAGTGCTTTTGTGGCCCCGGTGGCGGCCGGCATACCGTATTATGCCGAGGCCGTGATCGACATCACCGACCGCAAGCGTGCCGAGGAAGATTTGCGGCGAAGCGAGGCGTCGCTCGCCCAGGCGCAAGAGATCAGCCGCACGGGCAACTGGCACTGGAATGTCGGCACCGGAGCGGTTTCCTCGTCGGCGGAACTCCTCCGCATCTGGGGTTTTGACGCCATGGCAACGCAGCCATCGTACACGACCTTCATGGCGCGGGTACACCCGGAAGACCGACTTGCGTTTAAGCAGGCTCTCGCCGATGCCGCGCGCAAGCAAGGCCGGTTTCAGCATGAGTACCGAATCGTTTGGCCCGATGGATCGATCAAGTATTTGCAGACGGTTGGCCAGCCTGACAGCGCTGAGGGCCGTGATCCGGAATTCGTCGGCACGGTCATGGACATCACCGTGCGAAGACAAGCCGAGGAGGCGTTGCGGGACGCCCAGGCGGATCTTGCCCGAGCCGTGCGCTTGACGACGATGGGGGAACTGCTCGCCTCCATTTCTCACGAGGTCAATCAACCGCTGGCCGCGGTCGCCACCAGCGGGAATGCCTGCCTGCGCTGGCTGAATCGGGAGGAGCCTGACCTCGCTTCAGCCCGGGATGCTGCCGCGCGCGTCGTGCGCGAAGCTCATCGCGCCGCCGACGTGATTCGCAGCCTGCGGGCGCTCGCCCGGAAATCCGGGCCGCAACTCACCAAGCTCGACATCCATGACGCCATCGAGGAGGTGTTGGTGCTCACCCGTGGTGAATTGCAGCAGCACGGCGTCGTGCTGCACCTGGATCTGTCCGCCGACGATCCGCTGGTGTTGGGCGACAAGGTCCAACTGCAGCAGGTGCTGCTGAACTTGATCATGAATGGCATCCAAGCCATGGCCACGGTCTCCGGCCGCAGGCGGGAACTGACCGTGTCGGCCGGCGTCGCCGCGCCGGATCATATGGAGGTTACGATCGAGGACACCGGCCCGGGGCTTGATCCGGCCATGGCCCAGCGCATCTTCGAACCTTTCTTCACCACCAAGTCCGACGGCCTTGGCATGGGGCTTTCGATCTGCCGGTCGATCATCGAAGCCCATGGCGGGCATTTATGGACCTCGCCCGGCACGTCAGGCGGGACCGCCTTCCACTTCACCATCCCCATCGGGGGTGAGGCCTAGCGCCACGACCGAAACGGCCGTCTGCAAGGCTTCGCGCTCCGAACCGGTCAGTTGCGCTGCCATGCCCAGTGGAACTGCCGGCTGCGACACGCAAGACAAAAAAACACCCCTGCGTGAGGGGTGTTTAAGCGACACTCGTGTCAAAAATTATGAACTATGTCTTTTCGACCGGGGGATGTCCGAGGCCGGGCTTTTTGGTCAGGCGGCGTCGCCGGCGGAGCGCTCGGCGCGCTTGCGGGCGTTCGGGTCGAGATGCTTCTTGCGCAGGCGCACGGCCGAGGGCGTGACCTCCACCAGCTCGTCATCCTCGACATAAGCGATCGCCTCTTCCAGCGACATCCTGCGAGGCGGCACCAGCAGCAGCGCTTCGTCCTTGCCGGCGGCGCGGATGTTGGTGAGCTTCTTTTCGCGGACCGGGTTCACGTCGAGGTCGTTCTCGCGGCTGTGCTCGCCGAGAATCATGCCGACATAGACCTTGTCGCCGGGGTTGACGAACAGCGTGCCGCGCTCCTGCAGCGAGAACAGCGAGTACTGCACGGCCTCGCCATCTTCGGAGGAAATCAGCGCGCCATTGCGGCGGCCCTCGATCGCGCCTTTCCACGGGCCGTAGCCGGCGAACAGGCGGTTCATCACGCCGGTGCCGCGGGTGTCGGTGAGGAACTCGCCATGATAGCCGATCAGGCCGCGCGCGGGGATGCGGAAGGTCAAACGCTGCTTGCCGCCGCCGGAGGGGCGCAAATCGGTCATCTCGCCCTTGCGGCGGGACATCTTCTCCACGACCGCGCCGGCATAAGGCTCGTCGACGTCGATCAGCACGTCCTCATACGGCTCCTCGCGCTCGCCGGCCTCGTTGGTGCGGGTCAGCACGCGCGGACGGCCGATGGTGAGCTCGAAACCTTCGCGGCGCATGGTCTCGATCAGCACGCCGAGCTGAAGTTCGCCGCGCCCGGACACTTCGAACGCGTCGGTCTCGGTGCTGTCGGCGATGTGGATGGCGACATTGCCTTCCGCCTCGCGATACAGGCGCTCGCGGATCTGCCGGGAGGTTACTTTCTTGCCTTCGCGCCCGGCCAGCGGGCCGTCATTGATGCGGAAGGTCATGGACAAAGTCGGCGGGTCGATCGGCGTGGCGGCCAGCGGGCTGGCGACTTCCGGCGCGGCGATGGTGTGCGGGATGGTGGCATCCGTGAGGCCGGCGACGGCGACGATGTCGCCCGCGCTCACCTCGTCCACCGCCACGCGCTCCAGCCCCCGGAACGAGAGCAGCTTGGTCAGGCGGCCGGTTTCCACCACCGTGCCGTCGAGGCGCAGCACCTTCACCGGCATGTTGACGGTGGCGCGGCCCTGCTCGACGCGGCCGGTCAGCACGCGGCCGAGGAAGTTGTCGGACTCCAGGATCGAGGCGACCATGGCGAAGGGGGCTTCGGCGTCGAGCTTCGGTGCCGGCACATGGTTCAGGATCAGGTCGAACAGCGGGTTCAGGTTCTCGCGCGGGGCGTCCAGGTCCGGCACCGCCCAGCCCTGGCGGCCGGAGGCGAACAGCATCGGGAAGTCGAGCTGCTCCTCGGTGGCGTCGAGCGCCGCGAACAGGTCGAAAATCTCGTTATGCACGTCGTCCGGGCGGGCGTCGCCACGGTCGATCTTGTTGACGACGACCATCGGGCGCAGGCCGCGGGCGAGTGCCTTGCCGAGCACGAACTTGGTCTGCGGCAGCACGCCTTCGGCGGCGTCCACGAGCAGGACCGCCCCGTCCACCATGTTCAGGATGCGCTCTACTTCGCCGCCGAAATCGGCGTGGCCCGGCGTGTCGACGATGTTGATTCGCGTGTCCTTCCAGACCACCGAAGCAACTTTCGCCAGAATGGTGATGCCACGTTCTCGCTCGAGGTCGTTGCGGTCAAGCGCGCGTTCCGCCACAGCCTGGTGCGCGGCGAAAGCGCCGGACTGCTTCAGCAGCTGGTCGGTGAGCGTCGTCTTGCCATGGTCAACGTGGGCGATGATGGCGATGTTGCGAATATTCGGTACTGACATAAAAGGGCCTGACTGGTTAACAGCAATAATAGGCCAGCCGGCCCGCAAGCGCGGGGCGACCGATCCATGGAAATGCCTGGACGAAGTTCTACGGCCCCCCGCATAGCGATATTGCGGCGCAAAAGCGAGGGGCAAAACGGAATAGGCGCCCTGCGGCGCCCATCCCTGTCCGATTTTTGGGTAAGGCGGTGCGCTTATTGCACGGTTCTGTTCGGCGGCGCCATCGGCGTTATCGGCGCCATCGGGGCGTTGGGGGGCGCCATCGCGCCAGGGGGCACCCCGTTCGCCGTGGCGTGATGGGAGAGCGCCTCGTCCGTATATTGCGCCGCGGCGCTCCAGTTGCCCTGCTTCACCGCGGCGCGGGCGTTCTCGATCGCCGTCACGCGGGGGGAGTTGTCAGCGGCCGGGCCGGTGGATTGCGGCACTGAGCGTGTCAGCATGATGGTTTCGGCATTGCTCAGCATCGTGTCGGCCTGGGCTCTGCGATGCTGCTGGATCGCCGTGCGGGCCCGTTGCAGATATCGGGTGGCTTGGTCATGCCCTGCGGGGGGCTGCATAGGCGACATCGTGCCGCCGCCTGGCGCCATGGGAGACGGCGTGGTTTGAGCGCAGGCGATGCCACCGGCGACGATGAAAGCGGCCGTAGCCAGCCAAAGGGAACGCATTTCCA